>Ga0075365_10000371_pt1 | contig 16321 bp, 13 predicted proteins | sample EndMetdeltDD1765_FD_71387 | JGI IMG/M metagenome (GOLD analysis project Ga0075365, IMG submission 71387) | Populus endosphere microbial communities from Tennessee, USA - Endosphere MetaG P. deltoides DD176-5 | ecosystem: Host-associated > Plants > Roots > Endosphere | place: USA: Tennessee... | reverse complement strand
GGAGGAGTGCTCACGGCGCTATTGTGTCAGCCGGTTTTCGCTTGGCGCAAAGCTGACGAAGAATTCGTTGCCTTCGGGTCCGCCCGCGACGAGCGCACGCCGTTCGTAGCCGATGGTGGCGCCATGGCGCCGGCACAACTCGCGGCACAGGAAGAGGCCGAGCCCGCTGGAGCGGCTCTCGGAAGAGAAGAAGGGTTCGAACAGGTGGCGTTGCACCGCCGGCTCCAGCGGCGCGCCGTCGCTCCACACCTGCAGGCTCGGCCGGCTGGAGCTGCCGCGTTGCATGGTGGTGACGACCTGGATCGAGCCTTCCCGGTTGCCGGCGTAGCGCGCCGCGTTGTCCAGCAGGTTCACGAGCAGGCGGCGCAGGTGCTCGACGTCGAAGCGCACTTCGCTGTCGGCGGCATCGAGCGTGATCAGCACGCCCTGGCGGTGCGTCTGGCGCACCCATTCTTCGGCCAGCGCACGCACTGCGGGGTCGAGCGCGACCTGCTCGCCGAGCGAGAGCACGCGCTGCTGGCGCGCGCGCGAAACATCGAGCACGTCGTCCACGATGCGGGCGAGCCGCTGCGCATTGTGCTGGACCATGCTGGTCAACTTGCGGTGCGCGGGGTCGGTGAGGTCTTCGTTGAGCAGGGCGCTGGCCTGCGTGATGGCGGCCAGCGGGTTGCGGATTTCATGCGCCACCGCGGCCGACATGCGGCCCATCGCGGCGAGCTTTTCGGTGCGGATGCGGGCCTCCAGTTCGCGCAGGTCCTGCAGGAACATCACGCACAGGCTGTCGACGCGCTGGTCGCTGGTGGGCGTGAGCCGCGTGCGCACCCGCACTTCGCGCGCGGCGCCGCGGGCTTGCGCCACGGGGATTTCTTCGCTTTGCGGGGCGCGGCGCGCAAAGGTCTGGCGTGCCAGCGCCGCCAGCGCATGCCAGGCCGGCTGCGCATGCAGTGCAAACGGGAGGGCGAGCCGGGCCAGGCCTTGCCCGAGGATGGCGTCGGCCGCCGGATTGGCCGCATGCACCATGCCCTCGGCGTCGATCACCAGCACGCCTTCGCTCAGTGTCTCGATCACCAGGTCGTTGACCTGCGCCTGCATCTGCGCGCTGCTGCGGTTGCGCAGCGCGGTCTCTTCTTCGCGCGCGAGCCGGCGCGCCAGTTCGTGCGCCAGCAGGGCCACGACGAAAAGGCCGGTGCCGGTGAGCGCCGCCTGCACGAAGCGGGTGGAGGAATCGCCGGGCTGCTGCAGCCAGTGCCAGCCCGCGTCGGCCAGCAGCAGCAGGGTGACCGTGGCCGTGGTGCCCAGGCCCACGGTCACCGTGCCGAGCACCGCGCTCATGAGCACCGGCAGCGCGAACAGCGGCGTGTAGTTGATGTTGCCGCCCTGGAGCACCTGGAGCGCGGTGAAGGTGCCGAGGTCGATGCCGATGGTGATGAACCACAGCGCCGCGAAGCCCCGGATCGGCGGCGCGAAATGCGCGTAGCGGGCGCCCAGCCAGGTGGCGATCAGGTAGCCGGCCGAAAGCGCGATGGCCAGCGGCTGCATCGCCTGGCCGAGCGCCAATGCCACGCCCTGCAGCATCACGAGCACCACCGCAACGAAGCAGCGTGCCGCCATGAAGCCGCGCCACAGGCGCAGCAGCGCGGCGCTCTCGTTGCGCCCCGGCTCGAGCAAGTCCCAGTCGGTGGCGGCCTCGCCTTGCGGCCAGAGGGAAGAACTCATGGATGCGCGGCGCCCGTTCAGCCGCGCTCGGCGGCCTGGCGGTGCGCCGCACTGCAGTAGACCGCGTCGCCTGGACCCCCGATCGCGTCGCTCGCGGGCAGGTGCAAGCCGCAATGGGCGCAGCGCAGCATGGCCTGCGGAGCCGCTGGTGTGGCAGGCGGCCGCTGGGCGCGGGCCGCCTCCTGCTCGCGCTGGGTCTCGCGCATTTCCTCCCGGCGGTTCTTGCGCCAGAGCCAGATGGCCACCCAGAGCACCGCAAGAACGAGGAGGTACTTCATGGCGTGCCGCGCGCCAGCACCACTTCGAGCACGAAGCGCGAACCCACGTAAGCCAGCAGCAACAGGACGGAGCCGGCGTAGAGAACGCGCCGCGCCGTGCGGCCGCGCCAGCCGAAGCGGACGCGGCCGATCAGCAGCACCGCAAAACTGATCCAGGCGAGCACCGAGAACACCGTCTTGTGGTCCCATTTCCAGCCGCGGAAGCTCGCGCCATACAGCGTTTCGCTGAACAGCAAACCCGCGAGGAGCGTGGCGGAGAGCAGCACGAAGCCGGCCATCACGAAGCGGAAGGTGAGCCGCTCGAGCGTGAGCAGCGGCAGGCCCGCCTGCGGCTCGGTGGCCAGGCGAATCTGCTTCTCGGCCCGCGTGATCAGCCAGGCATGGACCACTGCCGCGCCGAACAAGCCATAGGACGCGATGCCGAGCGCAAGGTGCAGCGGCAGCCAGGGCGATGCCGAGACGTGCAGCGGCGTGCCTGGAAACAGCACGCCGAGCAATACGGCGGCCGCCCCCAGCCAGGCCAGCGCGCGGCGGACCTTCATCTGCGGGTACATGCTGCTTTCGACCGCATAGACGGTAAGCACCAGCCAGGCGGTAACAGATAACGCGGGCGCAAAGCCGAAGCGGGGCTGGCTGCCGACCAGGCCGTGGCCCAGCACTGCGGCATGCAGCAGCCACGCCAGCCCGAGGGCCCATTGGGTGGTTTTTCGGCTCAGCCTGGCACCTGCGGCAGCGGCAAACCCGTAGGCAGCCGCGGTGGCGATGCCCAGCGCCACCGCGAGTGGGGAGGGGATCGCTAAAATCATCGCTAGAGTTTATCTCCCCCAGGCGTGCGCACTTTCCTCGTGTCGCGGCGCCATCCTCCCGATAGGGGCGACACCCGGGAACCGGCCCAGCCGTCCATTGGTGTTTCGCGACGGGGCAGTAAGCGGCCGATCTCCAGTTCTCGACTTTCCAATGACCCGCCGCGGCGGGCAGCAAGGCATCCCTTTCATGGCCACCGCCCTTACAGAAAAGTTTTCCCGCCTCGTCAAGACGATGAGCGGCCAGGCCCGCATCACCGAAAGCAACGTGCAGGACATGCTGCGCGAAGTGCGCATGGCGCTGCTCGAGGCCGACGTGGCGCTGCCCGTGGTGCGCGACTTCGTGGCGCGCGTCAAGGAAAAGTCGCTCGGCCAGGAAGTGCTGGGCTCGCTCAAGCCGGGCCAGGCGCTCGTCGGCATCGTGAACCGCGAACTCGCCGCCACCATGGGCGAGGGCGTGTCGGACATCAACCTTGCAGCCCAGCCGCCCGCGGTGATCCTGATGGCCGGCCTGCAGGGCGCGGGCAAGACCACCACCACCGCCAAGCTGGCCAAGCACCTGATCGAGAAGCGCAAGAAAAAAGTGCTCACCGTGTCCGGCGACGTCTACCGTCCCGCCGCCATCGAGCAGCTCAAGATGGTCACGAAGCAGGCCGGTGCCGAATGGTTCCCGAGCACGCCGGACCAGAAGCCGCTCGACATCGCGCGCGCCGCGCTCGACCACGCCAAGCGCCACTTCTTCGACGTGCTGCTGGTCGACACGGCAGGCCGCCTGGCGATCGACGAAGTGCTGATGACCGAGATCAAGCAGCTGCATGGCGCGCTCGATCCGGTCGAAACCCTGTTCGTGGTCGACGCGATGCAGGGCCAGGATGCGATCAACACCGCCAAGGCCTTCAAGGACGCGCTGCCCCTCACCGGCATCATCCTGACCAAGACCGACGGCGATTCGCGCGGCGGCGCGGCGCTGTCGGTGCGGCAGGTGACGGGCGTGCCGATCAAGTTTGCCGGCACCAGCGAGAAGATCGACGGCCTCGAGGTGTTCGACGCCGAACGCCATGCGGGCCGCATCCTGGGCATGGGCGACATCGTCGCGCTGGTCGAGCAGGTCACGGCCGGCGTCGACGTGGCGGCGGCGCAGAAGCTCGCGGCCAAGGTCAAGAGCGGCGCGGGCTTCGACCTGAACGACTTCCTCGGCCAGCTGCAGCAGATGAAGCAGATGGGCGGGCTCTCCAGCCTCATGGACAAGCTGCCCACGCAGATGGCCGCCAAGGCGAGCGAGGCCGACATGACCCGTGCCGAGCGCGACATCCGCCGCAAGGAAGGGATCATCCAGAGCATGACGCCGCTGGAGCGCCGCAAGCCCGAACTGCTCAAGGCCACGCGCAAGCGCCGCATCGCGGCCGGCGCCGGCGTACAGGTCCAGGAAGTGAACCGCCTGCTCAACGAGTTCGAGCAGATGCAGGGGATGATGAAGAAGATGAAGGGCGGCGGCCTCATGAAGATGATGAAGCGCATGGGCGGCATGAAGGGGATGGGCGGCATGGGCGGTCCAGGTGGCCCCAAGCTGCCGTTCTGAGCCTCGCACACATATATATATAAGTAGAAGCCCGCCGGGGCATGCCTCGGCGGGCTTCGTCGTTTTCAGGTCTGCACGTCGTAGACCGTGTCGTGCGCCTCGATCGGCGCCGGCAGCTCCCAGCGATGCAGCATCCGCTCGATGCCCGCGTTCGACAGCGTGGTGTCGCGCTCGCGGTTGCGGCGCATCAGCTCGGCATGCGGCACTTCCAGGTACACCAGCTCGATCCGCGCGTGGTACGCCCACAGCAGGTCCAGCGTCTTGGTGCGCATCTGCTGGCTCAGGTGCGTGGCGTTCCAGACGAAGCGTTCCCGCCTGCGCAGCAGCGCCTTCGCCTGATCGACCGCATGGTGCGCGGCGAGCCCATCGTTCTCGCCGTGCTTCAGTCCGAGTTCGGCGCGCGCATCGTCGAAGGACACGATGGGCCAGCCCTTGCGGTGCTGCGCCACCCAGTGGTTCTTGCCGCTGGCGGGCAGCCCGCACATCACGGTGACTTGCGAGCCCGGCGCCTGGAACAGTGGGTAGTCGGGGCTGGTGTCCGCGCCACGGAAGTAGGCGAGGCGGGTGTGCGCATCGGCCATCTGCCGCGGGCCGTCCCAGCAGCCTTCCTCCTGGGCGAGCTGTTCGAAGAGCGCGATGTCGGCCAGGCTGTCCGCGCGCCTTTCGTAGTGGCGGCCCCGCATGTCGCAGCGCGCCACGCAGCACAGGTCGGGCAGGCTCAGCTCCCACGAGAGCTTGTGCACCAGCCACTCGGGCCGCTCGCCCTTGCGCGAGGCAAAGGCGTGGAACGGCACCTGGTGGACGGCGATGATCCGGCACACGGCCTCGCGCAGCGCGAAGGGCACGCGGGCCTTCCACATCAGCACCCGCACGTCGACCGCACCGCGGCGCGAATGGCCGGGCTGGCCGATGCGGCCGCTGGCTTCGTCGATCACGGTGGTGTCGGGCTTGGCGATGTCGTGCAGCAGGCAGGCCATGAAGAGCACGAAGCGGCCGTCGGCGTCGGCGCGCTGGAAGTGCGCGTCAGCCGTCAGCGCGTCGAGCACCATGCGCGTGTGGATGCCGACGTTGCCTTCGGCGTGGTAGTACGGGTCTTGCGGCGTCTCTTCGAGGCGCAGCAGGGCCGGCAGCAGGTCGCAGCACCGGGCCCAGTCATGGCCTTGCGTGGGCATGGGGACCAGCGCGCGCAGATCGTCGTAGGTCATCGCGGCCTCCTTGCCGTTGTTGTCAGATCGATGGGGTCGCGCAGCGTGCGCAGCCCCAGGTCTTGCCAGCGCACTTGCGGCGTCGGTGCATAAAGATCCGCGCCCGGCGCGAGCTGGTTGGGCAGCACCGGCCGGCGGCTGTGGTGCGAGCCCGAGTCCAGGATGGTCTGCACGAAGTCGGGCCGCACCCACTTGTAGCGGCCGGTCACCTGGCCGTGCGACTCAGTCTTGAGGTACAGGCCCTCGGCCAGGTCGGACAGGTCGGTCTGCTGCCGCACGAGATCGAGCGGCTGGCCTTCCTGCGTCACGGCTTGTTCGAAAGCCACCTTCCAGCCGGCGCTGCGCGCGAGCGACGGTTGAACGAGCGAGCGCAATGCTTTTGCGTGGCGCGGCATCTCGCCGTCGTAGAGCACCGGAACTGAAAGGACCGGGCTGCCCTCGAGCAGCGCATGCCGCGCCGGCGTCGACAGGAAGCTCTGTGCCTGCCGGTCGTAAAGGTCGAACTCCAGAAAGAACGCGGGCAGCCGGTCGTACCAGCAGCTGTGCTTCGCAAAGCACCACTCGCCGTACATCACGTAGCGGTCCTCAAGCCGCTCCAGCAGCGCCGCTTCATGCGCGGCTGCCCAGTGCTTGAACAGGTTGAACTGGCGCTCGCCGGCGCCGCCCGCGAGGTAGTGGCCGCGTGACTGCAGCAGCAGTTCGCCCGCCGAGGTGAACGACACCGCCGCATTGGCGCCATCGAGCTTTTCCTCGATGACCACGTGCTGGCCGTGCAGCGCGGACAACGGCGTCTGGCCGTCGTCGGTATCGCCGGCCTGCAGGCGCGAGCCTTCCAGATGCGCAGTACGAGGGTACTTGAGCAGCGGAATCGATGAGAGGGAAGAGAGAGGGAACACGTTGTTCTCCAGATGAAAATCAGGAAGAACCGACAACGTGCGGGAGCGAAGCTGGAAAGAGGGTCGACTTCAGCGGCCGGTGGGCCGTGCCTGGTCAGCGGGATGCGCAGCTTGGCGCCCGACATGACCAGTTGAAGTGGTGTTGTCGGCGTCAGAGGGTGGTGACGGCGAATCGGGGCACTTGGCGCTCCAGGGGATCGAGGGATCCGTGGGTTGAAAAAGAAAGGCGCGATTCTAGCCACGCGCCATGAAAAAAGCCGACCCTGAGGTCGGCTTCTTGCGAGCTTGTGTCTTCAGCGCATCAGGCAGTCGCCAGCGCCGCGGGGCGCGCCAGGCGCAGCGCATGCATCCAGGCGCGGCGCAGCACGGCCGGCGAACGCGATTCCTCGGGAATCAGCAGATAGCCGCGGTCGCGCAGCGACGTGCCCAGCGCGATCTGGCTGGTCAGCACCGTGAGCGGAATGGCCAGCAGCAGCGGCAGGCCCACCGGCATGAGCCAGATCAGCGCGCTCGGATCGATCATCGCGACGCCGAGGGCCAGCGCGCCGACCACCAGGCTCATGGGAGCGAGCTGCGACACGGCGACCTTCCACGGCACCGCAGCGGCTTCGCGCGGGGGCGACTTCCAGTCGAGCTTGATGCCGGTGAGGGCGACCAGCACGAACAGCGAGTGGGCCAGCATGCGAACCGGCGCCTGCACGATGGCCAGGCCGCTTTCGAGCGCCGAGCTCTTCACCAGGCCCCACAAGCCGCCGTACTGGCGTTGCTCGCCGCGCATCAGCACGGCAGCGATGCCGAGCACGCGGGGCAGGAACAAGAGGCACAGGGTCCAGACCCACAGGCCGGCCAGTTCCGCCGGCAGCACGCTCCAGCTGGAGATCAGGCTCGAGCCGCTCAGCCACAGCGCGGTGCCGAGCGTCAGGAACGCGAGCCACAGCGGTGCCGAGACGTACGCCATGGTGCCGGTCACGAACATCGCGCGGTGCACCGGGTGGATGCCGGGTTCGGCCATCAGGCGGGCGTTCTGCAGGTTGCCCTGGCACCAGCGGCGGTCGCGCTGCAGTTCGGCCAGCAGGTCCGGCGGTTGCTGTTCGTAGCTGCCGACCAGGTCGGCACAGAGCCACACGTTGTAGCCGGCGCGGCGCATCAGCGCGGCTTCGACGAAGTCGTGCGACATGATGCCGCCAGACATGCCGCCGGTGCCCTTGATGGGCGCCAGCGCGCAATGCTTCATGAAGGGCTCGACGCGGATGATCGCGTTGTGGCCCCAGTAGTGCGATTCGCCCAGTTGCCAGAACTGCATGCCCAGCGTGAACAGGCGGCCCGTCACGCGGGAAGCGAATTGCTGTGCGCGGGCATGCAGCGTCACGTGGCCGATGGCCTGCGTGGCGGTCTGGATGATGCCGGCGGTCGGGTTGGCTTCCATCAGCTTGACCATCGAGGTCAGGCAGTCGCCGCTCATCACGGAGTCGGCGTCGAGCACGACCATGTAGCGGTAGTCCTTGCCCCAGCGGCGGCAGAAGTCGGCCACGTTGCCGGCCTTGCGGTGCGTGCGGCGGGTGCGCAGGCGGTAGTAGACCTCGACCTGCGGCTGGTTCGGGCTGTCGGCCAGTGCGGCGCGCAGGTCTTCCCAGGCGGCGCGCTCGGCGGCGGCGGTCTCGGGGTTGTAGCTGTCGGACAGCACGAACACGTCGAACTGCCTGGCGTGGCCGGTGGTCGCAACCGATTCGCAGGTGGCGCGCAGGCCGGCGAACACCGTGGCAACGTCTTCGTTGCAGATCGGCATGATGATCGCGGTGCGTGCTTCGGGGTTCATCGGGTGGTGGGCCACCTGCTTGACCGAGAGCGCGTGCTTGTCACCGCGCACCGAGACGTAGAAGCCCATCAGTGCGGTGACGAAGCCGGTGACGACCCAGCCCGAGAGCAGGCCGTACAGGCCGATCTGGCCGTATTCGAGCCAGACGTTGTCGTAGTCGGGTTGCACGCCGGCAAACAGCGCGGACGCGATCACGGTGCTCAGCAGCGTGAGCGCCATGAATGCGAAGCGGCGCTGCGCCGCGGCACGCTGCCACGGCTGCTTGACCTGTGCGCCGGCTTCGGCGGTTTCGGCTTCCGGCTTGCCGCCGGCGCCGAGCTTGACCAGCACGGCGGTGCCCAGGCTGTTCCAGAAGCCGCGCCAGGGGCGGGGCGCCATGGAGCCACGGTTGACCGGCGGAGCGGTCACGGCATTGGGATGGCGTTCTTCGCGCACCGGGCTGCGGTGCGAAAAGTCGGCTTCGGTCAGCACGTTCAGTTGGGAGAAGTCGTTTGGCTTCATGTGTGATTTACCAACGTTGCTTGTCGAGGGAAGGCGTGTCGCCAATGGCAGGAAAGCGCTTGATGACGCAATCCGGTTCGGCGCCGCCCGCGCTTGCGAGTGCGGCCGCCGAATGACCCGCGGCACGGGGCCGCGAGAGGGAAAACTGCTTTTGACGCAGGCCGTCGCGCTGCTGGCGCAGTGCGAAAGATGGGCTGGTGAGTGCTGTCATGCCTGTACAGGGGCAAACCCTGTGCCAGGATGGAAAAACGCTTTCAGATCAACGGCTTACGTCGATCCGGATGCAGTTTTGGCGGCTCGGGCCGTTTGGAAGGCCCCGAAACCCCTGTTTTTGTCGCCAAATCCCGACAAGCCCTGGAGGCTGGTGAAAAATAGCGTTTTGAATCAATGACTTAGGGGCGTCGCTACTCGGCGACAGGCTCGCTGCCGGGAGCGACAGCGTCGGCCTTGAAGTGCCCCGGCGTGAGTTCGTGCTTCTGCAGCAGGCGGTAGAACTCGGTGCGGTTGCGGTCCGCCAGCCGGGCGGCATCGGCCACGTTGCCGTCGGTCAGTTTGAGCAGGCCCACGAGGTAGTCGCGCTCGAAGCGCTGCTTGGCCTCGGCATAGGTCTGGACCTCGACCGTCGGCACGCGCAGCGCCCGCTGCACGAGCGCCAGCGGAATCAGCGGGGAGCTGGACAGCGCGCAGACCTGCTCCACCACGTTGTAGAGCTGGCGCACGTTGCCGGGCCAGGCCGCGGTGGCCAGTGCCTTGAGCGCCTCGGGCGCGAAGCCGGAAAGCCGCTTGCCGTATTTGGTCGACAGCTTCTGCAGAAAGTGGTTGGCCAAGAGCGGAATGTCTTCGCGCCGGGCCGACAGCGGCGGCAGCGTGAGCGTGACCACGTTGAGCCGGTAGTAGAGGTCTTCGCGAAACTGGCCCGCCGCCATGGCTGCGTCCAGGTCGCGGTGGGTGGCCGAGATGATGCGCACGTCGACCTCGATCGACTGGCTGGCGCCGAGCGGACGCACCGCGCGTTCCTGCAGCACGCGCAGCAGCTTGACCTGCAGCGCCGGCGGCATGTCCCCGATTTCGTCGAGCAGCAGCGTTCCGCCGTCGGCCTGCTGGAACAGTCCCTTGTGGTTGGCATGCGCGTCGGTGAAGGCGCCCTTCATGTGGCCGAACAGTTCCGACTCGAGCAGCGCCTCGGGAATGGCGCCGCAATTGACGGCCACGAAGGGCTTGTCGGCGCGGGCGCTGGCGCGGTGGATGGCGCGCGCCAGCATTTCCTTGCCGGCGCCGCTGTCGCCGCGCAGCAGCACCGAGGCGTCCGACTTGGCGACCATGCGGGCCTCGGCCAGCAGCTCGGACATGCGGTTGCTGCGGCTCACGATTTCGGCGCGCCAGCTTTCGTCGCCGGCCTTGGCGGGCGTGCTGGCCGGAGCGCCGAGCGCCAGCGCCTGGGCGATCTTGTCCAGCAGCTCGCGCCCGTCGTAGGGCTTGGTGAGGTAGGTGAACACGCCGCGTGCCGTGGCCTCGACCGCATCGGGAATGGTGCCGTGGGCCGTGAGCAGGATCACCGGCAGCGAAGGGTGCCGCTTCCTGATTTCGTCGAACAGCTGGAGCCCGTCGCGGCCGGGCAGCCGCACGTCGCTGAGCACCAGCTGCGGATGCTCGATCTCCAACTGCGTGAGCGCGGTTTCGGCCGAGGTCACGGCCGTGACCTGGTAGCCCACCGAACTCAGCCGCATCGAGAGCAGCCGCAGCATGTCCGGATCGTCGTCGACCACCAGCAGGCGCGCGCCGGTCGTGCTCATCGGAGGGACTCTTTCCGCGATCGCTGGATGTTCATGGGCTTGGCTTGGCTCCGCCGGGTGCCGGAAGGGTCGGCACCGGCGCGTTGTTGGGACGCGCGAAGCTGCGCTCGATGGCGCGCAGCGCCTCGATGCGATCGTTGAGCTGGTCGATGCGGCGCTGGCTCTCTCGCAACTGCTGCACCTGCTTGTCGCGATCGTCCTCGACGCGGCGCTGCTCCACGTAGCGCGCGGCCAGTGCGCGCGCAAGTGGCTGCAGCGGCTGGGCCTCGGGCGAGGGGTTGGACATCACGCGCTGCAGCAGGCCCAGGGCGCGCACCAGGTCGGCCGGAACGCGCGTCTGCGCCAGCAGCAGCGCAAGCTGCATCTGCGCGGAGGGCGAATCGCCCGGGTCGCCGGCGCGGGTGATTTCGGCGCTCAGCTCGGCGCCGCCCAGGGGGCGGACCTTGTCGGCGTAGGCCAGCATGGCCGCCACGGGCCCCTGGGTGATCAGCGTGAAGAGCGACGCCGGCTGGGTGGCGGGCGCCTTGGGTTCGGCCTCGACCGGAACCACGCGCGGCGCCGCGGGAGGCGGCGGCAGGGCGTCGGCCTCGGCGGGTGGCTTGGGCTGCGTCGTACACGCGGCCAGCAGCAGGACCAAAGGCATGGCCACCGCCCCGGACAGGGTCGAACTGCGGACGAACGGAAAAAGCATGGGTCGAAAAAAGGACAAGAGGCGGTGTTTCAGGTGGGTGCCCGGGTTCGCGGAGCTTCAGGAAGGGATCAGGCCGTGCGCGGCAGTTCGATGCGAAAGCGCGCGCCGGGCCCGCCTGGCTGCAGGGTGATGCGGCCCCCATGGGCAGCAATGTACTCCTGCACGATGGAAAGACCGATGCCGGTGCCCTTGACCGCGTGCTCGGGCTGGCGCTCGCCCCTGTAGAAAGGCTCGAAAATGCGGTCGCGGTCGCTTTCGGCAATACCCGGGCCGGCGTCGTTGACATCGATGCACGCCGAATCCGCCGTGCCGGACACCGTGATGGTGATCACGCCGCCGGGCGCCGAATAGCGGATGGCGTTCGACAGCAGGTTGGCCACCGCGGTACCCAGCTTGACACGGTCGACCGTGAGCGCAAGCGCCTCGCCTTCGGCCCGAACGCGCAGCCCGTGGGCCTGCCATTGCAGTCGCTGGGCCTCGATCTGTTCCTCGATCAGCGGCAGCAGCTCGGTGCGTTCGCGGCGCAGTTCGCGCGCCTCGAAGGCGGCCGCATTGAAGCGCAGCAGCGCCTCGATCTGCCCCTGCAGCGACACGGTGTTCTGGTTCAGGATCTGCGCGACTTCCAACTGGGCCGGATTCAGCGGGCCCGTCACGCCGTCTTCGAGCAGCGAAACGCCTTCCCGCAGCGCGGCCAGCGGCGTCTTGAGCTCATGCGACACATGGCGCAGGAAGCGGGCCTTGTCGGCGTCCAGCTCGGTCAGGCGCAGGCGCAGCCATTCGAGCTGCTGCGACACGCGCCGGACGTCGGCCGGGCCGCGGATGTCGATCGGTTCGTCGAGCCGGTTCTGGCCCAGCCCGACGATGGCGTGCTCGAGCCGCTTGAACGGGCGTGCGAGCCAGATGCCGAAAGCCAGCGCCAGCGAAACCGCGAGCACGCTCGCCGCCACCACCTCGCGCATCAGGCGTCGGCGCGCGTTCTCGATGCGCTTGGCGAGCGCGTCGTTCTGCATCTCGATCAGGAACTGGGCCTGCTGCGCGATGTTGGTGTTGAGCGAATCGAGATCGCGGAACTGGATGGCCATGCTGTTCTCGCGCGAGAGCGCGGTATCGGCGCTGCCGCTCATCAGGCCCTCGATCACGCCGAGCTGGGTGCGCCACATCTCGATGCCCGCGGGCGCAAGGCCGTTCCTCTCGAGCCGATCGAGCACCTGGTGCGCCTCGCGCGCGGCGTCGTCGAAGCGGCGCCGCAGCACGGCGTCGTTCAGCACCAGCGACTGGCGCCCGGCACGCTCCATGGCCGCACTGCGCTCGGCCAGCGACTGGGCCGCGCCCGAAAGCCGCAGCGCACGTGCGGCCGCATCGCGGCTCTGGGTCATGAGCGCGTCGTACTGGAACACCGAGCGCAATGCCACGCCCACCAGGAGCGCGGTGATCAAGAGGAAAGCGAAAAGAAGGAGCTGCTGGAACGAGCCCCGTGTCGACGGCCGTTTCGCCATCAGGCGGCGAGCGCGGCGGAAGCCGGCGCCGTCGACGATTCGCGCGTGGCCACTTCGCCGCGCAGCGTGTAGGCCAGCGAGCGCGTGATGCGCAGGTCGGCCATCTGCCCGACGAGGCGCGCATCGCCTTCGAAGTTGACGACCCGGTTGCACGCGGTGCGGCCCATCAGTTCGTTCGCGTCCTTGCGCGAGGCGCCTTCGACCAGCACGCGCTGCGTGGTGCCGACCAGCGCATCGCCGAAGCGGCGCACGTTGCCGTCGATCACGCGCTGCAGCGTCTGCAGGCGGGCCAGCTTCACCGCATGGGGCGTGTCGTCGTGCAGCGCGGCGGCCGGCGTGCCGGGGCGCGGGCTGAAGATGAAGCTGAAGCTGTTGTCGAACTGGCAGTCGTCGATCAGCTTCATCATCTTGGCAAAGTCTTCGTCCGTCTCGCCCGGGAAGCCCACGATGAAGTCGCTCGACAGCGCGAGTTCGGGCCGGATGGCGCGCAGCTTGCGCACCGTGCTCTTGTATTCCATGGCCGTGTAGCCGCGCTTCATGGCCATCAGGATGCGGTCGCTGCCGTGCTGCACCGGCAGGTGCAGATGCGACACCAGTTGCGGCACCTTGGCGTAGGCCTCGATCAGTCGCGGCGTGAACTCGTTGGGGTGGCTGGTTGTGTAGCGGATGCGCTCGATGCCCGGAATCTCGGCCACGTATTCGATCAGGAGCGCGAAGTCGGCAATCTCGGCCGTGTCTCCCATGCGGCCGCGGTAGGCGTTCACGTTCTGCCCCAGCAGCGTGACCTCGCGCACGCCCTGGTCGGCCAGGCCCGCAATTTCCACCAGCACGTCGTCCAGCGGACGGTTGACTTCTTCGCCGCGGGTGTAGGGCACCACGCAGTAGCTGCAGTACTTGGAGCAGCCCTCCATGATCGACACGAATGCGGTCACGCCCTCGACGCGCGCGGGCGGCAGGTGGTCGAACTTCTCGATCTCGGGAAAGCTGATGTCCACCTGCGGGCGCTCCAGCCGCTCGCGGTCCTTCAGCATCTCGGGCAGGCGGTGCAGCGTCTGCGGGCCGAACACGATGTCGACGTAGGGCGCGCGCGCGATGATGGCTTCGCCCTCCTGGCTGGCCACGCAGCCGCCCACGCCGATCTTCACGCCCTTGGCCTTCAGGTGCTTCACGCGGCCGAGGTCGGAGAACACCTTTTCCTGCGCCTTCTCGCGCACCGAACAGGTGTTGAAGAGGATGAGGTCGGCCTCGTCCACGTTCTGCGTCGGCTCGTAGCCTTCGGCGGCGTTCAGCACGTCGGCCATCTTGTCCGAGTCGTACTCGTTCATCTGGCAGCCGAAGGTTTTGATAAAGACTTTTTTGCTCATGGGGTGCTCTCTGGGCCTCCCGCTACGGGAAAGGCGAAATGCAGGGCGGGGCAATCGCTCCTGCGGCGCGGCGGGCGACGGCCCGCCGGCTTCTTCATTGCGTGTTGACGGTGTCGTTCGAGGTGAACGGCCAGATGTTCAGGAACGGCTTGCTCAGCGACTCGCGGCTGGCCGTGGCCTCGCTCGGCGTGAGGATCCAGACCTCGCGCAGCAGGCCCGCGGCATCGCGCGTGTAGTTCACCAGGTATTTCTGGCCGACGATGCCGCCCGCCATCACCAGCATGTTCTGTTCGCTGCGGATGCGGGCGCCGGGCGCCAGCCGGTCTGCGTGGCCGTCGAGCTCGACGTCGGGCGCATTGATCACCATGAACTTGCCGCGCAGCGTGCCGATGGGGAAGGTGCGCCCGCCCACCAGCGACTCGTTCTGGGTCTGCGGGCGGGGCACGTCGGCCTGGGCGGCCGCGTCAAGGGAAAAAAGGCTTGCAGCTACTGTGCAAAGCGCTATGAAAGTGAGAGCATTCGTGGGTTTCTTGCAGCGGTTCATGGGGTATATCCAGAGGCTGTGGAGCGGCGATTTTACCGAGGGGGTGAAATCCCTCTTGGCGCCCGCCACAGCGGGTTGTGCATGGGCACTTGAAAGGCGGCTTTACTTATCTTTACGGCACTCGTGGACACTGCAAGCCGACCGCTGCTCCAATAGCTGCTGTCAGCCCAAAGTGCTCAAAAAACCATGAAGAAAAAACTCGTTCTCGCCCTTGCAGGTGTGTTGATCGTAGCCGTCGCGGGATGGTGGTGGAACGGGGCTGGCGAGCGCATGTCGGCAAAGAACGCCAAGCCGGCCAGCACGGCCGGCGGAGCGCCCGCGGGCAGTGCACCGCCCGCGCTCGTCACCCTGGCCACGGCCGAGCGGCAGGACGTGCCGGTAACGGTGCAGGTCAACGGCAGCGTGGTGTCGCTCAACAGCGTCGACCTGCGGCCGCAGGTGACCAACACGGTTGCGGCGGTGCACGTGAAAGAAGGGCAGTTCGTCAAGGAAGGCCAGCTGCTCTTCACGCTCGACGACCGCAACGACCAGGCCAACCTGGCCCGCGCCCGCGCGCAGCAGAAGCGCGACGAGGCCACCATGGCCGACCTCGAGCGCCAATACAGGCGCAGCCAGGAGCTGCTGGCGCAGAACTTCATTTCGAAGAGCGCCACGGACGCCACGCTGTCGCAGCTCGAGGCGCAGCGCGCCGCGGTGGCGGCCGACCGCGCCGCCGTGCAGTCGGCGCAGGTGGCGCTCGGTTATGCCACGCTGCGCGCGCCCATCGCGGGGCGCATCGGCGCCGTCAACATCTACCCCGGCACGCTGGTGCAGCCCACGCTGTCGCTGGTCACCATCACGCAGCTCGACCCCATTGCGGTGAGTTTCCCGGTGCCCGAAGCCAACCTGCAAGACCTGCTGGCGGCGGCGCGCAGCCGCTCCAAGGTCGAGGCGCTCGTCAGCGGGCGCAAGGAGCCGCTGACCGGCGTGCTCAACTTCGTCGACAACACGGTCGACCCGCAGATCGGCACCGTGCGCGCCAAGGCGGTGTTCGACAACGCCGACCAGAGCCTCTGGCCCGGCCAGTTCGTCGGCACGCGCATCACGGTGCGCACCCTGTCCGGCGCCACGGTGGTGCCGGCGGCGGCGCTCATGATGCTGTCCGACGGCGCTTCGCTCTACGTGGTCGACGAGAGCAAGGACGCCAAGCGCCGCAAGGTGCAGGTGCTCTACACCTTCGGCACCAAGGTGGCGGTGAGCGGTGTCGCGCCGGGCGAGCAGGTGGTCATCGAAGGCAGCCAGAACGTGCGCCCGGGCGGCAAGGTCCGCGTCGACAAGAAGGCCGCTCCGGCCGGCACCACCGGGGCCACGCCGGGCAGCGCGGCCTCCTCGGACACCCAGACTCCGCGGGAACGCGCATGAACATCTCGGAGCTCTGCATCCGTCGTCCCGCGATGACGGTGCTGTTGTCGGCCGCCGTCGTGGTGGCGGGCATCTTTGCGTATTTCAGCATCCCGGTCGCGGCGCTGCCGAGCTACAACACGCCGGTCATCAACGTGAATGCCCAGCTGCCGGGCGCAAGCCCGGACACCATGGCGTCGTCGGTCGCGCTGCCGCTCGAGAAGCAGTTCTCGACCATTCCGGGCCTGCAGACCATCAG
>Ga0075365_10000370_pt1 | contig 16347 bp, 14 predicted proteins | sample EndMetdeltDD1765_FD_71387 | JGI IMG/M metagenome (GOLD analysis project Ga0075365, IMG submission 71387) | Populus endosphere microbial communities from Tennessee, USA - Endosphere MetaG P. deltoides DD176-5 | ecosystem: Host-associated > Plants > Roots > Endosphere | place: USA: Tennessee... | reverse complement strand
GCGCCCTCGGTCTCGGTGAGACCGGGCGAGACGGTGTTGACGGTGATCCCGGACGGGCCGAGGTCGCTCGCCATCGCGCGGGTCAGGGCGGCGACGCCGCCCTTCGACGCGATGTAGTGGGCGAGTCGGGTGGAGCCGTTGAGGGCGGCGTCGGAGCCGAGGTTGACGATCCGGCCCTCCTCCGCGGACACCATCGCCGGCACGAAGGCCCGACTCACCAACCAGGTGCCGCGCAGGTTGACCCCGAGGACCGCGTCCCACTCCTCGACCGTGAGCTCGTGGACCAGCCGGCCGCCGACGCCGTCGGCACGGGCGGCGTTGTTGACCAGGCCCCAAACCGGACCGTGGGAGAGGACGTCGTCGGCGAGCGCCTGGACCGACTCGCCAGAGGCAAGGTCGACCGGACGGAAGTCGGCGCGGATGCCGTCTCGTCGCAACTGCTCGGCCGTCTGCTCGCCGAGGTCCTCGCGGACGTCGGCCAGCCAGACCCGGGCACCGCGCGCCCCGAGGTCTCGCGCGATCGCCGCGCCGAGGCCACGGGCCGCACCCGTCACGACGATGGTCCGCCCGCTCAGCTCGGTCATTGCTCGATCACCTCGGGAGAGCGGGCGTCCCGGAGGCCGTCGACGATGCTCAGGAACGACGCCACCCAGTGCACGGTGGTGGCCTGTGGTTCCGCGGGGCCTTCCTCGGTCACCACGAAGACCGCGTCGGGAACGCCCGCCGAGAGCAGCTGCCCGGCAGCCCGACGCTCCCCGTCGGCCGGGGCGACGACCAGCGTCGGCACCCCCCAGCCCGCGAGCGCCGGCAGGTACGGCGGCAGCGTCGGGGTGCCCGACCCCGCGAGCAGGACGAGACCGTGGACGCGTCCAGCGGGCCACCCGGCGATCTCACGGGCGACCTCGTCGGGGATCGAGTCGGCCAGCACCAGGTGGCCGTCCACCCCTCCCGCCGGCAGGTCGTGCGGACCGGTCGGCTGGAGCAGCCGCAGCTCGTAGGTGGCTCCGAGATCGGCCAGGCCGGTGATCACCACGCTGTCGTCGGCTCCGCCGACCACGAGGAGGGTCGTCATCGCGACACCTCCACGGGTCGCGGCACGAGCCCGTTGATGGCATGGAGCACCGACGAGGCGACGACCGCACTGGTGCGCGGGTTCTCCGGGGACGGGAGGTTGTCGAAGGTGAAGGTGTAGGTGCCGAAGGACCCCGACGCCTCGACCCGGTGCCGGGTGAGCGAGGCGGCCGGATCGGCGACGAGCACCACGTCCACGAGGTCGAAGTCGTCGATCGCCAGCGCGACGGCTGCCGAGACGTTGATGGAGCTGGGGAAGGCGGCGCACGCCTCGACGACCGAGCCGCGGAACACCTCGACGGGTCCGTCGGCGGTGAGGATCCGCTCCCGCGTGGCCTCGTCCATCCAGTCCTGCACGAGCGAGCGCGGCAGCTTGGTGGTGGTCAGACGCACAGTGTCGAAGCCCTCGTAGCGACCGGCGGACTCCAGCAGGTCCAGCCCACCGACGGCGCCCGTCGGTCGCGCCACCCGGCCCGGGCCCGCGGCCTCGATCGCCGCCCGGAGCTCCTGGTCGGCCAGGGCCCCGACGGAGCAGAGGACGAGGTCGTGACCACTGCGGAGGAGCTCGACCGCCTGCTGGCGCACGAATCCCTGGCCCGCGCACTCCACGACGATGTCGGCGCGCTCGACCGCCTCCGCGAGGGTGATCCGCTCGACCCCGGGGCTGTCGACGAGGAGCTTCTGCTCCACGACGCCGACCAGCTCGACGCCGGGCAGGACACCGTCGCGCAACCGCAGGGCGACGGCGCGACCGATCGCCCCGAAGCCGACGACGGCGACGCGACGGATGCTCGGCTCAGTCATCGGAGCGCACCTCCGCCCACGGCATCGGGGTCTCGGACAGCCCGACGAAGACGCCCTTCTGCTGTGAGTACGCCGCGAGCGCCTGCCGGCCCTTCTCCCGGCCCAGGCCGCTGTCCTTCACCCCGCCGAAGGGGGTCGAGATGCTGAACTGCTTGTAGGTGTTGACCCACACCGTCCCGGCCTGGAGCCGGCGGGCCAGGCGCCAGGCCCGGGGGAACGAGCGGCTCCAGATCCCGGCGGCGAGCCCGAAGCCGCTGTCGTTGGCGCGGGCCACGAGCTCGTCCTCGTCGTCGTAGGGCAGCACCACGACCACCGGGCCGAAGATCTCCTGGCGGACGACCTCGGCGCCGTCGCCGAGCCCGGTGAGCACCGTGGGCTCGTAGAACGCGCCGTCCGGGTGCGCGTCCACCACGCCAGCCCGCCCGCCGCACTCCACCACGGCCCCCTCCTCACGGGCGAGGTCGACGAACGACGCCACCGTGGCGCGGTGGGCGGGGTGGACCAGCGGTCCGACCTGGGTGCGCTCGTCGAGCCCGTCACCCAGGCGCAGGCGGGCGGTGGCCCCGACGAGGCGGGCCACGAAGTCGTCGTGGAGGTGGCGGGGCACGAAGACCCGCGAGCCGGCGATGCAGCTCTGGCCGGAGGAGCTGAACACGCCGTACATGACGCCGGCCACGGCAGCGTCGACGTCGGCGTCGTCGAGGATGACCACTGGGGACTTGCCGCCGAGCTCAAGGGAGATGGGGAGCAGCCGCTCGCCGGCCTGAGTCGCCAGCCGACGCCCGGTCTCGGTGCCGCCGGTGAAGACGATCTTGCCGATCCCGGGGTCGGCCATCAGTGCCGCCCCGACCACGCGACCCGGCCCCGGCAGGACTGAGAGCAGGCCGTCCGGCAGGCCGGTCTCGGTGATGATCCTGCCCAGCTCGAGGGAGACCCACGGGGTCCACTCGGCGGGCTTCACGACGACGGCGTTGCCCGCGGCGAGCGCCGGCGCGATCTTCTGGGCGTCGCTCGCGATCGGGCTGTTCCAGGCGTTGATGGCACCGATGACACCGATCGGCTCCTGGACGCTCAGGGTGAGGTAGTCGCCCCGCGGCGCGGTGAGGTCGTCGTCCCAGGTCTCGCAGACCGAGGCGAAGTAGCGCATGGTGCCGACGGCACTGGCGACGAGCGCCCGGGTCTCCAGGATCGACTTCCCGGTGTTCAGCGTCTGGAGCCGAGCGAGGCGCTCGGCCCGGGCCTCCATCGCGTCGGCGATCCGGACCAGGTACGGCGCGCGCTGATGGGGAAGCAGGTCGCGCCAGGCCGGGTCGGCCGCGGCGGCCGCACCTCGCTCGACCGCCAACCGCACATCGGCCTCGTCGGCGCCCCGCAGCTCCCCCAGCGGGCTGCAGTCGAGCGGGTTGATCGGGCGCACCTCGGCACCCCGACCGGTCCGCCACTCGCCGCCGACGAGGATCTCCCCCGGAGGCAGCTCCACTGCGTCACCCATGTATCTCACTCCTTAATGTCTTAGCGCTAAGATATAACGCGACGTAGCATCGGTCAACGACCGCGCTCAGCGCAGGTGGCGCTCCAGCGTCGCCAGCAGCCCGGCGAGGACCCGGCGCTCGTCCTCGTCGAGGCAGGTGAGCATCGCCGCCTCGTTGGCGAAGTGCTCGGTGGCGACCTCGACGACCCGTTCCAGCCCGACCGGGGTCAGGCTCACCAGCACCAGTCGCCGGTCGGGACTGGTGCGGTCGCGGACCACGTAGCCGTCCCGCTCGAGACGGTCCAGCCGCATCGTCATGCCACCCGCCGAGATCAGCGTCTCGCCGGCCAGCTGGGTCACCGACATCCGATAGGGCTCCCCGTGGCGGTAGAGCGCCGCGATCACCTCGAACCCGGCCGGGCTGAGGTCGTGCTCGCCGAAGTGCCGGCTGATGCGTGCGTTGTAGTGGACGTAGGTCCGATGCATCCGTCCGAACACCTCGAGCGGCGAGACGTCGAGGCTCGGCGCCGTACGACGCCACTGCTCGACGGTCCGGGCCACGCGGTCCGGATCGCCGTCCGGTGCGGCGGGGTTCTCGGTCGTCATGAGGTCCCACCCCCGACCGTGAGCAGCAGGGAGTTGCCGGCCGGGTCGACGACCTCACCGGCGAGCGCGCCCGGCGGCGCCGCGAGGACCACGGTCCAGCCGCGCTCCCCGCGGACGACCTCGACCTGGTCGGAGAAGGCCGGCAGGAACGCGCCGTAGAAGCGGTGGGCGGCATCCGGGTCGGCGACCTCGAGGCGCCACGCGGCGACCCGTCCCGGTCCGGGCTCCCGGGCCGTGCCGGGGTCGTCGTACGGCTGGAAGAGGCCGGTCACGACCCCGGCGGGGTCGCGAAGGAAGGCGAAGCGGCCGTCCGGGCCGGCCGCGGTCTCGGGGTGCACGACCTCGGCCCCGCCCGTGACGGCTGCCGTCAGGGCCCGGTCGAGATCGTCGACGTGCAGGTAGACCCGCCAGCCGCGCGGCGGCCGCGGGTCGACGGGACCACCGAAGCCGGCGACCTTGCGCTCCCCCGCGAGCCCACGGCGGTAGCCGGAGACCTGCGCGTTGACGTCGAATCTCCACCCGGCGGCCGTCGACCAGAAGTCCAGGACCGCGGGATCGGCCGGTCCCCCGACCTCGAACCAGCAGGGGGTGCCGGACTCGCGGGCAGGCAGCGCGGCGCTCATGCCGCGACGTACCCGCCGTCGACGGGGATGGCGGCCCCGGTGATGAACGACGCGGCGGGCGAGCACAGCCAGACCGCGACGGCTGCGATCTCCTCCGGCCGGGCGAACCGGCCGAGTGGGTGGAGGGCCGCCCACGCCTCGCGGAGGCCCGCCTGGTCGCCGGCGGCCGCGGACATCGGCGTGTCGACCACGCCCGGGCACAGGCAGTTCACCCGGATGCCACGCGGGGCGAGATCGAGGGCGAGGGACTTCGTCAGCCCGACCACCGCGTGCTTGCTCGCCGCGTAGACGGCCTGGTCGCGACCGCCGACCAGCCCGATCGCCGAGCTGAGGTTCACGATCGACGACCCGGCAGCCAGGTGCGGCACCAGGGCTCCCACCAGCAGCGCCGGCGCCGCTACGTTGACCGCGAGCACCAGGTCGACGTCAGCGGCCGCGATCGTCTCCGGGGGGCCGGCCGGACCGGTCACCCCCGCGACGTTCATCACGACGGCGGCGCCACCGGCCGCTGCGACCTCGTGGGCGACCGCGGCGATCGTGGCGGGGTCGGTCAGGTCGCCGACCACCCTCACGTGCCCGCTGCCGGGAAGGGTGGCGACCACCTCGTCGAGGGGCGAGCGGTCGACCAGGACGCAGCGGTGACCCAGCTCCGCGAGGGCCTGCGCGCACGCCCGCCCGATACCGGAGGCGGCGCCGGTGACCACCGCTGCGCCGTCAGCCACGGTCGAGACCCGCCAGGAACTCCAGCATCGCGCGGTTGACGACCTCGGGCTGCTCGCAGTTGGACGTGTGCCCGGCACCCTCGACGGTGAACAGCGTGGCGTTGGGCAGGCCGTCGGCGAGCGGGATGCCGCTGTCGGCGTAGGGAAGCACCTGGTCCTCGCTGCCGTGGACGACCAGGGTCGGGACGGTGATCTCGCCCAGCCGCGGCACCAGGTCGTCCTTCTCGATCCAGGAGCGGAACTCTCGGTAGACCGAGCGGGCCGGGCGCCGGTCCCAGCGCTCGAGCCACTCCTCGACGTACGGCGGGCGCTCGGCGGCGACCTGCGGGCTGAAGACCAGCGGCACGCACCACTCGCCGAAGGCACGCGGCAGCGGACCGTCGATGTCGAGCGGGTTGAAGTTCTCGCCGAAGGCCACCTGCTGCTCGGGCGAGTACGCCCGCGCCATCGTGTCGATGAGGATCATGCCGTCGAGGCGGTCCTGGTGCTTGAGCGCCAGCTCGAGGGCCATGAACCCGCCCATGGACATGCCCACGAGCACGAAGGTGTCCATCCCGTGCTCGTCGGCGACCGCGAGGCAGTCGTCGGCGAGGTCGTCGAGGGTGTACTCGTCGGCGTACCGCTCCGTGCCGGCCCGGTGGTTGTAGGCCACCACGTGGTTGGTCGGCGCGAGCGCGTCGATCTGGCTGTCGAACATGGTCCAGTCCATGAGGGTGCCGTGGGTCATGATCACGCCGGGGCCGGAGCCCGCCTCGCGGTAGTGCTCGGGGTTCATCTGCCTACTCCTCGTGGGTGGTGGTGGTGGAAGGTGCCAGGACCTTCCCGGGGTTCATCAGGCCGAGCGGGTCGAGCGCCCGCTTCACCGCGCGGTGCAGGTCCACGGCGACCTCGTCGAGCTCGGTCTCCAGCAGCGTGGCCTTGAGCAGCCCGACCCCGTGCTCGCCGGTGATGGTGCCGCCGAGGGCGAGGCCGAGCGCGGCGATCTCCTCGAAGGCGCGGTGGGCGGTGCGGGCCGCGTCCTGGTCGGTGGGGTCGAAGACGATGGACGGGTGCATGTTGCCGTCGCCGGCATGTCCGATGACGGCGACCCGTGCCCCCAGGCGCTCGGCGGTGGCCCCGACACCCGCCAGGAACTCGGCGAGTCGGGACAGCGGGACCGCCACGTCGTCGACGAGCACGGTGCCGAGCTGCTCCAGGGCGGGACCGGCCATCCGGCGGATCGCGACCAGGTCATCACCCTCGGCCGCGTCGTCGGTCGTGAAGGCCGACTCGGCCCCGGCCGCCAGGGCGGCCTGCTCCATGGCGGCCACGTCGCGAGCGCGCACCGCGGCGTCCGGCGCGTCCGACTGCGCCACCAGGACGGCGGCCACGCCGTCGGTGAACTCGACGCCCTTCCACGCCCGGAGGGCGGCGAGGGTGGTGGCGTCCATGACCTCGAGCATCGACGGCACCGTGCCCGACATGATCGCGGCCACCGCGCGGCCGGCGGACTCGAGACTCGGCATCTCCGCGACCATGGTCGACCGACCGGGATCGGTCGCGCGCAGCAGGCGCACGGTGATCTCGGTGACGATGCCCAGGGTCCCCTCGGCGCCGACGAAGAGCGCGGTCAGGTCGAGGCCGGCCACGCCCTTGCGGGTCCGACGCCCCAGCCGGGTCGTGCGTCCGTCGGCGAGCACGACCTGGACCCCGACGACGTAGTCGCGGGTCACGCCGTACTTGACGCAGCACAGGCCGCCCGCGTTGGTCGCGACGTTGCCGCCGATCGAGGAGATCTCCTGGCTGCTGGGATCCGGCGGGTAGAACAGTCCCTGCGCGGCGACGGTCCGGGAGAGCTCGCCGTTGAGCACTCCGGGCTGGACGACGGCCACCGCGTCAGCGGGATCGATCTGGACGATCCGATCCATCCGCTGCAGCGAGATCACCAGGCATCCGTCGACGGCGTTCGCACCGCCGGACAGGCCGGTGCCCGCCCCGCGCGGGACGATGGGGATCCGGTGCTCACTGGCGGTCCGGCACAGCTCGGCGACCTCCTCGGTCGTGGTCGGGAAGACCACCGCCGCGGGCACGCCGACCGCGCTGAACAGCGCGTGATCCCCGGCATAGCCCACAGCGGCGTCCGGGTCCGTCACGGGGGTCAGCGCCGGCAGCCGCTCCGCGAGCGCCGCCAGGAAGGCGGCGATCGCGGCGGGCGGCGGGACCGGGACCTGGGACGTCGTCATACCGCGAGGTATCCGCCCTCGAGCGCGAGCACGTGCCCGGTGACGTGATCCGAGGCGGCACTGGCCAGGTACGCCGCGGTGCCGACCGCTGCCTCGGGGCCGACGAAGGTGTGCCGGGGCTGCCGGGCGAGCATCGGCGCCGCCGCGTCCGCGTCGTGCATCATCCCGCCCGCGATGTTGGTGAGGAACCCCGACGGGGCGATCGCGTTGACGCAGGTCCCGGCCTCGGCCGTGTCCGCGGCGAGCTGCCGGGTCAGACCGATCACGCCGGCCTTCGAGGCGGAGTAGCCCGCGCACGGCGCGGATGCACTGCCGCGCAGCCCCCACACCGACGCCGTGAAGACCAGCTTGCGGCCGCGGCCCGGACTGAAGCGCCGCAGCGCGGCCCGGGCGGTGAGGAAGGCCCCGTCGAGGTTGACCGACTGGACCTGGCGCCACTGCTCCAGGCTCCAGTCGGCGAGCGGCGCGACGTGCCCGGCGATGCCGGCGTTGGCGAAGACCACGTCGAGCCCCCCGAGATCGGCGACCGCGGCGTCGAAGGTGTCCTCGACGGCGCGCTCGTCGCTGACGTCGGCGACGAGCGCGGACCCCGTGTGCTCGGGGCTGCCGGCATCCCCGGGCTCGGTCAGGTCGACGGTCACGACGCGGGCGCCGAGCTCACCCAGTCCCGAGGCGATGGCCTGTCCGATGCCGGCGCGACCGCCGGTCACCACGATCCTCAGGCCGGCCACGGAGGTGAGGGCCGAGACGGGCACCCGCGGCTGCTCGAGGGTCACTCGGCCGCCTTCAGGTCGGCGAGCTTGTCCTCGTTCGACACGAAGTCGCCGACGTTCTCCGCCGTGTAGAGCTCGAAGCCGCCCGAGACCACCTGGGCGGCCGCCTCGTCGTCGCCGTCCAGGCTCGCGATGACCAGGTCGGCGAGCTTCGCGCCCATGTCGACCGGGGTGAAGTCCCAGGAGGCGGCCAGGCTGCCGTTCTCGAGGGCGGTCAGGCCCTCCGGCTGCAGCTGGGCGCCGATGCTGATGACGCTGGCCTGCTTGCCGGCGTTCTTGATCGCCGCCGCGGCCCCGACCGCGGTCGGGTCGTTGTAGGAGACGAAGGCGTCGAGGTCCGGGTACTTGCTGAGCGCCGCAGCGGCGGGTGACTGGGCGCCGGCCACGTCGTCGGTCGGGTTGTTGATGCGCTCCAGCACGTTGATGTCGGGGTAGTCGGCCGCGACCTCCTGGACGAGCTCCCACTCCTTGTCCAGGGGGGCGACCGGTCCGCCGAAGCCGATGTAGACGACGTCACCGGCACCGCCGGGAAGAGTCTCGGCGAGGAAGTCGAAGCGCGCCCGGATGAAGTCCTCGCTGAGGTGGGCGTCGATGAGCTGACCGGTGAGCGGGGCCGCCGGCGCGTCCGGTCCGAGGGCGTCGATGTCGGCGTTGTCGCCGAACACCGCGATGCCCGCGTCGGAGGCCTTGGTCAGGACGTTCTTCACCGAGTCGTAGTCGAGCGGGTAGATGACGAGGGCGTCGACGTCCTGGGTGATCAGGGTCTGGACGTCCGAGATCTGCTGGCTCACGTCGAGCTTGGCGTCGAGCTCGGTGAACGAGCACCCCCGGGCCTCGACCTTGGTCTTCAGCGCGTCGACGACGGCGCCGGTGTAGGTGTTCTGGCCGGTCGGGTTCGCGAACCCGACCGAGCAGTCCGCCGCCTCACCGGAGGCGTCGTCGCTGCACGCGGTCAGGCCGAGGGCCAGCAGGCTGAGGCCGGCGAGGACGAGCGAAGGGCGCCGGAGCGCAGGGCGGGACAGGGTCATGACAACTCCTTGAGAGGTGGTTCGGCCCCGAAGCCGGAGGACGAGCGGGCTGAGCGGCGCTCAGACGACCCGCGAGGGATTGCGGCGCTCACGCGCACGGTCGATGACGATGGCGACGACGAGGAGGCCACCGGTGACGATCAGCTGGTAGTAGGACGCCGTGATGCCGTTGAGGTTGAGTCCCTTCGACAGCACCGAGAAGAAGAGCGCGGCGATCACACTGCCCGCGACCGTCCCCGCGCCCCCGACGAGGGACGTGCCCCCGAGGAGCACGGCGGCGGCGACGGTCAGCTCGGCGCCCGAGAGCACGCTCGGGGAGGCCGAGTCGGCGTTGAAGCCGACCACGAGCAGGCTGGCGATGCCGGCACACAGCCCGGAGAAGACGTAGACCAGCACGGTGGACCGCACGACGGGCAGGCCCGCGACCCGGGCGGCGCTCTTGTTGCCACCGATCGCATAGACGTTGCGGCCGAAGTAGGTCGACCGGAGCAGGAGCGTGGTGGCGACGGCCAGCACGACCGTCAGCAGGATGGGCGCGTTGAGGGGCCCGATGGTCCAGCTGGTGAAGTTGCTGAAGGTGAAGGAGGGCAGGGTCTGGGTCTGGTCGTCGACGAACAGCCGCGCGACACCGCGCCAGGCCTGGAGCCCGGCGAGCGTGATGACGAACGCGCTCAAGCCGAAGCGCCCGATGAGGAGTCCGTTGACCAGGCCGACCGACGACCCCACGACCAGGGCGGCCAGCACGGCGGGCACCGTGCCGACGTGGGTCGTCGTCCACACCACCACGACGGCGCACAGCACGCAGTTGGAGGCGACCGAGAGGTCGATCCCCCCACTGATGATCGTCGGGGTCATGCCGATGGCCAGGATGGCCACGATCGACGCGTCGCCCAGGATGCTGCTGACGTTGTCGCCCGTCGCGAAGCCCGGGGCGTCGATCGCGAAGTACACCACCATCACGGCCAACAGCCCCAGGACGCCGGTGTACGGCGGGAGCTCCGTGCCGGCCCAGCTGCGACGCCCGCGGGTCCCGGCATGAGGGCTCGCCGGAGGGCTCAGGGTCTCGGTCGAGGCGCTCACGACGCGACCTCCGCCGGGGCCAGGCCGGTGGCGGCGGCCGCCATGGCCTCGTCGTCGAACTGGCCGTGGCCGAACTCGGCCACCACCCGTCCCTCGAACATGACGAAGATGCGGTGGCACAACTGGATCAGCTCCTCGAGCTCGGATGAGGCGACGACGACGCAGGCACCATCGGCGGCAGCGCCTCGCAGCAGGTCGTAGAGGTCGGACTTGGCGCCGACGTCGACACCACGCGTGGGTTCGTCCAGCAGCAGGACCCGCGGCTGGACCTTCAGCTGCCGGGCGAAGACGATCTTCTGCTGGTTGCCTCCGGAGAGGGACCGCACGGTCACGTCCTCGGAGCGCGCCGCGATCCGGTGCCGGGTCATCAGGTCGCGTCCGCCGCGGCGCTGGGTCCGGCGCGAGAGCACCGTGGCGCGCGGACGCCAGTCGAGGTCGAGGTTGTCGGCCACGGTCAGTCCGGGCACCAGCGCCTTCCCGAGTCGGTCGTCCGGGACCAGCCGGACCCCGCGGCGCATCACGGCGCGGACGTCCGGGGCGAGGACCTCGCCGTCGACGCGGACCTGCCCGCCGACCCGCCGACGGAGTCCGTAGATGGTCTCGAGCAGCTCGGTGCGGCCGGCGCCGACCAGCCCGGCCAGACCGACGATCTCGCCACGTCGTACGTCGAGGTCGATGTCGCGGCAGCGGCCCGCGGCGTCGCCGAGGCCGCGTACCTGGAGGACCACGGGGGTCGCGGGCGGGGCGCCGGCGCGCATGGTCAGGTCGATCTCGCGCCCGACCATGTCCCGGGTGATCGACTCCTCGGTGAACTGACCCCGGGGCTGGTCCTGGCTGATGCACTCGCCGTCGCGCAGGACGGTGACCCGGTCGGCGTACTCCATCAGCTCGCGCATCCGGTGGGTGATCAGGGCGACCGCCAGACCGTCGCGCTGGGCCAGGTCGCGCGCCAGGTCGAGCACCCCTCGCGCCTCGTGACGCTCGAGGGACGAGGTCGGCTCGTCGAGCAGCAGGACCCGCGGCCGGGCGCTCAGCGCCCGGGCGATCTCGACCAGCTGCTGGAGGTGCAGGGGCAGACTGGCCACCCGAGCGCTCGGATCCACGTCGCCGAGACCGACCCGGTCGAGCACGTCGCGCACGGCGCGCTCGGTGCGGCGCGCCGTCACGATCCACTGACCGTCGGGTCGCCCCGAGGCGAGGGCGACGTTCTGCGCGACCGTGAGCTGCGGGACCAGGGTCAGTTCCTGGCTGACCAGGGCGATGCCGTGCTGGCCGGCCTCCCGGAAGGAGCGCCACCAGGCCCGCTCCTGCCCGTCCACCGCGAAGGACCCCTCGTCGGGGGCCAGCGCGCCGGAGAGGCAGGCGAGCAGCGTGGACTTGCCCGAGCCGTTCTCGCCCGCGATGCCGTGGACCTCGCCGGCGAACAAGGTGACCGAGGCCTGCCTCAGCGCTCGCGATCCTCCGAAGGACTTGCTCGTCCCCAGCGCCGCGATGGCCGCTGAGGGTTGAGTTGACTGCTGGCGCATGCCGGTAGTTCAGCCCACAAAGTCTTAGGGGTCAACCATTTGCCACTAAATGTAATTGTCCGAAGAAGTTCGCAACAAAGATGAAACACACCAAGTTGTGAGAGAGGTGCTCAGCCGATCGGGCACTCCGCTAGGGTCGGCGGACCGGTCCCCCGGCCGGTCCCCGCGAGGAGGGATGCGAGTGACACGTGGGTCTCAGGGTCCTGACGCCGTCGACCTGATCCTGTCCGACTGGGCGGCCAGCCGCCCCTCGCTCGACGTGTCGGCGCTGGCGGTGTTCGGCCGCCTCCACCGCACGTTCCTGAAGTACCAGACGGCGATCGTGCCCACCTTCGAGAAGCACGGCATCAACATGTCGTCGTTCGACGTACTGGCCGCTCTGCGCCGCCACGGGCCGCCGTACCAGATGACGGCCGGCGAGCTCGCGACCTCGTCCCTCGTCACCACCGGCGGCGTGACCCTGCGCGTCGACCGTCTGGAGGAGCAGGGCCTGGTGGCCCGCGAGCGCGACACCGACGACCGCCGGGTCGTCTACATCCGCCTGACGCCCAAGGGCCAGCAGGTGGTCGACGAGGTCGCCGACGACCACTTCGCCAACGAGCTCGCGCTGCTCGGGACCCTCGGCGAGCGGGACCGGGCGTCGCTGGCCCGCCTCCTGTCGCGACTGGAGGCCTCGATCACCGAGGCCCACACCACCCGGAGGGACCGCGCGTAGCCTCGCCGCGGCCACCTGCGCCGCCCGAGAGACACGCCCACGAGCCGGCGGTGGGCGTCGTCCAACATCGGCACGCCGGGACCGCAGGTTCGCACACCCTCGACGACGTTCGGCACCGCCAGATTGCTTGCGGCCCAGAACGTGGGCATATCCGTCGCGCTCCGCGCGGGCCCACCCGCCGATCGATTCGGTGCGCTCGAAGGGCCTCTGGCCTGCGTCTCCGCAGGCCAGAGGCCCTTCGGTTTCCCTGGTGGCAGATGAAGGATTCGAACCTTCGAAGGCTACGCCGACGGATTTACAGTCCGCTCCCATTGGCCGCTCGGGCAATCTGCCAGGGATGTCGCCGTCCCGGCTTGGCCGGTAGACAACGAGACGAAAGAATAGCGCAGCCCCATCAGCAGCACGAAACTCACGCAAGGAGCAGGAATGGCCGACTCGTCCTTCGACATCGTCAGCAAGATCGACCGCCAGGAGGTCGACAACGCGCTCGGGCAGACCGCCCGCGAGATCGCCACCCGCTTCGACTTCAAGGGCACCGGCGCCACCATCGAGTGGCAGGGGGAGCAGGCGATCGAGATCACCGCGTCCGCCGACGACCGGGCGAGCGCCGTCCTCGACGTCTTCAAGGACAAGCTGATCAAGCGCCAGCAGAGCCTGAAGATCCTCGACGCCTCCGAGCCGCGCGCCTCGGGCCAGCAGTCCAAGATCGGGATCGCCCTGAAGGAGGGCATCACCTCCGAGGACGCCAAGAAGATCACCAAGCTGATCCGCGACGAGGGCCCCAAGGGCGTCAAGGCCCAGATCCAGGGCGACGAGCTGCGCGTGTCGTCGAAGAAGCGCGACGACCTCCAGGCGGTCCAGGCCCTGGTCAAGGGCCAGGACTACGACTTCGCGGTGCAGTTCACGAACTACCGCTGAGCCCCCGCTCGACCGGCACGCCCCGGGCCGACATTCGGCCCGGGGCGTTCTGACGCCCTAGACTCGCGTTAGTCGAGTTATCTGGTCTTGTTAGGACGGTTGAGCATGAGCACTGGACGACGTCCGCGCGGGCACGGGCCCACCATCGCGATCGTGGGGGCCGGCGCCGCCGGGACCCTGGTCGCGCTGCACCTGACCCGGACCGCCGCCCGCCGCAGCACCGGGCTCGACATCCTGCTGGTCGACCCCGTCGACCGCCGCGCGCAGGGCGTCGCGTTCGGCACGCCCGACGAGCAGCACCTGCTCAACGTGCCCGCCGCGGGCATGACCGCGCTGCCCGAGGAGCCGGGCCACTTCGCCGCCTGGCGCCAGCGCGAGGCGGCCGAGGTCGACCCCGACGCGGCCACCCACCCCTACGACTTCGCGCCGCGGCGCCAGTGGTCGCGCTACCTCGACGAGACCCTCGACGAGGCGCTGCAGGCGTCGTACGGCGAGATCGGGCTGCGGCACCTGCGCCGCCAGGTCGTCGGCGTACGACGGACCACCACCGGCCTCTCGCTGCGCACCGACTGCGGGGGCGAGGTGCTCGCGGACGCCGTCGTGGTCGCCTCCGGCCTGCCCGCCGCCGGCGCGTCCTGGGCCCCCGCGTCGCTGGTCGCCTCGCCCTTCTTCGTCCCGGACCCCTGGGCCCGCGGCGCCCTCGACGTCGTACGACGCGACGCGGCCGGGCCCGCCGACGTGCTGCTGGTCGGCACCGGGCTGACCATGGTCGACGTGGTGCTCTCGCTGAGCGACGGCGCCAACCGGCCGGACCGGGTGCTGCACGCGACGTCCCGCCACGGCCGGCTCCCGCAGGTGCACGCGCCGGCCCCGCAGCTGGCGGCGATCCCCGACATCTCCGAGTGGGGCCCGAGCCTCGCGGAGGTGCGGGCCGCGGTCGAGCGGCACGTGGCCGAGGTGCGCAGCACCACCGGCGACTGGCGCCCGGCCCTCGACGGGCTGCGCTTCCGGGTCCAGGAGCTCTGGGGCCGGATGCCGGACGCCGACAAGGAGACCTTCCTGGCCGAGGACGCGGGCCGCTGGAACGTCCACCGGCACCGGATGGCGCCGACCAGCGCGGTCCGGCTCGACGCGCTGCAGGCCGAGGGCCGGCTCACCGTGGGCGCCGCCCCGGTGGTCGACGCCGAGCCGCTGGCCTCCGGCGGGCTCCGGGTCGTCCTCGACGACGCCAGCGCGCGCGAGGTGGGCTGGGTGGTCAACTGCACCGGCCCCCAGTCCGACCTGCGGCTGCTCGGCAACCCGGTCCTCGACGACCTGCTGCGCGAGCGCGGTGGCGCGGCCCTGGCCAGCATCGACGTCGCCGGCCTCGGCCTGCGCACCGAGGAGGGCCGGCTCGTCGGCTCCGACGGCGACACCGACGCCCCGCTGTGGACCCTCGGCGCGCTGCGCCGCGGCGAGCTGTGGGAGACCACCGCGGTGCCCGAGATCCGGCTGCAGGCCGCGGCCGTGGCCCGCTCCGTGCTGGACACGGTCGCCCCGCTCCCCCGCCGGCTGGCCGACGGGCGGCTCGTCGGCGGCCGGCACCCCGTGGCCCGCCCCCGCGACCCGCTGGGCCTGCCGCTGTCGACCACCAGCGAGGCGGCCGCGGCCTACAACGCCGGGCTGGAGCGGATCATGCGCCTCCAGGACGGCGCCGAGGAGCAGCTGCGCGCGGCCACGCGGCTCGACCCCGGGTTCGCGCTGGCCCACGCCGCGCTGGCGATGCTGGGCCACGAGGCCGGGGCGGACGCCGACGTACGCGCGTCGCTGGAGGCGGCCCGCAAGGCGGCCCGCCAGCGCGGCGACGAGCGTGAGCGCAGCCTGGTCGACGTCGTCGGCCTGCGGGTCAAGGACGTCCGCCGGGCCGGCGCCGAGGCGCTGATGCACCACATCTCGCTGCACCCGCGCGACGTGCTCGCGGTCTCCGCCGCGGTCCCGACGATCGCCTTCTCCGGCGTCACCGACGTCCAGCAGGAGGCCTGGGACCTGGTCGAGGGCCTGGCCCCGGCGTACGGCGACCACTGGTGGTACATCTCCCTGCTCGCCTTCACCCGCCAGGACCAGGGCCAGTACGACGAGGCCGGGCTGCTGGCCGAGAGCGCGCTCTCCTGCGAGCCGTCGTCGGGCCACGCGGTGCACGCCCAGAGCCACGTGCTCTACGAGACCGGCCAGCACGAGGTCGGCCGGGTCTGGCTCGACCACTGGGTCGCCGAGAGCGGGCGGTCCGCGAGCCACCGGGCGCACTTCTCCTGGCACGCCGCCCTGCACGAGCTCGCGCTGGGCGACACCGAGGCGGTCCGCCGCCGCTACTACTCCCAGCTCTGCGCGCCCGAGGTGTCCGGCGTCCGGGCCCTGGTCGACTCCGCGAGCCTGCTGTGGCGCTGGCGGATCACCACGACCGACACCCCGCCGCCGGTCGACCCGGTGCTGGCCGCGATCGAGCCGGCCCTGCTGGAGCGCCCGCAGACGCCGTTCATGGCCCTGCACGCCGCCCTGGCGTACGCCGCCGCCGGCGACACCGCCGGCCTGCACGCGCTGGCCCAGCACTGCCGCCGCTCGCGCGAGGCGGTGCTGCGCGGCACCGTCGCCACCCTCTGCCAGGCCCTGCAGGCGGTGGTGGAGGAGCGCTGGAGCGAGGCGGCGACACTGATCGAGGACGTGCTCCCGGTCCTGGCCCGGGTCGGCGGCTCCGCCGCCCAGCGCGAGGTCGTCGAGGAGACCCTGGCCTACTGCCGGACCCGGGCCGCCC
>Ga0075365_10000369_pt1 | contig 16356 bp, 16 predicted proteins | sample EndMetdeltDD1765_FD_71387 | JGI IMG/M metagenome (GOLD analysis project Ga0075365, IMG submission 71387) | Populus endosphere microbial communities from Tennessee, USA - Endosphere MetaG P. deltoides DD176-5 | ecosystem: Host-associated > Plants > Roots > Endosphere | place: USA: Tennessee... | reverse complement strand
CGCTCGCCATCTCCGCGGCAGCGACCTTGCTCCGCATCCCACCGGAGCCGAACGCGGAGGTGCGGTTCCCGATGTCGTAGCGCTCGAGCTCCCCGAACGAGGTCACCTCCTCGACAAGCTCGGCATTCGGACTCAGGCGCGGGTCCGTGGTGTGGAGTCCCCCGGTGTCGGTCAGCAGCACCAGCAGGCGCGCCTCCAAGAGGATCGCCACCTGGGCCGACAGGAAGTCGTTGTCTCCAAACGTGATCTCGTCGGTCGCGGTCGTGTCGTTCTCGTTGATCACGGGCACGGCGCGCCACTCGAGCAGCCGCCGCAGAGTCTGCCGGGCGTTGAGGTAGTGCATGCGAGCGGACATGTCGAACGAGGTCAGGAGCACCTGCGCCGCGTGCACGTCCCCGGCCGCCAGGCGTTCCTCGTATGCGCGGAACAGCGGTCCCTGGCCGACGGCCGACGCCGCCTGCATCTCGTCGATGGAGCTCGGCCGTCGCTCGAGCTCCATGAGGCGCATTCCGCGGGCGATCGCGCCCGAGGTCACCAGAACGACGTTCTCGCCGGCGTGATGCAGCTCGGCAACCTGCGAGCACACGCTGTCGAGCACTGCTGAGCGCAGCGCTCCGTCGTCGTCCGCGACGATCGACGATCCGAGCTTCGCGACCACGGTCATGGCGTGCCGAAGTGTAGGTACGGCCCGGCGCTGGCCTGGGATCTATTCCCCAGGATCCAGTTCGAAGGCATCCTCGCCGATGCGCACCTCGTCGCCCGGCTCGAAACCGGCGCGGCGGAGCTCCGCGATCACCCCGATCTCGCGCAGGCGCTGCTCCACGTAGCCGAGCGCCTCTGGATTCTGGGTGTCGTGCCGCGCGACCAGCATCTCGATTCCGCGCCCGGAGATCTCGAACACGCCGTCGGCCACCGGCTTCACCTCGAAGCCCTGGTCGCCGGCCGGCCGGTAGGTGATGTGCTCCGCCTCGAACTCGGGCTCGACGGCGGAGACCGGCGTCGCGGTCTCGGTGGCGGGAATCGCTTCGAAGATCGCATGCCCCAGCTCCTGGAGCCCGGCCCCCGTCGCCGACGAGACGGAGAACACCCCCAGCGCGTCACCCCCGAGGCGGTCGCTCCACTCGGCGACGGCCGTATCCGCATCCGCGTCCGGAACCAGATCGCGCTTGGACAGGACCACGAGCTCCGGCAGCTGCTCCAGACCGGCTCCATAGGCGGCCAGCTCCGCGCGGACCGCCTCGTAGGAGCCCGACGGATCCGCCTCGGCGATGTCGACCACGTGGATCAGCACGCGACACCGCTCGACGTGGGCGAGGAACTCATGCCCGAGCCCGGCACCCGCAGCCGCCCCCTCGATCAGGCCCGGGATGTCCGCGAGCACCAGCTGGCGCTCGCCCGAGTCGAGCGTTCCGAGCACCGGCTCGACGGTTGTGAAGGGATACGCGGCGACCTTCGGCGCAGCTCGGGTCAACCGTCCCAGCAACGAGGACTTGCCGGCGTTGGGCTGGCCGATGAGCCCGGCGTCCGCGAGCAGCTTGAGCCGCAGCTCGATCCAGCCCGACTGGCCCTCCAAACCCTGCTCCGCGAACCGCGGTGTCTGGCGGGTCGACGTCGCGAACCGCTTGTTCCCGTGGCCCCCCGGCCCACCCGCCGCGACGATCGCGCGCTGCCCGTGCTCGACGAAGTCGTAGCGGGTTCCCTCGAGGCCCTCCACCTGGGTCCCCGGCGGCACCGCCACCACCCGGTCGTCCCCGCGGGCCCCGTGGCGCTGCTTGCCCTGACCGTGCGCCCCGCGGCCCGCGCGGAAGTGCCGCGACCGGTGCATGGACACCAGATCGCGCCGCGACGCGTCGCACTCGAGGACGACGTCGCCGCCACGCCCACCATCGCCGCCGTCCGGGCCTCCCCGCGGCACGTGCGCCTCGCGGCGAAAGCTGACGCAGCCGTTGCCGCCGCGCCCGCCCTCCACGTAGATCTTCGCCCGGTCATAGAGCATGCGTCGAGATTAGAGGCACAAATCCCTGCTTTCGCCGACGTTTTGGGATATGAAGGTCGCTATAGCGTCTCCAATTCCCCAAAAGCTGGCGCTCGTGGGCGCCGCGGCGACATGCCTGGCCCTCGCCGCGCCCGTCGCCGTCGCCCACGGCAAGCGCCACGAGGCCTTCGTGCCGCCTCACCACCGGATCTTCCACGGGGTCACGGACACGGGGAGCGTTCGCGACTTCAAGGTCTTCAACCACCGCGTGGGGGCGCACAACGCGCTCCTGATGAGCTTCGGCCGCTGGAACGGGAAGCACATCGGCGCCGGGCTCCACCGGTGGCGCGTGACCCACACCCGCGGCGTGCTCAGCCTCTCCACCGCCCCCGGCGGCCAGCCGGAGCTGATCTCCCCCCGCCGGATCGCACGCGGGTACGGCGACCGCTACATCCTGCGGCTCGGGCGGACCATCGCCCATTCGGGCCAGGTGGTCTACATCCGCCTCTTCCCCGAGATGAACGGGTACTGGAATCCGTACTCCGCCTTCAACGCCGACGGCTCGGCGCGGCGCGGTCACTCGACCGAGCTCTTCCGCGACGCCTGGCGGCGGATCGTGACGATCGTGCGCGGCGGCAAGCGGCGAATCATCAACCGCAAGCTCGACCGGCTCGGCATGCCGCGGATCTACCGCGCCGCCTCGAACCACGACCCGGTCTATGCGCGCGAGCGGGTGCCGAACGAGCTGCCTCGGGCGAAGGTCGCCTTCATGTGGGTCCCGCAGACGATCGGCTCGCCCAACCTGCAGGCCAACGCGCCGGGCCGCTACTGGCCGGGCGGGAAGTACGTCGACTGGATCGGCGCCGACATCTACTCGAAGTTCGCCACGCCCGGGATCTGGTCGGCCTTCCGCCACTTCTACAGTCGCTGGGGAGACTCCGAACGGCATCACTGGCCCTTCGTGGTCGGCGAGTACTCGCCCTGGGACAACGACTACCGGGGAGCCTTCACCCGCCGGCTGCTCGACTGGGCGCTGGACCACCGGCGCGTGCGAGCGCTCGTCTACTACCGCAGCGTCACCCCCGGCAACGCGTTCGACATCAACCGCTGGCCGGCCGCCCGGTCGGTCCTCGAGCGAAAGCTGAACCGCCACCGGTTCGCGCAGTACGCGCCCGGAACGCGCTGATGAGCACCGAATCGATCTCGGTGCCCGCACACTTCAACGGGCCTCTCGACAGCGGGCAGGGCGGCTACTCGGCCGGCGTCGCCGCGGGACTGCTGAGCGGCGCGGTCGAGGTCTCGTTGCGGAGCCCGGTCCCGCTCGACGCCGAGCTCCCCGTGGTCCGGGACGGTGACGGCAGCCTGCGCGTCCTCGACGGCGACACGCTCGTCATGCAGGCGAGGCCCGCGCCGGCGCTCGACGTCCAGGTGCCGCCTCCGGTCACGGTCGAGCAGGCGCGGCATGCCAGCTCCGGTTACAGGGGCGTCTCCGACGGCGCCTTCAGCCGGTGCTTCGTCTGCGGCCTGGCGCGCGACGACGCGTTCGGCGTCTTCGCCGGAGAGGTCGAGGGGCGCGACGTGGTCGCCTCGCCCTGGACACCGCCCGCGTGGACCGCTGACGCGGATGGCCGGGTGAGCGAGGAGTTCGTCTGGGCGGCACTCGACTGCCCCACCTTCTTCGCCGTCTACCTGCGCCAGGAGCTCCCGATGAGCGTGCTCGCCCAGCTCACCGCGCGGGTCGACGGCCCGGTAGTCGCCGGCGAGGAGCACGTCGTGATGTCGTGGCCGCTCAACGTCGACGGCCGCAAGCGGCACGCCGGGGCGGCTGTGCTCTCCGGTGACGGCGAGCCGCTCGCCGTCGCCGAGGCGCTGATGATCGAGCCCCGCGCGGCGCAGTGACGATCAGGCCGCCCTGCGCGCCTTCCAGATGTGCTCGGCGGGCAGGCGTCGCGCCCACTCGCGCTTGACGAGGTCATAGCTCGACTCGGCGTCCGCAGGCGGGCGCAGCTCGATCAGGTCCTCCACCAAGAGGCCGTTGGCGCGGAACAGGCGGATCCACTCGCCGTAGGGAAGCTGGAAGTCGACGCCCTCGTCGTCCTCGAAGCCGCGATGCTCGAAGTAGTTGTTGCGCGCCGTATCGCCGACGGTCTCGCTCTCGTTCTCCCAGAAGATGTCGAGGATGGGCGTCACCATCGAGAACGCGAGCAACCCTCCGGGGCGCAGGAGCCGGGCGCACTCCGGCACCAGTCGCATGGGATCGGCGAAGTTGAACGCCCCGTGGTCGCAGAAGACGACGTCGAAGCTCTCGTCGTCGAGAGGCACGTCCTCCGCGCTCGCCTCGATCACCGGGAACTCGACGCCGGCATCGTCCATCGCTCGCCTGGCGTGCTCCAGCTGGCGGGCCGACAGGTCCAGGCCGACGGGGCGCGCGCCCAGCCCGGCCAGGGAAATCGACCACTGCGCGGCGCCGCAGCCGAGCTCGAGCACGTCGAGCCCTTCGACGTCTCCCAGGACCCGCAGCTCAGCCTCGGGGATCTGCCACACGCCCCACGCGAGGCCCGCCTTCTCGGCGAGCTGCTCCGCGTGGCGCTTCTGGTACGCGTCGCTCTCGCGCTCCCAGTAGGCGCGGTTCTTCGCGGCGTGGCGAGAGAGGTCCAGGGCTACGAGGACTCGACGACCGAGACCGTGCGGCCGCGGTGGCCCGTCTGAAACGCGACAACGCCTGCGCGGGTCGCGAAGATCGTGTGGTCGCGCCCGAGCCCGGTGCCATCGCCGGGCCGGAAGCGCGTGCCTCGTTGGCGCACGATGATCTCGCCACCGCCCACGCGCTGGCCGGCGAAGACCTTCACCCCGAGGTACTTCGGGTTCGAGTCGCGCCCGTTACGGCTTGATCCAAGTCCTTTCTTGTGCGCCATTGCTAGCTCTCCTTCTTAGCAGACGAGGAGCGGCTGGAAGAGGCCTTGCCGCGCGCCGCCGGCTTCTTCGCGGCGGGCTTCTTGGCGGCCGGCTTCTTCGCCGCCGGCTTCTTGGCGGCGGGCTTCTTCGCCGGAGCCTTCGGCTTGGCAGGCGCCTTCGGCTTGGCTTCGGCCTTCGCCTTCGGCTCCTCCTTCTTCTCCGCCTGCTTCGTCGCGCCGGCGGCGGGCTTGCGGGTGAGCATGCGGACGTCGGTCACCTCGAGGCGGGTCAGCCCCTGGCGATGCCCGCCCCGCCGGCGGTAGCCCTTCTTGGCCTTGTACTTGAAGATCCGGACCTTGGGCCCGCGGACCTGCTCCTTCACGACCGCCTCCACCTTCACCTTCTCGAGCTGGCCACCGTCGAGGACGACGTCCTTGTCGCCCTTGAACATGACGGCGCGAAGGTTGACCTTGCTGCCCTCGTCCCCGGGCAGCCGCTCGACGAGCAGGCTCGCGCCCTTCTCGGCGCGGTACTGCTTGCCGCCGGTCTCGACTATCGCGTAGCTGTCTGCCATCTCAATCTCGCCGGTTGACTATTCGCCGTCGGAGGGGTTCTGTGCCTGAGCGCGCGAACGGCGCCTGCCGCCCCTTCGGCCGCGGCGCCGTCGCGAGGGAGTGGATTCTACGGGGTCCCCGTCGGAGGAGCCGCCGCCATCCTCGTTCGCGGCCTCTCCCTCGGCCCCGCCACCGTTCCCGACCAGGGACGCGGTGGCCGCCGCGCGGCCGACGCTCTCGATGCGGACCAGCCGGCGGTCCCCGACCAACCCGCCGGCGCCGGTGACGCTGACGATGTAGGAGTCGACCCGGGCCACGGCGTCGTCGACGTTGTACATGTGCGGCTCCTCGATCCGCACCAGGACCTCGTCGCCCACCTGGAACGGGAGGGCACGCTCCTCGATCTCGGACCGGGTCCCACTGTCGACCACCTGGAACGTGTCGAGGCGGAGCGCGTCCCCGCCCTCGAAGTGGAAGTGCTTGCCGGACTCTTCCTCGAGCTCGTGGAGCGGGCTACCTTCCCGCAGCAGCTCGGCGGCGACCTTCGGATTCACCCGCACCAGGAACGCCTCGGGCTCGGGGCGATCGTCGATGAGATCGCGGAGCTGGCGGACTACGGTGATCGCGACCGTCTCCTCTGACTCGACGACGCCCTCGCCATCGCAGGTCGGGCAGCGCTTCGTGAGTATCTCGCGCACCCCGTCGGTGACGTTCTGCCGCGTCATCTCCACGAGGCCGAGCGGCGAGACGTCCATCACGTAGCTCTTCGTCTTGTCCGCGTCGAGCGCCTTGCGCAGCGTCTTCAACACCTGGTCGCGGTTGCGCGCGCGAGCCATGTCGATGAAGTCGATGACGATGATCCCGCCGATGTCACGGAGCCGGAGCTGCCGCACGACCTCGTCGGCGGCCTCCACGTTGACCCGGGTGATCGTGTCCTCGAGGCGTCCCTTCCCACGCCCGGTGAAGCTGCCGGTGTTGATGTCGATCACCGTCAGCGCCTCGGCGTAGTCGATCATCAGGTAGCCGCCGGAGGGCAGATCGACCCGGCGCGAGAGCACCGAGCGGTACGCCTCCTCCACCCCCATCTTCTCGAACAGCGGCTCCTTGTCCTTGTAGAGCTCGACGTGCTCGACGAGCTCCGGAGCCGTCCGCTGGAAGAAGCTCGTGACCCGATGGTGCTGCTTCTCGTCGTCGATGATCGCGGCGTCGAACTCCTTCTCGAGCACGTCGCGCAGGACACGGATCGACAGGTCGGCCTCCTGGAAGACCATGTCCGGCGCCTTCACGTCCTCGGCGCGTCGCTGCACGACCTCGTCGAGCTTCCTCAGGTACGCGATGTCGCGCTCGAAGTCCGCCTTGCGGGCGCCCTGCGCGGCGGTTCGGATGATGACGCCGCCGGGGCCCTTGTGGATCTTCTGCAGCAGCTTGCGCTGCCGGTCGCGCTCGGCGTCGGACAGCCGGCGGCTGGCGCCGACGCCCCCGCCGCTCGGCATGTAGACGAGATAGCGACCGGCGATGGACAGCTGCATCGACAGGCGTGCGCCCTTGGTCTTGAGCGGGTCCTTGACGACCTGGACGAGCACCTCCTGCTTCGGCTTGAGCAGCTCGTCGATCCTGCGGCCGCGCCCCCTCCCGCGGCGAGGCGCCGCCTCGCCACCGGGAAGCACGATCTCGTCGACGTGCAGGAAGCCGTTGCGCTCCAAGCCGATGTCGACGAACGCCGCCTCCATCCCAGGAAGGACGTTGTCGACGACGCCCTTGTAGATGTTGCCGACGATCGACCGCTGTCCGCGCCGCTCGACGTAGAGCTCGGCGACCTTGAAGCCGTCAGAACCTTTGCCGGCCGCCTGCTCTGCTCCGCGTCCGCGGGCGGCGCGGCCCCCGGAGGGACGGCTCTTGCCGCCCTGCCGGGCGGTGCCCTTGCCTTCGAGCACCGCGACGCGAGTCTCGCCCGCGTCGACTGAAACCAATATTTGCTTCTTCAGTTAACTCACCTCAAAGAGTGGATAGGCCTCCGTGCGTTCAAACGCGCCGGAGGTCCGCCCTGCTCTTGGAGGTGAGCCGCGCCTGTACGTAGATGCTCTGCAGGAGCCCGATCGCGATGAAGGTCACGACGACCGAGGATCCACCGAAGCTCATCAGTGGTAACGGGATTCCTGTCACCGGCATGATCCCGATCGTCACGCCGACGTTCACGAACACCTGTGTCATGAACATCGCGGCGATCGAGCCGGCGATCACGCTCCCGTACAAGTTCTTCGAAAGCATCATGATGCGCAGCGCCCTCCATATGAGTAGGGCGAAAAGGGATAAAACGAAGGCAGCACCCACGAAGCCGAATCGTTCTCCGACTACGGAGAAGATGAAGTCCGTGGTGCGGTCGGGCACGAAGCCATGCTCCGTCTGTGTGGAGTCGCCTCCGCGCCCTGTCTTTCCGCCGGACCCGATCGCGATCAGCGACTGATCGATCTGATACGTCGCGTCGCGTGGGTCCGAGCTGGGATTCAAAAACGATGTAAGTCGCTCCTGCTGGTAGCCGTGCAGAACCGGATGCCCGACCGCGGGGGCGATCACGAGCACCGCCGTCACGGCGGCGACCAGCAACCCACCCAGGAGCGCGAAGTGCGTCCAGCGCACCCCGACGAAGAACAGCGTCGCCAGGGTGATCACGATGTACACGATCCCGGTTCCGAGGTCCGGCTGCATGATCACGATCAGCGCCGGCACGAAGCCCAACAGCAGCAATCGTGCCGTCCGCTGGCGCTCGCCGAGGCGGCGCCCACGGTCGATCGCGAACCCGGCCAGTGCCAGAATCAGCAGCACCTTGCCAAGCTCGGACGGCTGGAACGTGAAGAAGGGAAGCTCTATCCATCGTCTCGAGCCTCGCGTGGCCTGCCCCAAAAGCAGCACCGCGATGATGGTTGTCATCATCGCCGTGTAGAGCCCAACGCGAAGCTCTCGGAAACGAGAGTAGTCGACGCGCGCCAAAGCGAGCATGAATGCAATGCCCAGCACGGCGTAGATCGCCTGGCGGATCACGTAGAAGTACGGATCGTGCGGGATGTCCTCGCCGGTCGCCGCGCCGAGGGTGAAGAGGCTGAAGCCGATCAGCCCGAGCCCCGCCAGCAGCAGCAGCGGGTCCATCGCGAGCAGGCCGCCGCGCTCGCGGGGCCGGCTCGCCTGGCGCTGGCCGTCGAACGGCCTCGGATAGGCGTCGGAGACCATCAGTTCGGGCTGCTCACCACGGCGCCGGCGCTGATCGGGGTCGCCTTCGGCGGTTTGCCACCGGCCTTCTTGGCCTCCTGCGGGTGCTCGTCGTAATACGCGGTGAGGATCTGCTGCGCAGTGGGCGCTGCGGACTCGACGCCGAAGCCGCCCTCCTCGATGGTCGCCGCCACCACGATCTTGGGATTCGGATACGGGGCCAGGCAGACGTACCAGGACTGGTCCGCGTAGCCCAGGCGCTGCGCGGTACCGGTCTTGCCGGCCATCGGGATCGGATAGCTGCCGAAGACGTCATACGACGTTCCGGTCGGCTCCTGCGCCGCTGCGTGGAGGCCCTCCATGATCGCCGAGCGGTAGCTCGGGTTGATGTCCAGATGGCGGATCGGGGCCGGGTCGATGTCCTGCACCACGCTCCCGTTCGGGTCCTCGACCTGCATCCCGACGTGCGGGCGGACGACGTCGCCGCCGTTGCCGATCGCCGAGTAGGCAACCGCCATCTGCAGCGGGTTCGCCTGCAGATCGCCCTGGCCGACCGCGAGGTTGACGTTGTCTCCCATCGTCCATGGACGGTCCGTCTCGCCCTGCTCGGGCAGGATCTGCTTGCCGCCCGGGGAGTCGGGGCTCTGCGCTTCCTTGTAGAGCTGGTCGCGCCACTCAGGCGTCGGCAGGAGCCCAGAGACCTCCCCTGGAAGATCGATGCCGGTCGGGTGCCCGATCCCGAGGTCGGAGGCCCACTTGTCCTGGGCATTGGTGTTGTGGCTGGTGTAGAGGTCGGCACCGACGTTGTAGAAGAAGACGTCGGAGGAGACCTGGAGAGCGTGCGAGAGCTGCAGAGCCCCGTACTGGGCGTTCCCCGCGTTGTGAAGGGTGACGCCGTCGCCGAGGCTGAACGACCCCCCGTCGACGATCGTCGTGCTCGGGGTGAGGACGCCGCTCTCCAGTGCGGCGATCGCGGTGATCGGCTTGAACGTCGAGCCGGTCGGGTACAGCCCCTGGATCGCGCGGTTGGTGAGCGGCGAGGACGTGGTCTCGCTCGTCAGCGACTTGTAGACCGAGGTGGGGATCACCGGCTTGGAGAAGACGGCCGGGTCGAAGGTCGGCGACGAGCCCAGCCCGAGAATCTCGCCGTTGCGGGCGTTCATCGCAACGAACGCCCCGGGGGTGCTGAACGAGCTGAGCGCCTGCTCGCCGGCCTCCTGCACCGGACGGTCCAGCGACAGGACGAGGTTGTCACCGGGCTTGGGCTGCACCTGGTTCAGGACCCGCCCGGTGGGGTTGCCGGCGGCGTCGACCTGAACGCGGGTGGTTCCGTTGGTTCCTCGGAGGATGTTGTCGTACGTGTTCTCGATCCCGGACTGTCCCACCTGATCACCGGGCTGGAGCCCCTGGTAGCGCGCCTCTTTCAGCTGGGGGCCGGTGACCTCCCGGACGTAGCCGTAGATCTGCGCGCCGAGGTTGCCGTCGGGGTAGTTCCGCACGTAGACGCGCTGGACCGTCACGCCGGGGTACTTGTCCTGGTTCTCCCGCAGGTAGTAGACGAGGTCGTAGCCGACGTCCCGCCTGAGGGTCACGGGGTTCGACGGCAGATCCTTGGTCTGCTTGCGGATCTGCTTCTCGATCTCGTCGGTGGGCATGCCGATCACGTGGCTCAGGCGAGCGAACTCCTCGCGCTGCTTGTGCCGCTTCTGCGGCAGCTCGGGCGGCAGCACCTGGAGTGCGAGCGCGGTGCGGTTGTCCACCAGCACCTGGCCCTTGCGATCCAGGATCTCGCCGCGGGGCGCCTGCACGTTGACTTCGCGGACCTGGTTGTTCTGCGCCTGCTTCAGGTAGTCGTCGCTCGACAGGACCTGGAGGTACCAGAGGCGGAAGAAGATGATCGAGAACATCACCAGCGCGATCCCGCTCAGGATCGCGACCCGCAGCGCGAACTGCGCCGGCAGCAGGGAGCGCTCGCGCTCGTTGAACATCAGGCGTTCACCATCCCCGTCATGACGAGAGCCCCGTGGCACGCCGGACGCGCGGGACCCGCCGGCGGGAGAGGCCGCGGCGGGGGCGGTTGGACCCGGACTTGATCGGCGTCCGCATCTGGCGACCGGCGACGACGTCGTCCACGATCGCCGGACGGAGGACGCGACGAATCAACGGATAGAACGGGATCGCTAGCAGGAACGCGAGCAGCCCCTGAACGAGGATCTCCCGGAGCACGAGCAGGCTCACCTGGGTCTCGACCCCGAGCATCAGCTGGAAGGCCGAGAACGCGGCGGCCGCGGCGGAGGTCAGCGTCCCGATCAGGATGGGCGGCATCAGCGTGTTCGAGATCTGGGTTCCCTCGCGGTAGCGACCGGACAGATAGCCGACCGCCAGCAGGGTCAGCGAGGAGATCCCAAGGGTCGCGAGCAGCACGGAGTCGAGGACCAGCCCGAGGATGAAGCCGCACACCGCTCCGACCATCGCCCCGCCGAGGAGCCCCAGCGAGACCGCGACCAGCGGGATGATGTTCGGCGTCGTACCGAACAGGCTCAGGTAGGAGAAGAACGAGACCTGCAGGAGCACGGTCACGACGATGATCACCGCGATGCGCAACCCGATGCGCCATGTGACGATCATCCGCCAACCCCAGGTCGCTTCGGGCCCTGCGTGGCGACCTGCACGTAGTCGAGGTCCCGCATGTCCGCGTAGGGCGTGATGTGGACGTTCTGGTACGTCTCCTGCTGACCCACGGTCGTGTCCTTGACCTCGCCGATCGGGATCCCCGGCGGATAGAACGAGGAGAGTGAGCCGTTGGTCCACCCGGCGGTGACCACCATCTGGCCCTCGTGGATCGCCTCGCTCTTGTCGATGAAGTCGAGCAGCATCGTGCTGGGATCGCCCGCCTCCGGCTCGACGACGCCCTGCGGACCGTTCGGCTGGACCCGCGCGGACGCCGAGCTCTGGGAGTCGGTGATGAGCGTGACCTTGGACGTGAAGTGCGTGGTGTCGGTGACCCGTCCGATCAGCCCGTCGGGGCTGACCACCGGATCGTTCACCGCGACGCCGTCGCCCGAGCCGGCGTCGATCGTGACGGTCGAGTACCAGACCGTGGGTGAGGCACCGACGACGCGTGTGGTCACCATCTTGTAGTCGGCGAAGGTGCCCTGGCGGTCGAGTCCGAGCAGCTTCTTGAGCTGATCGTTCTCGCCGAGGGCCGACTGTGTCCTGGCGAGCTTCGAGCGAAGCTTCTGCACGTCGGTCTTCAGGGAGCTGTTCTCGCCCCGGGCGTTGAAGGTCTCCGAGACCCAGTTGACGAGGTCCCGGGCCGGCTTGAGCGCGCGACTCGCCCCGTCCTCCAGGGGCGCGAACACGGACGCGATGCCCTGCTGGACCGAGTGGAACGGGCCGCTGGAGGACTGGGAGAACGTCGCGGAGATCATCACCAGCGCGAGAACGATCAGGAGCACCAGGACCGCTCGGCGCCTCCGGACTTGCTTGCGGTACACCGGGGTACCTCTGGCGCCTACCCGGTGGCTACCAGGCGACGGTGTGAGTTCCGGCTCATGCGGTGGATCACCTCGAACTCCTCGAGGGAGCGACCCGACCCAACCGCGACGCAGGTGAGCGGGGACTCGGTGACCTGTGCCGGCATCTGGCACTCATCGCGAAGGCGCTGGTCCATGCCCTGAAGGAGCGAGCCGCCGCCGGCGAGGATGATCCCGCGGTCCATGATGTCTCCCGCGAGCTCGGGCGGCGTGCGGTCCAGCGTGTCCTTCACGGCAGCCACGATCTGGCTGATCGGCTCCTCGAGAGCGCCGCGGACCTCGCTCGAGCTGAGCACGATCGTCTTTGGCAGGCCCGTGACCATGTCGCGGCCGCGGATCTCCGTGGTCACCTCCTCGGGGAGGTGAGCGGCGGAGCCGATCTCGAGCTTCACCTCCTCGGCGGTCTGCTGACCGATCAGAAGCTTGTGCTCGTGCTTGCAGTAGTTGACGATCGCCTCGTCCTGTTCGTCGCCGCCGACTCGGATCGATTCCGAGACCACGATGCCTCCGAGGGAGATGACGGCGACCTCGCTCGTTCCGCCTCCGACGTCCAGCACCATGCTCCCGGTGGGTTCGGCGACCGGAAGGCCGGCGCCGATCGCGGCCGCCATGGGCTCCTCGATCAGGTAGGCCTGGCGCGCCCCGGCGGAGAGGCAGGCCTCCTCGACCGCGCGCTTCTCGACACCGGTTACACCCGAGGGGACGCAGACGACGACGCGCGGATGGGCGAAGCGGTTCTGGTGAACTCGCTGAATGAAGTGCCGCAGCATCTCTTCCGTGACGTCGAAGTCGGCGATGACACCATCCTTGAGCGGCCGGATGGCACGAATCGTCCCCGGCGTCCGGCCGAGCATCCGCTTGGCCTCGACGCCGACCGCGTGCACCTCGCCGGAGCGAGCGTCGACGGCGACGACGGAGGGCTCGGACAGCACGATGCCACGACCTCGTACGTAGACCAGCGTGTTTGCGGTCCCGAGGTCCACGGCCATGTCGCGGCCGCCAAAGCCGGTCAGGTTGCGGAATAGGCCCATGGGTGGGTGATCAAAGAAGCTCTATGGGAACGGACGGGTGCTGCCAAGCGCGCGACGCGGAACGGCCTTGCATCCATGCGGCGCCGTCCTCCTCCGTCCAGGTGTGGAGTCGAGCAGCAACAGCGACCGCACCGCGCGGCCGAGTGTAGCGAACACAGAGCCAGTCTCAACGCAAGAATGAGGCCCGATTTCAGACCTCGAGGTAAACCTCAGGGTTAGGTAAAAACGGCTCTAAGAGGGGGAATCTCCTGCAGCGTCGAGCAAGTCGGGAACGAGGCGTAGCAGCAGGGCAACCGGGAGACCGATGACATTTGAAAGGTCTCCTTCAACCCGCTCGACCAGGGAGGACCCGAGACCCTGGACGGCGTAGGCGCCGGCGCGGTCCCGCCACTCGCCCGAGGCGAGGTAGGCCTCGAGCAATTCGGGGGCCAGGTCGCGGAAGGTCACCGCGGAGCGGGCGACCCCGGCGCGCTCGTCGGAGCCGGCGATCACGACGACGCCGCTGAGGACGTCGTGGGTGCGACCGGACAGGGACTCGAGCCGTTCGCGGGCCTCCCCCTCGTTGCCCGCCTTTCCAAGCAGCCGGCCATCGAGCAAGACCTCGGTATCCACTCCCAGGACGGTGCGGCCCTCGCCGCCCGCCATCTCCATCCCTGCGCGGGTCTTGCGCCGGGCATTCTCGACCACGGTCTCCTCGGGGTCGCCCGACGTCAGCTCCTCGACCTCCGGCACCGCCACCTCGAAGGGGACGCCGAGCGCCCCCAGGATCTCGCGCCGGCGTGGCGACGCCGAGGCGAGGATCAGTCGAGGTCGGGGAACCAGAGCTCGATCTCGCGCTTGGCCGACTCGTCCGAGTCGGACCCGTGGACGAGATTGAACGTGACCTCGAGGGCGAAGTCGCCGCGGATCGACCCGGGCGCGGCCTCCAGCGGGTTGGTTGCCCCGATCAGCTGCCGGGCCGCTGTGGTCGCCTCCACGCCCTCGAGGACCGCGGCGACGAGAGGGCCCTGCGTGATGAAGTCGATCAGCTCACCGAAGAACGGCTTGTCGGTGTGCTCCTCGTAGTGCCGCCCCGCGAACTCCTCGTCGATCGTGAGCTGGCGGAGGGCGACGATGCGGAGCCCCTTGCGCTCGAAGCGGGCGAGCACCTCACCGGTGAGCCCGCGCTCGAAGGCGTCGGGCTTGACGAGGATCAGGGTTCTGGTCGGTTCGGGCACGGGCGCGGGAATCTATCGGCGCGGGCGCGGGCGCGTCGGACAACGGCATGTAGGGCAGCGCGGTTGCCTTGCCGGCGAGGGTGCGGTCGGATCGACGCAATCTACGTCCGGAAACCGGACGCGGATTGCGTCGACACGGCACTCACGGTTGGCTCCCCCCATTGCCGGGGTGCGGCTCGCGCAGCACGCCGGCCGGGGCGAACCCGGAGCTACGACGCCGTCGCGGGGCGCGGCCGGTCCTCGGGAGAGCCGTCACGGCCTCCGTCGGACGGCGACTGGCTGCGGGAGGAGGGCTTGCGCTGCTTGGTGGCCGGCGCCTTGGCGGGATCGGAGCGCGTGGACCGGGTTGGCCGCGGGCGGCTCTTCGAAGAGGCCTGCGTGCGAGCGGCGGGCCGCGAGGCGGGGCGCTTGGCGCGCTGGGCGGGTGCCTGACGGGTCGGGCGCTCCTCTCTCGGGCGCTCCTCCCTGGGGCGCTGCTCCTCGCGGGAGACGCGGCGCGGCGGCTCGGGTGCGCGGCGCTGCGGCATCTCGCAGTAGGGACATACGACCCACCTCGGGTCGATTGGCTTCTCGCAGCTCTCGCACGGGTCCTTGACGCGGGCCCGGCAGTTGGGACACCGCAGGTAGCTGCGCTCGATCGGATAGGCGCAGTTGGGGCACGACTGCTCCTCGAGTTGTCTCACGCGGAGCTCGGAGGCGCGGATCTCGAGGTCCCGCTCCCGGGCGTCCTCGATGAACTCCGGCGGGCGCAGGATCGAGTAGACGATCGTGCCCACGAACGGGAACAGCGAGGCCCCGGTCGCGCACGCGACGATGACCGGATCCTTGATCCGGCGGCGTGCATCGAGGAAGGTCCACGCGATCAGCGCGATCCACACGACGATGAGGAAGAGAACGACAAGGTTCACGAACAGGTTCAGACCGTCGTTCGTGATGCCGAAGAGCGCGACTACGGGCATGGCTGGAGGCGCATGGTCGGGGAGCGGAGTCTACTTCGTTAATTACGGGTAAATCCCTGGTGGCGGTCCGTGTTCCGCCTGCCGTCCGTTACAGGAACAGCCGCCCGAAAAGGTACCCGAGACCGAAGAAGACGAGGATCACTATCGCCACAACTGCGGCGACCAACCCCATCATCTGCAGGAGCTCTGAGCGCGCCTCGCGGTCCATAAGCCGAATCTCTCACGCGGCCGGGTGACCGAACGCCACCTTCAAGACCGTGCCTGGACAGCGTACCGGAGCAGGTAGTGGGATCCGGTCACGAGCACCGCGCCCGACCGGGCGCGGGCCCGGTCGCTCGCCCGCTGCACGGCAGCAGCGGGGTCCGGCACTACCTCGGTCGCGATTCCCGCCGCTGCGGCCGCCTCGGCCAGCCGGGCGGCATCCAGTGAGCGCGCGGCCGGGCGGCCCGCATGGGCCAGCAGGTCCGCGGGCAGCTCCGTGCACACGGCGAGCTCGACCCGCGGCCCCAGCGCGGACAGCACCCCGGCCGCGTCCTTGTCCGCGAGCAACGCCATGCAGGCGATGACCGGCGCCCCGCCCATCGCCTCCGGAAGCGCCTCGGCGAGCGCGGCCGCGCCGGGCGGGTTGTGGGCCGCGTCCAGCACGACCGGCGGATCGCCGGCGTGGACCTCCATCCTCCCGGGCAGCTCCAGGCCCGCCGCGACAGCATGGCCCCGCTCGGGATCGAGCGGGCCGATTACCGCGGTGGCCGCGGCGCTGGCCACGGTGAAGTTGCGCCGCGCGTACGCGCCCGGGACGGCGAGGTCCGCCACATCCGGATCGTGGTCCGCGGCGGTGACGAGGGTCGCGCTTCGCTCACGCGCCGTCTCCTCGGCGAGGCCGCGAACGGCAGGCGAGAGCTCGCCGACGACCAGAGTCGAGTGGTCGCGGAGCACCGCCAGCTTCTCGGCGGCGATCTCCTCCTCGGTGTCCCCGAGCCACTCC
>Ga0075365_10000368_pt1 | contig 16357 bp, 13 predicted proteins | sample EndMetdeltDD1765_FD_71387 | JGI IMG/M metagenome (GOLD analysis project Ga0075365, IMG submission 71387) | Populus endosphere microbial communities from Tennessee, USA - Endosphere MetaG P. deltoides DD176-5 | ecosystem: Host-associated > Plants > Roots > Endosphere | place: USA: Tennessee... | reverse complement strand
GCGCTGATCGCCGCCGCGCACCTGGGCCACGACGAAGTCGTGCGCCGGCTTATCGCAGCCGGCGCGCCGCTCGACCACGTCAACAACCTGCACTGGACGGCGGTGATCGAAGCCATCGTGCTCGGCGACGGCGGCCCGCGCCACCAGCGCACGCTGGCTGCGCTGATCGATGCCGGCGCCAGCCTGAAGCTGACCGACCGCCAGGGCAACACGCCGCTGCAGCTGGCCAAGGCCCGCGGCTACACGGCCATGGTCAAGCTGCTGGAAGCGCCGCGCCCGACAAGATAGCGGCGGCTCGGGGACAATCGGTGGCTCGCCAAGAGGAAACCGACCCATGTACATGCCCCCGCAGTTCAACGCCAAGGACCCGGCCATCGCGCTGGAGCTGATGCGCGCACATCCGTTCGCCAGCCTGATCTCGAACGACGACGACGGCCTGCCGTTCGTCACGCACCTGCCGCTGGTCGCCGAGCAGCAGGAGGGCGACCAGCTGGTGCTGCTGGGCCACTGCGCCAAGCCCAACCCGCATTGGCGCTACCTGCAGGCACGGCCGCAGGCGGTCGTCACTTTTCTCGGCCCGCATTCGTACCTGTCGCCCTCGGTCTATCCCGATCTCGCGCGCGTGCCCACGTGGAATTACCTGGTGGTGCACTGCACCGTGGAAGCCCGGCTGATCGAGGAGCCCACGGCCAAGGACGCCTTGCTCAAGAAGCTCATCGGCGAGCACGAGCCCGGCTACGCGCAGCAGTGGCGCGACCTGGGCGAGGAATTCCAGCTCAAGATGCTGGCCGGCATCGTGGGCTTCGAACTGCGCGTGCGTTCATTGCAGTGCAAGGTCAAGCTCAACCAGCACCGGCGCGAATCGCATGCCGCCATGCACGCCGTCTACAGCGCCGGCACGCCGGACGAGAAGGCGTTGGCGGCGTGGATGGAGCGCCTCGGCATGACGACGGCGGACGCGACCGTGGCGGAAGGAAGCTGAGAGATGCGCGTGTTCGGATTGCTCGGCCTGGTGCTGGTGCTCGTGATCGTCGGATTGATCGCGAAGAAGCAGATGACGACTTCCGCAGCCCCCGTATTGCCGGCCGTCCCCGGTGCCGCCGCGCCCGCGCCCGGCGAGACGCCTGCTGACGCACGCACGCAGGCCCAACAGGTGCAAAAGCAAGTCAAGGACGCGCTCGACGCCGCGGCGCAGGCGCGCAAGATGCCGGATGACAACTGAGCCGAAGACGCCTTCCGAGACGACCGGCGACGCGCGCTGGATGGCGCTGGCGCTGGCCGAGGCAGGCCGGGCGTCCGAGGCCGGCGAGGTGCCGGTGGGCGCGGTGCTGGTCAAGGATGGTCAGGTCATCGCAACAGGCCGCAACTCACCCGTCGCGCAGCATGACCCGAGCGCCCACGCCGAAATCAACGCGCTGCGCGCCGGTGCCGCGGCGCTCGGCAACTACCGCCTCGACGGCTGCGAGCTGTTCGTCACGCTCGAGCCCTGCGCCATGTGCGCGGGCGCCATGCTGCATTCGCGCCTGGCGCGCGTGGTGTTCGGTGCGGCCGACCCCAAGACCGGCGCGGCCGGTTCGGTGCTCGATCTTTTTGCCGAGCCCCGGCTGAACCACCGCACGCAAGTGCAGGGCGGCGTGCTGGCGGCGGAGTGCAGCGCAGTGCTGCAGCAATTTTTCCAGCAGCGGCGCGAGGCGGCGCGCGAGCAGGCCGAGCCCCTGCGCGACGACGCGCTGCGCACGCCGGCCGAACGCTTCGACGCGTTTGGCGACTATGCCTTCGAGTCGCACTACGTCCAGGATCTGCCCGGCCTGAACGGCTGGCGACTGCACTATGTCGACGAAGGTGCCCGCGACGGGCAGACGGCCTGCTGCGTCTGCCTGCACGGCCCCGGCGAATGGGGCTACTTTTTCCGACATCTCGCCGGCGTGCCCGGACTCCGCACGCTGGTGCCCGACCTCATCGGCTTCGGCAAGAGCGACAAGCCCAAGCGCGAAGCGGCGCATCGGCTCGAATGGCACTGCCAGGTTGTGGGCGAATGGCTTGATCGCATCGCACCGGCGCCCGTGGTGCTGGTGCACAGCGCCGCGGCCACCGGGCTCGCCGCGCTGCTGCAGGGCGCAAGGCCGGGTCTTTTCGCGGCCGTGCTCCTCGCTCCCGAAGGCGGCGAACAAGTTGGCGACGCCTGGCGTGCGCCGTTCCCGGACCGCGGCTACCAGGCCGCGCTGCGCGCGCTCGGTCCCTTGGCGTCGTCCTCGGGTCCGAGCGCGGCGCAGGCGGCGTTGCTCGCCGGGCTGGTGCGCAGCGCAATGGGATACTCGGCGCCGTGACCAAGAAACACATCTACATCTATTCCCCCGCCAGCGCGATTCGCGACAAAGCCGCCTTCCGCCGCGGCGTTGCAAGACTCAAGACCCTGGGCTATGAAGTCGAAATCGACGAAGCGGCGCTTGCCGCATACCAGCGCTTTGCGGGCGACGACGCGACACGGCTCGCCGCCATTGGCCGCGCCGCGGCCAGCGGTGCCGACATTGCCCTGATCGCGCGCGGCGGCTACGGGCTCACGCGCATCCTGGACGCCATTCCCTACAAGGCCGTGGCCAAGGCCATCCAGCGCGGAACCGAATTCGTCGGCGTCAGCGACTTCACCGCCTTGCAGAGCGCGCTGCTCGCCAAGACCGGTGCCGTGACCTGGGCCGGCCCGGCGGTCGGCGAAGACTTCGGCGCCGAAGGCGGCGCGGACGACATCATGGAAGCCTGTTTCGACGACCTCGTGAGCGGGCAGGGCGAAGGCACCGGCTGGCGCATGCCGGTGCGCGATGCCGGGCTCAAGGTCAAACCCGTGCACGACGCCACCCTCTGGGGCGGCAACCTTTGCGTGCTCACCAGCCTGCTCGGAACGCCTTACTTCCCGGCAGTCGACAAGGGCGTGCTCTTCATCGAAGACACCAACGAGCATCCATACCGCATCGAACGCATGCTCGAGCAGCTGCGCATGGCCGGCGTGCTGGCACGGCAGCGCGCCATCGTGTTCGGCCAGTTCACCGGCATGCGCAAGGTGCCGGGCTACGACCGCGGTTTCGGATTCGACTCGGTCGTCGACCGGCTGCGCGCCGCGCTCAAGGTGCCGGTGCTCACCGGCCTGCCGTTCGGCCACGTGCAGACCAAGGTGCTGCTCCCCGTGGGCGCCAAGGTCGAACTGGCTGCCGAAGGCCGTGACGTCTTCATGGTGTGGGGCCATCGGCATGCCCATGACGACGGCCATGCTCACGGCCATGGCCACGCGCACGCCCATTGAGCAGGCGGGCTGCGGGCACCAGGAAAAGAACCGGTAATGCAAAAGCGGCAGCCGAAAGCTGCCGCGGACCCGGTGGGCTCAGTGCGTGATGCGCTGGTGGGCGCGCGGCCCCATCGAACGGGGCAGGCCGCCCTTGAACATGCTGTTGATGGCTTTCATCTGGCGGCGGGCCGCGGCCTCGCCGTCGATGGCGCTCAGCGCCACCATCACGTCCTGGCGCAAATACCAGAGCGCCTCGACGTCGGTTGCAAACCGCACGCGCTGGGCGATGCGCTGGACCGAATGGCCGCCGTGCGCCTGCAGCACCGACAGCATGGCCGTGCGGATGCGGCCAAGTTGGTGTTCTCCCACGCGGCCAGACCCCAGGCCGGGAATTCCCAAAAGGCGGAGAAAGCGACGAAGGGACGACATGAGCACCAAAAGCGTATTGCCGGAAACCAGAACGGTTGCTACCTTAAGCCTCAGTCCGGCAATTCACAAGATCTGGAACACTGTTTCTTGTTTGTAAACAACACACTTTACGCTTCACTTCGGGTGAATGTGGTTAACCGAGTACAAAAGTGATAGGAAATAACCATCTGCTGGCGTGCGGCCGCCATGGCGCAAGGGGTTCGCGGGAGAACCTGTTGCGCCTTTCCTTCCGTGGCTTCTAATACCTAGCCACGAGCCGCTACGCCACCATCGAGTTCCTTCAAAGCATGGGTGTCAATTCCACAATTGTTTTCGCAGACCTGACCGGGAGTTCCAGGGTTTTTGAAGCCATGGGAAATGCCCGGGCCACGGAAACGGTGACGCGCCTGACCCAGTGGATCGGAAGCATCTGCCAGGCCCACGGCGGCAGGGTCGTGAAGTCGCTGGGCGACGGGATATTCGCAATCTTTTCGAATGCCGCCGCGGCCACGCATGCGGTGATCGAACTGCAGCGCTACCACCAGAAGCGCCTCATGGCATGGCCGGTACCGCTGCGCATGGCACTGCAGATCGGCGTTGCAAGCGGCGAAGTTCTCGAGGTCGAGGGCGACTGCTTCGGCGATGCGGTCAACCTTGCGTCGCGCCTGAGCGACCTGGCCGGGCCTGGCCAGATCTGGGCGACCGACGCCGTCATCGCGCAGTTGAGCGAGGCGGTGGTCCGGCATCGCGACCTGGGCCTCATCACCATCCGTGGGCGCAGCGAAATGTCGGCCGTTCACCGTATCGACTGGCAGGAGGAGCTGACGTCGTTCCTGACGGTGCCGGCCGCGCTGACGCCGATTCGGCTACCCGATTCGTCCTTCGGGCAGATCGAGCTGGCATGGCTCGACGTGCGTTCCATGTTCCGCATGGAAGAGCTTCCGATCCATCTGGGGCGGGTGAACGACGCACAGTTCGTGGTCAACGATCCGCGTGTTTCGCGGCTGCATGCGCGCATCGAACTGCGGCAGGGCAGCTGCGTACTGACCGATCTCAGCACCTACGGCACCTGGGTCCGGTTTCATGGCAACGGCGGCCCCAGCAATGAAATCGCGCTGCGGCGCGAGGAATGCGTCCTGCATGGCAGCGGCGAGATCGGCCTGGGCGCGCCGCTGAGCGACTTCACCGCGCCGACCATCGCCTTCAATACCGCCGGTGCCGAGGTGCTGCTCTCGCACCGCGAGATCGCACGCTAGGCGCCGCCGGCGCTCAGTGCGGCGCTGAAGAAAGGATCGCGGTCAGTTCGGCGATGTCGATCGGCTTCTGAAGATGGTGGTCGAACAGCGCGCGCGCGCCCGCACCGGCAGCGTCTTCCACCGAGAATCCCGAGATGGCGACAAGCAGCTTCGGGTGGGCTTCCCCCGTGGCCGAGCGCAACCGCCGCGCCACTTCGCTGCCCGGAAAGTCGGGCAGCGTGAGGTCGATGAGCGCCGCGTCAAAGTGCTCCGCCGCAGCAGCATCCAGGGCCTGCTGCGCCGTGTAGGCGCAGCGGGCGGTGTGGTCCTGCAGTGTCAAAAGCTCCTGCAGCAGGTCTGCCGCGGCTACGTTGTCGTCGACGATCAGCACATTCACTGGGGCAAGCCTCGATCAGGAGAGAAGGAAGCTTCGAGTATCCCGGTCCGCCGTCCCATATGCAGTAGGAGGGCGCCTACGCCCGCGCCTGCGTTGCAGTCTTTGCGTCGGCCTGAAGCGGCAGCTCGACCCGGAACAGCGCGCCCTGGCCCGGCGTGCTTTGCACCTCGACGCGCCCGTGGTGCAGGCCCACGATCTTGCGCGTGATGTAGAGCCCGAGGCCCAGGCCGGAGGCGTGCTTGCGGCTGTCGTCGGTGCGTTCGAACTGCTCGAAGATGCGTTCCTGGTCTTCGGGCGCAATGCCGATGCCCTGGTCGCGCACGGTGATGCGCGCGATGCCGCCGGCCTCGCTCACCATCATCTCCACCGGCTTGCCGCGGCCGTAGCGCAGCGCATTGGTGAGCAGGTTGGTCAGCACCTGTTCGATGCGGAACTCGTCCCACACGCCCCGCAGTTCGCCCGGCGCCTCGAGCGCAATCATGGAGCCCGCGGCCTCGGCCTGCTGCCGCAGCCCTTCCACCACGGCCCGCGCCAGAGCGGCAAGGTCGACCGGCTGGGGCTGGATCGAGAGCGCGTCCCGCCGCATGCGCGTGACGTCGAGCATGTCGTCGATCAGCCGCACCATGTTGCGAATCTGCCGCTGGTCGCGCTCGATCATCGCGGGCAGGCGATCCGGCGCGAAGGACTCCAGCTTGCCCTTCGACAGGTGCATTTGCCGCAGCTGCGTTTCGAGATACAGCGTATTGAGCGGCGTGCGCAACTCGTGCGAAACCATGGACATGAAATCGTCGCGCATGCGCACCGCGTGTTCGAGCTTGCGCTGCGTTTGCCGCAGCTGCTCCACCAGTTCTTTCTGCTTGTGGTGGGCGGCCGCGAGTTTTTCCATCTCCTGGCCGAGCGCCTTGCGGTGGCGATGCAGGTCGACGAACACGGTGACCTTGCTCGTGACCGCATGCGGGTCGAGCGGCTTGTGCAGGAAGTCGACCGCGCCGCTCTCATAGCCCCGGAAGGCATAGTTGAGTTCGCGGCCCGCCGCGCTCACGAAGATGATCGGGATGTGCCGCGTGCGCTCGGTGCCGCGCATCAACTCGGCCAGCTCGAAGCCGTTCATGCCGGGCATCTGCACGTCGAGAATGGCGAGCGCAAATTCGTGGTCGAGCAGCAGCGCCAGGGCCTCTTCGGCCGAGGTCGCACGGTACACCGTGCGCCCCGGCCCGCGAATCAGGGCCTCGAGCGCAAGAAGGTTCTCGGGCAGGTCATCGACGATCAGCAGCTTGCTTTCGACGTCAATGGACATGGGCAGACTCCAGTTGCAAGAGCAGGGCGCGAAGCTCGCGCAAGGGAAGCACGTGATCGGGGGAATGGAGGGCAATGGCCGCTTCGGGCATGGTGGAAATCTGGGCTTCGTTGGGGTCCTGGACGGCGGTGATGCCACCGGCCAGATGAATGCGCAGCAGGCCTTCGGCGCCGTCGTCGTTCGCGCCGGTCAGCAGAAAGCCGGCCAATGCCGGCCCGTAGGCGTCGGCTGCGGAGGCCATCAATACGTCGATCGAAGGCCGCGAAAAGCGTACCGGCGGCTCGCAGCTGAGCGAAAAGCGCCGGTTGCGCTCGATCGACAGATGGTAGCCGGGTGGCGCGAAATACATGTGGCCGGGCGCGAGCGGCATCTTGTCCGCGGCCTCGTGCACCGGAACCCGGAGGCGCTCGGCGAAGATCTCGGCCAGGTGGCTCTCATGTCCTTCAGGCAGGTGCAGGACCACCACCAGTGGAAGACGCCACGGCAGGGGAAGGTCGTGCAGCAACCGCAAGAGCGCCTCGATGCCGCCGGCGGAGGCGCCGAGCACCACGGCCTCGATGCGCTTGGGCGGAGACTGCATGGCGTTCGGTTTCATGTGGCCTTGCGGTAGATGCGCTCCGGCTTCGCATGCGCATCGAAACGTTCCGAATAGCTCGAAAAATCGATGCTCTCCTTGGCGCCCAGGCCCAGAAAGCCGCGGTGGCACAGCGACTCGTGAAACAGGCTCAGCGCGCGGTCCTGCAGCTCGCGGTTGAAATAGATGAGCACGTTGCGGCACGACACGAATTGCGTCTCGGCAAACACGCTGTCGGTGGCCAGGCTGTGGTCGGCAAAGATGACGCCGGCGCACAGCGAGGGGTCGAAACGCGCGGCTTCGTAGGCGGCCGTGTAGTAGTCGGAGAAAGAACTCCGCCCGCCGGCGCGCTGGTAGTTGGCCGTGTAGCCGCGAATCGACTCGATGGGAAAGATGCCCTGGCGCGCCTTCTCGAGCGAAGCGGGATTGATGTCGGTCGCATAGATCTGCGTGCGCGAGAGCAGGCCTTCTTCGCGCAGCAGAATCGCGAGCGAAAACACCTCTTCGCCGGTGCTGCAGCCCGCCACCCACACCTTCACCGAGGGGTAGGTGTGCAGGATGGGCACCACGTGCTGGCGCAGCGCCAGGAAGTAGGCGGGGTCGCGAAACATCTCGCTCACCGGAATCGTCAGGTATTGCAGCAGCCGGCCGAAGAGCCCCGGGTCGCGCAGCACCTTTTCCTGCAGGGCCGAAATGCTGGGGAGCCCGAGCTGCGCCAGTGCATGCAGCACGCGGCGCTTCTGCGAGGCGACGGTGTAGTCGCGGAAGTCGTAGCTGTACTTGAGGTAGATCGCCTCCATCAGCAGCCGCAGTTCGATCTCCGTGTTGCTCAGCGGAGACGGCAGGGGCGACGGCGTGGCGGTGCGGTTCACAGCCTCTCCATTTTCGGCATCCACACGCGCAGAAGCGAGAACAGGCGCTCCAAATCCACGGGCTTGGCCAGGTAGTCGCTGGCACCCGCGGCCAGGCATTGCTCGCGGTCGTCCTTCATGGCCTTGGCGGTGACGGCGATCACGGGCAGCTTCTCGAAGCGCCGGTCGGCGCGCAGCCGGCGCGTGGCCTCCAGGCCGTCCATCTCCGGCATCATGACGTCCATCAGGACCAGGTCGATCTCGGGCACCTGCGCGAGCTTTTCGAGCGCCTCGCGGCCGTTGCGGCCGATCTCGACCACCGCGCCGCGCTGCTCCAGCGCGCTCGTCAGCGCAAAGATGTTGCGCACGTCGTCGTCCACCAGCAGGATGGTGCGGCCCTCGAAGATGCGGTCGCGTCCGCGCGCGGCCTTGAGCATGCCCTGGCGCTCGCTGGAAAGCTCGGCCTCCACCTTGTGCAGGAACAACGTCACCTCGTCGAGCAGGCGTTCCGGCGAGCGCGCGCCCTTGATGATGATCGAGCGCGAGTAGCGCTGCAGCTCGGCTTCCTCCTCGCGCGTGAGGTTGCGCCCGGTGTAGACGATCACGGGCGGGAACGAAACGATTTCTTCGGCCGCCATGCGCTTGAGCAGTTCGCCGCCCTGCATGTCGGGCAGGTGCAGGTCGGTGATCATGCAGTCGAACACGCGCTTGCGCAGCACGCCGAGCGCCTCTTCGCCCGAGCCCACGGCGATGATCTCGATGTCCTCGTCGCCGATGAGCCGGATCACGCTTTCGCGCTGCACGGCGTCATCCTCGACCAGCAGCACGGTCTTGACCTTCTGCGTGAGCTTTTCCTCGAGCCGGGCAAACACCTGCGTCAGTTCGGCGCGGGTGACCGGCTTCTGCGCATAGCCGATGGCGCCCATGTGCAGCGCGGCGGCCTGCGCGTCGTCGGCCGCCGACACCACGTGGATCGGAATATGGCGCGTCTCGGGCGAATCCTTCAGGCGCTGCAGCAGGTCCAGGCCGGTGCTGTCGGGCAGGCGCATGTCCAACAGGATGGCGTCGGGCAGAAGCTGCTGCGCCAGATCGAAGCCGTCGGCCGCGCCGTGCGCCACCAGGCAGCGGTAGCCGAGTTCGTGCGCCAGGTCGTAGAGGATGTGCGCGAACTGCGGCTCGTCCTCGATCACCAGCACCCGGCGCACCTGGTCGCGCGGCAGCGCGCGGTCGTCGGAAAACTGGGGTGGCGGGATCACCACCGGCGGCGCCGGCGCCGCTGGAACGGCACGCGAAGCGGAAGATGGGGAGGAGGGCCCGCGCGCCGGAGCAGCCTTGGCGGGAGTCGCGGCGGGCGTTTGCCGGGACGCCTGCGGTGCCACCGCCGGCAGCTGCAAGGTGAAGGTGCTGCCCTGGCCGGGCTGGCTCTGCAGCGCCAGCGTGCCGCCCAGCAGGCGGGTCAGATCGCGCGAGATCGACAGGCCCAGGCCGGTGCCGCCATACCGGCGGCTGGTGGTGCCATCCGCCTGGCGGAAGGCTTCGAAGATCAGCTCTTGCTGCTCGGGCGCAATGCCGATGCCCGAGTCGGAGACCGCAAACACCGCACCACCGTCGGGTGCGGCGGAAACCACCAGCGCCACCTCGCCGCTGTCGGTGAACTTGAGTGCATTGGACAGCAGGTTCTTCAGGATCTGCTCGACCCGGTGGCGGTCGGTCACCAGTGACGCAGGCACATCCGGATGCATCGTCAGCTTGAAGCCCAGGCGCTTCTCTGCGGCCAGCGGGCTGAAGGTGCGCTCCAGGCTCTGGGCGAGCTTGCCGGGCGCCACGTCTTCGATCACCACTTCGAGCTTGCCTGCCTCGACCTTCGAGATGTCGAGGATGTCGTTGATCAGCGTCAGCAGGTCGTTGCCCGACGAGTAGATCGACTCCGCGAACTTCACCTGCTCGGCGCTCAGGTTGCCCTGCGGGTTGTCGCCGAGCAGCTTGGCCAGGATGAGCGCGCTGTTGAGCGGCGTGCGCAGTTCGTGCGACATGTTGGCGAGAAATTCCGACTTGTAGCGGCTGGCGCGCTGCAGTTCGTCGGCGCGGTCTTCGAGGTCGCGCTGCACGCGGCGCAGGGCCGCATTGCGCTGGTCCAGCGCTTCGGTGCGCTCGGAGAGCTGGCTGTTGGTCTGCTCCAGCTCGGCCTGCTGGTTCTCCAGCATGGCTTGCGAGGCGCGCAGCGCGCGCGACTGTTCCTCGAGTTCCTCGTTGGCGGTGCGCAGCTCTTCCTGCTGTACCTGCAACTCTTCGTTGAGCTGCTGCGTTTCCGCCAGCGCGTCCTGCAGCTGTTCGCGGTAGCGTGCCGCCGCAAGTGAGGCGCCGATGTCGTCGGCCACCAGGTCGAGCAGTTCAATGGTCCGCCCATCGGGCGCGCCGCGAAGGCCGAGCTCGACCACGCCGTTCACGATGCCGTCGCTGGACACCGGCACCAGCAGCACGGCCGAGGGCGCCATCTCGCCCAGGCCTGAATTGACCTTCAGGTAGTCGGCTTGAATGGGCTCGATCAGCATGCGGCGCCTCTCGGCCGCGGCCTGGCCGACCAGGCTCTGGGTGGGCGAGAACACCTGCGGCGAAGCCTCGGCCTCCATCGAGAAGCCGTAGCTCGCGGCGCGGCGCAGCGTGCCATGCCGCTCGCGCACATACAGCGCGCCCACCGCGCTGCCCAGGCGCCGCGAGAAGAACGCGAGCACCTTGCGGCCCAGGTCGTTCGCGCTCAGTTCCCCGACCAGCTCGCCCACCATCTCGGTTTGCGCGCTGCGCAGCCAGGCTTGCTGCGCCAGCCGCTCGGCGTGCGCGGCCTGCTCCCGCAGCACCGCGTCATAGCTGTCCGAAAGCCGCATGAGCTGACGTCGGCCGAAGTAGGCCACCATGCCGGTGAACACCAGCGTGAAGATCAGGAATACGCCCACCACCAGCCAGCTGGTGCGGTTGGCCTCCTCGTTGCGCTGAAAACGCAGCCCTTGCTGGGTGTCCATGAAGGCCGTGAACTCGGCGCGCATGTCGTCGCTCAGCCGCTTGCCCCGGCCCTGCCGCACCAGCGCCTGATAGTCGCCGCCGTCGCGGCGCGCGGCGATCATCTCGCGCGCGAACTCATTCCACTCCGCTTGCAGCGCCGCGATGCGTCCGATCCGCTCGCCTTGCTGCCTGTTGTCCGAAACCTGCCCCTGGAGTGCCTCGATGTCGCCCTTGATCCTTGGCAGCGCGCTCTGGTAGGGCTCCAGAAAACTTTCCTCGCCGGTGATCAGGAAGCCGCGCAGGCCGGTTTCCATGTCGATGGTGCGGCGCTGCAGTTCGCTCGCGTTGCGCACCACGCGGTCGGTCTGCTCGACCCGGCTGATGGCCGACAAGAGGAACACGATCAGGCCCGCGAACACCAGCGCGCCGATCAGGCCGCCCAGCAGAGGCCACTTCAGGTTGCGGCTCAGCAGGCGTTCGAAATCATCGGGGTCGATCGCGGTGGGGGTTTTCATTCACAGAGGATTTGTAAGCAAAACTTTTGAAGTCTTGCCGAAAACCGAGGCCCTTCGTGTCGGAGAAGGCCCCGACAACGATTCTGCGGCACAGGCTGGAGCGGGTCGCTATACTGTTGTTTCATACAGTATTGCAGTGACCACGGATCTTTCCACAACGCCGCAGGCAGAGCCGCCCGATGCCCGCACGGTGTCCGTCAAGGCGCTGTGTGCCTTCGGTGCGAAGGCGGGCGACCTCGACCTGCGCTTCGTGCCCGCGCCCAGCGCGCTCGAGGGCATGGCCGGCCATGCACTGGTGCAGGGCCGGCGCGGCGAGGCCTATCAGAGCGAAGTGGCGCTCGTCTCGCACTGCGGCGCGCTCAAGGTGCGCGGCCGGGCCGACGGGCACGACCCGCGCGAGCCGCGCGTCGAAGAGATCAAGACCTTTCGCGGCGACTTCGATGCCATCCGCGGCAACCATCGCGCGCTGCACTGGGCCCAGGCCCGCACCTACGGATGGATGCTGTGCGAGCTGCACGGCTACGCGCGCATCACCGTCGCGCTGGTGTACCTCGACCTCGGCACCGGCGAGGAAACCGTGCTGGAAGAGCAGCACACCCGGGCTGCGCTGCAGGCGCACTTCGAACTCTTGTGCGCACGCTACAGCGCCTGGGCGCAGAGCGAAGCCGCGCACCATGCGGTGCTCGACGATGCGCTGGGCCGTCTCGATTTTCCGCATGGCAAATTCCGCGCCGGCCAGCGCGAACTGGCCGAGGCCGTGTACCGCGCCGCGGTGAACGGACGCTGCCTGATGACGCAGGCGCCCACCGGCATCGGCAAGACGCTGGCCACCATCTTTCCGCTGCTGAAGGCGCGCGCCGCGCGGAAGATCGACAAGATCTTCTTTCTCACCGCCAAGACCTCGGGCCGTGCCGTGGCGCTGGATGCCCTGCGCGTGCTGGGCACAGGGTGCGCGCAGGTGCGCGTGCTCGAGCTCACCGCGCGCGAGAAGGTTTGCGAATACCCCGACCGGGCCTGCAACGGCGATTCGTGTCCGCTGGCCAAGGGCTTCTACGACCGCCTGCCCGCCGCACGCGAGGAGGCCGCGCAGGCCGCCAGGCTCGACCGGCAGGCGCTGCGCCAGATTGCACTGACCCACATCGTGTGCCCTTATTTCCTCGCGCAGGAAATGGCGCACTGGTCCGACGTGATCGTGGGCGACTACAACTACTACTTCGACGGCAGCGCCTTTCTCTACGCCACCATGAAGGACGATGACTGGCGCGCGGCGGTGCTGGTCGACGAGGCGCACAACCTGCTGGAGCGCGCCCGCGGCATGTACACCGCCCAGCTCGACGGCCCGGCCCTCGAAGAAGCCCACCGCGTGGCGCCCGCATCGGTGCGCGGTGCGCTGGGCCGGCTGTACCGCGAATGGGACACGGTGCAGCAATCGCAAACCGAGGCCTACGACACCGCCGACGAGATACCCGAACGCTTCGCGCGCACCCTGCAGGCGGCCAACACGGCCATGGGCGAGTACTTTGCGGCCACGCCGGACGCAGCGCAGGGGCCGCTGCAGCGCTTCTTCTTCGACGCGCTGCAGTTTGCCCGGCTGGCCGATTCCTTCGACGACCACTCGGTATTCGAGCGCACGCTGGGCCCCGCGCAGGGTCCGCAGCAGCGCAGCCTCGCCATCCGCAACCTCGTGCCCGCGCCGTTTCTGGAACCGCGCTTTGCCGAAGCGGCATCGGTCACCTGCTTTTCGGGCACCTTGTCGCCCTTCGGGTTCTATCGCGATGCGCTCGGTCTCCCGCCGGAAACCATGCTGCTCGACGTGGCCTCGCCTTTCCAGGGCCGGCAGTTGCGGGTCGAGGTGGCCATGAACGTATCGACCCGGTTCCGCGACCGCGCAGATTCGCTCTGCAGCGTGGCCGGCATCATCGGTGCCCAGTTCGAGCGCCTGCCGGGCAACTACCTCGCATTCTTCAGCAGCTTCGACTACCTGGAGAAAGCCTGCGCGGCCTTCCTGGCCAGGCACCCCGGCGTGCCGGTGTGGACGCAGACGCGCGGCATGGCCGAAACCGAGCGCCAAGGCTTTCTGGCGCGCTTCGAGGAGGGCGGCCGCGGCATCGGCTTTGCCGTGCTCGGCGGCGCATTCGGCGAAGGCATCGACCTGCCCGGCAGCCGCCTGATCGGCGCCTTCGTCGCGAGCCTGGGCCTGCCGCAGCACAACGCGCTGAACGAGATCACGCGCGAGCGCATGCAGGCGCGATTCGGCAAGGGCTACGAATACACCTACCTTTATCCGGGCCTGCAAAAGGTGGTGCAGGCGGCCGGCCGCGTGATCCGCACCGAGCAGGACCAGGGCGTGCTGCACCTGCTGGACGACCGCTTTGCGCGCGCCGAGATCCGCGAGTTGCTGCCGCCATGGTGGGAGCTGCGCCTGGGCGGCCCCACGCGCGGGCCCAAGCAAGGAGAAGACGTCGATGCGGTCCGCTAGCTGCGTCCGGTTTGCCGACGAACCCGACCTGTTCGGAGAGGCGCCGGTGGCCGCCATAGAGGGGCTGCGGTACGAGCGCGAATTTCTCACGCGTACCGAGGAAGACGAACTGCTGCGCATCGTGCAGGGCTTTCAGCTCCACGAGATGCGCTACAAGGAATACACCGCGCGGCGCCGCGGCATCAGCTTTGGGGGCAGCTACGACTTCGACAGCCACCGCCTGCGGCCCGGCGCGCCGCTGCCCGAGGTGCTTCATCCGCTGCGCGAACGGGTGGCTGCGTGGATGGACATGGCGCCCGAGGATTTCACGCACATGCTGTTGTCCGAATACAGGCCCGGCACGCCGCTCGGCTGGCACCGCGACGTGCCCGACTTCGAAGACATCGTCGGTGTTTCGCTGCACAGCAGCGCCGTGATGCAGCTGCGGCCGTACCCGCCGGCCAGCGCCAGCGCACCCGCCAGCCTTCAACTGCTGATCGAGCCGCGTTCCATCTACATGCTGCGCGGGACAGCACGGTGGGCATGGCAGCACAGCATCGCACCCACGGAGGCGCTGCGTTACTCCATCACCATGCGCACCCGCCGTCGCGCGTGACCTGTTCATTTGTCGGCGCAGCAAAGCGCCCGCGGGGGCGGGAATAGACCCACGGCCGGCGTCGGCCCAGCCTCGCGCCGTGCAAGGCTCGGACGGTCTCGTGAGGCCAAAGATTTACCAGTATTCGAGATCGGCCATCCACGCGTCCGATAACAAGAGTTGCCACCTCCAGGCGTGTGAGAACTCGATATTCCGCCGTTATCTTTATCGCCTGCAAGACAACTTGCATGTCCCCCATGGGGCCGCCCCCGCGCGCGAAACCGTCCAGTTGCGCGGGGTTGGTCTGAACGCTCTGCCTACGCCGGCCAACGTCGTTCAAGTACGGTGCTTTTCACGCGCGAGCCAGCGGTTTGCCGTGCCGGATTTGCGCCGATACGATCCCGCGCCTTGCCCCCAAAGGAATGCGCGAATGCCGCCAACGATTGCTTCTCCCTCGACGTCCGTACCGTCGAAAAACGCCGGCTGGCAGCAGCGCAGCCGGCGCCATGTCTGGCATCCGTGCACGCAGAGCATCCGGCTCGAAGCGGTGCCGCCATTGCCGATCGCACGCGGCGAGGGCGTCTGGCTGTTCGACCACGATGGACGTCGCTATCTCGACGCGACGAGTTCGTGGTGGGTCAATCTCTTCGGCCATGCGCATCCGGCCATCAATGCGGCGCTGAAGGACCAGATCGACACGCTCTCGCACGTGATGCTCGCCGGCTGCACGCATGCGCCGGCCGTCGAGCTGGCCGAGCGGCTCGCCGCGCTGACCGGCCATGCGCTGGGCCATTGCTTCTATGCCTCCGATGGCGCCTCGGCCGTGGAGATCGCGCTGAAGATGAGCTTTCATGCCTGGCGCAATGCGGGGCGCAGCGGCAAGCAGAACTTCGTCGCCGTGCGTCGCGGCTACCACGGCGAAACGCTGGGCGCGCTGCATGTGACCGACGTGCCGGTGTTCCGCGACGCCTATGCGCCACTGCTCGCGAATGCCCACCTCGTTGCCTCGCCCGACGCACGGACCGCGCAGCCGGGCGAGCACGCAGCCGCCGTGGCGCGCCGCGCCGCCGCCGAGCTCGAAGCGCTGCTGGCCGAGCGGCACGCCTCCATCGCTGCCGTGATCGTCGAACCGCTGGTGCAATGCGCCACCGGCATGGCGATGCACGACCCCGAATACCTGCGCCTCGTGCGCGCGCTGTGCGACCGCTACGAGGTGCACCTCATCGCCGACGAGATCGCGGTGGGCTGTGGGCGCACCGGCACTTTCTTCGCGTGCGAGCAGGCCGGCATCTGGCCCGACTTTCTTTGCCTCTCCAAGGGCATCAGCGGCGGCTACCTGCCGCTTGCCCTGGTGATGACGCGCGATGCGATCTACGAAGGCTTCGTCGACGACGACGTGGCGCGCAGCTTCCTGCATTCCCATTCCTACACCGGCAACGCGCTGGCCTGCCGTGCGGCGCTCGCGACGCTCGACCTGTTCGAGCGCGAAGACACGCTGCGGCGCAACCGCGCCCGTGCCGAACGGTTGATCGGCCGGCTGCGCGAAGGGCTCCGCGGCATGCCCGTCGATCACCTGCGCCAGTGCGGAACGATCACCGCCTTCGACGTGCGCGAGCCGGGTGCCCGGTTCGCGGAGCGCTTTCACCTTGCGGCGCGCGCGAACGGGCTGCTGATGCGCCCGATCGGTGCGACGGTCTACCTCATGCCGCCCTATGTGATCGGCGACGACGAGATCGACCTGCTGGTCGATGGC
>Ga0075365_10000367_pt1 | contig 16363 bp, 15 predicted proteins | sample EndMetdeltDD1765_FD_71387 | JGI IMG/M metagenome (GOLD analysis project Ga0075365, IMG submission 71387) | Populus endosphere microbial communities from Tennessee, USA - Endosphere MetaG P. deltoides DD176-5 | ecosystem: Host-associated > Plants > Roots > Endosphere | place: USA: Tennessee... | reverse complement strand
CGGAACCGGGACCACTGCGATCGCTTGCTCCCGTGGGCTCGCCGCACGCGAATATGAAGGCGGTTCTTTCCGTGGCGCAGGCCGTAGGTCGGTGTCACGCGGAGCTTGCGGATCCCGCGCTTCGAGGCGTTCGAGAAGTACTTGGAGATCGGCTTGCCGTTGAGCTGGACGCGGAACACCTTGGTGTGGTTTCCCGCGCGCACCCTCACCACGACCGGGCGGGCCCCGAGCGTCTTGCCGGAGTGCGGAGAGCGGATCAGCGGCTTCCCATGTCCTTTCGCTCCCGCGGCCGGGGACAGGGCGAGCACCATCAGGCACCCCGCGCAGAACGCGAGCGCCAGGGCCGTCGACCTCCGTGTCAATTGGCGGCGCATCCCCTCAGACGGGGATCATCGACGACTTTGCTCCTGTGAGTCAATCCTCCGATCGGTTATTCCGCCGTCGTTCGATCGGGGGAGCCATCCGGCTAGCGCTTCTTGGCCGGGAGCGAGCGCGCGTAGCCCACACCGCGCTTCACCCAGGGCTCGAGCCGGCGCTTGGTCCGCACGCCGTCGGCGTCCACCCGAAGCCAGCCCCTCATCGAGCGGCCGCGCATCACGAATGGCTGCGCGTGCGGCTTCGCCAGCAGCTCCTCCGTGTCGTCGGGATTCACGCGCACGAGCAGACCGCCCTGGCCGCTGGCCGCGACCGACATGTTGCCGCCGATCAGGAAGGCCAGGCCGCCGAACATGGCCTGCTCGGTGAGGTTCGGCTCGTCTCCGATCAGCTCGCGGATGAGGTTCGCGAGATCCTCGTCGTAGGGCATCAGCGCATGACCTCCTGTCGCGGCGTCGATCCCTCCTCCGCTTCCGCGAAGCTCGTGATCAAACGAGCGCCCCGGTCATGGGTGAAGAAGCTGAACGACCAGCGGATGAACACGAGCAGGCGGTTCTCGAAGCCGACCAGGTACCAGAGGTGGACGAGGAGCCACGTCAGCCAGGCGGGAAAGCCGCTCAGGCGGACCAGGTGGAGATCCGCGACGGCGGCCGCTCGCCCGATCGTCGCCAGGTTGCCCTTGTCCCGGTAGTGGAACGTGCCCTCGGCCCTGCCGTCGAGGCGCGCCAGGACCGCGTTGGCCGCGTAACGCCCCTGCTGCATCGCGACCGGAGCGACCCCGGGAAGGCGCTCGGGGCTACCGTCGGCGCCGGTCACGCTGACCATGTCGCCGATCGCGAACACCTCCGGGTGGCCGGGCAGCGTGAGATCAGGGCCGACGATGACCCGGCCGGCACGGTCCAGCTCGGCGCCCGTCTGCTCGGCGAGCTGCGTCGCGAGGCCGGAGGCCCTGACCCCCGCAGCCCAGGCGACGGTCCGGGTGGGGATGCGCTCGGAGCTTCCGTCCGGCGCCGTGATCGTGACCGCCTCGGCGTCGATGCCCACGACCGTCCGCTCCAGGAGCGGGGTGACGCCGAGTCGCTCGAGCGACTGTGCCGCCCGTCGCGAGAGCGAGGGCGGAAACGAAGTCAGGACGCGATCGGCCATCTCGATCAGCAGGATCCTGCCGCCGCCCGGGTCCATCGAGCGAAAGTCGCGGCGCAGAGTGTCGCGGGCGAGCTCGGCGATCTGGCCTGCCATCTCCACCCCGGTCGGCCCGGCTCCGACGACGACGAACGTCAGCAGCGCCCGGCGGACCTCCTCGTCGGTCTCGAGCTCGGCGGCCTCGAAGGCCCCGAGCAACCTGCCCCGCATGGCGAGGGCGCTCTCGAGCGACTTCACCTCCGGCGCGACGGATTCCCACTCGTCGTGCCCGAAGTACGAGTACCGCGAGCCGCCCGCGGCGATCAGCGTGTCGTAGCCGACCGTGAGGTGATCCGCATCCCCCGCTCCCGGCCTCAAGTGAAGCTCTCGGGCCTGGAGGTCGAGCCCGGTCACCTCCCCGAGCATGACGCGAACGTTCCGGCGCCGCTTGAAGATCGAGCGCAGGGGATACGCGACCTCGGCCGGAGCGAGCGCCCCGGTCGCGACCTGGTAGGTCAGCGGCTGGAAGAGGTGGAAGTTGCGCCTGTCGATGAGCGTCAGGTCGACGGGCGCGCGGGCGAGGGTCTTCGCGGCCAGAAGGCCGCCGAAGCCCCCGCCAATCACCGCGACCCTGTGTCGTCGCGCCTCCACCGGGTGATTGTCGCGCGTCGCCGTCGAGGACGGCTCCTCAGGAGGGGCCGAGGAGATCCTTGTTCTCGAGAACGAACTGGCTCGCGATGAACGTCGCTCCCTGCGGGTCGGAGACGACCGTCATCCGGACCCACGGAGCGTCCATCGGCGGGACCACCACGTTGCCGCCGAGCTCACCGGCCTTGCTCGCGATCGCGTCCGCGTCGTCGACTCCGAACGTGACGCTCCAGTGGGCCGGCGTGTCCGGCTGGTCGTCGGGGATCGGATTGATCGACGCGACGACATCCTCGAAGCCGGGTGGGCCACCGGTCTCCGCGACCTGCTTGCGAAGGTCGGGATTGCTCTCCTCGAGGTGGTCGCCGTACCCCGGCATGGTCCACATCTCAACCCCGCCCGGGAGGCCCAGCGTCTTCCATCCGAACACCGAGCCGTAGAAGGCCTTGGCGCTCTCCGGGTCGCGAGTGTTCAGGCCGTTGAAGTTGAGCGCCCCGTGCTCGTTGACGACCTGGGCGCCCTTGTTCTCCTTCGCCTGCCAGACGCAGAACATCGCGCCCTCCGGATCGGTGAAGACCGCCATCCGGCCGGCGTCCATGACGTCGAACGGCTCCATCATCACCTGTCCGCCGGCATCCCTGACCTTTGTGGCGGTGTCGTCGGCGCTGTCGACCCAGACATAGGTGTTCCAGGCCGCCATCTGCGGCGCCTCCTCAGGGATCGAGCCGACGCCGGCCACGCTGCCCCCGCGGATGCGCCCGATGAAGTACTTGCCGGGTGAATCCGGCGGCATCACGTCCTCGATCTCCCATCCGAAGAGGTCGCGGTAGAAGTCCGCGGCCGCCTCCGGGTCCGGCTGGCTGGTGTCGATCCAGCACGGAACGCCGGGGATGTATCCGTCTCGCTCGGGCATGTGTGCTCCCTTCTCGCTCGTTTGAACTCCGGATGCACCCTAAGCGCGAATTAGGTCAGGATCTGTCCTCAATTTCAGCGACCATCGAGGGTGGAATGAACGAGACGTCGAGTCGGCTCCTGGAGCTCCTCTCGCTCCTTCAGGCGCGCCGCGACTGGCGTGGCGATGAGTTGGCGGATCGCCTCGACGTGTCCCGCCGGACGATCCGCCGCGACATCGATCGGCTGCGCCAGCTCGGCTATCCGGTGGAGTCACTGACCGGCCCCGCCGGCGGGTACCGGCTGCGCGCGGGCACCGCGATGCCGCCGCTGCTTCTGGACGACGAGGAGGCGATCGCGATCGCCGTCGGGCTCGGCACCGCTGCTCGCGCCTCGGTGACGGGCATCGAGGAGACCGCGGTGAGGGCGCTGGTCAAGCTGGAACAGGTTCTACCGGCGCACCTGCGCCGCCGGGTCAGCGCGCTGAGCTCGGCGACCATCACGCCACCCGTCGCCGGGCCGACGGTCGACCCGGAGCACCTCACCGTCATCGCCGCCGCGTGTCGTGACTCCGAGTGCCTCCGCTTCGCCTACCGCAGCCGCGACGGAAGCGAGAGCCGCCGCGAGGTCGAGCCGCACTCGGTCGTGAACCACGGTCGCCGCTGGTATCTGCTCGCATGGGACCGGCGGCGCGAGGACTGGCGGACCTTCCGAATCGATCGCCTGGCCCGGCCGGCATCGTCCGGTGTGCGCTTCGACCCGCGAACGCTGCCGGCGAAGAATGCGGCCGCCTACGTCGAGCGGAGCATCGCGGGGGCACCAACCCGATTCGAGGCGCTCGTGACGCTGAACGCCCCTGCCCAGGAGATCACGGGCCGCATCTCGCCCTACTGGGGCGCGGTCCAGCCGATCGACTCGAAGACCTGCGAGTTCAGGACGGGCGACGACGACCTCAGATGGCTCGCCCTCCGGATCGCGATGCTGGGCGTGGACTTCGTGGTCCGCGAGCCGCCGGAGCTGATCGAAGAGCTCCGCATGCTGGGGCTCAGGTTGACTCGCGCGGCCGCCTAGACGCCACGCTGAACGCAGCGGTTCGAGTGGTTGCTCCACTCCTGCTGGAGCAGGTACTGGGTGCCGTTGATGACCTGGTTGTAGTACCCGAAGCCGTTGAAGTGGGTCGCCCCGAAGTCGAAGCTGCACTCGTCGCCGTTCTCGTATCCGCTCGAGTCGTACCACCCGCCTCCGGTGGGGTCGGTGATGGTCTCGTTGTGCTCGTGGCTCGTCACGTTGAGAACCGCTTCCGCCGCCGTTCCCCGCGGCGTCGCACCCGGGTCGCAGCCCGCCGTCTTGGCGAACGGCATGCTCGAGTAGAGCGTCACGGCCGCTCCACCGCCGATCTGCGAGTGGTAGGCGCAGTAGTCGGTGTCGTAGCACCCGTCGGCTCGGCCTGAAGCATCGAAGCAGCTGCCGAGCTGCTGAGGCATGAACAGGAAGTACTCGACCCCGATGCCGCGCGGCAGGCCTCGCGCCGCGATCACCCTGTTGATCTCGGCCCGCTGCTGCTGGTCGGTCAGGCACGCGCGAGTGAACGTGTGGTTGGAGAGCCTGTAGTTCGGGCACCCGCTCGCGGGCATCGGCGCGGTGTCCGTGATCGCCCCTCCGTTCCTGACGTCGTAGGTGATGTAACGGCGGTTCCCGTTGACCACGTCGTAGTACTGGGTGTCGCTCGCGTAGACGTTCGTCCGCTTGAAGCTGTCGGCCGCCACGTCGGTGAAGTACCCGTTGACCTGCGCGCCGTAGCCCGACGGGAAGCTGAATCCGGGCGGGCTCCAGAAGATCGAGTAGACCCTGCTCGAGTGCTGCACGGGCCCGCCGTGGTAGCGGAGCGGCGGATTGCCCTGCGCCGGGAACCGGCGCGAGTCCCTCGATGCCGCGCTGGGCACCAGCCCGAGGAACTTGCCGCGGGGGTTGTGGTGCATGCGCGGGGAGGTGCCGGCGGCGCCCGCGATCCCCGGCACGAGGAGCGCCGCGAGCACGATTGCGATGGAGATCGCGACGCCGCGACGTACCGCTCGCGCGCTCCGCGCCCTGCCGGCCGATCCCTGGCCCATGCCGAGAACCTACATGCCTCCGGGCGCGTGTCAATCCGTGGAGAGGCAGCATGGGATGATGGCCCGGATGCGCAGGGCACACCACAGGACGAAGCTGATCGCCGGCGCCCTGGTCGTCGCGCTGCTCGCGCTGACCGCGACCGCCGCATCGGCCGCCACCAAGTACCCGACCGTCTTCACGGCGTTCAAGCTCGAGGCGAGCTCGTCAGGCGGCAAGTTCAAGGGCCAGATCGCCTCGACCAAGGGCAAGTGCGTCAACGGGCGCCAGGTCAAGCTCTTCCGCAAGCACAACGGCAGCAAGAAGAAGCTGGGCGGCGACAAGACGAACAGCAAGGGCAAGTTCTCGATCGACATCTCGGGCAAGCTGAAGAACGGGTCCTATTACGCGAAGGTCAAGGAGAAGGACTTCGACAGCGGCAAGAAGGTCTGCAAGAGCGTCGAGTCCGGGAAGATCAAGATCTCGAGCTGAGGTGCTGAGGCGTCACCCGGCTCCCTCCTCCGCGCCCTCGGAGGTCGCGAAGCCGCTTCTCGTCATCGCTCCCCACGAGCTCTCCCCGCGCAGGTATTTCCATAGCCCGCGGAGACGCCAGACGACGGTCGTCTGCCGGTAGCCGATGCTCTCGATGATGACCCAGGGGATCAGCCTCAGGCGATCTCCGAACCGGGCGTAGGGCGATTCGGTGACCTCCTCGAGCATCAGCGAGGACAGGGTGAGCGCCAGTCCATAGCCGTACGCGACGAGGAACAGAAGCAGAGCGAACTCCCAGTTGACGGCGTGGAGCAGGAGCGCAGCGGGCAGGGCCAGGAGCCCGAACGCCTCCACCAGTGGCGCGAGCAGCTCGACGAAGAAGAAGTAGGGGAAGGCGATCAGCCCGAGGGTCCCGTACCGAGGGTTGAGCAGCACGCCCTTGTGTCGGACCATGGTGTCGGCCAGGCCCCGGTGCCATCGATCGCGCTGCCCCGCCAGGTCCTTCATCCGCTCCGGCGCCTCGGTCCAGGCGACGGGATCCGGGACGAAGATCACCTTGTCCGGCCCACCCTTCTCATATGACCGGCGACGCAGCCTGGCCACGAGCTCCATGTCCTCTCCAACGGTCTCGTGCAGGTATCCGCCGGCTTCCGCCACCGCCTCACGGCGAAACAGGCCGAACGCGCCCGAGATGATCAGATTGCCGCCGAACGAGTTCCAGCCCAGCCGGCCGAACAGGAACGCCCGGACGTATTCGATGGTCTGGACGCCCGGCAGCAGGCGCCGGGGTGCCCTTCGCTCGACCACGCGGCCCGAGCGAACGACCGAGCCATTCGCGACGCGGACCGTGCCCCCACAGGCGACCACGTCGTCGCGCTCGATGTAGGGCTGTACGAGGCGAAGAAGGGCATCCGGCTCGATCAGCGTGTCCGCGTCCACGGCGCAGGCGAGCTCGCCGCTTGAGACGTTCAGCCCCGCGTTCAGGGCATCCGCCTTGCCGCCGCCGTTCTCCTTGTCGACCACGACCAGCTGCGAAATGCGGCGGGACCTGTAGATGCCCCGGATCGGCGCGTGCTCGACCAGTCGCTCGTAGTCCGGATGGATGCGGTAGAGGCCGAGCTCCCGCTCCATCGTCTCGAGGGTGGCATCCGACGAGCCGTCGTTCACGATCACGATCTCGAGGCTCGGGTAGCGGAGGGTGAGGAGCGCTCGGGCGCTCTCGACGATCGTCGACTCCTCGTTGTACGCGGGGGCGATCATCGAGAGGCGCGGCGCGAGCTCCGAGCCGAGAAGACGCCAGTGGCGCTGATGCCAGGTGCGAAGCAGGTGGCGACGCATTGAGAACCCGGCGCTCACCAGGAGCGTCGCGTAGAACGTGTTCACCAGCAGGAAGTAGACGCCGACGATGTACTCGGAGTACTTGAGGAGGAAGCGCAGTACCTCGAGCACGCTCAGGCCTCACCGCTGAGCAGCGGCTCCAGTCCGAGGGCGTACCTGGCGGTGTCGGCGGTCGCGTGGTTTCCGCCGCGCGCAGCCCGGTTCAGCAACAGCGCCCCGGTGGGCCCCATCCGGTCGAGCGCCAGGGCGGCCGCGCGGCGGACCGACCAGTTCTCGTCCTCGAGAAGCTCCGAAACCGCCCCGGCCGCCTGCCAATGGCCCAGGCTCCCCAAGCCCTGGACGGCGGCCACGCGGACGCGCATGGAGGGATCTCGGAGGAGGTCGGTCAGCGCGGCGACCGCATCCGGGCCACCGACCGCGCCGGCGAGGGTCGCCGCCCTCGCGCGAATGGCCGGATCCTGCGACCCGCAGAGCGCGATGCCCGCGGGGAGGAACTCCGGGACCGCCAGCGCCGCGGCGACGGCAAGGAGATCGGGCAGCGCACCGTCCCTTGCGTCGAGCCGCTCGCGAATCGGCGGGATGGCACCCCGGCCGGTGCGAATGAGCGCGTCTCGCGCGGCGAACCTGCAGCGAGGGTCCGCGTCGGCGAGCATGCGGACCATGCGATCCGCCCGGGCCGGAGTGGGGTGCTCGCCGGCCCACTCAGAGGCCTGCGCGCGAACTTCGGGCCGCGGGTCGTCGAGGAGCCGCTCTCCCTGCGTCTCGGAACCGGAGCCGAACAGTGCGAAGAGGCGCGCCGCTCGGAGTCGCCTGGTCCACAGCCGGCTTGTCGCCCAGCCAGTTGCGCGAGTCCAGATCCCGGTCTCGCGAACCAGTGCGTTAAGGCGCTCGCGCTGATCGCCGGCCACGGTGAAAGCCATTCCGACGACCGCGCCCGTGCGTGCGTCGCGATTCAGGGTTTCTAGCGCGGCGATCGCCGGAGCAGAGTCCGCGTCCCGGATCGCCGTCGCCAGGGCCTGTAGCGCGGGCGGGCGAAGCGCGGCCACCCTCCGTTCCCTGACGGTGAACCAAGCCGCGTGCCCCAGCCAAACGACGAGCGTCACCGCGGCCAGCGTCAGCAGGACCGCCGCCGTCGTGACGAGGATGTCCTCGCCGATCATGGCCCCTTCCAGTCCATCACCGGTCCAGGGCTCTGCGAAGACGCTCGACCAGGACGGGAACGCTGAAAGGCTTGGGCACGAAATCGTCGGCGCCGAGCTCCAGGGCCTTGACGGTCTCGTCCTCGCTCGTCCGCGCGGTCAGCATGATCACGCGGGTGCTGCCGAGCCTGCCGTCCTCCGCCAGGCGCCTGAGAATGCTGAGCCCGTCCAACCCCGGCAGATCCCAGTCGAGGAGGATGACGCGCGACCTCAGCGGAGGCGACTCACCCGCCAGGGCGGCCACCGCCTCGGCGCCGTCGGCCAGTCGTCGCGACGTCAGGGAGAGCGACTCCAGGGCCAGCCGCAGCACGTCCACGACGGAGTCATCGTCCTCGACGATCACGACATCGACGCGCTCCTCCGCCGACTCGCCCGACTCGGAGGACGCCAACCGACCGCCGCCCGCTCCCTTGGCTTCCGCGAGAGCCTCCTCAGCGGCCACCAGGACGCCCTCCACCTCTGGCTGACCCGGTGAGGCGAAGGCGATACCGGCACTCACCGTCGCCGCCGTGCCCGTGCCGTTCATCTGTTGAATCGCCGCCCCGACGCGGCGAGTCGCATCGGGGGTGCTCATGCCGGTCATCCCCACGATGAACTCGTCGCCGTCCCAACGTCCGACCACGTCTTCCGCGAACCGCTCGACGAGCACCTCGGCGGTCCCGCGAAGGATCTCGTCGCCGGCCGCCAACCCGGACGCGCGATTGGCGCGCGCGAGGCCATCCACGTCGAACAGCGCGATCGCAATCCGCTCACCGGCCTCGAAAGCGAGCTCGGATGCCTCGCGAAGGTCGGTGAGGGCGGCGCGCCTACCCGCAAGGCCGGTGAGCTCGTCCCTCGCACCGTGCTCGACCGCCAAGGCCCTCCCGAGGCGGTTCCGGATCCGCGCCACGAGCTCGTCCTCGATGATCGGCTTGGAGACGAAGTCGTCCACGCCGGCCGCATAGGCGCGGCGCAGCAGCTCGGAGTCCCGGTAGGCGGTGAGCATCAGCACCGGGAGCCCCGCCCACGCCGGATCGCTGCGGACGGCCTGGCATAGGTCGATGCCGCTGATCCGCGGCATGTCGAAGTCGACGATCGCGAGCTCCGGGGCCACCGATTCGAGCCGCTCCCAGAAGGCGGCTGGGTCGTCCACGGTCTCGACCCGGTAACCGCGTGGCTCGAGCAAGGCGCGGAGCGCGGCCAGCGTCGACGGGTCGTCGTCGACGGCGATCAGCGTCGCCGACGCCTCCGCCGCGGGACTGGCCATTCGGATGGCTGCGTCCACGAGGTCGGCCGGATCCCGTGCCCGGTTGAGGAACCCACTGACTCCGTACCTCGTGGCCTCCACCCTGTCGAGCAGTCCGCTGGACTCAGCGAGGACGAGCACCGGCGGCGCCTCCCTGCCACCGGAGATGCCGGAGAGGATCGAATATCCGCTCGAGCCCTGATCGGGAAGATCGACGAGCGCCAGGACGGCCCCTGCCCCCTCGCCACCGACGGCATCTGGCTGCGTGATCACCGCGTCCATGCCGCGCTCCCTGAACGCCGCCGCGAGCGACCGCGCCAAAATCTCGTCGGCCGTGACGACCAGCGCCTTCCGCCCGGCCGGGGCGTCCAGGCTCTCGTCGAACCCCTCTGGTTCCGCCTCGAGCTCGGTCCGCAGAGCCAGGAGCAGCCCAGCGAGTCCCGGTACCCGCTCGATCGGGATGGGCTCGTCGCCGGCGAACAGGTCCTCGAGCTCGCCGGCGATCTCGCCGGCGCGATGAAAGCCGTACGTGCCGGCTGACCCGCGCAGCTTGTGCGCCTCGGTCCGCGCTCGCGCCCGGAGCTCGTCGCCCAGCGATCCCGACGCGAGCTCCGCGGCGGCATCCTCGAGGACCTTCAGCCGTTCGAACGACCTCTCCCTGTGGGCGGCCCACAGTTCGGCCATCTCCCGAGCGACGTCGGCCTCCGGGGCGCCGCGGTCGTCCGCTCCCTCCATCGCAGCCATTCTGATGCGTGAAACCGCCGAATGTCCAGCGGGAAACGGAAGGCGGCGGCCGCGGGCACCACACCCTGGGCTGAAAGGAACCACCCCTCGCGCGCTGCTCAACCCTCCCTGGGGCCCCTGGTTTCGGGAAGCGATCGGCCCGATCCTCCTCCCATCGTCAAATCGACACCCCGGAGGTCCGGGGGGAGGTGAATCAGATGAGGATCAAGATGTTGCTCGTAGCCGCCGCCATCACCGTCAGCGGCGTTCTCGCCACCGGCGCCTCGGCGGCGAACCTGACGCCCACCAAGGTCACCATCCAGGCCGAGTCCGGCGGCGACTTCTTCGGGTTCGTCAAGAGCTCCGACAAGCAGCAGTGCGCCGCCAACCGCAAGGTCACGCTTTACCGGCTCATGGGCGACTCACCGAGTCCCAGCGCAGACCAGAAGATCGGAAGCGATCTCGCGCAGGCCAACGGTGACGGCTACATGTGGTCGACCGGAAACACCGGTGAGCGCCACGGCAAGTTCTACGCCCGTGTGAAGAAGACCGAGACGTGCGCGGGCGACCTCAGCCCCGTCGTCAAGGCCCAGAAGTAACCCATCCATATCCGCCTGAAGGCCGGCCCGATCTCGGGTCGGCCTTCAGCGTGCATGCGCCCGGTTCGCATAGGGTTCGTCTCATGGTCCGTTCGTGGGGTGCAGGGAACCGGCTCGGCTTGCTGGCGCTGTCCGCCACCGCGGCCGTCCTCCTCGCCGCGCCCACCGCCGGGCATGCGGCGGCGAAACGGGCCACCGTCCAGCTGAGCACCGTCATCGTCAGCGAGCCCGGGAATCCGTCGGTGGGAATCGTTCCCTTCACGGACGCGATCTACCAATCGTGTGACGGAGCGCCCTCCGGGTGCATCACCGTCGGCGGCGTCGATGACACGTACCGAATCGGCCAGCTCGAGGTGACCGTCAAGCAATGGGTCAAGTTCCTGAACACGGTCGATCCGGACGGCAACGCCGGGCCAGGCCTGTACAAGCCCACCGAGAGCTCGGCGGGCTGGCCCAAGTACGGCTCGATCAACCGTTCCTCGAGCGCCTCCGCGGGCGAGCACTACTCGGCGGCCTATCCGGACTGGAACGACAAGCCGTACAGCTTCGCCAACTTCGTGCAGGCCGCTCGCTTCGTGAACTCGCTTGACGACGGGCGCCTCCTGTCGAAGGAGAGGAGCACGAAGGACGGCTTCCACTTCGTCACCTACAAGGTGCGCCTGTCGAGGGACAACCGCACCGGCATGTACGACGTGGACGATCCGAGCGCCACCCGGAGCGGCGATTCGGGGTTCGTCGTCCCGAGCCAGAACGAGTGGATCAAGGCGGCCTACTTCGACCCGAGCGGAGGCGGCACCTACTCGTATTGGAAGTACCCGACCAATGCCGGCGTGTTCGGAGACGGGACCGCGACCGCGCCGAGCACCGCGACCCTCGATCCGGGCACTGGCGACGTCACCAACCAGGGAACGCAGCCGCTCTCCAACTACCACTCGCAGGACCAGGCCGCGCCGAGCTGGTGCCCGGCCGGCGTCGAGCCACGAAGCGACTGCTCGAGCGCCAACCCCTTCGGGATCGACCCGACGACGTACGCGGACCTCTACCAGGGCAACGTGAGCACCGTTGGCCAGACGCGCACCACGTCCCCCTGGGGAACCCGGGATCAGGGAGGCAACGCGGTCGAGTGGACGGACACGATCACGCCTCCACCCGCCGGGAGCGGCGAGGGCCGTGTCTGGCGGCGGCTGCATGGCGGCATCGCGAACGCGCCGGCCTACCAGCTGTGGCTCTCGGCGGTCGGCCTGCAGCCGCAGCGCAACACCTTCTATGAGACGACCTATCCGTGGATCGGCTTTCGAATCGGGACGATCGGCAAGCTGAAGGCAGAGGGGTAACGTCACAGGAGTGAGAGCCGCATGAGCATCTTCGCCAGGATCGCCGAGGCCAAGATCCAGGACGCATTCGAGCGGGGTGACTTCGACCGTCTTCCCGGGCGCGGCAGGCCACTTCAGCTGGAGGACATGTCGCACGTGCCCCCGCACCTGCGCATGGGCTACAAGGTCCTGCGCAACGCGGGAGTCCCACCGCCCGAGGTTGAGCTGCGTCGTGAGCGTTACCGGATCGATCGCGAGATCTCCGAAACGAGGGATCCGAACGCCCTCGCCGAGCTGCGACGCCGGCGGCGCGACCACGACCTGAGCCTGGCGATCATGATGGAGCGGCGCGCCGGGGCAGCCGGCCCGCGGGCGGTCCGCACGCTTCGCAGGCGGCGAGCGGCTTGACGGGCGGCTGAGGTCCGCGAATGGCCCTCGCTCTGCTCACCGGTTATCCCGGCTTCATCGGACGGCGACTCGTCACCAGGCTGCTTTCGGACCGTCCGGATCTGACGATCGCCGCGCTCGTCGAGCCGCGGATGATGGATGCCGCGTCCCAGGCGGCAGCCGGCGAGGAGCGGATCCAGCTGATCCGAGCCGACATCGCCGAGCCCCGGCTGGGGCTGGACGACGCCACGTACGACCGCCTGGCCTCCGAGGTCACGCATGTCTTCCACCTCGCCGCGATCTACAACCTCGCCGTCCCGCTGCCGGTGGCCAGCAGGGTCAACGTTGGTGGCACCGGCCACGTGCTCGACCTGTGCCTCGCCGCGAAGAGCCTGGAACGCCTGGCGTACGTCAGCACCGCCTACGTCGCGGGAACCCGCACCGGGATCGTCTACGAGCACGAGCTCGTGATGGGGCAGGGCTTCAAGAACCACTACGAATCGACCAAGTTTCAGGCCGAGGTCTGGGTGCGGCAGCTGATGGACAGGATCCCGACGACGATCCTGCGCCCCGCGATCGTGGTCGGCGATTCGAAGACCGGAGAGACGCAGAAGTTCGACGGTCCCTACTACGTCCTCCGCACGATCTCGCGTATGGAGCGGGCCGGGCGCCCCGTCCCGCAGTTCGGTCGCTCCGAGGCGCTCTTCAACGTGGTCCCGGTCGACTACATCGTCGCCGCCATCGCCACGGCGGCGTTCGATCCGGCGACCGCCGGCGAAACCCTTCACCTAACCGACCCGGAGCCGCTCCAGAGTCATGAGCTCTTCGAGGCGCTGTCGCGCGAGTACGCGGGGCGGGAGCCCAGGTTCCGGATCCCCCCGAAGCTGGTCGAGGCGTCGCTGCGCTTCGAGCCGGTGCGGGCGGCCTTCGGCGGCTCGCCGCGCGAGTCGATCGTCTACCTCAACCACCCCGTCGCCTTCGACGCCCAGCGGGCGATCGAGCTCCTCAGCCCGCATGGCCTGCGACCACCACACTTCCGGGACTACGTGGGTCCCATGGTGGAGTTCTTCCGGGCCCACGAGGAGGATCCCGCGCTGATTCCAGCGGCCCCATGAGCTGGACGGCGGCAGACATCCCCGACCAGGACGGCCGCGTCGCGGTGGTCACCGGCGCAAACGGGGGGCTCGGGCTGGAGACGTCCCGCGCGCTGGCCGCGTCGGGCGCCCACGTGGTGATGGCGGCCCGCAATCAGGACAAGGCGGCCGCGGCGGTCGACGACATTCGCTCCGGGCTCCCCGACGCCTCGCTCGAGGTGGTGGCGCTCGACCTCGGATCCCAGGCCTCGGTGCGGGAGGCCGCGAAGGCGATCACCAATGCCCACGAGCGGGTCGACATCCTCGTCAACAACGCGGGAGTCATGGCCATCCCGGAGCGCAAGACGGTCGACGGCTTCGAGATGCAGTTCGGCGTCGACCACCTGGGTCACTGGACCCTCACGGCCCTGTTGATGCCGGCCCTCCTCCGTGCGGATGCGGCGAGGATCGTCACAGTGACCAGCAGCGCCCATCACACGGGTCGGTCCGTCGATCCGTCGAACCCGCACCTCGAGGGCAGGTACGGGCCATGGCGGGCCTACGGCCAGGCCAAGCTCGCGAACTTCCACTTCGGCCTCGGCCTGGATCAGCGTCTGCGCGCCTCGGGCGCGCCGGCGGGCAGCCTGATCGCGCATCCGGGCTTGTCGAACACCGAGCTGCAGGCGGTGAGTGTCGACGAGACCGGCGGTGGGCTCAGCCAGCGCTTCTTCCACGTTCTCGCGCGCCGGACCGGCATGGCGCCGAGCGACGGCGCGCGCTCCCAGCTCCGCGCGGCGACCGACCCGGGGGCGGAGGGCGGCGAGTTCTACGGACCGGCCTTCTTCAACAACGGGCCTCCGGTCCGCAAGCCGATCCTGCGCAGGCTGGGCATGAGCAGGTCGATCTCACGTCTCTGGGAGGTCTCCGAGCGGGAGACCGGCGTGCCGATGGCGATCGGCCGCGTGGAGGACTGAGCGCCCTCAGCCGCGCGCAGGTTACGGTGGCGGTCGTCCACGCCCCGAAAGGAGTCCACTTGAGCTACGAGACCGTCATCTGGGAGCAGTCCGACGGAGTCGGCCGGTTGACGCTGAACCGCCCGGAGACGCTGAACGCCTGGACGGCGGAATTCGGCGGCGAGCTGAAGCAGGTCGTGGAGGGCGAGGCCGCGGAGGACTCCGTCCGCGCCGTGCTCGTGACCGGCGCCGGGCGCGGCTTCTCCTCGGGCGCGGACCTGAAGGCGGGCTTCGAGCCGGCGGAGGACGGCATGCCCGACATCCGCACGGAGCTTCACGAGCTCTACCACCCGGTGATCGCGGGCATCCGGCGGCTGCCCAAGCCGGTGGTCGCGGCCGTCAACGGGCCCGCCGTCGGGATCGGCTGCTCGCTGGCGCTCGCCTGCGACCTGGTGATGGCCGCGGAGTCGTCGTTCCTGGGGCTGGCGTTCGTGAACATCGGCCTGATGCCCGACGGGGGGTCGACGGCGTTCGTCCCGCCCGCGGTCGGCAAGGCCCGGGCCTTTCAGATGGCGCTCCTGGGCGAGCGCGTCCCCGCGCAGAAGGCGCTCGAGTGGGGCCTCGTCAACTGGGTGCACCCCGACGACGAGCTGATGGGTGAGGCCAACGCCCTGGTCGAGCGGCTCGCCTCCGGCCCGACTCGCTCCTACGCGAGCTCGAAGCGCGCTTTGAACCAGGCGATCTACGGCGACCTCGACGGCCAGCTCGATCTCGAGGCCGAGCTGCAGCACGCGCTCGGGCGCAGCAAGGACTTCCTCGAGGGCGCCGCGGCCTTCGTCGAGAAGCGCGACCCGGCGTTCACCGGCGCGTAGCCACACCAAGGTCTGAGTCAAACCACCCTCGGGAGCGCCGGATTCGCACCGGCGGGCCCTGGCCGTGTGGTCCCGACGGGACGACGATGAACACGTCGAATCCGCGCACAAGGGAGACCCAATGGCTCAGGACCGCGTTCTCGTCAACCCCGTCAACCGCATCGCTCTCGGCATCGCCGGCGGCCTGGTGGCCGCGCTCGGGTTGATCGCCCCACACGGCGCCTCGGCCGCCGCCCCGGCCCCGCCCAAGTGCCCGCCGAAGCTCGCCTGCGAGCACCACAAGCCGACGAAGCTCTGGTACCGCGTCACGCTCTTCTTCGTCGGCAAGGACACCCGCGGTCCCGATGCCGCGTCGACCTACTTCGAGAGCCATGCGAGCTGGCGCCTGGACAGCCAAAACGCGGTCCTCCTCGAGCGCGTCTGCTACCACCCGGCCACGCGGCATCGGGCTGCCCGCACCGAAGCGGGGCCGTGCCCGTCCGGTCCTGGGACGAAGCGGCTCGTCGACGACGTGAGCTTCGAGGCGGGTGCCGAGGGGGTCATGTACAGGAACGACACAGCCGAGATCTTCGACTTTCCGGACTTCGCAACGTCCTACAACGGCAAGTCGGGCCGCGCGACGTGCGGCGAGGCCGTGGATCGGATCGACATGAACGGGCAGCCGGACATCACGGGATTCATGAGCACAACCGCCGGCTCACAGGGCCTTGGGTATGCGATCAGCATGCCGCAGTCCCCCAACGACGCAACCGAGCGGAACCCGCTTCATCCGGTCGACTGCACCTTCGAGGAGTACGACCCGGCGACGAACACCTATGGGAACCCCCAGCCGTACACAGTCCGAGCGGGGGAGCCCGGCCCGTCGTACCTGACCGACCTCGCTCGCGGGCAGGACGCGGGGTACGAGCGCGGCACGGAGTGGAGCGGGACCGCGGCGGACTTCCGCTTCCCGGCCCGTAAGTTCGGTCACACCTACCTCAAGTCCTGGGACTTCAAGATCGAGGAGGACGACCGGCCGCCGCTCCCGCCCCTGCACTACGACGACCAGCTCAAGCTGTTGCTCGATCC
>Ga0075365_10000365_pt1 | contig 16366 bp, 14 predicted proteins | sample EndMetdeltDD1765_FD_71387 | JGI IMG/M metagenome (GOLD analysis project Ga0075365, IMG submission 71387) | Populus endosphere microbial communities from Tennessee, USA - Endosphere MetaG P. deltoides DD176-5 | ecosystem: Host-associated > Plants > Roots > Endosphere | place: USA: Tennessee... | reverse complement strand
CATCTGCTTTTCAACGGGAGGAGAACAGCATGAAAATCAAGGCATTGCTTGCGACAGCGGGCATCACCGTGCTGAGCGTTTCGGCATTGAGCGCCGCGGCGCAGGCGCAGCAGGTGGAGCTGATGCTTTCACATTGGGTGCCGGCAACACATGCGCTGCAGCCCGGTGGCATGGAGCCGTGGGCGAAATCGATCAGCGAGGCCTCCGGCGGGCGGATCAAGGTCACCATTTATCCGGCCTCGCAGCTCGGCGCGGCACCCGACCATTACGACATGGCGCGCGATGGTATCGTCGATATCGCCTTCATCAATCCGGGTTATCAGCCGGGCCGTTTCCCGATCATCGCGGCGGCGGAAATCCCGTTTCTCGTCTCCAATGCCAAGGGCGGATCGCGCGCCTTTGCGGAATGGTATCGCCAATACGCGGCCAAGGAGATGAAAGACGTTTATGTCTGCCTGACGCATCTGCACGATCCGGGCACGCTGCACAGCACCAAGGGGCCTCTTCAGGTGCCCGCGGACCTCAAGGGCAAGAACATCCGTCCGGCGCATGCGACGATGGCGAGGCTCGTCAATTCGCTTGGGGCCGCTTCCGTTCAGGTGCCGGCCGGGGAAATGCGCGAGCTGATTTCCAAGGGCGCGGCCGACATGACCGCGTCGCCGTGGAACTCGATCTACACATTCGGCCTGCAGGATGTTACGAAACATCATCTCGACATGCCATTCTATGTCACGACCTTCGCGTGGGTGATGAACAAGGACAAGATCGACGGGCTTTCGCCGGCTGATCGCAAGGTCATGGATGATCATTGCACGCCGGAATGGGCGGAAAAGGTCGCGACCAAATGGGCCGATGCGGAGGCGGCGGGCCGCCAGAAGATGATCGATGCCGGTGGCCACACCATGTACAAGCCGACACCGGACGAGGTTGCCCTCTGGAAGAAGGCGACCGGCTCTCTGCAGGGCGAATGGGAGGTTGCGGCCACCAAAGCCGGCATCGATGCCAAGGCCGGCTGGGCGAGCTTTGGTGAATTGCTCAAGAAATACAATGCCGACGTCAAATAGGCCGCGAGCGTGCGTGGCGGGTGCTTCGGTGCCCGCCTTCCGTCCCTCAGTCGAGGCATTGTCATGAACCGATATCTTGAACGCTTCACCGAGATGGTCGATACGATCGCCGGCCTGCTTCTCGGGCTCTGCACGATCCTGATCGTCATTTCCACCATCGGCCGTTATGCCTTTTCCTGGGCGATCCCGGATTCCTTCGATATCTCGCGCTACCTGATCGGTGCCTGCATGATGTGGGGGTTTGCCTCGCTCGGATATCGCGGCGGGCATATAGCCGTCGACCTGCTCTATGAGCCGCTCGGCCCGCGCGGGCGGCGGATGCTGGATTTCATCGCCTGGGGTTCGCTCTTGGCGTTCACCGCGATGCTTGCCTACCAGATGTTCTTCCGGCTCGCGAGCGCCTACAACAGTCATGAAGCGACGTTTGATCTGCGCATTCCCGTCTGGCCTCTTATCGGCCTAATCTGGCTGGGCTGCGCCTCCGCTGTGGTAACGACGGCCGTCGTGCCTTTCCTGCGCAGCAAGGCGGAAGAAACAAATCCGCTGGAAGGACACGGTGTATGACGACAGCCGATCTCGTCGCTATCGGCGGTTTCATTGCCATGTTCGTGCTGATGGGACTGCGCGTGCCACTCGGCGTCGCGATGGGGCTCGTGGGCATCTTCGGTTTTGCGGTGATGCGTGGCATCAACCCGGCGCTTAACTTGCTGACGACGTCGCCGATCCGGGTGATCACGGATTTCAACCTGACGCTCGTGCCGTTCTTAATCCTGATGGGCGCGTTCGCCACCAATTCCGGCATGTCGCGGGAACTGTTCCGAACGGGAAATGCCTGGCTCGGACAGTTCCGTGGCGGACTGGCGCTTTCGACGATCGCCGCCTGTGCGGGGTTTGCGGCCATCTGCGGCAGTTCGATCGCCACCGCCGCGACCATGACCCGCATCGCGCTGCCGGAAATGCGCAAGGCGGGTTATGCGGATGCGACCTCGACCGGCGCGATTGCCGCCGGCGGCACGCTCGGCATCCTCATCCCGCCCTCCGTTATGATGGTCGTTTATGCCTTTCTGACCGAGACGGATGTCGGCCAGTTGCTGATGGCCGGTATCATCCCCGGGATCATGGCGACCTTCATGTATATGGGCACTGTGCTGATCGCGCATGGCAAGCGCCTGCCGCCAGGCGAAAAATTCGATCTTCGGGAGGCGTTCGCCTCGCTGCGCGGGGTCTGGGCAGTGATGCTGCTGTTCGTGGCGGTAATCGGCGTCATTTACATGGGCGTCGCCACCGCAACAGAGGCCGCAGCAGTCGGAGCGTTTCTGACCATGGTGATCGGCGTGTTGCGCGGGCGGCTGAATTTCAAGTTGATCATGGCGAGCCTAGTGGAGTCGCTGCGCACCTCCGTCTCGCTGTTCAGCGTGCTGATCGGGGCGATCCTGTTCGGGTATTTCCTGGCGATCACCCAGTCGCCGCAGAAGCTGACGGCGTTTCTGGTGGCAATGGATCTTGGGCCGCACGGGACGCTAGCTTTGATCCTCGTGATCTTCTTCATTGCCGGCGCGCTGATGGACGAGATGGCGATGATGATCCTGCTGGTGCCGATCGTTTTCCCGGTCATCGCACATCTCGGTTTCGATCCGGTCTGGTTCGGCATCATCCTGGTGGTTTCCTGCCAGCTCGGCATGATCACGCCGCCGGTCGGCATCAATGTCTTCGTCATCAATTCGATCGCCAAGGACGTGAAGATCACGACGATCTATGGCGGGGTCATGCCGTTCATCCTGACCGATATCATCCGTCTGATCCTGCTGGTCATCTTCCCGGCGATCACGCTCTGGCTGCCGCTGACGATGAGATAGGGACGATGCGATAGGAAAGTTTTTCATGACACAAGTTCCAGCTCCCGGCCTGAGGCCGCTCTGCGAAATCCGCGCCGAACTCGGCGCACCGATCGAAAAGGGAGGCGGCCCTGGTGGCCGTTGGCGGATCGTCCCGATCATCGGAGGCACCGTCGAGGGTGAGCGGCTGTCCGGCCGTGTCATCAATTTCGGCGCGGATTGGCAGAACATCTATGATGAAGGCTATGCGGAACTCGATACGCGCTACCTGATCGAGACCCATGACGGGGTAACGATCGACATCCGCAATTTCGGCCTTCGCCATGGTTCGCCGGAAGTTCTTGCACAGCTCGCGGCAGGCGAAACGGTTGACCCGGCGCTCTATTACATGCGAACCAATCCGAGGTTCCAGACGGGGGATCCACGCTATAGCTGGCTCAATCGCACCATGTTCATCGGCACGGGCGAGCGGATGGCAAATGCGGTACGGATCAACATTTTCGAAGTGCTCTGAAAAACGATCCACCGGAGCACGGAGAGGGGAAGGCCACCGGATGGGGTTCCATCCGGTGGCCTTTTAGTTTGGTGGTGGTTTTTCGGCGGTGGCTTGTTGCGAGAACGATGAACTCAATATCCGTTCTGCCCAGAGGAGATAAGGTGGCCCGAAGGTCGGATGATGGGGCCAAGCGCTCGACATTCAATAGTCTGATGTCAGGCCGTGTGGCCCCCTCATCGCCTCGCTTTGCTCGGCACTAACCGGGGACGGATCACTTGCCCCGTCCCGTCCTCCGGACCCCCGAGGGGAGAAGGGAAAAGGAGCAGGCTTCTCGCTCCTCTCCCGGCGAAGTGGCTATCGTAGCGCCTGCGCGATGGCCTATGCCTCCAGCACATCACGCCATATGGATCGTCTTCGTCTCGAAATAGTTCTCCAACCCTTCCGGACCGCCCTCGCGGCCGATGCCGGATTGCTTAAAGCCGCCGAACGGGTGGTGGATGTCGACGATCATGCCGTTCACGGTGACGCTGCCGGTGCGCATGCGACGGGCAAACCCATACCCGCGTTCCGGATCGGCAGTGAAGACCGCGCCGGAAAGGCCGTACATCGTGTCGTTGGCAATCTTCGCCGCCTCATCCTCGTCCTTGTAGCTGATGATCGACACGACCGGCCCGAAGATTTCCTCCTGGGCGATCTTCATATCCATCGTCACGCCGGTAAAGACCGTCGGCTCTATGAAATAGCCCTTGTCGAGGCCGGCCGGACGACCGCCGCCACAAGCGACCGTCGCGCCGCCTTCGCGGCCGGCGGCGATATAACCTTCGACGCGGGCCAGTTGGCGGGCCATGGTCAGCGGGCCCATCTGGGTTGCCGGGTCAGCTGGATCGCCGACCTTGATGTTCTTCACCGCGCCGACGAACATGTCGGTGAATTCCTGTTTGCGGGATTCCGGAACCAGGATGCGGGTCAGCGAGAAGCAGACCTGACCGGTGATCGGCATGGAGTAGATCAACAGCGGCATCATCGCCTTGCTGAAATCGGCATCGTCGAGCAGCACGGCTGCCGACTTGCCGCCGAGTTCGAGGCTGACGCGGGTGAGCTTTTCGGCGCAGGCGGCGGCGATGGTGCGGCCGGCGACGGTCGAACCGGTGAACGACACCTTGTCTATGCCTTTGTGACGGACGAGATAATCGCCGCCTTCGCGACCGGCCGGCACGAGGTTGAATACGCCCTTCGGAATGCCGGCCTGCTCGATGCATTCGGCGAGCAGATAGGCGTCCAGCGGGGTTTCCGGTGAAGGCTTTGAGACGACCGTGCAGCCCGCGGCGAGTGCGGCCGAGATCTTGTAATTCAGAAGAACCATCGGCGCGTTCCACGGCGTGATCGCGGCGCAGACGCCGACCGGCTCGCGCACGACGCGGACTTCGCCGCCATCGGCACGCTTGCGGTGGCTGACGAAATCGTCGTTCTCGATCATGTCGGCGTAAAAATTGTAGAGGCCCGGATTCTGGCCGACCAGCTTCTTGGTGAGACCGATCGGTGCGCCGACCTGGGTGGTCCAGGCATTGGCGATCTCGTCCAGCCGGGAGGTCAAGAGGTCCGCAACCTTGCGCAGGTAACCGGCGCGTTCCTTGAAGGTCATGCGCGGCCAGGGACCGTTGTCGAAGGCTTCGCTGGCGGCGGCGACGGCCTTGTCGATATCGGCATTGGTCGCTTCCGGATAGCTGAACAGCAATTCCTCGGTCACCGGCGAGATGACATCGAGCTTGTTGGTGCCGGTCGGGGCGACCCATTCGCCATTGATGAAGAATTTCTCAGGCGCCTTGACTATTTTATCGTTTCTGACGGCAACGTTCATATCAGTCTCCTCCTCTGACAGAATGATTTCCAAAAGACGCGGCCCCTTCATGCTCAGAAGGTACCGCAGGCAGGATGCCAGTTCTTCTCCCTTTTCGCAGCGCACGGCCTTGCAGCCCTGGGCTTCCGCGACCCTGACGAAATCCATGTGGCCGATGTCGACGCCCTCGATGCGGCCGGAACCGGTGCGCTCGGCAATCGCCTTCAGCACCTTGTAGCCACCGTTGTTGAGGATGACGATCAGCAGGTTGGCGTCGTATTCGACCGCAGACCAGATCGACTGGATGGAATAGAGGCTCGATCCGTCGCCGATGACGGCGATGACCGGCTGATCCGGCTTGGTCAGCGCAGCACCCACTGAGCCGGGCAAGGCGTAACCGAGACCGCCGCTTGCGGTGGCGAAAAAGCCGCCCGGTCGTTCGATGGGGAAGAAGTCATGCAGCGCGTCGCGCCCGCCCGGCGCTTCCTCGAAGACGATGCTGTCCGGCGAGCGGATTTCGGCGAGCGTCTGGTAGAAGAAGGGCTGGGTAATGCCTTTCGGGGTTTTGAGGTGCGGTATGGAGCGGGCAGAGCTGCCGGCACTTTGTGGCCGCGAATGCAGGCGCTCCACGAGGCCTTCCGCGGAAACACGCAGGTTGGAGATCATCGCATTGCCGGCGATTGCGCCGGCTGCATGGGCCGGATCGTCGGTGATCAGCCAGAGTTCGGCGCCTTCCGGAATATCCGGACCGGAGCCTGCGAAGTGATAGGTGAAGGCTGGCGCGCCGAGAACCAGCACGAGATCCGCGTTGCCAAGGCATTGGGTCAGCTTGGGCTGAAAAGCGGATAGGAATCCGGCGAAGAGCGGATGCCGCTCCGGGAAGCTGCAACGCGATGAGAGCGGACTGGCCCAGACCTTTGCCTGCAGTTTCTCCGCAAGTCGAACCGTCGCATCCCAGGCATTGTCGAGGTCGACGCCAGGGCCAACGACAAGGACGGGTTCTTTCGCTGCGTTCAACCTGCCGGCCAGCTCGTCGAGCGCGAAAGCCGGCGCACTGATGACCGTTTCCACCTCGCGGACGGCGATCGGCCGCGCGTTTGCCTGCCAGTCGCTGAGCGGCACCGAAACCATGACCGGGCCACGTGGCGCCTGCATTGCCATGTGATAGGCACGCGCGATCGCCGCCGGCACATCTTCTGCACGGGCGGGTTCGCAGGCCCATTTTACGTAAGGCTTTGGGAATTCCGTCGGGCTTTCGGCGAACAGGAAGGGATCGTGCGGCAGGAGTTCGCGGGACTGCTGGCCTGTGGTGATGATCAGCGGCGCGCGGTTGCGATAGGCGGTGTAGATGTTGCCGAGAGCGTGGCCAAGGCCGGCTGCCGAATGCAGATTGACGAAAGCCGGACCGCGGCTCACCTGCGAATAGGCATCCGCCATGGCAACGACGATGGATTCCTGCAGGCCGAGAACATACGAAAAGTCTTCCGGGATGTTCATGAACATCGGCAATTCGGTCGAGCCGGGGTTGCCGAAGATACGGTCGATGCCTTTCTGGCGCAGAAATTCGAAAACAGCTTCAGCGACTGTCCGACCGCGCAGCTTGGCGCTGCCGGACAGGAAGTCCTGCGTCATCTTGTTCACGGCTGGAGCCTCCTCCCGGCTCGCGGACCTGCAGCCCGCGCGTGTATCCTCGATTTCAATGTCCCATATGGAGCTCTGTCTTGGAATTGAAGAATTTCTTGAAATCCATTACATAAAGGCATGACTTTGGATGTGCGCTCCGCCCAGATCATGCTCGAATGCGCTAGGCGTGGCAGCCTTGGCGCTGCGGCTTCGGCGTTGAACATGACGCAGCCGGCTATAACCCGTATGCTGAAACGACTGGAAGACAGTTATGGTGTGCCTCTGTTCGAACGTACGACGCGCGGCGTGGTGACAACCGTGTTTGGAGAAGCGCTGCTGCCCTATGCCAAGCTCGTCGTGTCCGAGATCGGCAATGCGACCGATGTCATTCGGCAGATGCGCGGCGCCAGCCGTGGCGTCGTGCGCATCGGCGGGGTAGCGAGCGTGGTCAGCGGGTTCGTGATCGCCGCAATCGGAGAAATGCGGAAAGAGCATCCGGAGGTTCAATACCAGATCGTCGAGGATCTTGAGGATCGGGTTCTGGAGGGGCTGAAAGGCGGATCGATCGATATCGCGATTTCACCGGAGCCTTATCTTGACGACGATATCGTCATCGCCACGCCATCGATCATGCATGACATGGTTTCCGTCTTCACGCGGGCAGACCATCCGTCCATCTGCCGGGATCATATCCCACTTGCCGAGGCTGCCCGGTTCGCTTGGGCCATGCCACCTCCAGGAACGCCGACGGTGCGGGAATGGCAGCGCCGCTTTCACGACAATGCGCTGGAGCGCATGCGCCTTCCATCATTTCCCGCTCCGTACCGGTGCTGAAGGCCGCTGTCCTATCGCAGTCCCTGTTCTGCTGGATGCCGCTGCCTCTGGTCCGACAGGACGTCGAGCGAGGTGAACTGGCGCGCGTCAACGTACCGGAGCTCGATTGGCAGCGGACGTTCCGCGTGTACCGCCGCAAGAAGGGGCTGATGACGCCGCCGACTGCCAACCTGTTGCAGGCTATCCGCCGCATCAGCGAGACATGGACAGGACAGGCTGCTGACAACCCCGGCTAGTGCTGCTTGGACCCGGCGCTCTTGCCATCCGAACTCTTGGAGCGTTCTTCAAAGCGATCGGCGCCCTTGGCGAGATCAGAGCCCTTCTGGGCCTCGACCTTCTTTTCTTCCTTGCGGGTCTCCTGCTTGAAACCTCGGGCCGCCTCGCGGCCTTTTTCGTCGGGTGCCTGTTCGATGCCCATCGGTCTATTCTCCATCAATTACGGACTTACCGAACTATCACCGCCCGAGCTTGTTCCAGACGCAGTCGATACGTGTCCTAAAAAGTTGTATATATGACATTTGAGACGTAATAATTTGCGGCTATTTGTTTCTCCAACGGCGCATGGGGCGCCTGTGGAGCACAAAACAATGTCTAGCAATATTTCCAAGGGCACTGCCCTCATCACCGGCGCTTCTTCGGGTATCGGTGCTATCTATGCGCAGCGTCTGGCCCGTCGTGGTCATGATCTGATCCTGGTGGCACGCAGCCGCGACAAGCTGGATATCCTCGCACGCCGGATCGCCGATGAAACCGGCCGCTCGGTGGAAGTCGTCGCCGCCGATCTTTCCGACAGGGCGGATATCCTTCGCGTCGAAGACGTGCTGCGCAACGATCAGAGCATTACGGTTCTGGTCAACAATGCCGGGCTTGGCGCAACTGCGCCGCTCGTGGCTTCGGATATCTCCAAGATGGAAGAGATGGTGGCGCTCAACGTCAATGCGCTGATGCGCCTCACCTATGCTGCCGCCCCGGCCTTCGTCGCTCGTGGCAAGGGGACGATCATCAATATTTCCTCGATCGTCGCGATCGGTCCAGAAATCCTGAACGGCGTCTATGGTGGCAGCAAGGCTTTCGTGCTGGCCTTCACGCAGTCGCTGAAGCATGAACTGGCGGACAAGGGTGTGACCGTGCAGGCCGTCCTGCCGGGCGCGACTGCAACCGATTTCTGGGGTGTCGCCGGCACGCCGATCGAGCATCTGCCGGAGCAGATCGTGATGAGCGCCGAAGACTTGGTGGATGCAGCCCTTTCGGGCCTCGATCAAGGGGAACTGGTCACCATTCCGTCGCTTCCGGAGGCTGCCGACTGGCAGGCTTATGAGGCTGCGCGTCAGAAGATGATGCCGAACCTGTCGCGCAGTATGCCGGCAGAGCGCTACAAGGCCGCATAGTCAAACACAGCGAAATCGGCCATTCTCCGGCCAAACGAAAAGGGGCCGACATGCATCGTATAGGTTTCGTCATATTCGAGGATTTTCAGGTGCTGGGCTTCGCTGCCATCACTGTCTTCGAGGTGGCTAATTCGGTGCTTGGCGGCAATGCCTATTCGATTACCTTGCTTTCCGAAAACGGCGGTCTGGTTCGCAGTTCCGCCGGTTTCGACGTCGATACGCGGGCCTTCGGAAATTCGGAATTCGATACCGTCATCGTCGGTGCGGGCTTTGAAATCCGGCCGTCTACCCGCGGGCTTGTCGATTTCGTGCGGCATTCTGCGGAGACGGCGAGGCGGCTCGCGGCTCCCTGTGTCGGCGCCTTCACGCTTGCGGAAGCGGGGGTTCTCGCCGGTCGCCGCGCCACCACGCATTGGGCCTATGCCCGTGATCTGCAGGCCAAATATCCGAACGTCAAGGTCGAGGAAGACCGGATCTTCATCATCGATGGTCCGGTCTGGACCTCCGCCGGCATGACGGCCGGTATCGATCTTGCCCTTGCCATGGTCGAGAAGGATCACGGAACAGAGGTGGCGCGAATTGCTGCCCGCAAGCTGGTCGTGCATCACCGCCGTGCCGGAGGCCAATCGCAGTTCTCGAGCCTGCTCGAACTGGAACCGAAATCCGATCGCATCCAGAAGGCGCTGATCTATGCCAATGGACATCTGAAGAACGAATTGTCGGTCGAGGAGCTGGCGGATGTCGCAGGCTTGAGCCCGCGTCAGTTTAGCCGCGCCTTCCGCTCCGAGACCGGCCAGTCACCGGCCAAGGCGGTTGAAAATATCCGCGTCGAGGCCGCGCGTTTCCTGATGGAGGACGGACGGCATTCGATGGATGTGATCGCCGACGAGACCGGCTTTGCCGATCGCGAACGGATGCGGCGAGCCTTTGTCAGAACGCTTGGCCAGCCGCCGCAGGCGATCCGGCGCAATTCGCGAGATAGATCACCCGCCTGACTATTCCGCTGCGAGGCCGTGACGCTTACGGCCGCCCCGTTTTATCAGCGTTTCGCCCGCATCGGCCGGCAGCCGCAGGAATGAAACGGTTGCGAGCGCGGAAACAATCGCCACAACGAAGAAGGCGATGTGGAAATCCGTGAGGTCCAGCGTGCTGCCGCGTATCGTGCTCGACAGGTCGAGCGCGCCGCCGGCAAGCGCCACACCCATGGCCATCGAGATGCGTTGTGCGACCGCGTTGATCGATGTCGCCTGACCGCTTTCGTCATCCGGCACATCGGCGAAGGTCATGGCACTGACGCCGGAAAAGGCCATGGAGCGTAGAAGTCCGCCGACCAGCAGGCAGAACATGATCAACGCGACCGGGGTTTCCGGCGTGAAGAAGCCGTTGGCGCCGAGCAAGACCGCCGAAAGCAGGGTCGTCAAAGCCAGCACGTTGCGGAAGCCGAAGAGATTGTAGGTCCGCGACGCGAAGAATTTCGAGCCCATCGAACCGAGTGCGGTGACGAACGTGATGAGGCCCGATTGCAGCGGCGTCAGGCCGAATTGCAGCTGCAGCATCAAAGGCAGAAGAAAGGGCAGGGCGCCAAGGCCCATGCGGAAATTTGACGCGGCGAAGATCGACATTCGGAACAGCGGATATTTGAACAGCTTCGGATCCAGCAGCGGATGCGGCGTGCGGTAGGTGTGCCAGATATAGATCAGGCCGCTGACGATACCGACTGCGATGGAGATATAGCCGTAGGTCAACGGCACCGCCGGCAGGCTCAGCACAGAGATACCGAAGGTGAAGGCGCTGAAGGCGATGCCGGACAGGAAGAAGCCACGGAAATCCAGCGGCTTCGGTTCGCGCGGTTGGACCGGATCGAGGAATTTCGTCACCATCAGGATGCCGAAAATGCCGATCGGGATATTGATCCAGAAGATCCAGTGCCAAGAGAGATAGGTGGTGATGAAGCCGCCGACCGGCGGTCCGATGATGGGGCCGATCAGCGCGGGAATGGTGAGCCAGGCGAGCGCGTCGATCAGCTCGTTACGAGGTGTGCCACGCACGAGGAGAAGGCGGCTGACCGGCGTCATCATCGAACCGCCAGCGCCCTGCACGAAACGCCAGAGCACGAAAGCTTCCAGCGAATTGGAATAGGCGCAGCCGATCGAGCCGACCATGAAGACGAGGATAGCCAGCCGGAAGATTTTCAGTGCGCCGAAACGGTCTGCCACCCAACCGCTGATCGGGATGAAGATCGCCAGCGACACCAGATAGGTCGTGATGGCGAGTTTCAGCGCAATCGGCGATGTGCCGATATCGGCAGCAATCGCCGGCAGGCTGGTGGAAATGATGGTGGAATCCATCCGCTCCATGAAGAGCGCGACAGCAAGGATGATCGGCATCAGGCGGGGCATGAGGGGCAGGCCGGCAGAGGAAGGATGGCCGGCACATTAGGCGTGAGCCGCAGCCTTGCCAAGTTAAGGTTTTTTCACGAAGCCCTTGATTTTAGACATTTGTACCGAGATCGAGCGGAAATTGCCGCGACGAGTAATTGCCGCCGCGGCTCTTTGCATCACTTGGACCTTGCGGACAGGAACACCTCCGGCTCGAAGGTGAAATCCTTGTCGAACGGATAGATCGGCCGCTTGCGGCGGGTGTTTCCAATCCGCTCAACGAACTGGTCGACGACGCCGTTCGACAGCGCCATCAGGTTCGGATTGGCGATCGGCGCCAGTTCCGGCGAGAGATAGCCGGATTTCACGACGATGATCTTCGCTTTGTGCGGATCAAGGCCCAGGCGGGTGAAATCGACGATGTTGTGATAGGGGCGACGCTTGGCCGACAAAACCAGCTCAATGCCGCCGATCGCCACGACGGCCTGGCGGTCGGCGAGATCAGTGGTTTCGTGCAGGAACTGGACCTTTGCCTTGACCTTGATCTGCTTGCTGTTGATCGAATCCAGCCAGGCACCGATCGAGAGATCCAGTTCGGCGCCAATGCCTGCGGCATAGCAGGCTTCCGCTGCCGGTTTATCTGCAATGCCGGCGAAGACGACGCCGGTGGCGCCCTTGGCGATCAGGTCGGCCAGCACCTCGGCGCGGTAGCCCACGCCGCCGCCGGTCGGGTTGTCGCCAGACTCGGCGAGCACGACGGGGGCGGTCTGCGAGGCGATGGCCTTGTCGACCAGTTCCTCGATCGAGCCGGTTTCGCAGCCGAAGACGAAGTCGCCGCGGGCATCCCAATAGGCCTTGGCGACGCGCTTTGCCTCACGTTCCAGCACGGCGCGGTCGGTGCCGGTCAGGATCGCGGCGGCAGTGGCACGGGGCTCGTCGGCCCAGACGTAACCGACCATCAGCGAGGCATCCCAGACACCGTCGATCGCGTCGATTTCCGGCATCATGTCGTAGAGACTTTTGGCCGGTTCATCGACAGTCGAGGTGCGCTCGCCGGGCAGGACGACAGGGATCGGCGCCCAGAGCAGGATCGGCCTGACGCCGGTCTTCAGGCTCTCGACCAGCATCTTCACCGAGCGGCGCATGGTCTCCTCGACATCGATATGCGGCGCGGTGCGATAGGTGGAATACATGTCGAGTGCGTCGATGATGCGCTGGCTGACATTGCCGTGCAGATCGTAGCTGGCGGAGATCGGGCAGTCCGGGCCGACCAGCTCACGGGCGGTGCTGATCCAGTCGCCTTCCGCATCTTCCATGCCTTCGACATACATGGCGCCATGCATGGCGAGATAGAGACCGTCCAGCGGCAGCAATGGCTTCAGGCGCTCGACGAATTCCGATTTGAACTTGTCGTAGGTGGCGCGGGACACCGGGCCGCCGGCAATGGCACGGCAATGGATGGTCGGCAGGAATTCCGCGTCATAATCCTTGAGGAAGGCGAAGTAGGGGGCATTCGTCAGCTCCTCGCCGCGCGTCACGCGAAAATCCTTCTCCTCGTTCAGGACCGGATTGTAGGTGCTGCATTCGATATGAATGCCGCCGACGGCGATGCGCAAAGGCCTGGACATGGGGGAGGAACCTCAGTTGGAGTTGGGACCTAAGAGAAAATTATGGGCCGCGATGCTGGCCGCGCCCCGCGCCCAGACATCGCCATCGACGCGCTTGATGCGGATCGGCGTCTGGCCGGCGTAACGGGGAAGAACATTGGTTTCGACCGCTTGATTGACGACGGTGCCAAAAAGGCCGTCGAACGAGCCTTCGACATGGGTGATCAGGATCATGCCGGGGTCGTTGATCTGGATGAGGTTGGCGATTGCCAGGCCGAGCGCCGAGCCGGCGCGGTGGAGCACGCGGATCGCGGCAGCGTTGCCGGTGGATGCCTCGTGTTCGATATCGGAGAGCGAAGTGCATTCGATGCCCTCGGCTCGCGACATTTCCTTGATCGCCTTCATCGAAGCGACCGTATCAAGGCAGCCGCGCTTGCCGCAGCGGCAGGGGGAGCCGCCGGGCTCGATGGTGCAATGGGCGATCTCGCCGGCGCCGCCATGTTTGCCGCGATAAAGCTTGCCGTCGATAAAGTGGGCGCAGCCGATGCCGTCCCCCAAGGAGACGACGCTGAAGCTCTGGATTTCGCGGGCGCTCCCGAACAGTTTTTCGCTGACGGCAACGGCCTTGGCGTCGTTCTCGATGAAGGTCTCGATGCCAGAGCGTTCGCGGATGATCTTTGCGAGCGGCACGTCCTGCCAGTTCAACAGGGTGGATTGAACGCAGTTGGATTGCGTCTCGTCGACGAAGCCGGACAGCGCCACGCCGATGCCGGAGAGCTTTTCCCTCGCATCCGGATGGGTTTCGAAAAGGCTCGGCAGGCCTTGCGTGATGGCGTCTGCGATGACGTTCGGATCGCGCGACAGCGGCATGGCCTGTCTGGCGATAATCTTGCCGTTCAGATCGCTCAGGATCATCGGCGCCGGGTCTTCCAGCAGCGAAATGCCGACGAAGTAGGCGCATTCGGGATGAAGATCGAGCCGCACCGAAGGGCGACCCTGGCCGTAAACCGTCTCCGTCTCATGCAGCACGCCGAGATCGATCAGCTCGCGGGAAATGCCGCTCATCGCCGCCTTGCTCAGGCCCAACAGCTGCGCCATCTCGGTGCGGCTGAGCGGGCCGGACTCGCTGATGACGCGCACGAGCTGGCGCTGAGAAGAGGTAAGCATGGCGGTCAAGCGGGGTTCGCTATCGTTGGGTGTGCGGCCTGGGATTGTGTCTTGACACTAAGTTCAGAAAATGAACAAATCAACGGCAATAAATTACAAAAGTGATCTAAGGCGGTTCGAGGGAGATTTGGGCCGCTTATCAGTCAACAAAAACCAAGGGTGAACGATTATGACCATGTTCTTGAAAAGCCGGCGTTTCATGCTTGCTTCCGCCGTTGCGGCAGGCCTCGTTTTTCCGATTGCCGCCAGCGCTGCGACATTGACCGTGATGCAGACGGAAGCGCCTCGCTCCATGGATCCGGGCGACCAGACGGCGACCTATACGGCAGCGCTGCTCGACCCGATGTACGAGGGTCTCGTCAAGCGCGATACCGATCTTTCTCTGAAGCCGGCGCTCGCCACCGAATGGTCGGCGGATGCGGCGGGCCTCGTCTGGACCTTCAAGCTGCGCCCCAACGTCAAGTTCCATGACGGCACCGCTTTCGATGCTGATGCCGTGGTCAAGAATTTCGCCCGTCACCTCGATACGAAGCGTGGCCTTGCCGCTTCCGGCCGCCTGCGCACCTTCCTCGACAGCGTCACCGCGGTCGATCCGATGACCGTGCAGTTCAAGCTGAAGACCCAGTATCCGGCCTTCCTCGCGCTGCTCACCACCGGCCCGTGCCTGATGGTCAGCCCGGCTGCAGATGCCGCCGGCACGATCGGCTCCAAGGCGGTCGGCACCGGCCCCTACAAGCTGCAGGAATACAAGTCCGGCGAATATGTTCTACAGACCAAGAACACCGAATGGTGGGGTGGCGCTCCGAAGGGCGAAGACCAGATCAAGTGGACCTGGACGGCCGAGCCTTCCGTTATGAATATGGCGCTGCAGACCGGTGACGCCGACGTCATCAACCCGTTCCCATCCGCCTTTGCGGCGCAGGTCAAGGCCAACCCGGAGATGAAGCTGTCGACCACGGACGGTTCGGCCGTGTTCTGGGTCTCGCTCAACACCAAGCTGAAGCCGCTTGATGACGTGCGCGTCCGTCAGGCGCTCAACTACGCGACCGACAAGGAAGGCCTCGTGAAGGCGTTCATGCAGGGCTACGCGACCCCGGCCAACTCGCCGCTCGCGCCGGTGACGCCCGGTTACGACAAGACGCTCAACCCCTATCCTTACAATGTCGAGAAGGCCAAGCAGCTTCTGAAGGATGCCGGTTATCCGGACGGTTTTGCGATGTCGACCATCGTGCAGGAGCAGGAAGCCCGTATCGGCGAGTTGCTGCAGGCCATGTGGGCCAAGGCCGGCGTGAAGCTCGAAGTGCGCAAGATGGAAGGTGGCGTCTGGTCCAAGGCGGCCTTCCTCGATCCGGCCGGCAAGGAGAAGGACAATATCGGTTCTTCGATCGCCTCCTGGTCTTCCGGTGTCAACGGCGCCGATCTGCAGTTCCGCCCGCTCTATTATACGAAGAGCGCATCGCCGGCCGGCGCCAATCTCGGCTTCTTCTCCGATGCCAAGCTCGATGAACTGATCGACAAGGCCGCCTCGACGCTCGACGAAAAGGCGCGCAACGCGATCTATGTCGATGCGCAGAAGGTCGTGAACGAGCAGGCGCCGCATGTGCTGCTTTACACGAAGCAGGACCTGTTTGCGACACGTGCCAATGTCTCGGGTGTCTGGATGATCCCGGGCGGTGGCATCGTCGTCAAGGACGGCAAGAAGAAGTAAGATTGTCATCGGCGGCGGGCGGAGGATTCTGCCCGCCGTTTTCTTTTGAATGAACCGGGCCTCCAAGGCCCAGAGACAGACGGCGGATGAAAGCCTATATCCTCAAGAAAATACTGGCTTTGCCGCTGATCCTGATCGGCGTGTCGCTGCTGGTTTTCGTCGCGATCCGCGCGCTGCCGGGCGATCCGGCGCGGCTGATGGCGGGGCCTGAGGCAACGCAGGAGGCGGTCGATGCGATGACCACGCGGCTCGGCCTCGACCGCAGCCTGCCGGAGCAATATGCCTCGTTTGCCTATGGGGCGGTGAGGGGCGATCTCGGCACATCCATCAAGTCAAAGCTGCCGGTGACGGCGGAGATTTCAGAACGCCTGCCGTTCACGATCGGGCTGGCCATCACCGCCTATCTACTGGCGATCGGCATCGGCGTAC
>Ga0075365_10000363_pt1 | contig 16380 bp, 20 predicted proteins | sample EndMetdeltDD1765_FD_71387 | JGI IMG/M metagenome (GOLD analysis project Ga0075365, IMG submission 71387) | Populus endosphere microbial communities from Tennessee, USA - Endosphere MetaG P. deltoides DD176-5 | ecosystem: Host-associated > Plants > Roots > Endosphere | place: USA: Tennessee... | reverse complement strand
GTCTCGGCGACCTGTTGGTCAGCAGTACCCGTCGCGGCCATCTGGCGTATGGCGTCCTCGGCCGAGAGCGGATCCATGTCGAGGATCGCCTGGCCGGTGCAGACGAACGCTGCAGCTGCCCTGACCGCGCCATCCGATGTCCGAGGGAAGCCCGCCGGCATGCCCATCTCGAGATGCCGGCGACCTGACGCCGATGAGTCAGCGCCCGGGGTCGGTTCGGCTGTAGTTGGAGCAGAGGCGCGCTGGCTATCGCCATTGGCATGCGACGGACTGAAGAGCGCCGCGTGCACGACGAGCCCGGTGAGAAACGCTAGAGATGAGAGCGCGAGAGTCCGGTGGTTCGCGCGCTGGCGTGTCCGCTCTCCGAAGGCGGCTCGCACGTCAACCGCCGGCCGCACGAAAGAGCATCGTGATCGCGGTGGGCGCCAAGCCCGCGAGCGCCGCGCCGATAGCACCGGCGACGGCGAGTTGCTTGCCGCGGTACGCGCCGTTGTAGTTGGCCGAGTTCTGCGCGAGACCGTAGACAGTCGCACCGGCGAGGATGCTGGCGAGCGAGCCCCACAGCGCGAGTTGCGAGAGCCACGAGAGCAGCTTCTGAACGAGTTCTGCCCCAGGCATCCCGTCGGACGAGGGCGTGACGTTCACGACGGGCGGCGGAGCCTGCTGCGCAACGATCCTCGCTCCGTCTGAAGCCGCGACGATGGCCGACACTCGCGTGGCGGCCAGGCTCGATGACGCTGCGCCCGCCGGGGCGGCGAACAAGAGCGAGCCGATGACGAGCGCTGCGCCGATCGCCAGGCGTCGAAGTAGTCGCATCCGCCGCACCTCCTTTCGAGGGAGCCCCGGTGGCTCCCTCAGTGCTGATAGGTGCCTGGAGGACCGGAAACGCGACATCGGTTTCTGCGCGATGTCGCGTTTTGACGGCGACCGGCACCTATCTCCAGTGCGGCGTTCGCTGCCGCGACTTGGGAGGTGTCATGAAGCGACTCGCAGTCGGCCTGGCGACGCTGCTTGCCTCACCCGTAGCGCTGGCGGCGGTGATCACCGGTCCGACGGACGCGATGACGGCACCGAGCGCGCTCGCTACGTCCGAGATCCCGCCGGACCTTCTGCCCGTCTACATGTCCGCGTCGATCACCTGCCCGGGACTGCCGTGGCAGGTGTTGGCCGGGGTCGGCTGGGTCGAGTCGCACCATGCGAACGGGCGAGCCAACCCCACCACCGGCGATGTGCAGCCGCCGATCGTCGGGCCGGCACTTGACGGAACGAACGGGTTCGCAGCGATCCCCGATCCGTCTCAGCCTGACGGCTGGGCACATGCCCTCGGGCCGATGCAGTTCCTCAGCACGACTTGGAACGGCTGGGCGACGCTTGCTCCCGACCGTCCGCCGAACGCATCACCCGACGTGGACAACGCGTGGGACGCGATCTACACGGCCGCCCGCTACCTCTGCGGCGGCCATGACCAGCTCGACGACGTACACGCGGCCTTGCTCAGCTACAACCACTCGGACGCCTACGTACAAGAGGTAATGACCAAGGCCGCTGCCTATGGCCTAGGCACTGGCGCATCGGTGACCAATGACTTGGTCACCGGCTCTGCGGACTCGGTCATCGCAGCGGCGATGACTCAGCTCGGTGTGCCGTACGTCTGGGGCGGCGAGTCTCCGAGCGTTGGCTTCGACTGCTCAGGACTCGTGCAATGGGCGTACGCGCAAGCCGGCATCGCACTGCCGCGGACGACTCAGCAGCAGGTGCTGGTCGGCATGCCGGTAGCGCCCGATGAGATCCAGCCCGGCGATTTGATCTTCACGCACGGACATGAGGGCAGTGCGGTCATCGACTTTGGCCACGTTGCGATCGCTGTCGGCGGTGGTCAGGAGATCGTGGCGCCGCATACGGGAGCCGTCGTTCAGCTGCAGGCCATCCCGACCGCTGATGTTCAGTCGATTCGACGGGTTCTCGCCTGAGCGATCCGATCAGGCTCGTGATCGTGTTCGTGATTCTCAACGATTGGCCACCTGGATCGAGACGACGTATCCGAGTGGTCCTTCGACGCGCCGGTAGTGGACCTCCTCAATCTGCGCATCGTCGTGGAAGCAAGCGACCGTCGATAGCTCACCGAGGTGCCCGACATCCGCACCCGTGGCCCGAGCTTGAAGGACGTCGCCGATGCCGCCGAGCAGGTTGGTCGCGTCGGGGAGCCGCGCGGCGCGTGGCGCCGTGAGCGTCACGTCGATCCGTAGCGCGCCGGCAAGAAGCTCTCGGTCGCGCATCACGCTTGCCGCTGCCTCGAGAAGCGCCCTCACACGTCGGCTCTGAGCGTGAAGTGCAGACAGCATCGACTTCGCTTCGCCCTTGGCGGGAGGCGCCTCGCCGAAGACGTCGATGCGGATCGAGGCGGCTCCGTCGTCAGCTGACAACGCGAGTGGTCCGCGCACGACTGTCATGTTCGTGCCGTCGCGGTCCGTGTTCCGCTCGCCACGCCTCTGTCTTGACCTTCACCCAGTGCCGGGAACGGCGCCCACATTCGTACCGGGAGTCGAGCCGCTTGGCGACAAGACCCTCAAACCCGAGTTGTACGCACGCGTCGAGCAGGTCCGCGCCTCCATCGACGAACGATGAGACCGTGAGCCACCGCGGTCCGGAGAGCGCCATCCCTTCCAGGATCAGGCGGCGGTCTTCGTAGGGATCCGACATCACCGACTCTCCGTCGATCGCGAGGAGGTCAAAGATGCCGAGCGTCAGTGGCTCGCGGGCACACCACCGCCGCACTGCGGCTGGTCGCGTGGCCGCGAGTCGCGGGCCCAGCCGATAGAAGTCGTCGGGCAATCCCTGACCCGCGATGAGCTCGGCATCGAAGACTGCGTCACCGTCGACGGCCGTGGCGAGACCACGGAGCTCGGGCACGGAGTCCGTGATCCTCCTCCCGGATCGCGTGACGATGTCGACGGCCTGCCCATGGACGTAAACGATCACTCTCCAGCCATCGAGCTTCGGCTCGAACGCCCACGCCGATGCGGACGTCGGCATGGGCCCAGATGACGCGAGCATTGGAGAGAGAGTCGTCAGCACCGTTTCCTCGGCCTCAGCGTATGTTCTGTAAGCGTGGGCATGGCCGGTCGTCCGTGCGTGATCGACGAGTACCAGCTCATCAACCGATCCTGCGTACGCGCCCGGTGAGCTCCTCGTAGTAGGCGACGGTGTCGGGATGGATCGCGTCGTACGGCTCCCCGTCATCGACTATCCCGCGGAGCTCCTTCATCACGGACTCGACGCCTCCGAGGTTCCCGGCTCGGTCATGCGCCTGCATCCGGTCCCGGTAGAGCACCTCGTCGCCCGGCGCGGCTCGGAGACCTTGCGACGCCGCCCACAGCGCACGCTGGACCTCGCCGTTGTCGATCGACCATTGCGCAACGGCATGCGCTGCTTCGGCGGCAAGGGCGGCAAGTCGGGCCGCGTGGCCCTCGGTGAACGTCCATTCCCAGCCGCCCTTGGTCCCTTCGAAGGGCAGCCCCCGGATCAGCGAGAGCATCGACGCCAGATGCTCCAAGGATGTGTCCGACGGCTCGCGGCTCGCGGCTCGCAGCGCGTCTTCCAGGAGCGCGGCGTCGGTCGTGACCGAGCACCCGAGTCGATAGAGCGCGACGCCATCGTCGACAAGGCGCGGGAAGTGCAGTCTGCCGTCGGCAGCATGACCGAGCGGCTGGCGGGCGCGGCTCACGGTCTGGTTGAAGTTCTCACGTGAAGGGTCGCCGTCCGGCCACAGGACGCAGCGGAGCCGCGCTTCATCGATCCCCTCTGGGTGCAGCGAGAGATAGGTGACGAGTTCTAGCGAGCGACGGCGGTCGATCGTGCGCTCGGCGCCGCGGACCTCGACTGCACCCAGCACGCAGACCAGGACCCCGTCGGCCTCGGGCGAGAACGGTGAGCGGGGGACGTAGGTTGACGCTGGAGCAGCAGGCTCGGTCTCTTCGAGAAGATCGACGTCTTCGCGGGTGAGCGCGCAACTGAGGAGCGCATCGGCGTCGGCGGCAACTTCATCGGGCCAACACGCGAGGCCCAGGTGAAGGTCGACTGGAAGGAGCGTCGCTCCTTGCGAGTCGACGCGCAGGACATGCGCCGAGTCGAGAGGCTCCGGCGATGCGGCGAGGATGCACGCGCCCGCGTTCGGTGGCACAGCCTCGACGAGGCGACGGAGCGACGGCCCGTCGGGTACATCGGGAACGAGAACCGCCAACGGCGTCCAGGGGTCAGCCGGATTGCGAACCCTGGAGGCGAGGGTTGAGGTTGTCCCAGCCAGGTCGAGGTCGCGCTTGGTGTCGATGACCGTCGACTGGACGCGGGCCAGGGCATCGTCGATGCCCGCCACAACCGTCACCCGGTCGAGATCTCCCAGCGGTGTCGGTCGGTCGGTCACCACGACCAGCTCCAGGTCGTCGACCCACGGACTCGTGCTCATCTCCACGGCCGCGGACCAGATCAGACGGTGACCTACAGCCTGGTCACCGGTGACCAACAGGTGGGGAAGGGACTCAAGATCTACGAGCACCTGGCGCTCGTCGATCACGCCGATGGAAACGAGTGTCGGCGATGGCGCTGCTTGTCCGGCGGCGAGTGCCGTGATCTCATCGAGAGGCGAAGCGCTCGTCAGAGTCCACGCCCGTCCATCGGGTGAGACGTCGAAGGGTCCCGGCGTGGCATCCGGGTCGGCGGTGAGCAGCACCTCCACGGCGTCGGGACCGACGCTGACGAGTTCGATTGCCGGTACCGACGCAGCCTTGCTCTGAGCAAGGCAGGCCGCGAGCGCTCGTAGGGCGAGATCCAGGCGTTCAGCAGGCGCCTCCACTGCGGAAAGTCGAAGTCGCGTCTCCGTCTCGACGGTCTTCTCGTCAGGTGGGCGCGGTGCCCGTCCCGGCTCGCGTCGGCGCAGTTGAACGCGCCTAAGACGATCGAGCATCGCTACGAAGCCGGCTGCCAACAGGCTGCCCGTGATCAGTTCGACAGCGAGGTTGTCGCTCGAGTGGTGTGCCTGGGCAGCCGTCGCTCGTGACGAGTCACCAACGCTGCTTGAGTGCGCGGGCGCCGTCGAATGCGGCGCGGTCGGGGCAGCGGGCAGTGTCGTGTCCACAGGGGGATCGACGGTCGTCGCGGGAGGCTCACTTGGCGCGGGAGCTTGCGGCGCGTCGGCAGGCAGCGGCGTTCGGTCTACATCGGTCGCATCGGGCGGGCAGGTGAGCACCCAGCCGGGCTGGATGAGATTCGGGTTCGAGAACGTTCGGCCGTCGGGGAACGATCGACCGCGGTTCAGGTCCCAGAGCTCACGCCATCGCATCCCGTCGCCGAGATGGCGTTCGGCGACCCGCCACAGCGAATCGCGCGGCTGAACCGTGATGGTGCTCGCGGACGCGGGTGCCGGCGCGACCTCGCGGACATCAGCCGTAGCCGGCGCGTTCGCGGCTGCCGCTGGTGCAGGCATTACGGCGACCGCCGACGTCGCTGTCGCCAGCGCGGGCTCGACCGGCTGTGCCGATCGGACAGCGGCGAAGAAGAGTGCCCCCGAGATCACGAGCTGTCGGACGACCGGCTGGACGAGTCCGCCAAATGGGATGCGGGACGACACGGTTCCTGTCACCCAGGCGTGGACCTCGACGGCGGCGGAGATCGCGATCTGAATCCACGCTGCCCAGCAAACGAGCGCCAGCGCCTTGAGGATCGTGCCGTCGGCGATTGTGGATCCACCGAGCGCGTTGCGTAGCTCGTCGACCGTCGGGAGCTTGCTTGGAAGTGGCCAACCGACGGCGCGTGCGAGGAGGATCGGAGGTCCGGCGACGAGTGCTGCGAGCGCGAGCAGCGCAGCGAGCGCCCGGAGCAGCTGCACTATCCGTTCTCTGCCGCTCACGAGTCGCCTCCCGTCAGGACACCGCGTACGGCTCGCGCACTGCCGTCGCCTTCGATCTCGAGGGGTCCGACACCAACCGCGCTCAGGATGAGCATTGGCTGTCGGAAATTCACGTGCACGCGGACGGTGTCGCCGTCGATCTCCACGGTCCCCTGGTCTCCCGTCGATGCGAGGTAGTCCTCTGCGCGTGTCTTCGCGGCATCCGCATCGAGTTGGACCACGCCGGTGGATCGCAGCGCGTCGAGGTCGATGGCTTGCGCACCTGCTCGGGCCGCTGCTTCCGCCTCGTTGAACGCGCGTCGGTGTGCGGCGAGGGTGTAGCCACCGTCGATGACGAGACCGCCGATCATTAGCAGAGCGACCGTGAACACGACCACGAAGATGGTGACTGAGCCTCTGTCGTTCACGGCCTGGTTCCTCGGTAGGTGTCGACTGGCTCCGCGAAGCTCGCGGTCATCGTCTGGCTCCCGGGAAGTCGGAGCTCGACCATGTCCGCGAGATCGACAGTGCAGGTCACCGTCGCTCGCACTTCGCCGCCGGCCGAGAACGTTGACGTGTCGAGTCGAACGTCGAGCTGGCGGCACGCGACACCTCCAGACGCGAGTGTCTCGGATGCGGCGCTGCGACCGGCTGTCTCGGCATCCGTGGAGTCGCGCGCGATGGATGCGGCGCGTGCTGCGTCTCGTGCTGCCCGGTCGACGTCGCTCCTCGCCTCTCCGAGCCTGCCGAGAAAGACCACGAACATGAGCATCAGCAGCAGTAGAGGTGTGAGGAGGACAAGTTCGAGGGTGGCGGAGCCTCGTTCGCTCATCGGTCCGCCTGGAACTCCTCAGTGGGACTGACCGCCTCGCCGTGAACGTCGAGGTGCACCCCCGGGATGACGCTTACGGCTGTGCCGGTCACGCGGACGGACGCCTGTTGCGCGTCGCGGGTGACGACGATCTCGGGTTGGTCGATGATGGAGGCGCCGGTGGCAGCCAAGAACAGCTCCGCGCGCGCCTTGCCTTCGTCGGACGTCGATCCTTCGGTGCGCGCCGCACGGACGCCCTCTTGCGCGGCTGCCTGGACGACGTGTTCAGCGTGGTACCAAAGGCCGAACTGGACGACTGTCATGATGAGCAGCAAGAGGACGGGGACGAGGATCACCGTCTCCGTGACGGCGTCTCCCTCCTCACCGTGCAATCGCCGTCTCACGGACCGAGCGTTCCGCCGCTTCCGCCGCCGCCGCCGTTGGCGACCGTGGTGACCGTGGACGGATTCGTCGGGATGCTGTTCGCCTTCTCGGTCACCTTGAGTGTGATGATCGTTGCGGCGGTCAGCGCAAGAGCGGCGAAGAGCGCGGTGATGATCACCTTCTCGGTGGTCTCGCCTCGCTCATCGGCGTGGACACGGTTCCAGAGCCACCGCGCAGCGACGAGTACGGGTGGGATCACCCCAGCGAACATCATGTAACTCCTCCTTTCGTTAGATCCCTTGCAGGACTCGGACGATGGCCGGGTAGCCGAGAAAGATGACGAACCCGAGCATCAGCAGGACAACGGGGATCGACATGAGCTCGCTCGCGGAGTGCGCGGCGGACTCGACATCGGTAAGACCGCGAAGCCGCAACGATCGAGCCTTCGCAGCAAGCGACACGCGAACGCGCGCGCCTTCGGAGCCGGCGAGCGCGGCGCTCGCTGCCAACTCGCCAAGTTCGGGGATGCCGAGCTCTGTCCCGAGGCGTGCCAACCCGCTCCATGGCGTCTCGCCGAGCAGCTGCGCCTCGAGCAGCGCGCCCCGGAGAGCGTCGAAGGCCCAGCCCTGGCCCGCATTCGCGCCGTCGCGGAGCGCGCTGTCCACGCCGCGGCCACCGGCGAGGCTGATGGAGACCACGTCGAGGAATCCCGACAACGCGTGACGGAAGCTCCGTCGGCGGTCTGCAGCCCGGGAGCGCAGAGCGAGCGACGGATAGAAGAAGCCGACGGGCGCGAGTACGAGCGACACCCACAGAGGAATGGCGATTCCCGCGTCGACACCGGCGAGCAGCAGGAGGGCAGCGGTCGCGGGCGCCCACACGAGACCGCACGTGCCGAGGGCCGCTCTCTCGGCCAGGTGCTCGGCGAGTGTCGTGTCAGTCACTCGAAGGTCGGTGGAGCATCGCGCCGCCAGGGTCCTCGCTGCGGTCGTGTTCGCGAACCGCTCGCCGAGGAGTCGGACGCGTCGGCTCGATGGACGCAGCACGTCGTCGCGCCGAACGATCGGACGTCGACGTTGAAGGGCCGCAAGTTCGGACGCGAGTGGCGCGGGAGCGGGAACGAGGCCTGTGACGATGAGTACGACGCCTGCTCCGGTGAGCAGGCCGATGGCGAGCGCGCTGATCATCGCTCCACCTCAGCGGTGCCAACGAAGAAGCGCTCGGGTGCCATGAACCGGCTCATGCGCGACAGCCACCAGAGGCCGACGCCCCAGGTGGCGGCGACCAAGAGGAGCACGAGTTGGCCGGCTGGCGCGCGGTAGGAGTCGAGGTAGGACCGGTTCAGAACCACAAGGCCGAGCACGGTTGCGGCCGTGACCGCGGCGATGACCCGGACTGCCGTGCGAAGTCGGGACCGTGCCGCCTCGACCCGGAGCCGCATAGCGGTTTCGTCGCGTGCGGCCACCGCCAGCGTTCCGAGCAGTTCGGACAGGTCGCCGACCGAGCCTTGGGCGGCGAGGGTGAGCGCGGTGACGACGAGGTCCGCCGTCGGGTGATCGAGGTCGTCGGCGAACGCCTGGAGAGCGACGTCGAACGGTTGTCGCTCGATCCGGATCGCGAGCGCCGTCACCTCGGGACGGATGGCCTCGGGCGCGACGGACGCGGTCGTGACGAGCGCCTCCTCGAGACCGTGGGCGCCGGCCATGGTGTCGCGCAGCATTTCGGTCCACGAAGCGATCGCCTCGGTCCTCGCGACCGAGGCCTCGCGTGCGCGGCGATCGCCGAAGAGCTCCGTCCAAAACCATCCGAGAGCCGCAAGCGAGAGTCCAGCGACTGGCCACCCGGTCACGAGGAAACCGAACAACGCGAGTCCGATGGCCCGGATGACACGAGATCGGTCGATGTCGAGTCGCGGCGTTCTCGGAGCCGAAGTCGGCACGCGGGGGCGGAGACCGTCTGCGATGAGCACGACCCCGGCTGCGAACAGGACACCGCACAGGCCGGCAAGGATCATCGTGACCACCCGACCGAGTGCCGATGCGCATCTACGTCCCAGCCGCACATCGCCAGCTCCTCGGCGAGATCGATCGGAACCGGCATAGCGGGGAGGGCACGACCGTCAGGACCAGGAGCGAAGAGCTCGTTCGTGACGACGGTCGGCCCGCTGGCCGACACGACCTGTCGAACGCTCGCGACGTAGCGGTCGTTGCCCTTCTTAGCGATGAACACGACGAGGTCGATGGCAGCGGCGGCGAGAAGTGCGGTCGCCTCAATCGGCAAGCGCTCCGGCGCCTGCATTGCGTAGAGCGCCAGCTTGTTGAAGACCGTGCCCGACGAGTCAGAGTGGACGGTGCACATCGAGCCCTCGTTGCCTTGGCTCATGGCGTTGAGCATCGGGATGACCTCTTCGCCTCGCACTTCGCCGACAAGGCAGCGATCGGGGTTCATGCGCAGCGACATCCGTACGAGTTCCGCCGCGGTCACCGAACCCACGCCTTCGACGTTCGCCTCGCGTGCTTCGAGTGCGACGCAGTCAGGGTGGAGCTCGGGGAACCGGTCGAGACCGAGTTCCAGCTCTGTTTCGATCGTCACGATCCGCTCCTCGGGAGGGATCTCGCTCGCCAGCGCGCGCAGGAGCGTCGTCTTCCCCGCACCGGTGGCACCGGCGATGATCAGCTGCTTGCGAGCGCGGACAGCCGCGGCGAGGAAATCGCGCACCGGCTCGTCGAGGGATCGCATGCGGACGAGATCGTCGAGCGTGACCTTCATGAACCGGTGCCGGCGGATCGCGAGGCACGGGCGGTCACACACCCACGCAACGGCGAACAAACGGCTGCCGTCGGGAAGCTGCAGGTTGAGGGAAGGACGTGATGGGTTGAACTCGCGCTCGGAAAGTCCGTATCGGCGACCGACCTCCCGAAGCAGTTCGATCATCTCGACGTTGCTGGTCGCGATCGGAGGGCCGGCGACCTTGGTGCCGTCGTCGTACTCCAGCCACACCTGGTCGAACCCGTTGGCGATGATGTTCTGGATCCGCTCGTCATCGATCAGCGGTTGGAGTCGGCCGAGGTGGAAGATGCGGTCGTAGACGGCTGTCGCGAGCGCCTCTTCTTCCTGCGGCGTGAGCGACGGATCACCACGGCCCAGGCACTCACCGGCGTAGGCCTCGAGCTGCTCGTTGATCAGTTCGCGGGCGAGCATGGTCTGGTCGTCACGGTCGAGCGCACGACCGGCCGACAGCCGGAGACTGGCGCTGCGGTTCGTCAGCTCGTTCGCAACCGCAGTGCGAAACCGCCGGATGAGGTCCTCCGACGGCATCGAAGTGACCGTCACGCGGTTACCTCCGACCGATCCGTCACCTCTGCGAGGCGTTCGAGCGCGGGTCGGGCCGATCGGCAGAGCGGGGTCTTCCGCGCGAGCCGCGGTGGCCCGCTGTAGAGGCTCGCAACACCGCGGTGGTCGGCGGCGAGCGCGCCGAGGACCGGAAGGGCGAGCGCCTCCTCGACCTCGTCGACGGCGTACGGCCGTTCGCCGACGAGCAGAACGGTGACCGGCGGGCCGATCTCGACGAGCGCATCTGCACGAGATCGCACATGCTCGATTCCGGCGACCGACGGCTCGGTGACCACGATGACGACGTCGCAGTTGGCGAGGATCGCGCGGGCGGTCACCGGTGACCAACGGCCGCAGTCGATGAACCCGGCTCCGTGTTCACGCGTCGCAGCCGCGAGTCGATCGCCGACCGTGGAGAGCGCGACCGACGCTTGGTTGGGGTCGGTAGGTGCGATGACGACGTCGACGCCCGAGGGCAGCGGCTGTGTGTGGAGGGTAAGGCGCGATCCGGAGTGGCGTCCGGCCGCTGCCACCGTGAGCAAACCGGGATCGATCGGCAGACGGGCGCGCGCTGCCAGGTCGCCGCCGGCCGCGTCAGCTTCGATGGCGACCGATCCATCGCCCGTAGCGAGTGCGAGTGCGATCGCGGCGGTGGTCACTCCCGGCGAGTGCTTCGCGGACACCAGCCCCGCGACCGTCATCGCGGCGGCACCACGAGCAGGAGGCGACCCTCGGCGCCCGCGGCGGCGACCCGGGTCGCGGCGTCCTCCGGAACGCCGAGGGAGATCGGGGTCCCGCCGCTCCCTCCGCTCGACGCGACGCTGACGATCGTCGCGTCTACCGGTCGGTCACCGGCAGGGCCGCCGATGATGACGACTTGCACTTGGTCACCGGAGCGGAGTCCGAGGGGATATTGGCCCGGCTTCACGACAGCTCCGACGACGGAGAGTCCAGCGGCGAGACCGTTCCCATGCGTGAACGAGTCCGGAGTAAGGAGCGAGCCCGGTAGCAGCCGGACCGTCGCGCGCTGACCGACGATGGTGGATCGCTGAGATGAGGCGACCGTGTGCACGTCGGGATCAGCGGCGATACGGACGACGGTGAGGTCTGCGTCGCTGATGACCTGACCAGGATCGACCGTTCGGGCAACCGCCAGCACCGTGTGTCGCTGTCCGACGTTGCCGTAGACGAGCACTGCGAGCAGTCCGGCAAGCGCGACCGCGAAGATTCCAGCGGCGATCCGTCCCCGGTTGCGGGTGGTGACCTGCCGCTTCGTCACCGCGGGCCGGTCGACCGGCACTCGGTGACCAGCCCGTTTCGGGCTCGTCGTCGTGGTGGTCACCGGCGCTCCTTCACTGGTTGAGTGCCTGGATCTCAGCGACGCGGATCGCGACGCTCGAGGACTGGCTGACTGGGGCGAGTGCACCGCCGGCCGCGATCCCGGTCGCGTTCCACGCCACGCTGTAGAAGACGGTCGCGGTGACCGTGTAACGACCGCCCGGCTGATCTGCCGAGCTGTGCCGGTAGGTGTAGCTGCAGTTCGTGGACTGGGAGGCTGCCGGGCGGCTCTGGTCATAGGGCGTCCCAGGGCCGGCGCAGGTGACATGGTCACCGTTGCCCATGTCGTAGACGACGTGGTCGGGCGACGCTGTGGTGGTGACGCTCACGTTGCCCGCGGCTGCCGTTGCGCTGACCGGCTGCCATTGAGCCGGGTCGATCCAGAGCCAGGTCTCGACGTTCGTGACCTGACCACGCTCCGACGGCGGATTCATGTTGATCGCGGCTGGCGGAAGCGGAACCTCGTTCAACGCCTGCTGCGCGAGCTGCTGCGGGTCGACGCGCTGCGGTGCCCACACGATCGTGGCGGAGGACAGGCCGTTCGCGTCGTAACAGATCTTGCGGTACCACGTGCCCGCACCGTCGCCACGTCCGGCCCATAGGCCCTCGTTTACGAGGCGGTCCCACATCGCGTTGTCGTCGGCGCTCAGCGTTTGGTACTCGCAGTGTTCGGGCGAACTGCCGTTGCTCGCACGGGGAACCGGCGCGGACTGGCTGCCGTCGCTCGCGCCCGCGCCGACGTTCGGCCCATCGGTGTAACCGAACCCTCCGGCGTCGGCTGAAGCAGGCGCGCTGAGGAAGAACATGGCGCTGAGCGTCAGTAGGGCCGCGGCGATCAGGCGGCGGTGCACCCGAGACCCTCGTCGGCCAGACGTTCGACCTTCCACGTACCGTTGTCGAGCCGCATCGTCGCGGTGACCAGGTGGCGTTGGCCGGTGGGCTTGTCTTCACGTACGCCGGTCGACGCGTCGTACACCCCGGTGTTGTCGCCGTAGCAGTCGTGCACCGAGGCGGTGTCGGCGTCGACGTTGATGACGCGCGGAGCGAGGTCGACCTGACCTCTGACGACCTTGCCTGCGGACTTCAGCGCGACGAATGCCTTCACGACGGTTTCGAGAGCCGGGCCGGTCGCGTGCGCTAGTAGCTGCGGGTCCTCTGGGTTCATCGGATCGCCCGCCTTCACGTAGGCCGCCCAGTACTCGCGGTAACCATCGAGGACGGCGGCGTCCGCGCTCGACGACGAGGTCGTCGTCGACGTCGGAGCCGAGCTGCTCGACGTTGCGGCGTCGCCCTTCTTGTCGCTGCTGCACCCCGTGGCCAGGACCGCGACGATGCAGACCGCCGCGGCTGCGGTGGAGGTGACGGATCGACGGTTCAGCAGGTGGCTTGGTCGCATTGGCCCCTCGCACGAGTGCTCACCTTGGATAGGTGCCTGCAAGAGCCAAAACGCGACATCAGATTCTCGAGAATCTCAGTCGGGAGGCTCGGTGCTAGGCCACCGGCGGCAGGGGCCGCGAGATTCCCCGTGCCGCGTCGCGCCGGGTGTTGCCGGACGTCGACGCAGCGTGGGGACTACGCACATCGACCGAAATCGTGCCTCTTGTCCGATTTTTCTGCAAGCGGTTTGGTGACCGAGATCTGGTCACCGGTGACCAAACGCCAGAGACGCCACTGATCCACGGACGGTCAGGGTTTTGGTCAGGATCCAGGCGGATGGTCCCGGCAAGCGGCTCACGAAGGAGCCCGAGCCGGGGAGGTCCACCTTGTCCGCTGACTTGTTCAACGCCCTCGATGACGACTGGGCGATGCTCGCTCGCTCCCCGAACGCGGCCGACCTGCTCAGCCGATGGGCCGAGGCGGCGCCGGCTCTCGCCGGGTTCGGGTCGATGGACGCGCTACTCGCAGCCCTTCGGGGGCGCACTGATCCGACGTGGCGGGACCGCCGCATGTCGGCGCTGCTCCAGATCGCCCGCACCGACAGCGCCGCTCGGCGGGTCGTTCTCCAAGTCGTACGCCCCGCGCTGAGCTGCCTGGCGCGCACGTACCTCGGCCGTTGGGGACCCGACGACACTCGCAGCGAGGTCGTCGCCGCCGCGCTCGAACGCATCGCCAGCTTTCCGACGGATCGGCGCCAGGCGAACCTCGCCGGACACATCGTTCAGGACGTCCGCCACCACCTGTACCGGCGGCTCGAGCGTCAGCTGGCATTCGAGCGGTCGTTCGGTACTCCAGTCGATGTCGCTTTGGTCGAGCACGAGCTCGCCGCCGGTCCCGAGCGCAGCGCCGCTGATCAAGTCGCGACGATCATCGCCGAGGCTGTGCGGGTCGGCCGCATCAAGCCGCGCCACGCTCGGCTTGTCGTCGACTCGCGGCTCGCTGGCGTTTCCATCGAAGACATCGCACGCGAGTGGAACCGACCCGCTCAGACGGTGCGCCGGATGCGCCAGCGCGTCGAGCGAGCGCTGGCGGACGTGGCCGTCGCATGATGCCGCGACGCAGAACCTTGGATCGCAGAGGAGGTGTCGCGTGAGCGCTCTACCGGACCCGGACGCGCAGCCATTCCTATCGGCGGAGGAGGCCTTCGCTGTCTTCGGCATCGATCGAAAGACCGGCTATCGCGCCATCAAGGACGGGTCGTTCCCCGTCGCAGTCATTCGCGTCGGTCGTCTGATCCGTGTCCCCACAGCAGCCGTCGCCCGCCTGCTTCGCGGGGCGGACGCTCGGCCCAGCGACGAGCCGGCGGCGACGGGTTACCCTGAACGGACCGCTTCATCGGCGCTCCGTAGTGCGTCGTCGGGTTGATGGCTCGACCGGCAACGGTCCGAACGGATCACCACTCAACAGCCCGGGAGGCCTGATGAGTCGTGGAACGCACTCGCGTGCGCGTTCTGGCGTTGGACACGGCGAGGCAGATCGATGAGCGGGTTCGTCAAGAACCGCGGAGGCGTAAAGCAGCCGAACGGCAGCTATCGCGGCGGGACCTGGACTGCGTACTGGTACGAGACAGTCGGAGGAAGACGCCGGCAGCGGTCCAAGGGCGGCTTCACAACGCGTCGCGCGGCGAACGACCACGTCACCGCGGTGCTCGCCTCGATGCAGTCACGCACCTATGTGTCACCCGTGCGCACGACGTTCGGCTCGTACCTACTCGATGCGTGGCTGCCTGCGCAGAGGCAACGGCTTCGCAATTCAACGTTCTCGGACTACCGAAGACGGATCGAGCAACACATCGTTCCTGCACTCGGCCACATTCAGCTCCAGGAACTGGACGCAAGACACCTCGACAAGCTCTACGCGGATCTACTCGCCCGGGGAGCGCGTGATGGCTCGGCGCTCGCGCCGAAGACAGTTCGGAATGTCCATGTCGTCATCCGAAAGGCGCTCGCTGACGCCACCCGGAAGCGAATCGTGACTCGGAATGTCGCGCTCGATGCGGACCCGCCGAAGGTCCCGGGGCCCGGCGAGCGAGAGATGGCGACATGGACTCCCGACGAGCTGCGCAAGTTTCTTGATGCCATTGCCCACCATCGACTGGCCGCCGCGTTCGTGCTTGCTGCCTCCACGGGGATGCGTCGAGGCGAGGTCCTCGGAGTGCGGTGGTCAGACATCGATCTCGACAACGGCACCGTCGCCATCCGCCAGACGATCGTGAGCGTCTCCTATGAGGTCCAGCTCAGCGAACCTAAGACTGCGCGCGGACGGCGCACGATCTCGCTAGACCCCGCCACCGTCGCCGTGCTCCGTTGGCATCAGCAAGCGCAGGAGCGCGAGCGCCAGGCGCTGGCCGACTACGAAGACCATGACCTCGTGTTTGCGCGGCTCGACGGGCGGCCGGTCCACCCCGATCACTTCTCGCAGCTGTTCGACCGAACTGTCGCTCGCCTGAAGCTGCGCCGGGTCCGGCTGCATGACCTGCGCCACACGTACGCAACCCTTGCCCTCCGGGCGGGCGTCGACCCGAAGACGGTGAGCTCGCGACTGGGGCACGCGACCGTCGCGTTCACCCTCGACGTCTACACCAAGGCAGTCCCACAGCTCGATCGTGAAGCCGCCGACAAGATCGCCGGCCTCATCTTCGGTGAGGACCAGTGAGGCCTTCCCGGGCGATGAGCGAGCCGACCAAGTGCGCCGCACGGCGATCCGCGCCGGGTCCCGGTTGCCAATCCTCGGACACGGCCCACGCCCAGCTACCGGACACGCCGGTGCGGATTCTCCAGCCGCGATCGCGGCCGGCATGTCGCGCAGCCCGCCGCCAGCGGTCGACGTCATCAACCTCATCGAGCGCAATGCGAACGACGCCCGACGTCTGCAACTCCTCGCCGAGTCGTTGTGCAACGCGACGTACGCGCACCATCTCGAGGTCGATGACTGTCATCGCGGATCGGTCCGACGCTCGAAGTGATGACAAAGTGATGACACCAGCCACCTCCAGGAAGCAGCGAAGGGGCCTCCCGATGTGGGAAACCCCTTCTGAGCTGGACTTTCGTTGGTGGCGGGGGCGGGATTTGAACCCGCGACCTTCGGGTTATGAGCCCGACGAGCTACCAGACTGCTCCACCCCGCGGCGGACCGACGACGATACCAGCGGCGTGACGCGGCGCCAAAGCACTCGTTTCGCGTCACGAGCTGTACC
>Ga0075365_10000362_pt1 | contig 16387 bp, 8 predicted proteins | sample EndMetdeltDD1765_FD_71387 | JGI IMG/M metagenome (GOLD analysis project Ga0075365, IMG submission 71387) | Populus endosphere microbial communities from Tennessee, USA - Endosphere MetaG P. deltoides DD176-5 | ecosystem: Host-associated > Plants > Roots > Endosphere | place: USA: Tennessee... | reverse complement strand
GCGATAGGCGTCGACCGGGCAGGTGTTGGTGTAGAGGCCGGTCACCGAGACATCGAGCGCCCTGATATCATAGACGCCGGTCGACATGGTGACGCCGATATAGGGAATGAAAGGGCCATATTGCGAGATATAGGCGCCGATATTGGCAAGCAGCTCGACCCTCATGCCGAGGAAGCGGCCGTCCTTGTCGAGCGCCATTTCGGCCGTCACCGCATTGTCGCGGCCTTGGGCGTCGGTGAGGAAGTGCTCGGTGCGGTCGCCAGCCCACTTCACCGGGCGGCCAAGCCGCTTCGCCGCCTCTAGCACCAGCGGATATTCGCGGTAGACGAAGCTCTTCGGCCCGAAACCGCCGCCGACATCGGGCGTGATGACGCGCAGTTGGTCCTTCTTGATCTTGAACACGCTGGCCAGGATGTACTGCATGGAATGCACGCCCTGCGACCCGGTGGTCAGCACAAAGCGGTTTTCCCCGACATTCCATTCGCCGATCGCCGAGCGCGGCTCCATGTAGTTGCAGACCAGCCGATTGTTGACGAATTCGATGCGCGTGACGTGAGCGGCCCCGGCGAAGGCCGCGTCCGTCTTCCTCTTGTCGCCGATATGATAGGTGAAGGCGCGGTTGGAGCCGAGTTCCGGCCAGACCAGCGGCGTGCCCTCCGCAAGCGCCGTCGCAGTGCCGGAGGCGGCGTCCTCGCCGTCATAATCGACCTCGATCAGTTCGGCGGCATCCTGCGCCAAGGCACGGCTGTCGGCGACCACAAAGGCAACCGCATCGCCGACATAGTTGACGCGGTCCCGGCACAGGATCGGAATGTCGCGCGTCGGCGCTTTGGTGCCGTCCGGCTGTGCCTGCATGACGCCGGACTTGAGATCGCGCAGATGGGTGACATCCCCACCGGTCAGCACGAGATGGACGCCGGGTGCCGCCTTCGCCGCGTCGATCGAGCCGATGGTGAAGCTTGCCTTGGCGATCGGCGAGCGCAGGACATAGCCGTGCAGCACGCCGTCCGGCTTGATATCGTCGGTGTAGCGGCCTTGGCCCTGGATGAAGGCGGTATCCTCGCGCCGCAGCACGGAAGCGCCCATGCCGAATTTCGGTGTGACGACGGTCATGGCTGCCTCGCGGGGATGTGGAGAACGAATGCCTGAAATAGGCATCGGCCGAGTTTTGTCGAGGGACCATTTCGTGTAAAGAGCGCGGACTTCAAATTTCTTGGACCAGTGGGAACTCCGCGTCCAACGCAATCGACAGGAAAAACAACGGAATGCGCACGGACACCGGCCAGGTCTTCAAGCTCGAAGACTATCGCCCCAACGATTATCTCATTCCGCAGACCAACCTCACCTTCCGCCTTTCGCCCGAGGCCACGATCGTCACCGCGACACTGACGGTCGAACGCCGCGACGGCGTAGCCGCGGCGGCGCCATTGGTGCTCGACGGCGATGGGCTGACGCTCAAGCGCCTCGAGATCAACGGCAAGAAGGCAAAACCGGCGGACCTGCTGGTGACACCTGATCAGCTCACCATTCTCAAGCCGCCGGGCGCGCGGCGCTTCCAACTGCTGATCGAGACCGAGCTAGCCCCGGCGGGTAACGAGGCCCTGATGGGTCTCTACCGCTCGAACAACGTCTATTGCACGCAATGCGAGGCCGAGGGCTTCCGCCGCATCACCTATTTCCTCGATCGCCCCGACATCCTGTCCGTCTACACCGTGCGGATCGAGGCGCTCCGTGACGAGGCGCCGCTGCTCCTGTCCAATGGCAATCCGGGAGACAAGGGCGATATCGGCGACGGTTGGCATTATGCCGTCTGGCATGACCCCTTCCCCAAGCCATCCTACCTGTTCGCGCTGGTGGCCGGCAATCTTGGCCAGGTCGCCGACAGTTTCGTCACAATGTCGGGCCGCGAGGTCGAACTCGGCATCTATGTCGAGCGCGGCAAGGAGAAGCTGGCCGGCTATGCCATGGACGCGCTGAAGCGGTCGATGCGATGGGACGAGGAGGCGTTTGGCCGCGAATACGACCTCGACGTCTTCAACATCGTCGCCGTGTCCGACTTCAACATGGGCGCGATGGAGAACAAGGGCCTCAACATCTTCAACGACAAATATGTGCTGGCCGACGAGGAGACCGCGACGGACGCCGATTTCGCCAATATCGAGGCGATCATCGCGCATGAGTATTTCCACAATTGGACAGGCAACAGAATCACTTGCCGCGACTGGTTCCAGCTTTGCCTGAAGGAAGGCCTGACGGTGTTCCGCGACCATGAATTCTCCGCCGACCAGCGCTCGCGCGCGGTCAAGCGCATTGCCGAGGTGCGTACGCTGCGCGCCCACCAGTTTCCCGAGGACCAGGGTCCGCTGGCGCATCCGGTGCGGCCGCGCCGCTACCGTGAGATCAACAATTTCTACACGGCGACGGTCTACGAAAAGGGCTCCGAAGTGGTGCGCATGATCCGCACCATCCTGGGAGCAGATGCGTTTCGCGCCGGCATGGACCTGTATTTCGAGCGGCATGACGGCGAAGCGGCGACCATCGAGGATTTCATCAAAGTGTTCGAGGATGCATCCGGCCGCGACCTGTCGCAGTTCGCGCTCTGGTACCATCAGGCCGGCACGCCCAATCTGACGGTCAGTTCGACGCACAATCAGGCCGCGCAGGAATTCACGCTCGAAATCGAGCAGTCGGTGCCGCCGACACCCTCCGAAAGCCGTAAGCGGCTGATGCATATTCCTCTCGCCTTCGGGCTGATTGGCGCCGGCGGCAAGCCTGTCGCGTTTAGCGGCGTCGAGGGCGCCAGCGTCGAGGACGGCGTCATCCATCTACGCAAGCGCCGCCATATGGTGCGTTTCTCGGGCGTTGCTGAACGTCCGGCGGTGTCGCTCAACCGCGGCTTTTCGGCGCCGGTGACGCTGTCGGTCGAGCAGAAGGCCGACGACCAGTTCTTCCTTGCCCGCCATGACAGCGATGCCTTTTCGCGCTGGCAAGCCTTCAACACGCTGCTCACCGATGCGCTGATCGTTGCCTTCCGCGAGTTCCTTGGCGGCAAGCATCCGGTCTTCGCGACACGACTGACGGAGCTCGCCGGCAGCATCGCCGGCGATGAGACGCTGGAGCCTGCTTACCGGGCGCTTGCGCTGGCACTGCCGGGCGATGCCGACATCGCCCGCGACATCGGCAAGAACATCGACCCCGATGCCATTCATGCAGCCCGGCAGACCCTTGCGCTGGCGATCGCTACGGCCAATGGCGAGGCATTTTCCGAACTCTACCACAGCCTTGCCGACAAGGCCCCCTTCAGCCCGGACGCGGCGAGCGCGGGACGACGCGCCCTGCGCAACACTTTGCTGGACTATCTCTCGCTGCTGCCGGGCGGAGCGGCATTGGCGGCCGGGCATTTCCAGTCGGCGACCAACATGACCGACCGCGCGGCCGCCCTTGCCGTGCTCGCGCATCGCCATCACGCCTCGCCGGAGGCAAACAAGGCGCTGGCGGCTTTCGAAAAGACCTATGCATCCGATCCGCTGGTCATGGACAAATGGTTCCAGATCCAGGCCAGCGTGCCGGGGCCGCAGGCTGTGGACACGGTCCGGGCTCTAACCGCCCATCCGGCCTTCTCGATGGCCAATCCGAACCGGGTGCGTTCGCTGATCGGCACATTCTCCAGCGCCAACCAGACCGGCTTCCACCGCGCCGACGGCGAAGGCTACCGATTCTTCGCGCAAACGGTGCTCGAGGTCGAGAAGCGCAATCCGCAAGTGGCGGCAAGGCTGGCGACGGCACTGCGGTCGTGGCGTTCGCTCGAGCCGGGCCGGCAGGCCAAGGCCAGGGAGGCGCTGCTTTCGATCGCCAATGCCGAAAACCTGTCGGCGGACCTGCGCGATATTGTCGAGCGCACGCTGGCCTAGGCGCCCTTGCCTTCTCCCGTGTGGGAGAAGGCCCAGCCGCCGCACCAGCAGAAGCGCATTATTTTAGTCGATTTTTAATCTTTTTTCGCCGGGCCACTGGACAAGGCGAATCACGTTTGATTCTTTACTGACGATTCGGAAGTGCGGCGTTTGCCGGATCACAAAGCAGCATAGGCAATTCGGGGAGTGCCATTTATGGCAAAGGCGGACGCGTGGGGCGCGCCCGGTGGGATGGTTTTTGCGCGTCGCGAGGCGCGCAGCGACGGCCTTGCCGGGAATACGCGGCTCATTGCCGAACCGGCCTACAAGCGGCTTCTGGCCGCCGAACCGCTGCTGCGCCGGTCGATACCGGCCCTCATCATCATCTTCCTGCTCGTCATCGCGGCGCTGCGCGTGCTGTCGCTGATGAATGAGCGCGACGATGTCGAACGCGACGCCAAGGCGATCCTGACGCTGGCGGCGGGCCAGCTGGCCAGTTCGCTGGCCACCACCTCGGACACCGTGCCCGGCGCTGTCCAGGACCTGCTGGAGACCACCAGCCGCCAGGGCGCGATGGGCCGCAGCCATGTGCTCGTCATCACCGACAGCGCTTTCAGGATCACCGCGGTGACGCCGCGCTCGATGCCCTGGCAAGGCCATTCGCTCGACGGCCTCGTCCAGGGCGGCCAGCCGCTGTTCATGTTCGGCGACCGTGCCGGCGTCATGGAGGTCAACATCGGCGGCCAGGACTGGTACGCCGCGGTCAGCGTGGCCAAGGATCGCAAGGGAGCCGCGGCGGCGCTGGTGCCGCAAGAGGCGGTCTTCGACACGTGGCGCAAGACCGTCTCGCTCAACGTCACCTTGTTCGTGCTGACGGCCGGCGTGCTGATCATCATCCTCTACGCCTATTTCGGGCAGGCGGCGCGCGCCCAGGCCGCCGACCGCATCTACCTCGAAGCGCATCAGCGCATCGACATGGCGCTGGTGCGTGGCCGCTGCGGCCTGTGGGACTGGGACATGGTGCGCGGCAAGATGTACTGGTCGCGTTCCATGTACGACATGCTGGGCTACGAGCCCTGCGATACGATGCTGTCCTTCGGCGAGGTCGACGAGATCATCCATCCCGAAGATGGCGACCTGTTCGAGCTCGCCAACAGAATCGTCGCTCGCGAAATCGACCACATCGACCAGGTGTTCCGGATGCGGCATGCCGATGGCCAATGGGTGTGGATGCGTGCTCGTGCGCAGGTCATGGATCCGGAGGCGCCGGAAATCCAGCTGATCGGCATCGCCGTCGACGTCACCGAACAGCGCCATCTGGCGTTGCGGTCCGAAGCCGCCGACCTTCGCCTGAGAACAGCGATCGAGAACATCAACGAATCCTTCGTGCTGTGGGATTCGGCGCAGCGGCTGATCATGTGCAACTCCAAATACCAGCAGGACAACGGACTGTCGGATCGCGACGTGATGCCGGGTGTGACACGCGCTTCGCTGGAAGGGCGGATGCTGGCCTTTGCGTCCGAACGCCGGCTTGCCAACACCAATGGTCCGCAAGGTGGCGCCACTTTCGAGCGGCAGCTGTCCGACGGCCGCTGGCTGCAGGTCAATGAGCTTCGGACCCGGGACGGCGGCATCGTCTCGGTCGGCTCCGACATCACCCAGATCAAGCTGCATCAGGAGAAGCTGGTCGACAGCGAACGGCGGCTGATGGCGACGATCCATGATCTCAGCCTCGCGCGGCGGGCCGAAGAGGAGCGGTCGCGCGAACTCGTCGACCTCAACCGCAAATACATGAAGGAAACCGAGCGCGCCGAGGCGGCGAACCGGGCCAAGTCCGAATTCCTGGCCAACATGTCGCATGAGTTGCGCACGCCGCTGAACGCCATCATCGGCTTCTCCGAGTTGATGGAACAGCGGCTGTTCGGTCCGCTGGGGTCGGCGCGCTACGAGGAGTACGCCACCGACATCAACAGCAGCGGCAAATACCTGCTCGGCGTTATCAACGATATTCTCGACATGTCCAAGATCGAGGCCGGCCAGTTCTCGCTGGACCAGGAGCAGATCGACCTCGGTCCGCTGATCAGCGAGACGGTGCGCGTCGTCTCGTTGCAGGCAGCGCAAAAGGCGATCACGGTGGAAACGCGCATCGCCGACGCTCTGAGTCTGTTCGCCGATCGCCGGGCGATCAAGCAGATCGTCATCAACCTTCTGTCCAACGCGGTGAAGTTCACCGGCCAGGGCGGCCATATATCGGTCAGGGCCCGCAACACATCGGGCGCGCTGGTGCTGACCATCGAGGACAATGGCTGCGGCATCCCGAAAGAGGCGCTCGGCAAGCTCGGCCGACCCTTCGAACAGGTGCAAAACCAGTTCTCCAAGAACCATGCTGGGTCCGGTCTCGGTCTCGCCATCTCACGTTCGCTGGCCGAGCTCCAGGGCGGCGCGCTGAAGATCCGTTCGACCGAAGGTGTCGGCACGATCGTGTCGGTGCGCATTCCGGTGAAGAAGGCGCCGCCGGCCGTCAGGGCCGCCGCTTGAGCAGCAGGCTCCGAGCGATATCGCCGGAGCCTTGATCAAACAATGTTATTGGACGCCGTCGTCATCATCCGATTGGCGGTGATGGCCAAGGCGATGGCCCTTCGGCAGTTCGCTCTTCTCGATCTTGCCGTCATTGTTCTTGTCGAGCATGGCGAACACCTTCTTCTCACGACCGGTGATGTCATCCGTGGTCAGCGTGCCGTCGCCCTTGGTGTCGTAGCGGGCGATGATGCGCCTGGCCATCCGCTCGAAGCGCGCCTTCTCCAGCGCGTCGGCGAGTTGGGCGACGGTCAGCTTGCCGCCATTGTCGGCAACGAGCTTCTTCAGCCGCGCGTTCATGGCGTCGGAAAACTGGTCGAAGGTGATGGCGCCGCCTGAATAGCTCATCGCCTTGTCGAGTCGGGCCATCATGCCGTCGCGCATTTTCGCGCTGGCATTGTTTTCGGCATAGGCGGTGGTGCCGACGGCGCCGGCAAGTGCTGCGAAGGCGAGGGCAAGCTTGGTTGACTTTCTCATGGTCTTCTCCTGTTGCATCGTCACCCCCGATGCGAGAGCGGCGGATCTTCGATCCTGTTGCCGCTCTATCTCATTGTTCGAGCATCGGATTTTCCCAAAACCGGCTTCCACTTTTGGGTCCGATGCTTCGACAGTTATTTCATGGTCGTCCGGCATGAAGCAAAAGATCAAAGTCCTTCCTGACCTTCTGCGACGTCTCCTTGAGATGTGCTTCCAGCACACCGAAATCCGGCAGGTCGGTGACCGCCAGAAGCAGATCCGAAAGCCCCGGCGGAACGTCGTCGCGCTCGAACGGGCCGGTGAGGCACAGCCGGGTCATCTGGGTCAGCGCCAGATAGAGTGCGAAGGCGGCACCAAGCTCTTGCCTGACCCCGGCACCGGCGAAGCCAGGCGCGAGGCGGGACAGGATCTCCGCCGTACCGGTGACACGCGGCCCGGCCTCGACCTTCCCGGTGATGACAGCCACCTGGGCGATGAATTCGAGATCGATCAGCCCGCCGGGAATCAGCTTGATGTCCCAGAGATCGCGTGCCGGCTTTTCCTTCTCGATCATGGCGCGCATGTCCGAGGCTTCGGTCTTCACCTTTGCCGCGTCGCGCGGCTGGCCAAGCACGGCTGCGACTTCCGCTTCGACCTCGGCGCACAGGCCGGCATCGCCGCCAATGGCGCGTGCCCGCGACAGCGCCATGTGTTCCCAGGTCCAGGCCTCCTGGCGCTGGTATTTCTTGAAGGCATCGATGTGGGTGGCCACCGGCCCCTTGTTGCCGGACGGCCGCAGCCGCAGGTCGAGTTCGTAGAGCACTCCTTCCGCCGTCGGCGCCGATACGGCCGAGATCAGCCGCTGCGTCATGCGGGTGTAGTAGTGGGAAGGCGCCAGCGGCTTGTCGCCGTCGGAGTCCTCGGCGTCCGCGTCATGGTCGTAGAGCAGGATGAGATCGACGTCCGATCCCGCGGTCAATTCGCGGCTGCCGAGCTTGCCCATGCCGAGCAGCGAAACCACGCCGCCGGCGATCGTGCCGTGGCGCGCCGCGAATTCGGCGGTCACCGCCTGCAACGCCGCCTCGATGGTGAGATCGGCGAGATCGGAAAAGGCGCGGCCGGCGCGGGCCGGATCGATCGAACCGGCAAGCAGCCGCACGCCGATCAGAAACTTTTGTTCCGAGGCAAAGATGCGCAGCCGGTCGAGCACCTCCTCATAGGCCCTGTCGCCTTCAAGGAAGGCGGAAAGCCGTGCCGAGAGATAGGCGCGGTCGGGGAGTTCAGTCAGCAAGGCCGGGTCGAGCAGGCCGTCGAAAACATGCGGCCGGCGCGTGATGATCGCCGCCAGCCGAGGCGCGGCGCCCATGATCGTCGCCATCAGCTTGAGCAGCGCCGGGTTGGACTGCAACAGCGAGAACAGCTGGATGCCGGCAGGCAGGCCGGCAAGGAATTCGTCGAAACGGATCAAGGCTTCGTCCGCCCGGCGCGTCTGGCCGAAGGCCTTGAGCAGCGCTGGCGTCAATTCCGTCAACCGCTCACGCGCTTCCGCCGACTGGGTGACGCGATAGCGGCCGAAATGCCAGCCGCGGATGACGCGGCAGATGTCGCTCGGCCGCTGGAAGCCGAGACCCTGCAAGGTCTGCAGCGTGTTGGGGTCATCGACATCGCCGGTGAAGACCAGATTGCCGATCCCCGCCGAAAGCTCCGGGGCCGTTTCAAAAAGGGCTGCATAATGGCGCTCGACCTGCTGCAGCGAGGCGCGGAATGCCAGGGAAAACCCCGCCGCATCGGCAAAGCCCAGCATGTGGGCGATGCGCTCCAGCCCTTCATCGTCTTCCGGCAGCGTGTGCGTCTGCTCGTCCGCCACCATCTGAACGGCATGCTCGACACGGCGCAGGAACCAGTATTGGCGCGCGAGTGCGTCACGCGCATCGGCGGTGATCCAGCCGCGCGCGGCGAGCTGGCCAAGCATCGGCACCGTTTCACGGCCGCGCAGTTCGGGGAAGCGGCCGCCGGCGATGAGCTGCTGGGTCTGGACGAAGAACTCGATTTCGCGGATGCCGCCTCGGCCGAGCTTGACGTTATGGCCCTTCACGGCGATCTCGCCATGGCCCTTGTGGGCGTGGATCTGGCGCTTGATCGAATGGACGTCGGCAATCGCCGCGTAGTCCATGTATTTGCGCCAGATATAGGGCTGGAGTTCCCTGAGGAATGCAGCACCCGCAGCCAGATCGCCGGCCACCGGACGCGCCTTGATCATCGCCGCGCGTTCCCAGTTCTGGCCGCGCGCTTCGTAATAGCGCAGAGCCGCTTCAACCGGAATCGCCAGCGGCGTCGAACCGGGATCGGGACGCAGCCTGAGATCGGTGCGGAAGACATAGCCGTGCTCGGTGCGGTCCTGCAGGATGCGCACCAAGCGCCGCGTCAGCCGCGAAAACAGCTCCGTGGCGTCGAGCGGGTCGACCACGGCAGGCGCTTCCGGATCGAAGAAGACGACAAGATCGATGTCGGAGGAGAAATTCAGCTCATGCGCGCCAAGCTTGCCCATGCCGAGCAGGATCCAGCCCGATTGCAGCGACGGGTTGTCGAGATCCCGCAGTTTGAGCTTGCCCTGGCCATGCGCGTCGCGCAGCAGGAAGTCGACGGCCGCGCGAGAGCAGGCATCGGCAAGATCACTCAACCGCCGCACGGTCAGCGACGTTTCCGCCTCACCGGCAAGGTCAGCCAGCGCGATCAGGAAATGTGCCTCGGCCTTGCACTGGCGCAGTTCCATCATCAGGCTGGATTCGGAGACCGCCTCGGCCAACGGCGCCTGTTCGATCGCGGCGGTGATCGCCTCCAGGCGCGCCTCGACCGGCTGGTCGAAAAGGGCATCCAGGATACGAGGCCTGCGCCGCGCCGCGTCACGCAAAAACGGCGAGAGGTCGAAGACTGCGGCCAAGAAATCCCGGCCCTCCCCCTTGCCGGCCAGGAATTTGGCCAGCCGCGTCAACCCTTCTTCGCGTGCCGCCGCGGCGATTTCGGCCAGTTCCTGCCGCGACCTGGCTTCGTCGAGAGGGGCGAGCCCAAGGGCAGGCTTCAACTGCCAGTCCGTGACCGTCCGCTTCGCAACCGCAGCCATCAGTGATCCTCCCGTGCGGGGAAACTCATGACCACGGATAGTCCCGGATTGCCAGGCAAGAGATCAAGCCTTCCATGATGGAAACTCATGACCGCCTTGGCGAGGCTGAGGCCAAGGCCGGAGCCCGGTTGCGAACGGCTCTTCTCCAGCCGCACGAAACGTTCGGTCGCCCGGGCCCGATCGGCATCGTCCGGAATGCCCTGGCCGTTGTCGACGACACAAAGCCTGATCTCGCCATGGGTCCGCTCGAGCGTCACGCGAACGGCCGGCTTGGATGTGGAGTCCGTCGAATATTTGATCGCATTGTCGACGATGTTGGACAGCGCCTGGCCGATTAGCTCGCGGTTGCCGTCGACAAGAAAAGCGCCATTCACGTCGGCTTCGAGCGAAACGCCAGCCTCTTCCGCCACCGGCTCGTAGAGCTCGGCGACATCACGCACGGCCGCCGCCAGATCGACGCGATTGGTGTGCTCTGACGAATATCCGGCCTCGAGCCGGGAGATCATCAGGATGGCGTTGAAGGTCTTTATCAGCTGGTCGGACTCGGCGATGGTGCCTTCCAGCGCCTGGCGGTAATCGGCGGGCTTGTGCTTGCCCGAAAGTGTCGCTTCGGCGCGGTTGCGCAGCCGGGTCAGCGGCGTCTTCAGATCATGCGCGATGTTGTCGGAAACCTGCTTGAGGCCTTCGTTGAGCGTGGCGATCCTGGCCAGCATGGAATTGAGATTTTCCGAAAGCCGGTCGAATTCATCGCCGGCGCCGGTCACCGGCAGCCGGCCCGAGAGATCACCGCCCATGATGCGACGACTGGCCTCCGACACGCTGTCGATGCGCTTCAGCGCGGCGCGGCCGACAAAGAACCAGATTAGCAGTCCGCCGAGCCCCATCATGCCGAGCGCCAGCGTCAGCGCACGGCGGATGACGGCACGAAAGCGCTCCGGTTCGCCAAGATCGCGGCCGACCAGCATGATCATCTGGTTAGGCAGCCGCAGCACCAGCGCAATGGCGTTGTGGCCCTTCTCGCCTTCGGCCGGCACCGCGTTCTCGCCGGTCGCAGGCGGCGGCGTCTGGTCTGACGTTCCGCTGCGCAGGCGATCAAGCTCGCCTTCGCCAAAGCGCTTGTAGGAGAACGGCTCGGTCGTCCAACCCTCGGTGTCGATCACCCCCGGCTCGAGGCTCTGTACGTTGCCGGTTAGAATCTGGCCGTTGGCATCGGCGATGAGATAGAGGTTGGCCCCAGGCTGGCGGGAGCGGTTTTCGACCACGCGCACCAGCACGGGCAGGCCGCCGCGCTGATAGGCGCGGGCGAGGCCCAGCACTTCGTCGTTGATGGTCTCCTGCGTCTGCGCCGTCAGCATGCGCGCCGAAAGCGAGGTCATGTAGAAGACGAGCAGCACGGCGCAGAGCGCGAAGAGCAGAAGGTAAAGCGCCGAAAGCCGCGCTGCCGTCGTCCTCATGATGGCCGGCACGGAGAGAGCCATGCTGTCGCCTAGCCGCCCTTCAGCATGTAGCCGGCGCCGCGAACCGTATGCAGGATCGGCTTGTCGAAGCCTTTTTCGATCTTGCCGCGCAGCCGCGAGACGTGGACATCGATGACATTGGTCTGCGGGTCGAAATGATAATCCCAGACATTTTCGAGCAGCATGGTGCGCGTCACCACCTGGCCGGCATGGCGCATCAGATATTCGAGCAGGCGGAACTCGCGCGGCTGCAGGGTGATCTCGCGCGCCGCCCGGCGCACCGAATGCGACAGCCTGTCGAGTTCAAGGTCGCCGACCCGGTAGACGGTTTCGGCTTCCTTGGCACTGGCACGGCGGTTCAACACCTCGACGCGAGCCAGAAGTTCGGAAAACGCATAGGGCTTGGTCAGATAATCGTCGCCGCCGGCGCGCAGGCCGGTGACCCGGTCATCGACCTCGCCCAGCGCCGACAGGATCAGCACGGGCGTGGTGTTGCCGCGGGAGCGAAGACCGGCAATGACCGACAGACCGTCGCGGCGCGGCATCATCCGGTCGATGACCATCACGTCATAGTCGCCGGCATCCGCAAGCGCAAAACCGGTCTCGCCGTCACCGGCGACATGGGCGGTATGACCAGCCTCGGTGAAGGCTTTCTGCAGATAATCGGCAGCCTCGCGATCGTCTTCTATGACGAGAATCTTCATAGGGCCGTTATACGCGATTTCGCTGGAAGGTTGAGTGGCAGACATCTGCATTTTAGCCTTTGCCAAAGCGCATCGCGATCAAGATGATCGAGGTCCCGCGCGGAAGAATCTTACTCTGTGATTGTCTTCATCCTGGACACGCCCGCTTCGAGGCATGATCGGGCAAATCATCACATTCTCTCGGCTCAGGCCCGAGGCAGCGTTTTTGGGCGGCTTTTAGAATGTGCGGCAGCGGGCGATGGGAGGCCCGCTGCCGCTGGAGGAGAGCACGATGACTGACTAACGTACCCGGCTCCATGCTTTCCCGTGCGGCGGCTCGGGGGTGTTTGATACCGCCGCACCGGAAAAGTCGTTGTCAGCCCTTGGCGACGGGCAGCGCGACGAAACGGTTGTTGTTGTCGCGGGTTACCTGCATCAGCACCGCCTTGCGGCCGGACTTCACCGCGTCGGTCATCGCCTTGGTGACATCCTCGGTGCCATTCACTTCGTTCGAATTGACCGCGGTGATGATGTCTCCCGGCTGAATGCCGCGGTCGGCCGCAGCGCTGTCGGGATCGACATCGGTCACCACAAGGCCCTTGCCGTTTTCGGATTTGGTGACGGTGAGGCCGAGATCGGCCAGCGTATCAGGCTTCGCCGGAGCGGCGGGTGGCTGCTGCTGATCGTTCGAGGCCTGCTTGTCGCTGGCCGGCAGCTTGCCGAGATCGACCTTGATCGTCTGGCTCTTGCCGCCACGCCAGACGGTGACGTCAACCGACTTGCCGGGCGAATAGGCGCCGATCAGGCGGGCGAGTTCCTTCGGCGAGGCAACATCCTTGCCGTCGACCTGGGTGATGACGTCGCCAGCCGTGATGCCGGCCTTCTTGCCGGGACCTTCGTCCTGGGCACTCGACACCAACGCACCATTGTTGGACTTCAGACCGAGCGATTCGGCGATGTCCGAGGTAACCGGCTGGATTTCGACGCCCAGCCAGCCGCGCTGCACCGCGCCACTCTTCATCAGGTCCTCGACAACCTGCTTGGCGGTCGAGGCAGGAATGTCGAAGGCGATGCCGACACTGCCGCCCGAGGGCGAGAAGATCGCCGTGTTGATGCCGACCACCTGACCGTTGAGGTTGAAGGTCGGACCACCCGAATTGCCGCGGTTGACCGAGGCGTCGATCTGCAGGAAATCGTCGTAGGGGCCGGCGCCGATATCGCGGCCGCGCGCCGATACGATGCCGGCGGTGACGGTGCCGCCGAGGCCGAACGGATTGCCGACTGCCACGACCCAGTCGCCGACGCGAACCTTGGAATCGTCGGCGAAGTCGACATAGGTGAACTTGCCACCACCTTCGACCTTCAGCACGGCGAGATCGGTGCGCGGGTCGGTGCCGACCAGCTTGGCGTCGAGTTCCTTGCCGTCATTGGTCACCACGGTGAAGGCGGTGCCCTCTTCGACGACGTGGTTGTTGGTGACGAGGTAGCCGTCCTCGGAGATGAAGAAGCCGGAGCCCTGCGCCACCGGGCGCGGCTGGTCATTGCTGTGGTCGCGGTGACCGAAGCGGCGATGGCCTTCGTCATCCTGGCCGCCCTGGTCGCCAAAGCCCCGGAATTCCTTGAAGAAGCGGCGCAGTTGCGGATTGTTGGGAAGATTGTCGAAGCCGTCCTGGCCATCGGAGCCATCATCGGCGGTCGGCTGGATCTTGGCCTTCACCTTGACGCTGACCACGGCGGGCGACACGCGCTCGACGACATCGGCGAAACCTTGCACCTGCGGCGCCTCGACGCGTACGGCATCGGCCAGAACGGGGCTGGTTCCGCTGGTCAGCGCGCCAACGCCGATCACGCCGGCAACGGCGACGGAAGCGGCGGCAGCCAGGAGACGCTTGCGGGTGCGGGAGTATGAATTGGGGGCAATATTCATGGGGTCTCGTATCCTCTTTCAAAGGGACGCGGCTTGATCGGCATCCTCAGGAAAGGAGAATTAGAGCGGCGCACATTACCGCGCCATTTCCGACGCATGAAACTTTGGTAATGTTGGCGGTCGAAGGGAGCCGTCAGTCGCGGTGCAGGATAGCGTCCAATGCCGCCTGTTCATCGGCGGACAGGCTCTTTGTCGCCAGGGGTCGGCGCGAGCGCGCGGTCAGCACGATGAACACGCCTCCGACCAGCAGCAACAGCGCCGGCGTGCCCCAAAGCAGTGCGTTGCGCAGGTCGAAGCGCGGCTTCAGCAGCACGAATTCGCCGTAGCGCGAAACCACATAGTCCATGACCTGCTGGTCGGTATCGCCGGCGACGAGGCGCTGGCGCACCAGGATGCGCAGGTCGCGGGCAAGGTCGGCGTCGGATTCGTCGATCGACTGGTTCTGGCAGACCATGCAGCGCAGGCCTTCGGAGAGCGCTCGCGCCCTCGCCTCCAGCGCCGGATCGGCGAGCACCTCGTCGGGCTTCACCGCGAAGGCGGTTCCTGCGAAGAGCAGACCCAGCAGCAATGCCAGCGAGGCAAGCGAAACCTTCGTCATGGCGCGCTCGCGGCAGGCGTGGCGCCGGCCGGCTTGCGGCGGCGCGACGGCGCGCCGACGCGCAGGCGGCGGTCCATCAGCGACATCGCCGCGCCCGCCATCATGACAAGGCCGCCGCCCCAGATCAGCGTCACCAGCGGCTTCCACCACAGCCTGACGACGACCGAGCCGTCATTGCCCTCGTCGCCGAGTGACAGATAGAGCTGGCTGAACCAACGCGTCCTGATGCCGGATTCGGTCGTCGTCATCTGGCGCACCGGATAGAAGCGCTTGGCCGAGCTGATCTCGCCTCTGGCGTTGCCGTCAGTGCCGATGACGAGGAAGCGGCCACGGTCCTCGCTGTAGTTCGGACCTTGCGCCGGATAGAGGCCCTCGAAGCGCAGCGTCTGGCCGGAGAGTTCGACCGTCTCGCCGGCGCGCATGGTGAGGATCTTCTCGGTGCCGAATGAGACCGTGCCGACGATGCCGAGCAGGGTCAGGCCGAGGCCGAGATGGGCGAGCGCGGTGCCGAACACCGAACGCGGCAGGCCAGCGAAGCGGCTGAGCGCAACCGCCGGCGAAACATTGCCGAGCCCGGACTTCACCGCGAGATCGGTGAGCGCGCCGCAAATCAGCCAGACGGCCAGGCCGACGCCAAGGGCGGCGAACACCGAGGCGCCGTCGATGAACAGCGCCGTCACCAGCACGGCGGCGAGCGCCACTGCAAAGGCCGTCATCAGGCGCTGCGCGACGGCGAAGACATCGCCGCGCTTCCAGGCAAGCAGTGGCCCGAACGGCACGATCGCCAGCAGCGGCAGCATCAGCGGGCCAAAGGTTAGGTCGAAGAACGGCGCACCGACCGAGATCTTGCCGCCGGTCAGCGCTTCGAGCGCCAGCGGGTAGAGCGTGCCGACGAGCACGGTCGCCGTCGCGGTGGTGAGGAACAGATTGTTGAGGACCAGCGCACCCTCGCGCGAGATCGGATGGAACAGGCCGCCGGCGGTCAGCCTGGAGGCGCGCAGCGCAAACAGCGCAAGCGAGCCGCCGATGAACAGCGTCAGGATGCAGAGGATGAAGACGCCGCGCGCCGGGTCGGTGGCGAAGGCGTGCACCGAGGTGAGCACGCCCGAGCGCACCAGGAAGGTGCCGAGCAGCGACAGCGAGAAGGTGAGGATCGCAAGCAGCAGCGTCCAGATCTTCAGCGCCGAGCGCTTTTCCATGACGATTGCCGAATGGAGCAGCGCCGTGCCCGCCAGCCACGGCATGAAGGAGGCGTTCTCGACCGGATCCCAGAACCAGAAGCCGCCCCAGCCGAGCTCGTAATAGGCCCAGTAGGAGCCCATGGCGATGCCGCCAGTGAGGAACATCCAGGCGACCAGCGTCCATGGCCGCACCCAGCGCGCCCAGGAGGCGTCGATGCGGCCTTCGATCAGGGCCGCGACCGAGAAGGAGAAGCAGATCGAGAAGCCGACATAGCCGAGGTAGAGCAGCGGCGGATGGATGGCGAGGCCAAGGTCCTGCAGGATCGGATTGAGGTCGCGGCCCTCGATCGGCGCCGGGCTGAGCCGGATGAAGGGATTGGACGTCGCCAGGATGAACAGGAAGAAGGCGCAGCCGATCGTTCCCTGGACGGCGAGCACATTGGCCCTGAGCGTTGCCGGAAGGTTCGAGCCGAAGACGGCAACGAGAGCACCGAAGA
>Ga0075365_10000361_pt1 | contig 16395 bp, 12 predicted proteins | sample EndMetdeltDD1765_FD_71387 | JGI IMG/M metagenome (GOLD analysis project Ga0075365, IMG submission 71387) | Populus endosphere microbial communities from Tennessee, USA - Endosphere MetaG P. deltoides DD176-5 | ecosystem: Host-associated > Plants > Roots > Endosphere | place: USA: Tennessee... | reverse complement strand
CGTCCTCCCTAGGTTTGAGGTCGGCCGACAGAAAGAGGTACCAGGGGTGCTCAACGTTGCCCAGATCTTGTCAGGCGCGACCACCGCCGCCCCTGAGCGCATTGCGCTGAGGAGCGGTGATCTCGTGATGACGGTCGAGGTCCTGAACAATCTCGCCAAGCAGTGCGCTCGACTGTTTTCGGACGAAGGTGTAGGGCCTGGGCATCGGGTCGCTTTCGTGATGCCGAATGTGCCGCACTTTCCCGTGGTCTACTACGGTGCTCTGCGTACCGGTGCAACCGCAGTTCCGTTGTCTCCATTGATGAGTGCGGTCGAGTTCGAGTACATCTTCCGTGACTGCACACCAACAGTTGTCGTCGCATGGAGTGGCTTTCATGAGGCGGCGGCGAAGGCCGCGGAGGCCTGCGGTGTGCGTCTGGTCTACTCCGCCGGACCGCACGGCGGTCCGCCGACCGGGCTACCGGACCTACTTGAGAGCGCATCGGCGGTGACCGGTGGTGACGAGATCGCGTGTACCGATGCCTCCGATATGGCAGTGATCATTTACACCTCGGGCACCACCGGCGCTCCGAAGGGCGCGGCGCTGACCCACGACAACCTGGTGTGGAATGCGCGCATGTTCGCTGACACAGCCGATTTGGCCCCCGGTGATGTCGCGCTGGCTGTGCTCCCGTTCTTTCATTCCTTCGGTCAAAGCTGCGTGCTGAACGCCAGCCTGCACTCGGGCGTCGAACTCGTGCTTCAGCCGCGCTTCGATGCCAGCGAGGCCCTGGACCTCATCGAGCGTCACAGAATCAGTCTGCTCATGGGGGTGCCGAGCATGCACGCAGCGCTGCTAGCGGAACAACAAACTCGGCAGCGGGATCTTTCTTCGCTCCGATGGCTGGCCTCGGGCGGAAGCGGCCTGGCAGCTGGACTCCACGAGGAACTCGAACGCGAACTAGGGGTGCCGGTGTTCGAGGGCTACGGCCTTTCGGAGACCTCGCCGATAACACATATGTGTGCGCCAGGCCTGGCGAAGAAGGGCTCTGTCGGCCCACCGTTGTGGGGTATCGAGCAGCGGGTGGTCGACGAGGACGGCGCACCGTTGGCGGTCGGCACCGTTGGCGAGCTTCATGTCCGCGGGCACGGGGTGATGTTGGGATACTTTGGCCGGCCCGACGCCACGGCGGCTGTCATCGACTCCGCCGGCTGGTTCGCAACGGGTGATTTGGCCTCGATCGACGAGGACGGTTTCGTCAAGATCGTCGACCGGAAGAAAGACCTCATCATCCGCAACGGCCACAACGTCTATCCGTCCGACATTGAAACTGTTCTGAGCGAGCATCCGGCGGTGCAGCTATCAGCAGTGATCGGCGTACCAGACGACAAAGTTGGGGAGGAGATCGCGGCAATCGTGATGCTAAAGCCCGGTGCTGACGCGACGGACGAGGAGATCACCGAGTTCGTCAAAGCCCGGGTGGGCAGGCAAAACTACCCCCGAATCGTTCGGGTCGTCGACGACCTTCCGCTCGGCCCGACCGGGAAGGTGCTCAAACGAGCCATCGACCTGTCTTTCGTCTGATCAGACTTGCAGGCCATCGTTGTAGAACCGATTCGTTGGCACCCCGGTACCATCGATCGGCACTCTCGTTCTAGCAGTGGCGGTTTCCTCATCCCTAGCATGAAACATGTCTAGCGGCGCGAGAATGCGACAGGTGTGTGCGGCCTTGAAAACCAAGAACATCACCACAACTGGTGCTTTCCTCCGTAGATGAGTCTCATTGACGAGACCGTCCACGATGAGGTGGACAAGCGCAACGCCGTCGAAGCCACGATCGAGGGTCTACGCCTTGGTCTTCTGCGACTGCGGTCGACCACCACTGCGCCAAAGCTGCTGCAGCAAGGAGCCTTCGAGCTCGTGGAAAGCTGCGGGTTCAGCCGGGTGGTGATCTCCCGCGTCGCCGGGTCGCAGCTCATTCCGATCGCATGGCACGCGGACACAGATAACAAGGACTTCAACCAGCGCCTGAACTCCTGGCGGGAAGACCCACCGGTGGTCACCCATGCCTTCCACGAAGGTGAGATTCTGCGGCGCCGTCAGCCCATCCTGGCACGGGATGCCCTCACCCATCCACTGACCTACAAGCCAATCATGATCGCCCTGGACTGCCGCGCCTACGTGGCCGCGCCGATCGCAGTGGGCGGTCGCTCGGTGGCGATCATCCACGCCGATCGGCCCGCGGGCAATGTCGACCTCGCCGACCGAGCCATCCTCGCCACATTCGCCGAAGGTCTCGCGATGGCGCTTGAACACAGCGAACTCACCGAGCGCATTCGCGTCCATGAGGCGAAGATGCGCGAGTTGCTCAGTACCGGAATCGGACTCTTCGACGAACTTGTCGAGGACACCGTCGACTTCACGCGACCCTCGCCGACCGGGGAGCCGGCGAGCCCCGCTCAGCAAGAACTGCGTCGGCTTGATAGAGCCGCTCAGACTGGAGCGCTTTCGCTCTTGACCCGCCGCGAGATTGAGGTGCTCGACATGATCGCCTCAGGAGCCACCAATGTAGCCATCGGCGAGGCGCTGTTCATCACGGAAGTGACTGTCAAATCCCACGTTCAGCACATTCTTCGAAAGCTGCGGGCATCCAACCGTGCCGAAGCGGTGGCACGGTATCTACGAGCTCGGCGGATCGCAGACTCGACACTCGACACCTAGCGTTGCGAATACTTCGTCGTCTCAACAGTGACGTGTTCAAAGGACGGTTATGCAATCGGTATTGCTCTCGCGACGCGACATGGACTTCCTTCTCTTCGAGTGGTTAGACGTCGATGAGCTGACCAAGCATGGGCGCTTCGCCGAGCACTCGCGCGAGACGTTCGAAGGATTGCTTGACCTTTGCGAACAACTTGCTGAGCGGTACTTCGCGACACACAACAAGAAGGGCGACACCAACGAGCCGAGCTTCGACGGAGAAAAGGTGACGACGATCCCCGAGGTGAAGGAGGCGTGGGACGCATTCGCCCAAGCCGACCTTCTAGGGATTGCGATGGACGAGCGGTTCGGTGGTGCACAACTGCCCGTCGCCGTGGCCCAAGCTGCTTTCGCGTGGTTCTCGGCCGCCAATGTGAGCACCGCCGGCTACATCTTTCTCACGATGGCCAGTGCCAACCTGCTGGCTAAGTTCGGCACCGACGAGCAGATCGAGTCGTTCCTACAACCGATTCTGTCCGGCCGGTTCTCCGGCACCATGGCGCTCTCAGAGACGCAGGCAGGCTCATCGCTGGCTGACGTCTTGACCCGTGCCGAACCCGAATATGACGGCACGTACCGGCTTTTCGGGTCGAAGATGTGGATCTCCGGTGCAGAGCACGAGCTCACCGAGAACATCGTCAACCTGGTGCTGGCGAAGATCCCCGGCAGTGCGCCTGGCACGAAAGGCATCTCACTTTTCATCGTGCCGAAGTACCTCGTCAACGGCGACGGCTCGATGGGTGAGCGCAACGATGTGGCGCTGGTAGGCCTGAACCACAAAATGGGTCAGCGCGGCACCACAAATACCGTACTGAACTTCGGCGAAGGCGCCTTTACACCGGCCGGAAAGCCTGGTGCTGTCGGTTATCTTGTTGGCGAACCGCACCGCGGCCTCACCTACATGTTCACCATGATGAACGAGGCGCGCCTCGGCGTCGGAATGGCCGCGGTATCGCTGGGCTACACCGGCTACCTCAAGTCGCTGCGGTACGCCCGCGAACGTCAGCAAGGCCGTCCGCTGACCGCCAAAGAACCAGTGACACCTCAAGTGCCGATCATCGAGCACGCCGACGTAAAGCGAATGCTTTTGGCTCAGAAGGCTTATGTGGAAGGGGGATTGGCGCTCCTGCTGTATTGCGCCAAACTGATCGACATCCAGCACAGCTCAGATTCGGAGGAAGAGCGCACGAATGCTGAACTGCTGCTGGATATCTTGACGCCAGTGGCCAAGAGCTGGCCATCGCAGTGGTGCCTCGAAGCCAATAGCTTGGCCATCCAGGTGCACGGCGGTTACGGCTACACCCGCGAGTACGACGCCGAGCAGCACTACCGCGACAACCGCCTCAACATGATTCATGAAGGCACGCATGGCATCCAGAGCCTGGATCTGCTGGGCCGCAAGGTTCGCCAACGAGGTGGCGCCGGCCTGATGGCGCTCGGCGTCGCCATCGGGCAGACAGTGGCCGATGCCGCTGCGCTAGGGGGTGAAGCCTCCCGTCAAGCGAAGCAGCTCGACGCCGCCTGGCAGCGTCTCATCGCGGTAACACGCGATATGGTCGCATCCGATGACATCGAGGCAGCGATGGCCAACAGCGTGGTCTACCTGGAGATGTTCGGCCACATCGTCGTCGCGTGGATCTGGTTGCAGCAGGTGATCGCCGCCCATGGTTGCAGCGGCGACTTCTACGACGGCAAGCGGCAGGCTGCCCGCTACTTCTTTCATTACGAGCTGCCTAGGACAGCACCTCAATTGGATCTGTTAGCGAGCTTCGACCGCACCACGCTGGAGATGCGCGACGGCTGGTTCTGACTGGCCGCACGTGGATACCGCGCCGGACTTCTTGACGACATAGTCTAGACGTTCTAGTCTAGTAACTTGAGTGTGCAGGTGTCCTATCAGCAGGAGATGCAATGAGTCGTGTAGACCTTGAACTGACCGACGGCGTGGCGATTGTCACCACGGTGAACCCGCCGGCCGAACTCTTCGACGAGGCCCAGATCTCGGGCTTGCGGGATGCCGTGCGCAAAGCCACCGCGGACGGCGCTCGCGCCATGGTGATCAAGAGCGATGCACCATTCTTCTCTGGCGGTGCTGACGTCTCGCTGTTTCATGGAAGCAGCCAGCGAGAAGGACAAGTCATGCTTGGTGATGGCATGGCGCTGATGGCCGAACTCGAGGACGCTCCGTTCCCAATCATTGCCGCTGTCAACGGAATGTGCTTTGCGGCCGGGCTGGAATTGGCGCTGGCCTGTGATTTCATCTACGCGTCCGACGACACCATCTTCTCTCAGGTTGAGGCGATGATCGGTGCGACGACATTTCTCGGTGGCGCCTACCGGTTGGCCGAGCGCTGCGGTCCTGCGATTGCGCGCGAGATCGTCTACACGGCCGAGCACTACACCCCTGAGCAGTTCGCGCAATGGCACATTGTCAATCGCGTGGTTCCCAAAGCCCAGCTGCACGAGACCGCCTTGGCAGTGGCGAAGAAGATCGCAAACGGACCCACGATGGCACACATCCAGACCAAGCGGCTCATTCGGCATGCGCTGACGCACAACTCCCGCTCGGCTGACCGTGTTGCACTCGACGAAGCGACGAGTCTGTACGAAACACGCGACATGCAGCATGCCGTCGGCCTGTTACTCGGGCAGGGGGCGCGCAAATTCATTCAAAACCACCACGAGGTCGTCTTCGAGGGCCGCTGAGGCGACGGTCCAGCCGCCGCCTCGGGCGCTAGCTCGGACCGCCTTTGATTCGGCTGATCAAGCTGAGTCGGGCTTGAGAAGCAGCCGCAGATCGTCCAAAGCATCGGACGGCTGCCAAACCTAGTCTGAGGCGCCGTTTTCCCGCTGCGGATGAACGCACGTCGACTACGACGGTTACTTCAGGAAGCGTGCGATTGCTTCCTTGGCCTCCACTGAATGAGTTCGCTTCCGAAACAGCTCGGACTCCTCGTCGATGACTTGGAGAATCTCGGATTTATCACGGTGGAGCAGGCGCTTGGTGATCCGTACCGATTCGGCGGGCAACGCCTGCAAGGACGCGGCCGCCTCGAGTGCGGCGGTTAGTGCTTGCCCATCGTCGACGAGATGACTTATCAGCCCAGCCTTTTCGGCTCGTTCGGCATGGAACCTGTCTCCGAGCATCAACAGCTCAGTGGCTGTTTTGATGCCGGCGATGCGCGGTAGCAACAAGGTTGAGGCGCCTTCCGGACTCAGGCCGAGCCTCACGAAAGGCAGCGAGAATACGGTCGAGCGACCCGCAAATGCGAAGTCGCAATGCATGAGCATGCTGGCTCCGATGCCGACCGCAAATCCCTCGACTGCCGCGACGATGGGTTTCTCTGCCTGGACGAGCGTGCGCAGCAGCGCGAAGGCTGCCTCTGAGTCCGGATAGTCCCGGAAGTCAGCCAAATCGTTGCCACTCGTGAAGACACCACCGCGTCCGGTGATCACCGTGACGTCCACGTCCGGATCACAGTCAGCGTTCGAAACACCCTCGGCGAGCGCCTTATACATGCGGATGTCGAATGCGTTGCGTTTGGCGGTTCTGTCGATCGTCAGAACACGGACACCGGGTTGAACGGTCTCGGCGCTTACTGCCATCCGATCCGTCCCGAAGATGTGGTCATAACGAATGCGATCCATTCAGGAAAGTCGTTGCGAGACCGCGGGATCTCGTCATGCCCGGCCGGGCGACCATGCTAGACTAATACGTCTAGACGGTATCGTCAAGAACGGGGAGTCCCGATGAAGGCATTGCAACTAAAAGCGTTCGGAAAGCCGACAATTGCTCCCGAGCTGATCGAGTCGGACCCTCCCGAACCCGCGACCGGACAGGTGCTTGTCGCACTGGAGGCCGCCCCCATCAACCCGTCGGACCTGCTCCTGATCAGAGGTCGTTATGGGCATCGTCCGGCACTGCCCGCCGCCCTAGGCACCGAGGGCGTCGGGCGAATTAGTGCAGTGGGTCCAGCCGTCGATTCCGACCGAATCGGCGAGCGTGTCCTCATCGTCCCGACTCTGCAGCACGGCACATGGCAGGACCAAGTGGCAATCGACCAGGGCGACGCGATACCGGTCGACCCGGAAGCCGACGTCCTGCAGTTGGCGATGCTGGGTGTCAACCCCATCACTGCCGATCTTCTGCTCCGTAGCTTTGTGGACCTCCAGCCGGGCGCGTGGGTCGGACAGACCGGCGCCAACTCGGCCGTTGGCCGCTACGTCATCGCGCTCGCCAAGCGGGCAGGCCTCCGGAGCCTCAACGTGGTGCGTCGGCCCGAGGCCGCATCGGCATTGCTGGATTCGGGCGCCGATACCGTAATTGTGTATGGGCCGGATCTCGAAGATCGCGTTCGGGAGGCCCTCGGCGATGAACGACTGTCCTTGCTGCTCGACCCGGTCGCCGGAGATGTGACGGGCGACCTCGCCCCTTGGGTCGCTCACGGGGGCACCCTTGTCAGCTACGGCGGCATGAGCGGTGCCCCACTCGTTGTGGCCCCCGCCGACATCATCTTCCGTGATCTCCACGTCCGGGGCTTCTGGCAGAAGCACTGGATGGACACAACTCCCCGCGACGAGATCGCTGCGGCCTATGCCCCGCTAGCCGCCCTCGTCGCCGACGGCACCCTGAAGTCTCCCGTCGCGGCCACCTACCCGCTCGGGGAGTACCGGGATGCGCTAGCCCACGCGACCAGGACCGAGGGTGCCGGGAAGGTGCTGTTCGAATGGTGACGACGAAAGGCGTTTGTCAACAACTATTTTCAGTATTTTGCAACATGACGCATTAACATTAGAAGCGTTCGCCTCTCCGACACATGGAGTCAACCACAATGTCCTCACACAACATTTCCACCATCTTCGTCGTCGGCGGTACCGGCGCTCAAGGGATGCCCGTCGTGCGCGATCTGGTCGCCGACGGCAAGTACTCCGTTCGAGTGCTTACCCGTGACACCACGTCGTGGCGGGCCAAGGCTCTCGTCGAATTGGGCAATGTCACCCTGGTCGAAGGCTCGTTCGCCGATGATGATGTCCTGCGGGAAGGGTTCCGCAGCTCCGATGGTGCGTTCGTCAACATCGACGGGTTCAACACCGGCGAGAAGACCGAAACCTACTGGGCCATCCGCAGCTATGAGATCGCCCTCGAAGAAGGAATCAAGTTCTTCGTCTACGGAAACCTCGACTACGCGCTCAAGAAGTCCGGCTATCACTCCAAATTCCGCACCGGGCACTACGACGGCAAAGGCCGGATGGCCGAATGGATCCTGTCTCAGAACCAATCCAACGGCGACAGAATGGGTGCGGCGATCTTCACGACGGGCCCCTACATCGAAATGGCCGTATCACCCAGGACGCCCATGACGCCCACCATCGAAGACGGCGTGGTCACGTGGCGAGTTCCCCTCGGCAACGGGGCCGTCCCGCACGTGGCATTGGATGATTGCGGCTACTACGTTCGCTGGCTGTTCGACCATCCTCGCCTGGCCAACGGGATGAACCTCGAAACGGCGATCGATGACATCTCTTACACCGAACTGGCTGCGGCGTTCGAAAAGGTGACCGGCCATCGCGCCCAATACATCGACACCGATCTCGAGACCTATTGGAACGGCCCGCTGGCACCGCTCGCCAGCAAGCCTGCGGGCTATAACGCCGACCCAAATGACAAGAGCACCATGACCTTCCGGGAGAACTTTACCGGCTTCTGGAATATGTGGAAAGCCCGATTCATCACCCGCGACTATGACCTGCTCGATGAGATCCACCCCAACCGGATCAAAACCGCAGAGGACTGGTTACGGCGAGAGGACGAGCTCGGAAGAGAGCTTGGCAAGGGCAGTCTGTGGGACCGACTACAGCCAGAGAACTGGTCTGCTGACTCTCCGATCCTCAAGGACAGCGCGGATTTGAGGGCCGGCAAGTTGTGACGTTTCCGTATCTACCGTGGTTTCCGGGGCGAGATCGCGCCGCGCCGGCAGTGCGCGATGACGCGGTTATGTTGACTTACGGCGAGCTTGACAACTGGTCGGCCGCCGTTGCCGGTCAGCTGGCAGCCCAGGGCTTCGGCGAAGGAAGCGTCCTGGCCGTGATGTTGCCCAACCGGATTGAGCTGGTGGTGGCGATGCTGGCCGCATGGCGGCTGGGTGGCATCGCGACACCGGTCAATGCCGCGTTCACCACCGCTGAGGCGGCGTATCAGATCAACGATTGCGACGCTCATCTCGTGATCAACGAGTCATCGGATTCACCTAGCGCCGGCCGTCCTAGCATTCACGTCGATGAGCTCTTCGGCCCCGGTCCGGGCCCTCAGCCCGTCGAGTTGGCCAAAGACCATGTGGCGCTGCTGATTTACACCAGCGGGTCAACCGGCAGGCCCAAAGGCGTGATGCTGGATCACGCCAACATCGACGCGATGACAACCGCGTTCGTTGAGCACATGGCACTCACAACCCAAGATCACAGTCTGTTGATCCTGCCCCTGTTCCATGTCAACGCCCTGATGCTCAGCACGTTCACCCCGTTTCGCGTGGGTGCCCAGACGAGCATCGTAGGTAAGTTCTCGGTGAGCCGATTCTTCGAGCAAGTGGAGAAACTACGACCGACGTACTTCTCCGCGGTGCCCTCCATTCTTTCGATGCTGGTCGCGTTGCCTGACGACGTCACACCGGACACCACGTCGCTGCGCTTTGCCGGATGCGGCGCAGCTCCGCTGTCCGAGGAATTGTTGACGCGAGCACAGGAACGCTTCGGGATCGTCATCGTCGAAGGCTATGGTTTGACCGAAGCGACCTGCGCCTCGGCGGTGAACCCGATTCATGGCCCCAGGAAGCTTGGCACCGTGGGGCCGGCCATGCCCGGTCAGCGCATCGAAATCATGTCCCCCACAGGCGAATTACTGCCCCGCGGCGAGCGCGGTGAGGTGGTTATCTCCGGTCCTGTTCTCATGCGCGGCTATCTCGGCCGGCCCGCAGCCACTGCCGAGACGATCGTGGACGGGTGGCTACACACCGGCGATGTCGGGGTGCTGGACGATGACGGATACCTGCGCATCGTCGGGCGGATCAAGGACATGATCATCCGCGGCGGCGAGAACATCTACCCCAAAGAGATCGAATCAGTATTGACCGCCTTCGATGGTGTGCTGGATGCCGCAGTCGTCGGGCGCCGCGACGAGGTTCTCGGTGAGGTGCCCGTTGCCTACGTGCAGGCCTATCCCGGCGCGGCGCTCGACCTGGAGAGCCTTGTTGCTCACTGTCGTCGCAACCTGGCGAAAGTGAAAGTGCCGGAGCGCATCACAGTTGTTGATGACCTTCCGAAGAACCCGGTCGGAAAGCCCGACAAGCCCGCCTTGCGCCGGATGGCCGCGGAATCCGTGAGCGCGCCCGCCTAGGTCCCAAACCCGCGAGTGTGCGGTTACCTACAGCCGCACACTCGTGGGTTCTCCGATGGTCGTTGGGTTAGATGCGCCGCATGAGTTTGAGGAGCACGTCGGCGATGACGTTGTAGGGGGGATAGAGCATTTGGACGCCGGTCCGTCCGAAGATTTCTCGTTGGTACATGACCGGGCGTAGGTGCGACATGGCGTCGAATCCTTCGCGTCCGTGGTAGGCGCCGTACCCAGATCCTCCCAATCCGCCGAAGGGCAGGTCGTTTTGCAAGTAACCCACCATCAAGTCGTTGACCACAGCGCTGCCGCTGGGGACGCGGGCCAACCATTTCTGTTGACGTCGTTTGTCGGTGCTGAGCAAGTACAGAGCCAGCGGGGTCGACCGGGAATTCACGAAGTCGGCTGCGGCATGGTCGCCGTCGTATCCGATGATCGGCAGTACAGGGCCGAAAATCTCGTCTTTCATTACCGTTGAGTCGGCGGGCGGGTTGACGATCATCGTCAGCGGAAGCTGGCGCTGTTCTCTACCCAACTCCGGATCCTCCGCGGTGATCACCTCTGCGCCAAGCGCCTGAGCTTCGGTGATGTAGCCGGTGATCCGGTCGTAATGCCGTTGATTGAGAATCGCTGTGTAATGCGGGTTCCCAGCAACTTTCGGGTAGAGCTTGCGCGCCGCCTCGCGCGCAGCGACCGCGAACTCCTTCTCACGTCCACGTGGCACCAAGACGTAGTCCGGCGATACACAAACCTGACCGCCGTTGTAGGTCTTGGCCCAGGCCACGGTGGCGGCGGCCTGTTCGATCGAGTAATCCTCGTCGACAATCACCGGACTCTTGCCGCCCAGTTCCAGGGTTACCGGGGTCAGGTTTTCGGCGGCGGCTTTGGCCACGATCTTTCCGACCTGGGTGGACCCGGTGAAGATGAGATGGTCAAAAGGCAGCGTGGTGAACCGCGACGCGACCTCACCGCCGCCATCGGTCACATAGAAGGTGTCCGGGCTGAAATTCTCCTCGATCAACCGTTTGAGCACCGCCGAGGTGCGCGGGGTGAACTCGCTGACCTTCAACATCACCCGGTTGCCCGCGGCCAGCGCCGTGGCAGCGGGAATCAGTGCCAGGTGCAGCGGAAAGTTCCACGGCGAGACCACGCCGACAACTCCCAGGGGCCTGGGCTCGACACGGTTCTTGGCCGGCATGTACCACATGGAGACCGAACGACGCCGCGGCGCCATCCATGACCGAAGGTGGCGGCGCATATAGCGGATGATGCTGATGGTCCCCACAATTTCGGACATTTCAGTCTCGAACGACGCCCTGACGCCGAAATCGGAGTTGGCCGCCTCTACCAGAAGCAGCCGATTCTGTTCGATCAGCCGCGCCAACTTTGCCAGCGTGGCTCGACGTTGGCCCAATGTCGGTGCCGGGTTGCGGTCGAACGCGGTGCGTTGCCGCGCAAAGATCTCTACGAGTTCGGAAGGATCGGTCGCCGATTGCGTCAGATCGCTTCGCGAGGCGCTCGACGCTGAATTACGATGTCGGGGAGCAGAATTGGTGTTTCCTTTTTCGACGGTGGTCATACTCGTTCCTTATCTTTTGGTCCAAGGGGTGGCAAGCAAATCCATACGGCGGTCAGCCCGCGCTGCACCAGTTGGTTCTGGCGTTGATGGTGTAGGGGTATAGCGAAATGGCCTCGGGCACAGTGCGAATGCCGATGTCCCACGCCAACGGCAGTTTCGTTCTTTCGATGTTGTAGATTCGGCGGTCGCGCGTGATTTGGCGTGCCGCGCGTCGAGCCGCGCGATCGGGATCGGTACCCCTGATCACGGCCTCGGCGGCGGCCACTGCCGCCGCTGCACCCGAGGTCATCCCGTCGGAGAAGGTCGCCGAAACACCTTGGTGAGAGATCATTTGCAGTTCCAACGTGCCCGGCGCTGATTCAGGTGCTTTCCAGGGCGATCCTGGAATCAACCCCGAGAACAGCGTCTCTTCGGGGTCATGAACGTCCATGTTCAGCGCATCGGCGATGCCATAGAGTTCGTCGGTCATGATGTCGATCTCGGGCTGCTTATCGAAACCGGCCCGCTGGGACACTTCGCCGACCATGATCCCGTAAAACGTCGCCCGTGGTGACAACGGATCCCCATACGGATTGAACAGTCCGACGACGACCCGGCCAGCGCGGCGTACACCGGTGAACAGCGCAGCATTGGACGTGATGTTCCGAAACCCACTGGGCCGCACTGTCAATGGGGCTTGAACCGCGACCGTGGCCCAGCCAACCTTGGGCCCTTGGCCACGCAGCAGGGCGGTGTTATGGCTGGCATTGACGACCAAAGGCCGCTTACCCGGCGCCAGGGCCTGAGCTTCAGCTAACGAGCTGACCGGCTCGGGCACTTCGATCACACCTGCGGGGTCCATGAATTCATGCATCGCAGCCTGCACACGACTGTTGCGCACACCATAGAACAATGGACGCGAAGTCCCTGGGTACCCTCCCATAACGGGGAACGTGCGGCCGAATTCGAAGGCCCCGCTGCGGCCCCTCTTGGACATATTCACCAGCAACCGCGTCCCCACCCCGCGGCCATCGACAATATCGCCGTACAACGCATCAACGAAGGCGTACTGCGGCACCCCCAGCGCGTAGCACATGTAGTCGGCACCATGGCCCCGCAGCGTCGCTCCATCCTTGAGCCGGCGAGACTCCTCGGAGCGGGGCCCGGCCAACACGACCTTGCCGTGGAACTGTTCGCTGCGCGCCAACCGGGCCGCCATAACGGTGGCGGTCAGGCCCGCGCCGGCGATCACCACAGAGTCGTAGTACGGCCGCGACCCGGTCCCGGCAGCGCGGTCGACGAGCTTGCCGATATGCGCGAACCGTTTGGCGTCACGGTCGGTCGGGTAGTACACCGCGCCGCTGCGTTTTGACAGTTCTGAAACCGGCACAGCAGCAGCGGGTTTCGACTCATCGAGTGTTGTCATAGTTGTACCTTTCGTGGGCTTCGTCGGCCGGTTGTTAAAACTGTGTGGAGCAAGGCCCGCTGGCGATCGGCAGGACTGTCGTGTCGCTGTATATCCCTGGAAAGCGCATCCCCACCGAAGGTTTCGCTACACGCAGGGTGGACAGCGGCCTTACCGCCGATCGAGGCGACCACAGAGTCCGTGAGTAACGCGACTGTGTCCGGGTTGATGCCGAGGTCGGCGAAGATCTGGGTTTCGATGTGGTCTAGCCGCTGGCCCGCGGGCGTGCATTGGAGGCTGTGGTTGTGACCGTCGCGCAGATAGATGACTACGCCGGCCCCGTTGTCCACGATGAGCTCGAATGCGCGTTGCAGTTGAGTGCCACAATCGCAGACAAGAGAACCGAAGACATCGCCGGACAGACATTCGCTGTGCACATGCACCGGAACGCAATCGGTGGCTGTCGGGTCGCCATGCACAAGGGCGAGATGTTCACAGCCGTTGGTCCTGTCGTGATATCCCACAGCCGTGAATTCCCCTTGGGGCAGCGGTAGTCGTGCCTGCCCTACCCGATCGATCAGTCGCTCGGTGCGCCGGCGATAGGCTGCCAGCTCGGCGATCGTGACCAAGGGGATCTGGTGATGTTCGGCGAAAGCGTGCAGCGCCGGCATCCGCGCCATTTCCCCGTCGCCGTCGGCGATCTCACAAATCACTGCGACGGGCTCGAGGCCGGCGAGTTTGACCAAATCGATCGCAGCTTCGGTGTGCCCGGCGCGCTCCAGCACACCACCGTCGCGGGCGGCCAGCGGAAACACGTGCCCGGGACGCGAGAAATCCTCAGGCCGCGAGTGCGGCTCGGCCAGCGCACGAATGGTCGCTGCCCGATCACTGGCCGAGATGCCGGTAGTGGTGTCCGAGCGCGCGTCGACACTGACATGGAACGCCGTACCAGCCGGGTCACTGTTGTGCGCCACCATAGGGTCGATCCGCAGCGCCGCCAGCCGCGCAGGGGTCATCGGCACGCACACCAATCCCCTGCCCTCGGTCGCCATGAAGTGCACGTCGGGGGCGCTGACGAACTGTGCCGCCATCACGAGATCGCCTTCATCTTCGCGGTCGGCCGCGTCGACGACGACGACCATTCGTCCCGCGGCGATCGCGGAGAGGGCACGCTCGACGCTGGTGCCGAACGCGCTCACCGTCGCGCTCCGACGAAGTCGAGAACCTGACTACTAAGCATGGTCAGCTGTTGGGCGCATTGCTCATCGACCACTTGGCCGCTGTCATCGAACACAGTCTGAGCAGAGTTGATCGCTACCCCCAGGGGAGTAGGCCAGCCGCGAAGCGCATGCACCGTGGAGCGCAGCGACACCAGCGTGGTAGTAGTCGCCTGCCAGCCGTAGGCGCACACGATGCACCCCACCGCCCGCCCATCCAGGTACGGCCGCTCATGATCGCGAAGGTCCTCGACGTAGTCCAACGCATTCTTTACCAACCCCGAAATCCCGCCGTGATAGCCGGGCGTGGCGATGATGACACCGTCGGACTGTGCAAGGGCATCCACCAAAGCGATTGCTGCCGAGGACCGTTGCGAACGATCCGTCATGTACATCGGCAAATCCAGTGCGCGCGCCGAGAACAACTCCGTCCGCGCTCCTCGTGCCGCAGCCACGGCCAACGCATGTCGCAACGCACGCTCGCTCGACGAGGAGTCACTCAGCGTCCCACCGAGCCCAACGATGAACGGACGTCGATCATGAACAGTCTCACGGCCGAAATCGACTGCGGCAGACATAGAACTCACCTCCAATGGGCTCGCGCGCTGAGGCTTGATGGCATATCCGTGAAGTTACGTCCGACGTTAGGGGCGCGAAAGGTGACGGCCGCACACGACAATGTGCGCAGAGCACATAACGAATCAGTCGTCGCATAGTGTGGATCCGATCGCGTCGACGAGAGCCAGCGCGGCAAGCAGTTCAGCCGGCCGCTCGGTGAAAGGCTTTCCGCGCAGTGCCTCAGCCTTCTTGATCCGCTGTAGCGCGGTGTTGCGGTGGATGTGCAAACTGCTGGCCGCCGCGGCATAGCTGAAACCCGACACCACGAACGCTCTCGCGGTGAGACGCAGCATTTCGATGTGATCACCGGGGCGATTGAGCGCCCTCAGTTCATTGCGGACGAGTTCGCGGGCCGCCTCGAGGTCGGCACTCAGCGCGTCGACCAGGGCGATGTTGGTCCACTCGGTGAGCGTTGGTGGCTGTTTCGCAGAGAGGCTGACCACCCGCCTTGCCCGTTCGGCACACACCCGACTTCGGCGAAACCCACTGAGGCCAACTAACACTGGGCCGAGCGCAACGTGAGCTGTCGGCGCAGCGGCGGCAGCCGCTTTAGTGAGCGCCGCAGTGCGCACCCGCGTGCCACGAGACAAGTCGAACCATCCAGACAGCGCGCAATCGTCCGACGGCAACAGGACCGACCGTGGTACGTCGAGGACTTCCTGCATGGCTGCGGCCGCCTGCTGCAGCGCGGCGGAATCGCCGTCGCTCCAGCAGATAAACGCCAGCTGCGGTCCAGTCAGGCTGTGACCGAGAGTCCGCTCGACGCGCGTGATGTCGACGTCGTAGCCGTCGAGCAGCGCGCGCACCACGTCGCGCCGCATCGACGCGGTTCGGCTGTGCACGCGTTGTCGCTGGTCGATGAAAGCGGCGCCAACCTTGGATGAGATGACGTCAGCGAACGAGAACAGGAACCGCTCGGTTTCTTGTATGCCACGAACCAGTTCGGCTGGGTCGCGCGTCGATTCCATGATTGCATCCGTCAATATCCGAGTAATGCAAGCATGGCCCAGCCGGTATGTCCGCAAGAGGTCTTCAAGGGCGAGCCCGCGGTCGGCCGTCAGGCGTGCGTATTCCATTGCGACGACTGGCGGCTCGGCACGGTCGGCGGGAATGGCGTGTTCGATCATCGCCTGTACGAGTTCCACGATGGCCAGACATGTTCCCCTGCCCAAGCGGGCGAGTGGTTCGTCTTCAATCATCGATGAGATGCCTGATCCGACGTAATCCAGCATCTCGTCGGCTATTGCTTGTTGCTTTGCGGCGTCCCACCCCGCGACCATCGCTCGAATCGATAGCAGCTCGATGGCGGGATTGGATGTCTCGAGGTCGGTAATCATGTGGCCCAACTGGATTCGTCGCGGCCACGCCTACGGTTGGGTTCTGCGGCGCGGTTCAAACTCCTCGAAGACTATCGATGCGACTCTCGTCACACTAGGACGGTAGTGCCACCGAATAGAAGTGTGGTGCCAACATCTG
>Ga0075365_10000360_pt1 | contig 16406 bp, 12 predicted proteins | sample EndMetdeltDD1765_FD_71387 | JGI IMG/M metagenome (GOLD analysis project Ga0075365, IMG submission 71387) | Populus endosphere microbial communities from Tennessee, USA - Endosphere MetaG P. deltoides DD176-5 | ecosystem: Host-associated > Plants > Roots > Endosphere | place: USA: Tennessee... | reverse complement strand
CGCGCCCGATATTGGGCCCGAGCATGGGCGAACCGTCGTAGCCGTTGCGGCCGATCGCATTGTCGTTCGAAGTGCCGACGCAGCCGGAAATGAACACGTCGTCTTCGATCGTCATATTGCCCGCCAGCCAGGTGTGATCCTGCACCCGGACGCGATCGCCGATTCGTGTGTTGTAATTGACCGTGACGTAACGTCCGATGACAGTCTTCGAGCCGATCCGCGATTGTTCACGGATCGAGGCGCCGTCACCAACCAGGGTCCCCGCGCCGAGCGAGACGTCGTAGAAAATCACCGCGTGCGGTCCGATAGAACAATCGGCGCCGATATCGACCCAAGCCTCGAAATGCGGCGCGCGCGACAACGCGCCGGCCCCCTTGGGCGCCTTGCCGATGTAGGCTCCCGGAAAGATTTCGACGTTGTCCCCGATTCTTGCGCCGCTCTCAATCACGACATGCGGGTGAATGACCACCCGGTTGCCAATCGTAACATCAGGCCGCACCACGGCGAACTCCGCGATCGTCACGGCCACACCGATCGCCTCGGTCTCGACCACGGCCCATGCACTGATTCGATTCATCGCCATTCCTTCCCGTCGTCGGCTTGAAGCAGGGCGGGCGGATACGTCGACTTCCGCTGCGAGTTCTTGTGACCGTCCCGCTCGGCCGCAGCGCGCGCAATCGCGGCGATGCGGCGCACCTGGTCGCGTGTGAGCTCGGGGAATATGGGCAGCGACAATGATCGAGCAGCCAACGCTTCGCAGCATGGCAAGTCGCCCTGCCTGTAGCAGAGATGGGCGAAAGCAGGCTGTAGGTGGAGCGGCAACGGATAGTGGATCCCGGTCGCCACGCCGGCCTCTTCGAGCTTGTTCCGCATCGCGTCGCGCTCGTTCGTGTCGATCACATACAAATGGTAGACGTGCGTCGACCCCTTTCGAACGAACGGCGTCTTGATCCCGGACTGCGCCAACTCCGCGGTGTACCATTCCGCAGCGCGCCGCCGATTGGTGTTCCATTCGTCCAGGCGCCGGAGCTTGATCTGCAGGACTGCCGCCTGAAGAGCGTCGAGCCGACTGTTGAACCCGATCTCGGCGTGGTTGTAGTGGGTGGTTCGACCATGGTCACGCAGCCGTTCGATCCGCTCGGCGAGCGCGGCACTGTTGGTGGTGACCGCTCCGCCGTCGCCATAGGCGCCGAGGTTCTTCGCCGGATAAAACGAGAAACATGCGACATCGCCGAGCGCGCCGGTTCGGACCCCCTGATATTCCGCCCCGTGCGCCTGGGCCGCGTCTTCCAGTACATAGAGGCCGCGCCGCCGTGCGATGTCCTTGATTGGGCCCATGTCAGCCGGCTGCCCGAAGAGGTGAACTGCGATGATCGCTTTTGTACGATCCGTTAGGGCGCGCTCGATCATCCTGGGATCGATCGTGTAGGTGTCCGGATCGATATCGACGAACACGGGCCGCGCACCCGTGGCCACGATGGCGGCCGCGGTGGCGATGAAGGTATGGGCGGTTGTAATCACCTCGTCGCCATGACCAATACCGAGGGCCCGCAGCGCCAGATGAAGCGCGTCCGTGCCGCTCGCCACACCGCGCGCATGGCGCACCTGGCAATACGCGGCGAAATCTCTTTCGAATGAGGCAACCGCCTCGCCGCCGATGAACTGCGCGGAGTCGAGAACGCCCCGAATTGCTTCGGCTACCTCGTCTTTTAGCGTTTCATATTGCGCTTTGAGATCGACAAACGGAATGTGCATTTTCGAGCCTCACGAGAATCCGTCTCTGTTTCTTGAGAGCGTCATCGGGCACCGTTCCCCCGCAGCACCGCCGGAAACGTCAGGGCAATCAGCTTCAGGTCGGTCCACAAGGTCCAGTTCATTGCATACTCGACGTCCATCTCGAGCATCACCTCGGGGCTGACACGACCCCGGCCGCGCACCTGGCAAATTCCGGTAATTCCGGGCTTCACAATGTGACGCTTATGGTGCCAGTCGCGGAAGTATTCGAGTTCATAAGGAATCGCCGGCCGCGGACCGACGATGCTCATTTCGCCCCGCAATACGTTGAGGAGTTGCGGCAGCTCGTCGAGGCTGGTTCTCCGCAGCCACCGTCCCGCGCGCGTCACGCGAGGATCGTCTGTCAGCTTGTAAGGGGCGGCGGGATCGTTCGAGAGGGGTTGCTTTGCCCAAGCCCGCCGGATCGCCTCGCGATGGACGTTTTCGTCGGCGTTGTGGCGGAGCGTCCGGAATTTGAAGCAGTTGAACGGCTTCTCGTCTCGTCCGATCCGACGTTGGCGAAAGACCGCGGGTCCGGGACTGTCGAGATGGATTGCTATCCACACCACCATGAAGACGGGGGCCAGCACCACGATCGCGACAGCGCTGATCGCGACGTCGAGCGCCCGCTTGCCGAATTCCCGCGGGGTCGACTTCCGTCGCGTGGCTTCATGCGACGGCAATTTCGGGACCTCCCACCGGCATGTTCCGCCGCCGGAATATCCGTTGATCCTTACCGTTGCTACGGTGTTTGTGCTTGAGCCGCAGACACGCCGATGCCGCCTCGAGTGCTTCGACAACGCGCAGCCCATGCATTCCGTCCGCACGCGGCCGTACCCCGGTCATGATCGCGTTGACGAAGTCAAGTACCTCGAGTTTCAGCGGTTCGCTGCTGGATATCGCGGGGATATGAACGTCGCCGTGATGATAGGCCGACTGGAAGTCGGCGTAGGAGTCGCCGTCGATCCGAGGCCTGAAGCGCTTCTGGTAAACGCGCACTTTCTCGGACGGCTGCACGTCGTCGAACACCAGCATCGCATCGCTTCCGACGACCGTGATCTGGCGCACCTTGACCGGGTCCAGCCAGGAAACATGCACATGAGCGGTCGGGCCGCTCTTGAAGCCCATCTTGGCGTAAACAACGTCCTCAACGTTGGGCAGAACGTGCGCGCAACCCCAGGCGCCGATGGTTTGCGGCACCTCCTCCAGCAGGCAGAAGATGATCGAGAGGTCGTGCGGCGCCAAGTCCCAAAGGACATTGGCGTCCTGCCGGTAGAGACCGAGATTCAGGCGCCGTGAATCAATGTAGTAAAGCTCGCCGAGAGAGCCGCTCTGGATCATCTGGCGCATGACGCCCACCGCCGGGTGATACTCGAACGTGTGCCCGACCATCAGCACACGCTTGCGCTCTTCGGCGATCGCAATCAACTCGCGGCATTGCGCACTCGTCATAGCCAACGGCTTCTCAACGAGCGCGTGCTTTCCGGCCAGGAGCACCGCCCGCGCCAATTCAAAGTGCGTCTCCACAGGGGTGGCGACAATAACCCCGTCTATGGAAGGGTTATTCAGTACCGCGCCGACATCACGCGAAACATCGACAGAAGGATATTGTGAACGGACATATTCCAATCTGTCAGTGCACGGATCAGCGGCCATTGAAAGCCTTGCGTTGCGTATATCGCAGCTGACACGGATGTGCTTTGTACCCCAGTAGCCGCAACCGATGACGGCGAGCGACGGGCCGCCGTTCGCGGTCCGAGTTTCCGCGTCCTTATTCGCCATGTTGGCTCCTTGTTTGAAGGCCCTCAACGTGCGTTCATTCAAGATAACCGATTGGGCGCGCGCGCTGCTGAAGAACACGGATTATGATCTACGCCCTTTTGGGGTACGCAGGTCGGAATACCCCGCGCTTCGCTCTCGTAGCGCGTCCTTCAGTGGAAACCCGGCGACCTTTCGTATAGGACTCCCCAAAAGAGGAGCAAAATCCCGAGATCACGGACGATCCGCAGGATTCCCAGTGGTCTCGCCGAGGGATGATGCGACAACCCAGGACGGAACGCCGACGCCATGGACCCGGGCTCTTCGATCGCGCTCCTGCTCCGCAGCGACACTCCATCGTCTGACGATTGCAACCTGACGGAAATCCTCGATTTTTTCGGAATTCCATGGACGGCGATGACAATCAGCGAAGCGAACGGGGACAATGTAGCCTCGCTGACGGCAAGTCATCCGCGGTTCTCCATCCTGACTTCGGCGCCCTGCCTCGCCGAAACCCTGCAGCCCTGCAAGGCCGGAACGTTTCCGGCTTGGTTGGAGGCAGCCGCTTCGGTGTTCGTCTATGGGTTTCAAGTTGCGGATCCCTGCAGGGCTCTGCTGCGCCAGATCACGGGCGACCCGGAGGCGGACATCCGCGGCATCGACGGGTGGCCGATAACCGTGTCCGTCACTGACGCTTTTCCAGACATGTGCGGCCCAATGTCGGCCCTCCGGATCCAACTGGAGCCCGGCGCGGCGGATGCGGCGCTTGTCATCCGGGACGGTGGCGAATTGCAGAGCATCGTCGGGGCGCCCGAGGGACACCTGTTCGCCGGAGTTGCTCATTCCGGCGTGCGCTTTTTTGCCGATGCGTCACTGTCGATGGTGGACATTCGCGAACGCGCTGCGACCTATTTTGATGTGAAGAAGCGTTTCGCCGGTGCGGTTCCAATCGTGATGTATCTGAAGTGGTCGTTTCGGGACGTCTGCTGGACCGCCCCCGAAACAAGCGCGTGCCTGATCATCGACGATCCACCCCTGAGGCCACGGTATGGCTTTCTCGATTTTGGCGAACTACTGCAGTTGGTCAACAGGCAGACGTTCGCGACGACCATCGCCTTCATTCCATGGAACTGGCAACGAACAAATCGCGACACCGTTGCCGCCTTTCGGCAAAATAGCGGAAAACTGTCCGTATGCGTGCACGGCTGCGATCATACCCGTAGTGAATTTGCAGCCCGTTCAGCCGACCTGCTCGACAGAAAGCTGAAGACCGCCAGGTGCCGGATGCAGTCCCTTCTCAACAAGACTGCACTTGATCATGAAAACGTGATGGTTTTCCCGCAAGGCGCATTCTCGCCCGAGGCAGTGTCGGCTCTCAAGCGAAATGGTTTCGTCGCGGCAGTGAACACGGAAGTCGCACCGGCCGATGACGCGTCGAACGAAACGACACTTGCAGACCTATGGAGTGTCGCCATCGTCCGATATGGGGGATTCTCGATTTATACCCGGCGGTACATTCACCACGGCATTGAAAACTTTGCATTTGACGGAATCCTGGGCAAGCCGTGCTTCATTGCCGGGCATCACGACGTTTTCCGGGGCCATGGCAGCGAGTTGGCGGAGTTCCTCCGACAGCTTGCAGCCTTGCGGTGGAAACTCTGTTGGCGGACTCTCGGGGACGCCGTTTGCCACAGCTACAGCATTCGACCCGACGGCGAAACGATCATAGTCAAGATGTTTGCTGAACAACTCCGCATCGAAAACATGGAGGCGATGACGCGACGGATCCGAATCGTGAAGCAAGAACCACAGGTCGCTTCTTTGAAAGATGTTACAGTCAACCAAGACTTCGTCGCGTACGAATACATGGATGGATGGCTTCGAGTGATCGTCGATATCCCGCCCGGCAGGACGGCGGATATACGCTGCGCTTATCAAGACCAGCCGGATGCTTTCCCGGATTTTGAATCGGTCTCATACCGACTTGGGGTGGCGGTTCGGCGATATCTATCCGAACTTCGTGACAATTACGGATACTTCCTTCGTTTTCGCGTATAGCCGGGAGGCGGACCGCGACGAGTGGTGGTCATGCTGTTTCGGCCCAGGCACGAAGCTCCCAGCGTGATGGTCCTGCCAGATCGCTTCCTGCTCCGGCGGACTCCGACGCCAGCTCGCGGCCAGGCGTCATGTTCAGCCAAAGCATAAGGCTTTGCCTCGGGCGGCAGGTGACTGCTGCCGCTGCGCGCCTCGAACCGGGAGTATCGCGCGCAGATCATTTTGCGAGTGACTTGCAAGTCGCAAGTGTTGATTGCAATCAGGTCTCTCGGCGCGGTCATGATCAAGTGCCACCCGGCAACCCTTCAGCCCGTCTTCTTCGCCATAGCCGGAATAGGTAGCCCAAAAAAGTCGAAGCTCGGCGCAGATGAAGGAATACACTCGGGTACTGCGTTTCAAGTCCTGATGATTGCATCCCACCTTCAAAAAGCACGACGGGTTTGGGTGGATGGAGTAGCGGATGCGTAAAACTTTTTCGGGGTCCCGACGACATCTCTGAATGAAACCCTTGCAGACAAACCCATGAGCAGCCGCCAGCGTTGCCAGCACAACGTAATGCGGGTGATGGATTAACATGAAAATTGCGGTGTTCGGACTTGGTTACGTCGGCATGACGACGGCCGCTTGCCTTGCCAGGCAAGGCCACGAAGTCGTAGGTGTCGACGTCAGCGATGAAAAAGTGGCGATCGTCAATGCGGGTAAATCGCCAATCACGGAGCCCGGTCTCGATCAACTTGTAGAGCGTGCTGTCAGGAAAAGTTTGCTGAGCGCGACGAAGGATCCGAGCGGGCATCTCGACAGTTGCACCATGGCCATCATCTGTGTGGGAACGCCCAGTGCGCCGGACGGATCTCACAATATGAGCTTTATCGCGGAAGTTTCCCGTCAGATCGCGGAGTTGGTCGATCCCGCTCGCGCGACGACGTTGACTATCGTGTTTCGTTCCACGATGCGGCCCGGTACCATCGAGGAGCTGGTCCTCCCGACTTTCGAGAGCGCATTGGGAGGCAGGATGGACCTGGTCGAGGTTGTCTATAACCCCGAATTCTTGCGCGAATCGGTGGCGATCGAAGACTTCTGTAATCCACCGAAGATCGTGATTGGGACGAAGGACGGGGAAAGGTGCGCGGCTCTGGACGAGTTGAACGCAAGTATCGCGGTGCCGGTCTTCTACACGACTTATCGTGCGGCAGAGATGACAAAATTCGTCGATAACGCGTTTCACGCAGTAAAGATTGCTTTTGCCAACGAAGTCGGTCGCGTTTGCGATAAGCTCGGTATTAGTGCGACCACTGTTCATAAGATTTTCATCTCTGATACCAAGCTCAACATTTCACCCTATTATTTGAGGCCAGGTGGCGCATTCGGCGGCTCATGCTTGCCGAAAGACGTTCGTGCGCTCCAATACATCGCAAGCGACGTCGGGGCACATACTTGGCTCGTGGATTCGGTCCTGAGATCGAATGATGAGCATAAGAATTTCCTGTTTGAAAATTGCCTGAAAGCAGTCCCGGCAGGCGGGCGGGTGCTTATGCTGGGGCTTGCCTTCAAGGAGGACAGCGACGATCTTCGCGAGAGTCCCAATATCGACTTGGCTCGCAAATTTCTTCGGCTGCACGTCGGCTTGTCGATCTACGACCCACACGTCGAGCCGTCTAAATTGTTGGGGCAGAATCTCGGCTATGCATTCTCCAATTTGCCCGCGCTCCGCAAACTACTGATTCCGAAGTCGGTCGCCGAGTCGGAGTTGTTCGATCTTGTCATCGATACAAGGGGGTGGGCGAAACATATGGCGTTGCAAGCGAGGCGGATCATTGATGTCAACACTCTTTCGTGACGACGGCGTCGCGCGCCACGATCAAGCGGGTGTTGGTTCGGTTCGCCGCCGGGTGCTTATCATCGTAGAAAATCTTCCGGTACCGTTCGATGGCCGAGTGTGGTCGGAAGCCAGCACCTTGTCGCGGCATGGCTATGAAGTGTCTGTAATTTGTCCCAAGGGACCTGGCGCAACGGCCTCATTTGAAATCATCGAGGGTATCGCCGTCTATCGCCACTGGTTGCCGGGAGAAGGTCGTGGGGTGCTGGGCTATCTCGCCGAGTACAGCGCGGCATTATTTTGGGAGTTCGTGCTGAGTTTGAAAATTCTCACAACGCGCGGGTTTGATGTGGTCCACGCGTGTAATCCGCCGGATCTCATTTTCGTAGTTGGTGCATTTCATAAGTTTCTATTTGGAAAGTCCTTCATTTTCGATCACCACGATATCAGCCCGGAGCTTTACGAGGCGAAATTCGGACGTCGTGGCTTTCTCTGGCAGGTTATGGTCCTGCTTGAACGCATTACATTCGCATTGTCTGACGTATCGATTGCAACCAACCAATCATATCGTGCCATTGCCATTGAACGAGGACGAATGAATCCAGATCGTGTGTTCGTTGTGCGCTCCGCTCCAAACCTTTCGCGCGTTCGCTCACTTCCACCAGACCCGGCGTGGAAGAGGGGACGGAAATTCCTCGTCGGATATGTGGGCGTCATTGCAAGACAGGAGGGCATCGATCTGTTGCTGGAATCGATCAAGCACATCCGCTGGACACGAAGCCGCGATGATGTCCAGTTCGTCATTGTCGGGGGTGGGCGCGAATTGGAGGAGCTGAAGAAGCTTGCAACTGACCTTGAACTGGACGAATTGGTTATGTTCACTGGCCGTGTTGATGATGCGACACTATTCACAATCCTATCCACGGCAGACGTCTGCGTAAATCCGGACCGCCCCAGCTCGATGAACGACAAATCAACGATGCACAAGATCATGGAGTACATGGCGCTGGGTAAGCCTATTGTCCAATTTGACCTCACCGAAGGCCGTTTTTCGGCTGGAGAGGCATCTTTATATGTGCGGAATGCGGATACTGCGGAGTTCGGCGACAAGATATTGGAACTTATAGATGATCCAGTGCGGCGCGATGCCATGGGTGCATTCGGTCAGAAAAGAATCTGTGACGAACTCGCTTGGCACCACGCGTCGACAAAGCTTTTGGGTGCTTATGAAAAAGTATTCAAACTAAGAGAGAAATGCGGATAAGTCCTATTCTCTTCGCATCCAGGCAAGCGTTCGTTGCAAACAATAACATTAAGCACCAAGACTGCGGCAGGCCCGGCTATCGCAGCGGTTGGGGTCGAAAAGCAAGAGCCGCTACGCCATCTTGATGGCGTGAAGGACCTGGAGACCGTCCGGCTGCGCCACTTTTTGCCTCCGCGTCGTCAGGCGGTCTCCCTCTGACCTGCTCTTTCGAGGTACCGATATCGGGGAGACTCCCCACTCTAAAGCGTCGCCCGCGGTGCTCCAACGAGGCGCTATCTTTGTGCTCCCATGCTTCAGCGCAATTGGTCATTCGACCAAGGCGACATGAATAGTGGGTCGTCGGGTTGCCTACACCTGGTCGGGGCTGCGCGTAGAGGCTGAAGCCGTCAAGATGGTGAGCGCCGACGCTCGCGTGGCTCTGGGGCGGCTCACCAGCCGCACGCAGCTTCGCACCGAATCGTCATTTGGACCAAGGGAAGCCCTTATGCTAGGTGAGACCCTCGACTACCGGATCCTTAAGGTCTTCGCGCACCACCGCAATATCGCCACCGAGGAAGAGCTCAACTCGCACGCCGGCGAGGCCGCAGCGCAAACCTTCGAAGCGGCGATGCCGAAGATGCACAAGCTGATGCGGCGCTTCGGCGGCTACCTCAGGGTCGATCCGGCGAAGCGCTACCTCGACATGGGCTGCGGCACCGGCGAGCTGACGCTCGCTCTCGCGCGCATGGGCGCGGGCCAGATCACCGGCGTCGACTTCGTGCCGCGCTCGATCGACACCGCGCGCAGGCACGCGGCGCGCATGGGGCTCGCCAACGCGAGCTTCGAATGCTGCGACCTGCATACCTGGAACGCGCAGCACAAGTACGACGTGCTGCTTTCTTTTGACGCCTTCGAGCACATCGAGGCGCCGGGCCGGTTCCTCGCGCGTATGAAGGAACTCATCGCGCCGGGTGGCGTCGCCGTGATGTGCTTCGGGCCGCTATTCCATTCGCCCTTCGGCGACCACATGTGGGGCTTCTTCCGCCTGCAGATTCCGTGGCGCGGCGTGCTGTTCTCGGAGCAGGCCATGCTCAGGCTGCGGCGCGAGTGCTTCCGGCCGACCGACCCGGCGCGGCGCCTGCGCGAGATCGCCGGGGGCCTGAACGAGATGCGTTACTCCGAGTTCCTGGAGCACGTGCGCGCCGCGGGCTGGCAGTTCGACTATCTCGCCGTGAATGCGATCGACCTGCCGCTCGTGCGGCCGCTGTCCAACGCGCTCGCCCGCGTTCCGGTGCTGCAGGACTTCATCGCACACAACGTCTGCTGCGTGCTCAGGCCGGCCGGTCCATCGCCGCAATCCGGATTTCGCGGCGCTTCGGTGAGGCGCTGATCGGTCCTGATCGAACCTCCGTCGAAACTGAAGGGATATTCCGATTATGGATGCCAGCCGGACCACAAGGGAAGCTCCCTATTACTCCTTTCTGAAAGGAGCGCCGCTCAACGCCGCGTCAATCACCTATGCCAAAGTGGTAAGCTTCGTCGCAGGCATCTTGGTCGCGCGAATGATTGGAGCAACTCAGTACGGCATGTTCAACGTTGCTCGTAGTGTCCTGGAGAGCTGCAGCGTTGTTAGCCCGCTCGGGCTGGATCTCGCGCTGCAACGCCATCTAGGATCCGCACCGGAACGGCTTTCCATTCGACTGGGACAACTGACATTCTTCCGGCTCCTCACCTTCGGTCTTGCAACCATCCCTCCCGCACTGGTGGCAGTCGGGCTAGGCGATTACGTCGAGCAGTCGATCTACCGCTATCCGGATTTCGCGAATGTCCTTCTCGTAATGCTCATAGCGCTCCCTTTTGTAACCGATGCCGCAGTCCTCGGCGGAGCTTATCGGGGAGTGTTGAATCCCGCACCTTTCATGCTGGCAAACTACGTGGTGCAGCCTACCATCCGCCTCATAATTATGGGCGTGCTGTTTGGCCTTGGATTTCGGTTGTGGGCTGTCGTCGTCGCGACATGCGCCTCTTACATCATTTGCTGGGTAGTGCTGGCCTTGGTTGCGCGCAAGGACCTGGCCGGAAGCAGTATCCCTCATCGGCGGGATTGGGCGGACGTCCGATCGGTTTTCTTGTATTCCCCGAGCTTGTGCGCTTCGGTAGTTTTCGTCGTCTGGATCCGGAGCGCCGACTCGCTCTTTCTCGGCTATTTTGGAAGCGCGAGGGACGTCGGCCAATATGCGGCAATCCTTATGATTGCACAGCTCATCGGTCTTGTAGGGGAGGCGCTGGGGCAAACTTTGGGGCCTCGTGTCGCGCTGTGCTACCGCAATAACGACTTCGCCGCAATGGAGCATCTTCTGGCTGAGAACATTCGTCGGATGACGTTGGTTTCAGCGCCCATATTTGCCGCGATTCTTTTTTGGGGCGATCGCATAGATCTGGTGCTCGGGCCGACCTTCGCGGTCGATGCGAGCGTGGTTGCGCTCGTCGCGGCAAGAATATTTCTGCAGACCATATTCGGCTACAGCGGATTTGCACTTTCCATGACTGGTTGGCACGTCCGAGAGACCATCCTTCTGGGCTGCGGCGTCTTGCTTTCGGTGATTGCCTGCTGGGTGTTGGTGCCGCTCTTTGGACAGCTCGGCGCTGCGCTGGCGAGCTTCGCGTCAATGGCGATGATAAACCTGGGCCGCATCGCAGTCGTTATCGGCATGTTTCGCATCCGGATTATCGGAATGCCTGTCGCGACTGCGACTGCAGTGGCAATTGTAACAGCAGGCATGGTGTGGCTTTTGTTGAAACCGATTGACGACCGGACCCTATTTTTCACGGTATTTGAAGCGGCTGTGTTCCTCACGCTTTTTGCTGGCGCGGCATGGCGTCTGCTCACTACTGATCAAGACCGCGACATTATTTCGAATCTCTGCAGGCCATTCCGTGGATTGGTGGGGAGAGCAATATGAGGGGTGCACGTTTATTATTGCACATGCTGAATAGGCGTCGCGCCATCACGATGGCCCTGGGCACGCAGCGAAAAGTCCGGATCATCTCGGGTTGAATTCTTATTGCGCGCTCGCCTGGACGCGTTCACGCGCCCTAGCATTTGCGTTGAGCGGCGCGAACTTTCGGATTTCCGGCAGGAAAGTCGAGGCGCAATGTCCTCGCGATCGTTCAACTGCCATTCGAGACGCTGCGCGCCGTCGGGCAGTACAGAAAGTTATTTATATAGGAGAGGCTCCTCCGGCTTTCGTTCCCAGTTTCGAAAGCCCGCGACGGTAGTTGATTGCCAGCACTGTCGAACGTTCGGGCAGGACGACGCTTGCGATGCTCGAAATAGAATCCTTCGTAGCCGAGACCGGAGAGGCTCTTGTCAATTCGGCCAAGCCCACCTGGATTGTGCCGTTCCTCGATTTCTATCAGCAAACAGGGGCGTTCACGGATGATTGTTTCTCGTCCTCCGTCAAGCACGTCTTCCTCATGACCTTCGACGTCGATCTTGATGAAAGAAATGTTTCTGAATTCATAGTCGTCCAACCGGCGCAGAGGAATGTCGATCGTCCGAGAAAGGCGCTCGTCAGCGACCACACGCGGTTCAAGACTGGCCATGCCTTTATCCTCGCCGCGAGAGGAAACGAGCGGAATTCGCAGCTTTGCGTTGCCCTCCCGGGACGATAGCGCAACATTCTCGACCACAACATTCTTCACCCTCAACCGGCGAATGCGCTCAGCGTTTTCTGGAACCGGCTCGAAAGCATAAACGTAGCGGGCCATCCGACTGAGATGATATGCATAGACCCCAGAACAGGCGCCGACGTCGAGAGCAATACCATCTCTGCGCACGTATTTGTGCAATTCGCGCAGCTCCCACTCTCCAGTGTGGAGAAACTCGAGCCAAAAAGACTTGCGCATCCCGAGCCGGTATCTCATCTCCGCCAATCGCGCGTACTGTGAGATCTGCGTCGTCTTGTCTAACATCGTCAATTCCCGAATTATTCCTGCCGGCGCTGTCATTCCAACCTCGTTCAAAATACGCTTGGCGGCGCCTGATTCAGCTAGCCATCCGGATATCGGGCCTGCCCCAAAAGAGGTAACCAGCGGCCACTGATGAACGATGGCTCCTTAAGGCATCCCCGGCCATAGGAGGTTTCCATGTGCAGTTGCCCCCTATGGAGGGCCGTAGCGCCGGGACGCAACTCCTCACTCAAGGCCAGATCGAGATTGCCTTTCCATGGAGCGGTCCTGAGATGGCTCGGTATCAAACGGTCAAAATCACTGTGAGGGGCCACCAGGTCGCCAGTCCGCTCAGTCGAACCGCCTTCATCCGCCTAGCGTTGAACCCCTCCAGCGCGCGGCATTTCGCCGTTCATTTGTAAAAAGTCAGCGCGGCTGATCCCGTGTGTGCGGCCGACGTCGGCGATTGACGAGTGCCGCGATCGAGCCGCAAATACAATGGGATCGCGGTTAAAGATAAGAAGGTCAGCGCAGCGAGCAGGTCATGAACTCCGGACATTCCCTGTGTCTCGAAGAATGAAAACAACAAGCTCAAGATTGGAAAAGCCAGAAGCAGCCCAAAGAAATCCCTTTCGGGTCCGGCAGACGTCTTTATGCGGTCAATACCTGTGACTATGACTGACGCAATGCAACAGAGCAGTAGTATCAGACCAACAGTCCCTGTTCCCAGCATTACGTCAAGATATCCATTATGGGGATCGACGGCAGCCGAAAAGAGTTGGCCAACGAGAAGAGGCCTCATGAAATAGTGCGTTCCGGCGTAATAACCGAACCCAAGCAAGGACTGCTGCCAAATTGCGTCAAGTACAATGCGCCAGATGTCGGTGCGTCCAGTGAAGGTCGCATCACGCCCAACGATACCTACGAGGTCCGCGCTGAAAAAATAGAAGACTGTAAACGCCAATGCGCTTGCACCAAAGACAATTAGCAGCAGCAAGTTTCGGGAAACGGGCGCCGTTCGTAGGAGAGAGTAGTAGGCCATCAGAATGCACAGAGCGACCCATGAGCCAGCCGATTCGGCGAATATCAGGCACGCAATCGCTGCGACAATACATATCACCTGAAAACCAACGGACGCGCTTATGAGACGCCGGAAAAACAAGAAGATGAAAACGCTGATAGACGACGCGGCGCCTAGTTGATTTTTATGCACGAACACCCCGCGCCACAGGCCGACACGAGCATCTCCGAGGACATCATCCAGTTGATGTGTTCCGTATTGGGGAAGAGCGACCGCCATCACCACGCTCGCGAGCATTAGAAATGCCAATACCCTGACTATGATTTTGCAGAAGACCCCGATATCCAAAATCTGACAGATGGCGGCAATGGCAAGAACATATAGAAGCAACAGGGAAGCTTCCCTGAATGTGACGTATGGATTAACGGACCATATGGTCGACGCGAGGCAAACAACGGGGTAAATCATTGTGATTGCCGGAAGACATATGTCTGAACCCCGATACAGGAGGGCAATCGCGAGGCAAAAAAAGGGAAGCGCCATCTGTAGATGATAAACTATTTTGGTTTGCGATTGCCCCTCATTCGGAATGGTCGGATCCACTCCGGAAATGACAAAATAGAACGGGTATATAAAGACCAGCAGCAGGCCGATGAATAGCAGTTCGGCGGCTTTCGAGTAGATAAGGCCGGACATCTGAAGATGTGCATGTGACTTTGTCAGGGGTCGCATCGGCAGATTTCCACCAAAGCCTAAGTCAAAGAGTCTCTTTGTAATTGTCGAGCATGCGGTCGGCCGCGAATATCGTGGCCCACAAATTGGGCTATTGCCATCATTTCCAATGCGGCAAGAGGCGCCGCTTCGTAGAGATTACAGAGGACGCCAACGTCAAAAGCGCTCATGCAAGGTCGCAACCCATGCTGGAGCCCGGCAAAACGATGAAGGTGTCATGGCCATGTCTCAATTCAAAAGGATGCCAAGCGTCTTGATCCAGTGTCTGCCACCGATGCGCCGCCCCACCGACGATGCCAGGCCTGAAACATCAGAATGTTCCAGATGAAGAAATAGCGACCATTATCTCCGCTCAAGAATTCGCCCCAGAGCGAGCGAATGGCCTCGACGTCAAAAATATCACCGGCACTCAGGCAATGTTCGTTCATCAGGTCTTCGGCCCAATCCCGCAACGGACCTCGCAACCAATCAGCGAGCGGAACCCCGAAGCCCATTTTCGGGCGCTCGACCAAGCGATCGGGCACATAGCGGGCAAGAACACGCCGGAGCAAGTGTTTGGGGCGCTCGGCACGCGCGTTCTGACATGACGGCAGCTTCCAGATCCATTCAATCAGGCGATGGTCGAGGAGCGGAGCACGCACCTCAAGAGCGACAGCCATAGAGGCGCGATCGACCTTGGTCAGGATGTCATCTGGCAAATACGTACACATGTCCAGGTAGCGCATATGGTCCACCGGATCAGGCAAGAGGACCTTGAGGTTTTGACCCCAGCAAGCCGTCCGCACCTCTTGTGAGCCTTTTACAAGAATGTCTGGGTTCTGATGGTGCGAAACAACCTGATGGTACACAGAGTCGATCGATGACGCTGAGAGGATGTGCGCCAACCGATGGGCCTTTTGGCCAACCTGTGGCACGCGCCAGAAGTATGGTACGTAGCGCGCTATCCTGTCGAAGGCGCTGGACGGCACAACGCGGATGCTTGAAGACGCGAGTCGGCGCAGTGCAAGCGGCACTTTCGCACTCGGCCGCCAAACGGCGTCCGCCCACCGATACAGGTCATAACCGGAAAACAATTCGTCTCCACCATCTCCTGAGAGGGCCACCGTGACGCGCTTCCGCGTCATCGCAGAGACAATATGGGTCGGGATCTGGGAGGGATCGGCGAATGGCTCGTCATACATGTCGGCCAACTTCGGTACCACACCGAGAGCTTCAGCGCCGCTGACGGGAAACGTTGTATGCTCGGTCCCAAGATGCCGCGCGACGGCCTCAGCGTGTTGCGATTCGTCGAATGCCGCTTTCTCAAAGCTGATGGTAAACGTCCTCACTGGTCTCGGAGAAGCTCTTTGCATCAATGCGACGACAGTGGATGAGTCATAACCGCCCGACAGAAAGGCGCCGAGCGGAACATCCGCAACCATGCGGCGCGATACTGCATCCTGCAGCAACGCGTCGAGTTCATCGACCAGTTCCTCCTCGTCGGCTCGAAGCGTATTGCGCTGACCCTGCGAAACAACACCGGCGAGATCCCAGTACACGCCCACTTCGGGGCCGCCGCTGCTCGCGATTTTGACGAACCCGGCGGGCGGCAGTTTGTAGACATCTTCATAGATCGTGAATGGACCCGGCACATAATGATGCCGAAGAAAAGCGGCGATCGCTCCACGACTGAGACTTGGCTTCCAACCGGGATGAGCGCGCAGCGCCTTCAATTCGGATCCGAATAACACGAGTCCATCGAAAATCGCCCAATAAAGCGGCTTTTCGCCCATTCGATCACGAGCCAGGAACAGTTGGCGCTCTCCGGCGTCCCACGCTGCGATTGCAAACATCCCATTCAAGCGAGCGATGGTCGATTTGACGCCCCATTGGACGAAGCCTTCAACAATAACTTCTGTATCTGAATGCCCGCGAAACCGAACTCCGCGACGTTCCAGTTCGGTCCTCAGCTCTCGGAAATTATAGATTTCACCATTGAACGTGATTGCATATTTCCCGTTGGCCGAGATCATTGGTTGATGTCCCATTGGGGACAGGTCGATAATTGCAAGGCGGCG
>Ga0075365_10000359_pt1 | contig 16433 bp, 12 predicted proteins | sample EndMetdeltDD1765_FD_71387 | JGI IMG/M metagenome (GOLD analysis project Ga0075365, IMG submission 71387) | Populus endosphere microbial communities from Tennessee, USA - Endosphere MetaG P. deltoides DD176-5 | ecosystem: Host-associated > Plants > Roots > Endosphere | place: USA: Tennessee... | reverse complement strand
TGCAAGCGTGATGCTGCCATCCGCGGATTTCTGGAACACTTTCGAACCGGCCCCGGCATAGGCAAGCGCGACGATGGCCAGCGCCAAGGCTGGCCAAAGCAGGAAGAGCGCGACGCCTGAAAAGAACGCGCCGAACGCGGCGGCGGCCAGCGCAAGGACGGCGCCCAGTGCATAGAACAGTGCCAGCCGGCGGGCTTTCGCATCGCTGGTCGGCAGGGCACCTGAAAACGGCAATTCGCCGTTGCGCGGAAACAGCCAGAGCGCGAAAAAACCGAGCAGCGCGCCGGTCGGGATGTCGATGAAATGATGCTGCCAGGTCGTCAGCACCGAGGCGCCGATCAGGAAGCACCAGCCGTGCCAGAGCGGCAGGAGAAGGCGACCGAGGCGGTGGCGCCAATGGTCCCAGATGATCACCAGCAGGGCGATGTGCAGCGAGGGCGCCTGGTTGAACGGTTTGTCGAAGCCGCCAAGCACGGCAAACATGAAGCCCGGCAGGCCGGTCGTTTCCGGCCGCACGAACGTCGCGGTCAGCGGGAACAGGATGAAGCAGGTGACGGCGACGAGTTGCGCTGTGAGATAGCGGCCGGCCAGGCGGTCGACCCCTTGCCGGTTGTCGTTAAGCAGCAGCGACAGGCCGTAGAACAGGTTGATCGACCAGTAGGGCACGATGGTCCAGGCGACGAACGGGATGCTGTGTTCCCAGGAGAACACGATGCTGCCGACGTCGTCGCGCCGCGACGCCAGCCAGTTGGCCAAGCCATAGGTCAGGTAGAAGAACGGCGCCAGGAACGCCAGCCACAATGCAGCCCTGACGATCACACGGCCATAGGGTTCGGCGGCGACGATGGCTGCGGATTGCGAAGCTTCAGGGTCAGTCGGCATGCCTCGGCGGGTCCTACAGGCGCCGTGCGACCGAGACGGTGAAGATGCCCCATTGGTCGATGCGTTGATCGAGCTTCTCGAAACCGGCGGCTTCGACGAGCTGGTCCATCTCACCTTGCGTGCGCCGGCGCATGACCCATGCCTGGCCGCCGCGATGGGACGTCAGGCTGCGCGCGATCATCTCGAGCTGCGGATGCCAGGGCTGGTTGGTGTAGATGAGCAGACTGCCCGGCTGCATGGCGCGGGCCAGTCCGCCAAGCGAGCGGGCGATCATCGCATTGTCCGAGAACAGTTCGTAGAGGCCGGAAACGATGGCGAGGTCCGGCGCGGGATCGATAGCGGCGAGCATGTCGGCATCGAAAGCGTCGGCGCGCCGGAACGAGACGCTGGCCGGCAATTGCCGCTCGGCGATCAGCTTGCGGCCAAGCCCGACATTGAGGTCGGAATAATCCTGCAGGCGCACGCTTGCCGGCTGATCGGGGCTCTTGACGATCGCATCGAGAACATAGCGGCCGTGGCCGGCGGCGATGTCGAGAATGTGGGCGGCGCGGCCGGCGGCCTTGAGTGTCGATAGCGCGGTGCCGATCAGTTCTTCCAGATGCAGCTTGCGCTGGCGGATGCCGCGCCAGCCTATGGCCTCCAGGAAGATGCGGTCCACGAAGCGGCCAAGCGGCGTCAGCCCTCGTGCCTCGTTTTCATAGACATAGTCCAGCGTCGAGCCGGAATCGAAGCCGGTGGTGACACCGGCCTTCATGCCCGACGAAACCCAGGCGCCCATGCGGATGGAGGCGCGGCTGAATGCCCAGTAAAGGCCCCTGGGCGACAACAGATCCAGTGGCGAGGCAAGCCGGTCAGCCTCGTCGCGCGTGTATCCGGCAATATCCGCCTGCTTGAGGTCAACGGGCGCGTCCGGCGTCGTGAACTGCCTGGTCAGGAACGGCCGGATCAGGTCGAGGGCCTGTGCCCGGTCGCGCTCGCCCAGCGTGTCGTGGAAGAAGCCCGGCAACACGTGGCGTTCCTTGGTCCGGCTGCCGAGATTGACGAAGAATTCGTGCTGCGGGGCGTGGCGCACCACCCAGTCGCTTCCCGAAAGCAGAAGTTGCGTCGGCACGGTCATGGCGCGGGCGTCCGAAACGATGCGAGCGGCGTGCTGGTAGAGTTCGACCAGGATGTTGGAGGCGATCGGCCGCGTGATCAGCGGGTCGCTCTCGAAAGTGGCGATGCGCACGGGATCGTGGGTCAGGAATTTCGCCTTGACGTAGGAGTTGACGAAAAAACGGCCCTTGAGCTTCTGCCAGAGCGCGATGCCCTCCTTGGCGAAGGGCACGTAGAGCTTGACCGAAAAGGCCGGCGAGGCCAGCACCATGGCGCGCAGTTTCGGCGCATAGTCGTGCACCCAGGCGGCGGCAAGCACGGCGCCGAAAGACTGCGCGATCAGCGCGATGTCCTGCGTTGCGAAGCCGTCCCTGGCGGCCATCTCGCGCATGAAGCAGTCGATGTCGCGCACCAGCGCCGAGAAGGACGGAGCATAGCCGCGTTCACCGGACGAACGGCCATTGCCGCGGGCATCCCAGGCATAGAAGGCATGATCCGGCATCTGCAGTTCGTCGACGAGATGGGCCATGCGGCCGCCATGCTCATGGCCGCGATGGAAGAGCACCACAGCGCCCTTGGCATCGGCGGAGGCCGCCGGCCAGAACCGGTAAAAGATTTCCGTTCCGTCATGGCTGTGGAAGACACGCTCTTGTGCCTGCCGCGCAGGGCTTTCCGCAACCGCTGCAATTGGTCCGTGCATCATCGTCTTCCCCTCTGGCGGCATCGCGAGCCCGGTGCTCAGCTGGCGCTGCCAATAAGACCGGCGCGTATCCGGTTTATGGCGGTCAGCAGCGAAAGCGTTGCCATGGCCGGAAACACAAAAGGCGCGATGGATACCGGCCACAGCCCGGCAGCGCACAGGACCGCCACCACGCTCAGTGCCAGCGCCCTGTCGCTCTTGCCGAACGGACCGGCATAGTTGCGCCCGATCCCGGCGGCGATGCCGAGCACGCCGGCGAACTCGGCCAGCACCGCGGCGATGGCGAAGGCGATGACGCCCCATGCGCTGAACAGCGGAAAGACCGCGAAAGGCAGGGTGAGTGCCAGGTCCGAAACGACATCGCAAATCTCGTTCAGATACATGCCGAGCGTCGAAGCCTGGCCATGTTCGCGTGCCAGCATGCCATCCACCGCATTGAGCGCCATGCGCACGAACAGCACCACGGGAATGAGTAGCAGCAGCCAGCGCCATTCGTGCAGGATCGCGATGGCCGCTCCAGCCACGATCGACATCAGGGCCGCCAGGATGGTGATGCTGTTTGCGGTGACGCCGTTCGCCGCCAGCTGGTTGACCAGCGGCCGCAGTCTTCCTTGGAAAGCCGGCTTGAGCGCGTAAAGCGTCGGCATGGCGTCGATCCCCCGATCCTGACCTGCGCTGTACATGAATATGTCATACGCGACCAGCGGCTGCAGCGCCCAAAACGGCGACTCTCACTGCCCGGCTGCCGCGCATCGGTTGCTGAGGCGTCGACCAATCGTCGACGGTCGGGGTGGGCATGCACATTTGCCGGCTTCTGAACGACACGGTGCTTGAATAGTAAGCACGCTTATTATATATATCGCTCATGGTTTCTGATGGCATCGACAGATTGGGATTTTTGATCCACGACGTGCAGCGCCTGATGCGCAAGCGTTTCGAGACGCGCGCCAGCGGGCTCGGCCTGTCGTCGGCGCAATGGCGCCTGATGGTGCGTGTCGCAAAGGAGGAGGGCGTCACCCAGGCCCGGCTCGCGGAATTGCTCGAAATCGAGCCGATCAGTGTCTCGCGCCTCGTCGACCGGATGGAGGAGGGCGGCTGGATCGAGCGCCGCGCCGACGCTGCCGACCGCCGCGTGCGCATGATCTTCCCGACGGCCAAGGCGAGCGCCGCCTATGCGGAGGTCAAGAGCCTGGCCGGCGAAGTCTATGAGGAATCGCTCGTCGGCGTTTCGCCGGAGGACCGTCGCGTCCTGATCAGGGCGCTCGATGCGATGGCGCAGAATCTCGCCGACGGCGATACCTCGGAAAAAGTCGAGCCTACGAAAGGCGCAGCAGCATGAACGCGGTAGCCAAAGTCGACGAAAACGCCGCCAAGGTGGAGATGGAAGCGCCGGCCCAGCCGGCCGCCGCTCCTGTCGCGGTCGCTCCTCCCGTGCAGCCGGTCCCGGCGCCGAAGAAGAAGCGCCGCATGGGCCGCTTCTTCCTGATGCTTGTCTTGCCGGCGGCGCTGGTTATCGGTGGCGGCTATGTCTGGGTGACCGGCGGCCGCTATCAGGAGACGGAGAACGCCAATCTGCAGCAGGCCAAGGTGTCGATCGCCTCCGACACGGCCGGCCGCATCGTCCAGGTTGCCATAACAGACCATCAGATGGTCAAGCAGGGCGACCTTCTGTTCACCATCGATCCCGAGCCTTACCGGATCGCGCTTGCCCAGGCCGACGCCGCGGTTGCCGCCGCACGCCTCAATGTCGAGCAGCTGCGCGCCGCCTACAGCCAGTCGATGGCGCAGGAGAAGTCCGCCAGCAGCGAGGTCGACTATGCCCAGTCGCAGTATGACCGCGCCGCCGATCTCGCGCAGAAGGGCATCAACGCCAAATCGTCTCTGGACGAGGCCCGCAACGATCTCGACAAGGCAAAGCAGCAGGTCGCCGTCGCCCAGCAGGGCATCATCAGCGCCAAGGCCGCGCTCGGCGGTAATCCCGATATCGAAACCGACAAGCATCCGACCGTGATGGCCGCGCTCGCGGCGCGCGACAAGGCCGCCTACGACCTGGCGCGGACCACGGTGAAGGCGCCCGCCGATGGCGTCATCTCCCAGGCCTCGTCCTTCAAGGTCGGCCAGTTCGTCGGCTCCGGCACGCCGCTGTTTTCGCTGGTCGAGACCGACGACACCTGGATCGATGCCAATTTCAAGGAAACCCAGCTCACCAACATGAAGCCGGGCCAGAAGGCTGAGATCGTCGTCGATACCTATCCGGGCAAGACCTTCGAGGCGACGGTCAAGGCGATCGGTGCGGGAACGGGCGCAGAATTCTCGCTGCTGCCCGCCCAGAACGCCACCGGCAACTGGGTCAAGGTCACGCAACGCATCCCGGTGCGACTGGAACTGACCGATCCCGACGCCAAGATGGCGCTGCGGACCGGCATGAGCGCCTCGGTCACCGTCGATACCGGCGTTGCCCGCGGCTTTCCCGCCATATTCGGCCACGCCACGGCTGGCGAGGTCGTGCAGTAAGTCGGCGGAAGTCCGCGGCGCCTGGCAGGTGGCAGCGGACAGCCAAGGATTGGTCTGAGGGGAGGAGTGAGAAGGATCAGCGTTTGGTTCAAGCCGCGTCGCGGCCTGGCTGAAATCTGAAATCTTCGACACGGACCCTTCGGTCCTCATGTTTCCGGGCGGCAGGCATCCGCTCATCAGAGACTTTCGGTCGATGTAACCCCCACATCGATAACCGCGTCCCACCGCGATGAAGGTCTCTCAACGGAAGGCTTTGCCGCCCGGAAACCCCTGTGTACACGTTTTTGTTACCGGCTGGAAGTTCCGCATCATGAGCACGCCAGAACCATTTCGAGAAGTGCCGCATCGCGGCCTGATCACGGTTGCGCTCATGCTGGCGACGATCATGCAGGCGCTCGACACCACCATCGCCAATGTCGCCCTGCCGACCATGACGGGCGACCTCGGCGCTTCCCCGGACAACATCAACTGGGTGCTGACCTCCTATATCGTCGCCGCCGCCATCATGACGCCGGTCACCGGCTGGCTCGCCGACCGCTTCGGCCGCAAGGAATTGTTCCTGACGGCGGTGGTCGGCTTCACCATCTTCTCCATGCTGTGCGGCCTGGCATGGAGCCTTGAAACCATTGTGCTGTTCCGGCTGCTGCAAGGCGTGTTCGGCGCCGCCATCGTGCCGCTGTCGCAGACATTCCTGCTCGACATCAATCCCAAGGAGCGCCACGGCCAGGCCATGGCCATCTGGGGCGCCGGCATCATGCTGGGACCGATCCTGGGGCCGACGCTGGGCGGCTGGCTGACCGAGAATTTCAACTGGCGCTGGGTGTTCTTCATAAATCTGCCGGTCGGCATCGTCGCCTTCCTCGGCATGGCGGCCTATCTGCCGGCCGTTGCCCGGCGGGTGCGCAGCTTCGACTTCTTCGGCTTTGCCATGATATCGCTCGGCGTCGGCGCGCTGCAGCTGATGCTGGATCGCGGCGGCGAAGTGGACTGGTTTTCCTCGGTCGAGATATGGATCGAACTCGGCTTGGCCATCACCGGCTTCTGGGTGTTCATCATTCACACGATGAGCGCGGAGCATCCTTTCATCGATCCGAAGATTTTTCTCGACCAGAATTTCGTGACCGGGCTGGCGTTCATCTTCGTCATGGGTGTGCTCATCCTGGCCTCGATGTCGCTGCTGCCACCGATGCTGTCGACCATCTTCGGCTATCCGACCATCACCATCGGCATCGTCATCGGTCCGCGTGGTATCGGCACGATGATCTCGATGCTCGTCGTCGGGCGGATCATGGGAAAGATCGACGCCAGGATTCTCGTCGTCATCGGTTTTCTGCTGACCGCGCAGTCGCTCTACACCATGGCGAGCTTCACCCCGCAGATGGATAACTGGCTGATCATCAGCTCCGGCGTGATCCAGGGCCTGGGCATGGGAATGGTGTTCGTGCCGCTGTCGACGGTCGCCTTCGCCACGCTTGACGCACGCTACCGCACCGACGCAACCGCGCTCTTCAGCCTGGTGCGCAATCTCGGCTCATCGATAGGCGTCTCGGTCGTGACGGTGCTCTTGGTGCGCAACACGCAAATCAATCACGCCGAGCTTTCGGCCTTCATCAACCCGTTCAATCCCAATCTCTGGGCCGTCTCGCCGGCGGCCGCGGGCGGCGATCCGATGGCGCTGTCGGAGGTCGATCGCATGGTCAATCTCCAGGCGATGATGATCTCCTACGTCAACGACTTCAAAATACTGATGGTGATGACGCTGGCCGCCATTCCGTTCGTCTTCCTGCTGCGCAAGCCAAAGGCTGGTCCGGCCGGCGGCGGCGCACCTGCGGCGCATATGGACTGAGCCGGCGGCGGCGGGCGGTCCGCCTGCCGTCAATATGGATTGGGATTGGCGTGCCGGTTGGTGCTGGCGAATAGCCGAAACGGCCCCAGCAAGACGCTACCTGCCGAGCACCAGCGACCAATAGCGCAGGTTGGGATCACGCCCGTCGCGGACATAGGCGAGGCCGAAGCGGCTGAAATCCTGATCGAGTATGTTGCGCCGGTGGCCCTGCGAATGCATCCAGATGTCGAACAGTTTTTGCTGGTCGAAGCGGCCTTCGGCGATGTTCTCGGCCGCGGCGCCCCGCACGCCATTGTCCTTCATGCGCGATGCGAAATCCTTGCCCCAGCCCGTGGTGTGGCTCATGCGCTCGCGCGCTGCCATATAGCCGGCCTGTTGCAGCGCCGCCTGTTCGAGCTGGGCGTCCGGCGCCAGCGGGCCGAGCCCGGCTGAGGCGCGCAAGCCCGACAGAGTAGCCGTGGCGGAGGAAGAGACGCCTGCGCCTTCGCCCGTCGGTACAGAGACGGTGCTGCAGGCGGAAAGCGCGGCAATGGCTGCAAGGCCGGCGACCTTGAGCAACGTGCGCCTGTTCGGAGGCGGGATTGGCGAGTTTGCAGTTTTCGCGATTGTCATGCCCAACTGACATAGTGGCGATCATGGCTTTTGCCGGGCAGGGCGGTAAGATCTGAGATGGAAATGCGGGTTAGTCGCTCATTTCACAAGCGTGATGAGGCGGCTGGCATACATCTCGCGATTTCCAAACACGGCCGTGCAGTCGGTTTTGATGGATGAGTTTCCGGTCATCTGCACGGTCGAGCCAACAAGCCTCAGACAGTCGCCCTGACCGCTCATATCTGAGTTGCCGGCAAAGGATATCGCCGCGTCCGGCGCATAGACGAACCCGCTGATCGCGGAATTTGCACCGCCATTCAGCGTCAGGGCCGAGGTGTTGCCGCGGTTCTCGAAAATGGTGATGCCGGCGTAGGGACCGCTGGTGGGTGGTGATAGATTCACCTGTTCATTGGCATTTATAGTGATCTGTGAGCCCTCCACGAGGAATAAGGTCACGCCCTGACCGGTCAGGCTGCCGTTGCCGCCGGGTTTTAGGGTGACGCCACGGAAGATGTAGACGCCCGGATTGAGCGTGATGTTTCCCGACAACGTCTTGTCGCAATAGGTTCCAGGCGACAGCGTATAGGTTCTGCCGTTCGGGATCGGTAGGCACAATGTGTAAGGGGGAGGAACGACGTCCCCCAGAGGATCGAAAGATGCATATTGATGTTCGAGTGGGGCTCCGCAGGTGAGATTGGCGCTGGGCGGCGAAAGCCCGTAAGTGCCGCCGACAGTCGAGACGCAGCCCGCCGAAATCTGCGCGGAACCGCCCCTGCTGACAGCATCGGACGCATCCGAGTTTGCCGCGATGACGCAACTGCTCATGGAGACATCGGTCGAGCCCTGCAGGCTTATTGCGGCCGACGCATGTGGATCGAGCGCCAGAACGCAGGCCTGCGCACCGGGATTCATCTTGACCGTGGCCGAGCGGTGAGCTGGCCATGGGGCCGCGCCATTGATGAAGCTCGGACGGTTGATGCTGGACGAAAGCGAGATGTAATAGGCGCTCGGGTCGCCGCTGGCGGTTGCCGAAAAAGCCGAGACGCTGTCTGCATATTCCTGCTGGTCGGCGAGGCTCAAATTGGCAGAAAAGAATGTCAACCCAAGTGCCTCTACATCACTCGCGGCCATACTGGGCAGGTACTTCGTGCCGACGGCAAGTCCAGCCGCGTCCAGCGAGTTCTGCAATTGCGCGGCGTCGTCACTCGTGCCCGTCAGATCGATCGCGCCGGCCACCACAACCATTATCGGCAGCATCGCTATGGCGGTCGCCATGGCAAAGTTGCCGCGCTTCGAAGACCAGAAGCCTCTCAATGTGAACATCGTCCGCCGCCAAGGTTTGCAATGCCCAGGTGATACGCCCGGGATATCTAAGAGAAATGTAAGCAATCGCTAAAATGCATAGGTTCTAAAAATGAGGCGAGGCGGCTCGTGATAGTGACGCCCCGGGCCTGGGGCCCGACTACAGCCGACGTCACCCACGGGAACGCCGTGACCCGTAGAAACGCCAAAGCATTGGCTGACAATATGGCCGACAGAACAACGGCCGCGGAATGGACGAATGGCCAAATGTGATTTTGCGGACAGGGCCAAGCGGGTTACGCTGCGTCAGCAATGAAAGAGGAGAAAGACGATGAAAACGTTCCTCGCTATCGCTGCCGCACTGGGCCTCTCCGTGTCCGCCGCTTCGGCAGACTGCGCCTATCATCACTCGAAGGTATCGGCGTCAGTCGACACACAGACGACGACAGCGAGCGTCGAGAAGGCTGACATGTCCAAGGCTACGGACGCTCAGACAGTCGTGAAAAAGGAAGTACCGCCGAAGACCGAATAGACTTCAGCGGATCCCGCGCGAACGCTGGGCTGCGTCGGCTGCCGCCGTTGCGTTCGGCGCCTGACAGTGAGGCTGATGTCGTCTTGTACGCTGGCTATCCGCAGATACTAACTTCGTAGAGGTCAATGTCTTCTGGGTGCGCAGCGGCAATTGATCGCCATAGGTCCAAATTATTATGCCCCCTTCGTCGTCGATCCGGACGGCCCATATCGAGGCGGTCTTCAACGCGCGGCAGTAGATTCCGCGCGGCCGGCTTATGCCGGCAGGCGATGACAATCCCGTGAGGACCTGACCAAGGCCATCGATTCGGCGACAACCCCTGGCAAATCGGCTATGCTGCCACATCTACTAGTGGCAGCTGCGGGCGGCCATCACGGCGGTGACCGCCCCCGACACACGGGAGGATGGTTATGGCCGGCTTTCATGTCATGGCGGACGCCTACGGGATGCATGTGCAGCCCGCGGTGCGCCGCATCACCACGGCGGATCTCTGGGATGCGCTCAGGCTCGGCGCCGAGGATTTCTGGGCAAAACCGTCCCACTACGTGTTCCTGTGTTTGATCTACCCGATCGTCGGTCTGATCCTTACCCAGTGGAGCTCGGGTTCCAACGCCATTCAGCTCGTCTATCCCTTGATGTCGGGCTTTGCCCTGGTCGGGCCTTTTGCCGCGATCGGGCTCTACGAAATCAGCCGCCGGCGCGAGCTCGGCATGAACACGAATTGGCGCCATGCACTGGACGTGCGCCGTTCCCCGGCATTGCCGTCGATCGCGGTCATCGGCATCATGCTGTTTGCACTGTTCCTGTTGTGGCTGTTCACCGCGCAATCGATCTACACCAGCCTGTTCGGAGACCAGCCGCCGGCCTCGATCGGCGCCTTTGTCCGCGACGTGCTGACGACGGGCAAGGGCTGGACCCTGATCCTGCTTGGTAACGCGGCCGGTTTTGTCTTTGCCGTGGTGGTGCTGGCCACAACGGTGATCGCCTTTCCGTTGCTGCTCGACCGTGATGTCGGTGCCGTCTCCGCAATCGAAACCTCGGCCCGGGCGGTGATGGCAAACCCGTTGCAGATGGCGCTCTGGGGCCTGCTGGTTGCCGTGCTTCTGGTGATCGGCTCGATCCCGCTGTTTGCCGGGCTGGCCGTGGTCATGCCGATCCTGGGCCATGCCACCTGGCACCTCTACCGCAAGGTGATCGAGCCGGCACAGATCCGGCCGATCCGCCGGCCGATGTAGCTAGACTAGAGCATGATCTCCAAAAGTCGGAACCGGTTTTGGGAAAGATCATGCCCGGCTGGAGGGACTCAGCGCTGCGCGTCGGTCGCCATCTTCAGCGCCAGCGCCGTCAGCACGCCCCCCATCATCCAGCGCTGGATAACCAGCCACAATGGCCGTCCGGCAAGGAAGGTGGCGATCGAACCGGCCGTCACCGCGATGATGGCATTGACGGTCAGGCTGATCGAGATCTGCGTCGCACCCAGAACCAACAGCTGCGACAGCACATGGCCTTTGCCGATGCTGATGAATTGCGGCAGCAGCGACAGATAGAGAACGGCCACCTTGGGGTTGAGCAGATTGGTCATCAGCCCCATGGCGAACAGCTTGCGCGGCCTGTCCTTCGGCAGGTCTCGCACCTGGAACGGCGAACGTCCGCCCGGCTTCACCGCTTGCCAGGCAAGCCACAGCAGATAGAGCACGCCGGCAAAGCGCAGCGCGTCGTAGGCATAGGGCACGGCGAGCAGCAGCGCCGTGATGCCGAACGCCGCCGACAGCACATAGAACAGGAAGCCGACCGCGACCCCACCAAGCGAGATCAGTCCCGCCTTCGGCCCTTGCGACAGCGAGCGCGAGATCAGGTAGATCATGTTCGGGCCTGGCGTCAGCACCATGCCGAGGCAGACCAGCGCGAAGGCGATATGGTTGGCGGTATCGGGCATTGTTCGTCCCCAAGCACGCCCGCGATGCGATCCCGCGAGCCGCCAATATCTGCCTGTCACGGCAGGCGCCCGCAAGGGCTTGCCGGCACCAGGCGTTGCGCCAGAGGAGCGGTTACGGCATGTCGCTCCAAAGCGCCTCCGGTTTCGGGACAACGACATGCATAAGAAGGACCCAAAGCGCCGTTTCGACGCGGCGTGCCTTAGCCGACCACCCGCAGGTTCGACAGTTCGTTGCCGATTTCCTTGAAGTCGTTCGACAGGCTGGCGCCGGTCGCATTCCAGAACAGCTTCGCCGGTTTGCTCGGATCCGTCGGGTCCTTGCGGAAGCGCGAGTCCGATGAGCAGGATTTCAGCGCATTGATCGCCAGCTTGTCGCTGGCCTGGCTTGTCGATAGGTCGAGCGCCACCGTCATCACCATGATGTTGGCCGCCTTGGCGTTGTTGCAAAGCGTTGCCATCTGTTCGTTGAGCGCATTGGTGTAGTTGCCGTTCGAATAGTCGAACTGACCGATGGCGCCCGATGTGCCCATGAACATGCGGCCGATCGAGGTGCCGTTGTAGCCGGGGTTGAGATAGCCGTAGGACGCGTAAGTCGATTTCGAGTTGGCGGGGTCCGAATAGCCAAGCGAGGACGGCGTGTAGTAGGTGTTGGCGCCGTCGGTCAGCACGATCACCACCTTGTCATTGCCTTTTTCCGTTTCCCGGCGCCCTTGCGTGAACGGTTCGCCGCTTGAGACCACCCGCCAGCCCCACGCCATGCCCTCGGGAACATTGGTGCCGCCATTCGGCTGCATTAGGTCGATCGCCGCCTTGATCGCGGTGGCCCCATCGGCGACGCTCACATCGGTCAGTGGTGTGATCGGATTGGTGGTGCAACTGTAGTTCGGGCCGTTGCCGGCGGGCAGCGCCGGCGCATCGATCGGCCGTGGCTGGAAATATTTGGCCATGTTTCGCTGCCGCGCTTGACCGGTGCTGCTCGTAGGATCGTCATTCCACCAGCTATTCCCCGCGCCGTAGGTCACCGGGGCGGCCTCGTCGGGATCCTGCGTGAGCTTCCAGTGATTGCCGGGTTCGTCCGGAGCGAACATCGGCACGAACATCGTTGCCGGATCGCCGACGCCTATGCCTGTGTTGGCCGAGCCGCCGGACGGCGATGCGTCGTTGACATTGTAGGGATAGGGCCGGGCCTCCACGCAGCCTTGCCAGCTGGCGAACGGACCGTAGGAATCGATGTAGTCATATTCGTCGTGGCTGCGTTTGCAGGTGTTGTTCGAATTGTATTCGTCGCAAACCACCCGCTTGCTGTTGACGACACGCTCGTGGTTGGTGACGACCTTCATGTCCCGGTAGAGTGAAAATCGGGTCAGCATCTGCCCTTCCTCGCTGCCCCAGCCAGTGCCGCGTTTGTACCAGATGCCGTTGGTCTGCTGGGCGTATTTGTTGGCCGCGTTCAGTGTCGACCAGTCGAAATTCTCGTTCGACACCGGCGACAGGCCCTCCGTGTCCATCCACGAAGCGTTGCCATTGGCGGGGCCGACATTGACCGAAGCGGCAAAGGGCACGAGGCCAAACTGCACCGGCTTGTCGACCTGCTTGATCATGACCGCCTGCTGGGCCAGCGTGTCGACCAGCTGCTTGGACGCGGTCTTGAGAAGATCGATGCGCTTCTGGCCTGAGCCCGTGCCGAGCGTGGTCATCGATCCGGAATTGTCGAGCACCAGAGCAACTTCCAGCGTGTTCTTCAGCCGCACCTGGGAAGTGACGTTGAAGTTGATCCTTTGATTCGCATCGGTTGCCGATTTGCCGACGAGCTGGGCGAAGGCAGGATAGAAATAAGGCTTGTAGGCAAGCTGCGCCGTCATCGTGAGCAGGCCGCCGCCGCTGGTGTTGCTGGGCAAGGTGACGTTGAGCGTCGCGCTGGCCGGATCGACATCGTTCAGGTTGGCGTTGAAGAAGTCGAGCGCATAGGCTTTCAACTGGTCGTCGGTCGCGCCTTCCGTCAGCCGGCGCGCCGTGGCGAAGTTGGCGGCGTCGAGCGCATTCGTCACCATCTGCTTTTCGCGGTTCATTTCCGTGAAGTCGACCGCGATCGCCAGGCCGCCCATCAGCGGTACCATCGCCACGACAGTCATAAGAGCATAGTTGCCGCGCCGGTCGCGGCCGAACTGACGCCAAAGTTCATGCATGACTTGCAGCGGCCCCCGCCGGCGGATTCTCGATTGACGCCAGCCTTCCACAAAACGCTGAAGGCCGGGTTTGGGAAACCGCTCTATTGCTTGGTCGACGCTTCACCAACCGCTAACCAATGCAAGCCTGCGGCCCCGATCCGGTCTAAGGCAAACGCCCTGTCGGGGCAGGGCGTTCGCAGTTTGGCGATCAGCTGACGATGCGCAGGTTGGACAGTTCATTGCCGATCGCCTTGAAATCGTCGGAGAGTGTCGCTCCGGTCGAATTCCAGAACAGTTTCATCGGCTTGCTCGGATCGGTCGGATCCTTGCTGAAGCGGGAATCCGACGAACAGGCTTTCAGCGCATCCATCTGTGTTTTTTCCGCCGTCTTGGTGGCATCGAGGTCGAGCGCAATGGTCATGACCATGATGTTGGCGGCCTTGGCGTTGCTGCACAGCGTGGTGAAGTACTCGTTCATCGCCTTGGTGTAGTTGGCGTTGGAATAGTCGGTCTTGCTGACGCTGTTGCTGGTGCCAAGGAACATCCGACCATAGGTGTAGGCGTTGCTGAAGGGTACGATGTAGCCGAGCGCCGAATAGATGGCCTTGCTGCCCGCCAGATCGTTGCCGCCATAGTTCCAGTTGGTTCCAGAGTAGCTCTGAGCCGTCACCGACGTTGGTGTGTAATAGGTGTTCGCACCATCGGTCAGGACGATCAGAACCTTGTCGTTGCCTCTTTCTGTCTCGGGTCTGCCTTCGGTGAACGGGGCAGTGCTGGAAAGGGTCCGCCAGCCCCAGGCCATGCCTTCCGGAACATTGGTGGCGCCGTCGGCGGCCATGGCGTCGATGGCAGCCTTGACTGTGTTCGCTCCGGTTGTCGTGGAAACGTCGGTCAGAGGCGTGATCGCGGTCGTGCTGCAACTCGTGTTGGGGCCGGCATCCATGCCGTAGGCTGGAGTAACCGTGGTGCCCGGGTCGGTAAAATATTTCGGCATGTAGCGCTGACGTACCGCGCTCGTGCCCGTCGACCCGTCGGCAAGCCAATTGTTGTTGGCGGGGCGAGGTGGGTTGTTGCTGTCGGTGAGATCGGTTTCATCGGGCGCGAACATGGGCACGAACAGCGTCGCTGGCGTCCCGGTCGCCCCCTCGGTGTCGTTGACATTGTAAGGATACGGTCGAGATTCGACGCAGCCGCCCCAGGAAGCGACGCTTCCATAGGTATAGTTGTAGCCGCTTTGCCAAGTCTTGCATGAGCCATTGGAGTAGGTGGCGGTGCATTTGAACTGCGCGACATAGGTGGCAGTGGCGGTGCGCTTCATCTGGTTGTAGATGGAGAAGCGGGTCAGGGGCAGGTCCTTCTGGGTTGCGTCCCAACCGCTGCCTTTGGCGTACCAGACGCCGGCGATGTTCTGGGCATACTTGGTGGACGAATAGGTCGAACTCATGCTCGCCCAGTCGAAATTCTCGTGATGGATCGGCGAAATCCCGGTGGTGTCCATCCAGGATGCCGAAGCGTTGCCCGGGCCGACATTGACCGATGCGGCGAAGGGAACGAGGCTGAACTGGACTGGGTTGGTGACCTGCTTCATCATCTGCGCCTGGCCAGCCAACTGGTCGACCAGCTGCTTCGCGGCATCCTTGAGAAGGTCGAAGCGTACCTTGTTTGATCCTTTGCCGAGTTCCGTCATCGAGCCGGAATTGTCGAGCACCAGCGACACTTCCAGCGTATTCTTCAGTCGGACTTCGGAGCATGCGCCGAAGCTGATGTCGCTGTTGGCGGCGCTGCCACCCACCAGCACTTTTGCAGTCGGCAGGAAGTAGGGCTTGTAGGTCAAGGTGCTGCAGAGCTTCAAGGTGCCGCCGCCCGCGTTGTTATTGGGCAGCGTTACGGCGAGCGTGGTGTTGGCTGGATCGATATGCGCGAGATTGGCTTCGAAGAAATTCTTGGCGTAGGCCTTGGCATCGGTGTCGCTGGCGCCGGCAACGATCTGCTGGGCAGTGGCGACGCCGGCCGCGTCCAGGGCGTTCAAGGCGTTTTGTCGCTGCCGCGTCATTTCCGTATAGTCGACGCCGATTGCCAGGCCACCCATGAGCGGTACCATGGCGACGACAGTCATGAGCGCGTAATTGCCACGCCGATCGCTTCCGAATCTCCGGATCATTGTTCCAAAATACCCCCGCCAAATCGATAATCGGTGGGGATCGTGTCATAAATCGTTAAATTTCACGTTGCCGTAATATGTCCAAGGTCGAGCCGCCCTTTCAACGCGCGTTAACCATATGCTGTCCAGTGGTGGCTTTGGGTGCCAACGGATAGCCCGATCGGGCGCACAGTTCGCCCTTCGCGTCGATCTCCAGGTGAAAGCTGGTGACAGCATGGATCGGTTCGGATAATTCGAACCCGCTGCGGCGAACCGTCGGCCGCCGCACTCGCAACGCTCATATTGAAGGAAACGGCATGGCGGATTCGCCTGACATCGTCGGCTCGCTTGAAGACGTCTCAAAAGCCTATTCGGCAATTCTTTGCGATGTCTGGGGCGTGGTGCACAATGGCGAATGGCATTTCCCGGCGGCTGCGGTGGCGCTGGCCAGGGCAAGGGCAGCCGGCATTCCCGTTGTTCTCATCACCAATTCGCCCCGCCGCAGCGCCGATGTCGTGGCTCAGATGAGTGCGATCGGCGTTCCGCCGTCAGCGTACGACCGTGTGGTGACCTCGGGCGACGTGACCCGCGACCTGATCGCGGAAGGCCCACGCAAGATCTTCCACATCGGCGCCGACCGCGATCTGACCCTCTACGACGGCCTCGATGTCGACCTGGTCGAGGAATTCGAGGCCGCCGGCGTCGTATGCACCGGCCTGTTCGATGA
>Ga0075365_10000358_pt1 | contig 16444 bp, 15 predicted proteins | sample EndMetdeltDD1765_FD_71387 | JGI IMG/M metagenome (GOLD analysis project Ga0075365, IMG submission 71387) | Populus endosphere microbial communities from Tennessee, USA - Endosphere MetaG P. deltoides DD176-5 | ecosystem: Host-associated > Plants > Roots > Endosphere | place: USA: Tennessee... | reverse complement strand
CTACAACTTCAAGCGGTTCGATTTTTCGCGCGTCGGCCGCTACAAGCTCAACAAACGCCTCGACCTTGACGTGCCAAACACTACCGAGAACCGTGTTATGCGACTCGATGACCTCAAGGCTATTGTCGCTGAGCTTATCCGCCTGAACAACACGCAGGAACCAGCCGACGACATCGACTCATTGGCCAACCGCCGCATCAAGCAAGTCGGCGAACTGGTCCAGCGCCAGTTCCGTATCGGTCTGCTTCGCATGGAGCGCAATACCAAGGACCGCATGTCCATGAGCGAGATCGAGACTGTCCAGCCCGGCCAGCTCATCAATGCCCGCCCGGTTGTAGCTGCTGTCCGCGAATTCTTCGCCAGCTCACAGCTTAGCCAGTTTATGGACCAGATTAACCCGCTGTCTGAGCTTGCTCATAAGCGTCGTTTCAGTTCGATGGGCCCTGGAGGCCTGAGCCGTGAGCGCGCTGGCTTTGAAGTCCGCGATGCCCACGCTACCCACTACGGTCGTATCTGTGCTGTGGAAACGCCAGAAGGCGCCAACATCGGCCTAGTTCTAAACATGGCTAACTATGCACGGATCAACGACTACGGCTTCATTGAAACCCCTTACCGCAAAGTCGTGAACGCTGTTCCAGCCAAAAAAGTGGAAGGTCACATCGCCCGTGAAGACCTCAAGGATGAAACTGGCAAAGTGTTAGTCAGGGCCGGCACCAAGCTGACCGCTGCTGATGCTACAAAGCTCGCTAAAGTCACGTCACGTGTCACCTGGCCAGTCAAGGCTAAGGTTAGCCGCGAAGTCGAATACCTCGATGCCTACGAAGAAGACAAAGCCGTCATCACCGGTGCCGGTACTCGTGTTGACGCCGATGGCTACTTCATCGAAGACCGCGTGAGCGCGCGTTCACAGCAGGCTTCTGGTGAATTTAGTGCTAATGAAGTGACTCACATGGATGCCGCCCGTAACCAGATTATCGGTTCGCCAGCAGGCCTCATTCCGTTCATCGAGAAAAACTATGTGTACCGCTCGCTCATGGGTTCCAACCAGCAGCGCCAGGCCGTACCACTGGTACAGCCACGCTCCCCAATTGTTGGTACCGGCCTCGAAGAAGCCACTGCCCGCAACACCGGCCAGATTACTGTTGCCGAAGCTGATGGTGAAGTTCTGCAAGCTGCCGGCGACAAAGTCGTCGTCAAGTACAAAGAAGGCGCAGTTACCTACGAACCACAACATTTTATCCGCAGTAACGAAGGCACCTCCATCAACCAGCGCGTTGTTGTCAACACCGGCGACAAAGTCAAGAAAGACGATGTGCTCATCGAAGGCATGTCCATCCAGGGCGGCGAGCTCGCACTTGGCAAAGACCTTATTGCAGCCTTCATGCCGTGGAGTGGCTACAACTTTGAAGATGCTATCATCATCAGCCGCAAACTGGTTGAAGACGATACGCTTACTTCTGTCCACATTGTCGACTTCATGATCGAAGTCCGTGAGACTAAGCTTGGCCCAGAAATCGTCACCCGCGACATTCCAAACGTCAGTGAGGACACGCTCCGCCACCTCGACGAGGATGGCATCGTCCGCATCGGCGCAGAAGTGCATCCTGGTGACATCCTGGTCGGTAAAATTACGCCAAAGGGTGAGCAGGAACTCAGCTCGGAAGAGCGCCTGTTGCGTGCTATCTTCGGTGAAAAGGCCAAGGAAGTCCGTGACACCAGCCAGCGCATGTCGAACGGCAAGCACGGTAAAGTCGTGGGCGTAAAGGTCTTCTCACGCGAGAACGGCCACGAACTCAAGTCTGGCGTGATCAAGCAAATCCAGGTCTTCGTAGCTCAGATGCGCAAGATTTCCGTCGGTGACAAACTCGGTGGCCGCCACGGTAACAAGGGTGTTATCGCTCGTATTCTCCCAATCGAGGACATGCCGTTCATGGAAGATGGTACTCCTATCGATATCATCTTGAACCCGCTTGGTGTGCCTAGCCGCATGAACCTCGGCCAGCTATTCGAAACGCACCTCGGCATGGCCGCGCACGCGCTCGGCATCAAGGTTGCCAGCCCGTCCTTCAATGGCGTTCCGGTCGGCAAGATCCAGGAGCTCCTCAAGGAAGCTGGCCTACCAGAGGACGGAAAGCAGCAGCTGTACGATGGCCGCACCGGTGAGCCGTTTACCGAGCGCACTACCGTTGGCAGCATGTACATGATCAAGCTGAACCACATGGTTGCTGACAAGATTCACGCCCGCTCAACCGGTCCTTACACCATGGTCACCCAGCAGCCGCTCGGTGGTAAGGCGCAAAACGGTGGTCAGCGCTTCGGTGAAATGGAGGTCTGGGCCCTCGAAGCTTATGGCGCTTCTGCCACACTTCAGGAAATGCTTACCATCAAGTCCGACGACGTGTACGGCCGTTCCAAAGCCTACGAATCGATCATCAAAAAGACCGAAATCGTCGGTCCGAAAGTTCCGGAAAGCTTCAACGTGCTTGTCAAAGAGCTCCAAGGTCTTGGTCTAAAGGTGGACCTGGTCAACTCCGATAAAGTCATTGACGCCGAGGATGTTTTGGCAACTAATGTCATGCAAGAAGCTGAAAACCAAGCTGAAGTCGAAGTCCCAGCGCCAACCATTGCCGACATCGACATGTCAGACGATATACCGGTCGACGAATTTGAAGTCTTAGACGAAAACGGCCAAGCAGTTGCAGTCGCAGCTGCCGACGATGACGATGACACAGACACTAACGAAGAGAAGGAGGCGTAAGATGGCCCGATATACCTCTGGCACTGATATTGCGGATTTTGACGCAGTTCGCCTCGCTGTTGCGAGCCCGTCCGACATTTTGGACTGGAGTTACGGCGAAGTAACCAAGCCCGAAACTATCAACTATCGCACACAAAAACCTGAACGCGACGGTTTGTTCTGTGAGCGGATCTTCGGTCCGGTCAAAGACATCAACCCGCACGACACTAAATACAAGGGTGTCCGCAGCCGTGAAGCTGCCGTCGACAAAAACGGCGAGCTTGTCACCAAATCAATCGTCCGTCGCGAGCGCATGGGCCACATCAGCCTGGCCGTTCCAGTGGCACACATTTGGTTCCTTCGTGGCACCCCAAGCGCAATTGGCTTGCTGCTCGGCGTAACTGTCAAGAACCTTGAGCGCGTCGCTTACTTCGCCAGCTACATCGTTATCGAAGTAGATACCGCTAAGCGCGACCAGATGCTCTCCGACAAAGAGGCTGAGTTTAATGCTGCCAAGGATGCTATCAAGCTCCGCTTTGAACAAGAAGCAAAGGCCGAAGACGCTAACGTCAAGGCGCTTGCTGAAATGCAGACCAAAGAACTCGAAGAGCTAGAACAGGAGTGGACGCAGCTCAAGGAACAATTGACCAGCCTCGAAAAACTCCGCCTTATGAGCGAAGCCGACTACCGCAATTTGCCCGATGACCTGCGCGAACTTGTCAAGGTCGGCATGGGTGGTGCGGCGCTCAAAGATTTGCTCGACCAGATTGACCTCAAGATATTGATCGCAGAGCTCACCAAAGAGTCCGAAGATGCTAAGGGCCAGCGCAAGAAGAAGCTGATGAAGCGTCTGCGCTTGCTGGAAAGCATGGACCGCGCCGGCATCAAGCCGAACTCCATGTGCGTCAGCGTTCTGCCGGTTATTCCTCCGGACCTTCGTCCGATGGTCCAGCTGACCGGTGGCCGTTTTGCCACATCTGACCTCAACGACCTCTACCGTCGCGTCATCAACCGCAACAACCGTCTGAAGAAACTCATTGACCTCAATGCGCCGGAAGTCATCCGCCGCAACGAACAGCGCATGCTGCAGGAAGCCGTCGACGCTTTGATCGACAACAATTCAGCCCGTAGCGGCCGTGCCGTTGCGGCAACTGGCCAGCGCCGTCGCCTGAAGTCCCTCAGCGACATGCTGAAGGGTAAACAGGGCCGCTTCCGCCAGAACTTACTCGGTAAGCGTGTCGACTACTCGGGTCGCTCGGTTATTGTTGCCGGCCCAGAACTCAAGATCAGCCAATGTGGTCTGCCAAAATTGATGGCACTCGAGCTATTTAAACCGTTCGTTATCGGTGAACTCATCGCCCGTGAACAGGCCCACAACATTCGTTCTGCTACCCGCATGATCGAAACCGGCGAAATCGCCGTATGGGACGCACTCGACGAAGTTATCAAGGGCAAATACGTGCTCCTTAACCGCGCTCCATCGCTACACCGTTTGAGTATCCAGGCATTCCAGCCAGTGCTCATCGAAGGCCGCGCTATCCAGCTGCACCCGCTCGTCTGTAAAGGCTTCAACGCTGACTTCGATGGTGACCAGATGGCCGTCCACCTGCCGCTTTCCGACGAAGCACAGGCAGAGGCCAAAGAGATCATGGCTGCTAACCGCAACTTGCTGAAGCCAGCCGATGGTTCGCCTATCTTGCACATCGAACAAGACATCGTGCTCGGCTGTTACTATCTGACCTACGACCGCAGCAGCGCCAAAGCTGCCTCACACGCCTTCACCAATCTTGGCGAAGCTATGATGGCTTATGACGCCGGCCAGGTTACGCTGCAGAGCCAGGTTCGCCTAAACTTCCGCGGCGAAATCCGCCAAACAACTCTCGGCCGCCTGCTGTTCAACGAAACCTTCCCCGAAGACTTCCCGTTCCACGACGAAGTCATGACCAAGAAGCGCTTGCAGAAGGTTATGGCCGAAGTCTACCGCCAGTACGGCCAGGATCAGACTGCTGAGATCGCCGACAAGCTCAAAGACCTAGGTTTCCAGTACGCAACCAAGTCTGGCTTGAGCATGGGCATGAGCGACTTCGCGCAGATTGACGGCCTCGACCGTCTCGTCGACGAAGGCGAAGATCGTGGCGGCGCTATCGCGGACCAATACAGCCAAGGTTTCATTACCGACGAAGAGCGGTCACGCTTGACCGTCGAAAACTGGACCAAGATCGATGCTGCTGTGCAGGACCTGCTGGCCGAACAAATGGTTGGCCAGGATTCGTCGATGGCTATCGCGATTAACTCCGGCGCTCGTGGTAGTATTTCTCAGATGAAGAACGCTGTCGGTATGTTGGGCGTGATGTCCGACGCCGCTGGTCGCGCCATTGAGCTGCCGATCAAGTCCGGCTACGTTAAGGGAATGACGCCGCTGGAGTACTTCACCGGTACTCGTGGTACCCGCAAGGCCCTCATCGACATCGCGCTCAAGACCGCCGATGCCGGTTACTTGACCCGTCGTTTGGTTGATGTCTCACAAGATGTCTTTACACTTGATGAGGACGACACTGACCCAGGTTTTGCCATGTTCCGTGCCGATGCCGACGAGATTGGCGTGTCATACGCTTCGCGGCTTGAAGGCCGCTGTGCCGGTGAGACTATCAAGGGCCATGTTAAGCACGGCGAGCTCATCTCACCAAAAGTTGCTGCCGCTATTGAAGCGGACGAAAGCCTCGATGGCGTCAAGATCATGAGCGTCCTGAGCGCCTCGTCTGTCCGTGGTGTGCCACAGAAGTCATACGGTCTCGACCCGGCTACTGGCAAGCTCGTTGTCGGTCACCAGCCGATCGGCGTTATTGCCGCTCAGTCTATCGGTGAGCCCGGCACACAGCTGTCACTCGACTCCAAGCACCGCTCGGGCGCCGTCCTTGCCGACGACACCGCCCAAGGTCTAAGCCGTATTGAAGAATTGTTCGAAGTCCGCTCGCCGAAGGGCCAGGCCTACCTGACCGAACTCGCCGGTGTTGCGAACGTCTGGGAAGATGGCGATCAGTACGTTGTCCAGGTAACTGCATCCAGCCAAGAAAACGTTACGCTCAAACTGGGCGGCCGCAAGGCGGCTATTGCTAGCGGTTCCGATGTTGCAGTTGGCGACGTGGTTGCAGCCAAAGAAGACGGTGCTGAGCCACTTGTTGCGCCAATTGCCGGCAAGGCTGAAGTCACCGGCAAGACTGTCATCATCGCTCCAAGCAACCAGAGCGTTGTTCGTTACGAAGTGCCCGGCTTCAAGCAATTGCTTGTCAAAGACGGCGACACCGTTGTCGCCGGTCAGCGTCTGACGAACGGTTCTATTAACTTGCATGACCTCATGAACTTGCAGGGCGTAGAAGCCACTCAGCGCTACATCATGAACGAAATCTTGCGTATCTTTGCGGGTCAGGGCCAGAACATTGCCGACAAGCACCTCGAGATCATCGTACGCCAGATGTTCAGTCGCGTTCAGATCGAAGATGCTGGTGACAGCGAATTTGTCACTGGCGATGTTGTTAGCAAGCTGGCAATCATCGAAGCCAACGAGAAGCTGACTGCTGACGGCAAAGAGCCTGCTAAGTACACGCAGCTGCTACTCGGCATCACTAAGGCGTCACTGTCGACCGACTCGTTCCTGAGTGCTGCATCATTCCAGGACACCACTCGCGTCCTCATAGCAGCAGCTACCAGTGGTCGCGTTGACCGTCTGTACGGCCTGAAAGAAAACGTCATCTTGGGTCGCAAGATCCCAGTAGGTACTGGTTACGGCCAGGTTGCTACCGGCGATTATGCTGGCGAAGATCTGCCAGCGATCACCGATGTTGATGTAACGGAATAATTCTGGTACAATAGCAAAGTCAAAAATTCGAGCCGGGAAGTAAGCGCTCTGTCTGGTATGGCGCCAGATGGAACGCTCCCATGGCGGTAAATTAAGGAGAAATATGCCAACAATTAACCAATTGGTTCGCAAGCCACGTTCTCGCAGCCACGACAAATCCAAGTCGCCGGCTATGCAACGCGTGACCAACAACCTCCGCAACAAAAACTACGAAAAGCCAGCGCCCTTCAAACGCGGCGTCTGTGTCAAGGTCACGACCAAGACTCCGAAGAAACCAAACTCTGCGCTTCGTAAGGTCGCTCGTGTTCGCCTGACCAACGGCTATGAAGTCTGGGCTTACATCGGCGGCGAAGGCCACAACCTCCAGGAGCACGCTGTCGTGCTCGTCCGTGGTGGCCGCGTAAAGGACCTTCCTGGTGTGCGTTACCACATCGTTCGTGGCAGCCTCGACTTGCAAGGTGTCAACAACCGCAAGCAAGGCCGTAGTAAATACGGTGCCAAGAAGGAGTCCAAGTAATGGAATACGGCCCAGCAACTACATTTCCTACGGCAGAAAGTATAGCCCGATCTCAAGAGCTTGCAGCTCAACTGCCGCTTTGCTTGATTTTCGAAGGCAGCATTGTGCTTAACAGCCTTGAAACTACCGGAGGGGAGAACTAATATGCCACGCAAAGTTACCAAAGCGTTAGTCCGGGACATCCAACCAGACCGCATGTACAACAGCGTACAGATGCAGCGCCTGATCAACCGCGTTATGCGTGACGGCAAGAAACAGCTTGCTGAGCGCCTTGTCTACGAAGGCCTCCAAAAAGCTGCCGACAAATTGAAGGTAGAAAACCCGATCGAAGTCTTCGACCAAGCTATGAAAAATGTTCAGCCACATGTTGAGACCCGCTCTCGTCGTGTCGGTGGTGCAAACTACCAGATTCCGTTTGAAGTCAAGGGACAACGCCAGCAGCACCTGATGACCATGTGGTTCGTCGCCGCCGCCCGTGCCCGCAAAGGCATGAGCATGGTTGACCGCCTGGCACTTGAATTCGCCGATGCTTACAACAGCCAAGGCGCCGCAGTCAAGAAGAAGGAAGACACGCACAAGATGGCTGAGGCCAACCGTGCCTTCGCTCACTTTGCCCGCGGCTAAACGCCATGAGCTCCCCAGAACATACTGAAGAGTGGGTAGTTATCGACACGCTTCCTGAAAATGCAATCGTCCTCATTCCCGAGGAGCCTGCGTCAGTGTCGTCTGAAGTCGTTGCTACGCTCGAAGGTGGTCAGCAAGTACTAAAACTTACTGCACAAATCGGTGAACCCGGCGAGACTGTTGCCGCACGGGTATTCGCCGATGACGACAAGCAGAAAAAATGCCCAGCGATTACTTGGCTATGCAGCTTCATTCCTGGCCCGGGATTAGGCTAAGTTTGCTATGAGTAATAGAAGAAGGCGCTCACGAGGACGACAGCCTAATACTTCGCCTGTCATCGAAAAGACACCGCCTGATTTTGGTCCACCTGGTCCGTGGTGTAAGGCCGTGACGCAACATACTCTCGCGCGAAAACTTCCTGACCAGACGGTATTTGAAAACCTCCGTTTGTCAGAACAAGTACGGTACCCTCTTGCGTTCAATAAGTACATAGCGGGCAATATTCTAGTGCGAGCCGCACGGGTAAACCTTTGCACGGAGACGGAATATATAATGGCATGGCAATCATCGGTCGGTGCGGGTATTGGTCAAAAAATGTATTCCGAGCAGAATGCCGGCGCGCTAACCATCTTGTCTGTGCCGCTTCCTGGGTTTAAGAGGCCATATGGAGTGCTTGAAAGCTATATAGACATCGTGGCAGCCGGAGCGGTTACTATGCAAGACGCTGAAGCAGTTGGATCATTGCGTGTGCCATTCCACCTTGAAGAAGCCAGCGTCGTAACCAATGAGCAAAGTGGCGCCAAGGTACATGTATTCGAGTCACCGCAATTGCCGGCAGCGCGCCGTGCGGCAGTAATGATTGCCGAGGGCGATAAAGCGACCGACTTCACCGCATTTCAGACATATAACGGGGAGCTTGCGGGCGCCGAAGAAGCAGTGGCTCTGGCAGACCTTAGTCTCGACGGCCCCAATGCCGAATATCTACTACATCAATCAGTATATTCGCCCCTGGACGAGGGTCAACGCATGCAACTAGCAGGCTATTTAGCAATGGCGAGAACGATAGTCCATATACCCAAAGGCATACCAGAAGGTGAGGTAACCTTTTGACACTGAACCGACAACTGTAATACGCTAGCGTATCTTGAGTATTTCTGATAAGATATATCTTAAGCGTGCTGTTTTTCGTTTTCCCCTTAGAAATGAGAGCAGCTGATTTTTATGAAAGAAAGGTCTAACAACAACTACTATGGCAGATAAGAAAACAGCAATGGACAAGATTCGTAACCTTGGTATTATCGCGCACATCGACGCCGGTAAGACGACCACGACCGAAGGTATTCTGTACCGCACTGGCCTCAACCACAAGATCGGCGCTGTACACGAAGGCGAAACTACGACCGACTGGATGGCGCAAGAGCGCGAGCGCGGTATCACCATTGTGGCTGCTTCCGTTACATGTTTCTGGAACAACCACCAGATCAACATTATCGACACACCGGGCCACATCGACTTTACTGTTGAGGTAGAGCGCAGCCTGCGCGTGCTTGACGGCGCCTGCGTCGTGTTCGACGGCAAGATGGGCGTAGAATCACAGTCCGAAACTGTTTGGCGCCAGGCCGACAAATACGGCGTGCCTCGCATCTGCTTTATCAACAAGATCAATCAGACCGGTGGTGATTTTTACAAGTCGCTCGACTCTATCCATAGCCGCCTAAGCAAACGCGCTTTTCCAGTACATCTCCCCATTGGTTTTGAGCAGGCCATCAACGGCATTGTTGATCTTGTCGAGATGAAAGCCTATACCTACGAAAACTTTACCGACAAGGCTTTGACTGAGGCCGAAATCCCAGCTGACATGATGGACAAGGTCAAGAAATACCGCAGCCTGCTCATCGAAAATGCTGTTGCCGAAGACGAAGCAATGCTCGAAAAGTTCTTCGAGGTTGGCGAAGAAGGCCTGACCACCGAAGAGATCAAGCAAGCCATCCGTACTGCTGTCCTGACCGGTAAGTTCTATGCCGTCACCGGTGGTGACGGCCGTGGCGTAATTGTCGAAAAAGTGCTCGACATGGTTAACGATTATCTGCCAAGCCCGCTCGACAAGGGTTCTACTTGGGGTACGCACCCCAAGACCGGCGATGAGATCGAGCGCAAGCCCGCCGAAGATCAGCCATTTGCCGCATTGGCGTTCAAGATCACTAGTGACCCATTCGTCGGCAAGCTCGCCTATTTCCGCGTCTACTCCGGTAAAGTCACTGCTGGCTCGTATGTCCTGAACAGCTCTACGGGCGAAAAAGAGCGCGTCGGCCGCATCGTCCGCCTGCATGCTGACAAGCGTGACGACGTGACCGAAGTCGGCGCCGGCGACATTGCCGCTATCGTAGGCCTGAAGGGTACGACAACCGGAAACACGCTCTCTGATCAGAATAATCCGATCGTTCTCGAAAGTATTACTTTCCCAGAACCACCCGTATCAATTGCTATCGAGCCAAAAACTAAGGCCGACCAGGAAAAAATGTCCATCGCGCTCCAGCGTTTAGCTGAGGAAGACCCGACCTTCCGTGTTCGTGTTGACGACGAAACCGGACAGACCATTATCTCCGGTATGGGCGAGCTACACCTCGAAATTCTCGTTGACCGCATGAAGCGCGAGTTCAATGTTGAAGCCAACATCGGCCAGCCACAGGTTGCCTACCGCGAAACCATTCGCAAGGACGCTGTCGAGGTCGAAGGTAAGTTTGTACGCCAGTCTGGTGGACGTGGCCAGTACGGCCATGTGTGGCTGCGCCTCAGCCAAAACGAATCGGGCAAGGGCTTCGAGTTCATCAACTCCATCAAGGGTGGTGTTGTCCCCGGCGAATACATAAAGCCAGTCCAACAGGGTATCGAAGAAGCTATGAGTAATGGTGTGCTCGCTGGCTACCCAGTCGTAGATATTGTGGCCGAGCTGTATGACGGTTCATACCACGAAGTTGACTCCTCGGAAATGGCCTTCAAGATCGCAGGCTCCATGGCACTTCAGGACGGTTTCAAAAAAGCCAACCCAGTGTTGATGGAGCCAATCATGAAAGTCGTGGTCGTAACTCCCGAGGAATTCATGGGCGATGTTATCGGCGACCTCAACTCCAAGCGCGGCCGCATCGAATCCATGGAAGACCTTAGCGCCGGTGTCAAGGAAATCACCGCGTTCGTGCCACTTGGCGAAATGTTCGGTTACACTACTAACTTGCGTTCGATGACCCAAGGTCGCGCCAGCTCAAGCATGGAGCTTGACCACTACGCTGACGTGCCTGGCCATGTGACCGAAGCAATCATTGCCAAAAACGCGAAGTAGTCCCTCTTTACTCTCGCGGCGCTGACAACTGTAAATGTTTTAATTTTGTCTATAAAACATTGCGGATGCTCTTCAGTAGGCGTATCGTAAAGGTAAGTTACAAAGCAGCCCCACTCCGTGGCAGGCTGCTTTTTAACTGTTGCGCCAAGTTCAATCAATATCTACAAGGGAGTTTATTTATTATGACTGAAGTTTTGGATCCAAGAATATTGTCTGCGGAAAACGAACTTGCGGAATTGCTTGTCCAGGATCCTCTGCTTGACCAAGTGGAGCCAAGTTGCGCCACGGAAGCGCGAGAGAGTGACGCTGCCGAATCCCTCGCAAGAGAAGCAGATTTAGAAATGATCCGAAGAGGTCTAGATGCAGCATTGCGAAGCGGAGAGTTTTTGGCTCTCAGTCCGCCGCCCCCAAGGGCGGACGTAGGCTCTGCAATCGTTGCGTTTGGGCGTCTAGGATTGTAGGTGTATGGATTTCAAAAGAACACTTTACAAACCCCGGTAAGTTTTCTATACTATCTCGAGTAACTCGTGTGAGTTCTGATATTCTCATGCAAAACATTTAAATAAGGAGTCATATTAATGGCAGACACATTTGACCGTAGCAAGCCTCACGTGAACGTCGGCACCATGGGCCACGTTGACCACGGTAAAACTACATTGACTGCAGCTATTACTGCTGTGCTCGCAAAGCGCCTCCCAAGCGCAGTTAACAAGCCGGTTGCTTACGACCAGATTGACAACGCTCCCGAAGAGCGCCAGCGTGGTATTACCATCGCTACTTCCCACCAGGAGTACGAGTCAGAGAAGCGTCACTACGCTCACGTTGATATGCCAGGCCACGCCGATTATGTCAAGAACATGATTACTGGTGCTGCCCAGATCGATGGAGCTATCCTCGTTGTTGGTGCGAACGACGGTCCGCTGCCACAGACTCGCGAACACGTTCTGCTTGCCCACCAGGTTGGTGTGCCGAAGATCCTTGTGTTCATGAACAAGATGGACCTCGCAGATCCAGAACTCGTCGAACTCGTCGAGGAAGAAATCCGCGACTTGCTCGAAAAGAACGGTTTCGACCGCGACTGCCCAATCATCAAGGGTTCTGCTACCAAAGCTCTCGAAGGCGACGCCGCTAACGAAGACGCTATCATGGAGCTCGTTAAGGCTATGGACGACTACATTCCACAGCCACAGCGTGACCTCGACAAAGCATTCTTGATGCCTATCGAAGATGTCTTCTCTATCAAGGGCCGTGGTACGGTTGCCACCGGTCGTATCGAAACTGGTATCGTGAAGATCAACGACCCAGTTGAAATCGTCGGTATCCGTGACACCAAGACTTCTGTCGTAACTGGTATTGAAGCCTTCAAGAAACAGCTCGACCAAGGTCAGGCTGGTGACAACGCCGGTGTATTGCTCCGCGGTATTGAGCGCGACGACATCGAGCGCGGTCAGGTTCTGTGTAAGCCAGGCAGCATCACGCCGCACACCGAATTTGACGCTGAAGTCTACATCCTCACTAAGGACGAAGGTGGCCGCCACACGCCATTCTTCAAGGGCTACAAGCCACAGTTCTACTTCCGCACCACGGACGTAACTGGTGAAGTTGAGCTTCCAGCTGACAAAGAAATGGTTATGCCAGGCGACACCATAACTTTCAAGGTTAAGTTGCTTGCACCAATCGCCATGGATCAAGGTTTGACCTTCGCTATCCGTGAAGGTGGCCGCACGGTCGGTGCCGGTGTGGTAACCAAGATCGTAAAATAGTCCGTACGATCACACCAAAGAGCGCTACCGTCCAGGCAGCGCTCTTTACTTTTGGGAAAATGTATAGTTGAATATCTCGCATGACTGAAGCGCGCCGCTCAACTAACTCTGAATATATCGCCTTCGTAAACGACATGACTCGCCAAGAATGCGGTAAGTATGTGCTTGTTGTCCTCGGTTTGGGCCAGGTGCACCGATTTTCTAGAGGAGGCGATGCGGAGCACTTTGACGTTCTTATGCCTGACGATCCCGATGCCCGAATGCTCACCTTTTCGATGCTATCCAGAGGAGGCCGAATTGACCAGGGAGCTCTTTCGCCTGAAGAGGCGAGAAATATACTCGATGAAATGGCTGGCGACCGCCAGGGCGAGCCTGTAAGCTACGACGCCTAAGCGGGCTTTCACTTTCTAAGATTTTGTGATAAGATCACCTCTATAACCATTTAATTGTGCTGACTAAAAGTCGTTGCTAGTTGCCTGAAGACCAGCAAAGATGTTACAGCACCGCACCGAATCACGTCGGCAAGGAGAACCTATGGCAGATGCCGCAAAACCAGAACAAAAACAGCGAATCCGCATTCGCCTTAAGGCTTATGACCACAAAGTGATCGACCAGGCTGCTAAGCAGATTGTGGATACTGCGCTTCGCACGGGCGCCACGTTGGCTGGACCAATTCCATTGCCAACTCGTCGCAATACCTTTACTGTCGTTAAAAGCCCGCATGTCTACAAAAAGGGCCGCGAACAGTTTGAGATGCGCGTTCACAAACGCCTGATCGACGTGTTTGAACCTACACCCAAGACCATCGACTCGCTTATGAACCTCAGCTTGCCAGCTGGCTGCGACGTCGAAATCAAGATGTAATAACTCAAATAGCTTACAAAAGATGCCTCGCTCGGGGCGTCTTTTTAGTACTCGAACCTCCGGTTTACTTTACACGACTGGCGTATGAGAGGAAAGCAACTTGCGGCTAGCTGCTTGATGGCCGCGACGAACAGCTTGCTCTATATTGTGCGACTCATAAAATGCACAGGCAGTAGCTATGGAAAATATGTCTCCGCAGCCCACGGAGTCAATTATTTGACTTTCGGGTATAGGGGTAGTGGGCATTGACCGGACGGTTGAAGGCGTCACGATACTTGCGCCCTGTTCGCCTTGGGTGACGATGACATACCCTTTTTCTTGGTTGTGAAGCCAGTCCTGTGCGATACGAAATGCCTGTGGATGGTCCTCTTCGGACATAATGGTGATGTCGAAACGCGGAACAATTTGAGGCGCCTCGGCAAAATGATGGGGCACTACAGTTCCGTCCGCGGTAACATGGCATAGGTATCCCTGGGCATACAACACTTTTAGGGCCGTCGAAGGTATATGCTGCAAGAGCTGTTCTATAAAGTCCCGAGGATAGTTAGGCAGCAGCACTGCTACAATAACAATGTCCGCAGATTCGAGTACTTTAACGCTTTCTGCGGTTAGCGTGGGAGCAGTTGAGCTTTCTGCATTATGAACTTTCCGGGTACGCGGAAACTGCCTAGTATTATTTTCGTAGATTAATGTGCGATCCCTATTTGGCTTTTTTGGTAAGAGGTGGACGTCAGGGAGGTGTGGAAGTAGGTCTGGGCCATAACTTGTTAGGATGGTCGAAGTATGGTGCTTCTGAGAGCGCAGGTATTCGGCCATGTATATAGCCGGCGAGCCCCAGTCTGTATATTCAGCTTGTTCGGTCTTGTTCTGGTCAATGCAAACATGTCCAACAAACGCAATATTCAGGTTTTTCATCCCAAGTAGTATAGCATGCGGCGCTTGGAAATGATGTAAGCTCATGCTTAAATAAAATCCACGATTAACAAAGCAAAAGCGTTCGCTAATGGCGAGCATGATCTTAGGCGTGGTATCGACTTTGTAGGCGTAAGCTGTGCCTTTGTGTGCCATGACGGCAATGGCAGAGTTTTACTCCACAAACGCAGCCAAAACTGCCGCGATGGACAAGGGTGTTGGGATAACGGTGGCGGGGCGCACGAATTTGGCGCCAAGCTTGAGGACACTGTTATCCGGGAAATCAAGGAAGAATATGGTGCCGATGCGTTCAACATGCAATATGTGACAACATATGATACGCACAGAAAGTTAAGCGATGGCACGCCAACACACTGGGTCATCATTCTCTATACTGCGCAGGTCGATCCAAAACAAGTGACTAACAACGAACCCTACAAAATCGACGAAGTTGGCTGGTTCAGCCTTGACAGTTTGCCGAAGCCGCTTCACACAATTACCCAAAACCTGCAGCTAGTTGGGGAGCTCGGACTTATTAAATAGTTGCAGTTGTAATCTCATTACGGTTAAATAATCCTAATGGTTAAAACCAAAAAGAAATCTACGACTAAAAAACGCGCACACTCTGACCTTGAGCTAGATAGCGTGTATATGCTTAAGTTGGTGCTGTATCTGATAGTAGGTACGCAATGGCTACGGTTCCAAAACGATGCCGGAACTACCGAGATTTCACTGCCAATCGGCCTAATAGTAGGTCTGCTGTTCGCTGCGCATGACCACTTCAAGATCGACCGTAAAATCGAATTTGCTTTGCTACTTGTGGCGATGCTTGTAGGTTTTTGGACACGCGTTGGCATTTATATTACGCTCTAGTTTGACGTAGAATTTGCAACGTATTGACAAGTGTTGCGCTAAAGTGTTACTCTAGCTAGGTATCTTGTGAAAACATGTACTTGGTGTGTTTGATAGGTCTACTCCTAACAGGGGTAGAAACCGCTAACCACCAAGCGTTTTTATATCATGCGTTTATCAAAACTTTTATAAAGAGGTAACTATGAAAGCAATTATTGCTAGAAAGGTTGGCATGACAAGTACCATCGCTGAAGATGGCGCTGTTCAGGCTATAACCTTGCTTTCCGCTAGTCCTTGCGTTATTACGCAAGTGAAGACCGACGACACTGACGGCTACACTGCTGTCCAGCTCGGTTTTGAAGAGGCCAAGACACTTGGCAAGGCCCAAGCGGGTCATGTAAAGACTGCAGGCGTGCTCCCGAAGATTATTCGTGAATTCCGCGTTGCAGAGATTACAGAAGAATTAAAAGTCGGCGAAAAGATTTCAGCCGACGTTTTTAATGTTGGCGACGCTATCGATGTCACTGGCACCAGCAAAGGTAAGGGTTGGGCTGGTACTATCAAGCGCCACAACTTCCACCGCCAGCGCAAGACGCACGGTGGTAAGGGCAACACTCGTAAGCCCGGTTCGATCGGTTCGATGTATCCGCAGCACATTTTCAAGGGCAAGAAGATGGCTGGCCAGATGGGCGACGAGCGAGTTACTGTCAAGAATCTAAAGGTTGCATATGTTGACGCAGAGAACGGCGTTATCGGTGTAACCGGCGCTGTCCCAGGTCCACGCAAAGGTGTCGTGATGATCAAGGAGGCAAAATAATGGCTGTTGCAACATATACAAAGGCTGGCGCAAAGGCTACTACGCCTGCCAAGCTCGACAAAACAGTTTTTGAAGTAAAGCCGGAAAACCACGAACTGCTGAAGCTCGTCTACACCGCTTACCTCGCTAACGGTCGTGACAACCTGGCTGTTACCAAGACCCGTG
>Ga0075365_10000357_pt1 | contig 16457 bp, 10 predicted proteins | sample EndMetdeltDD1765_FD_71387 | JGI IMG/M metagenome (GOLD analysis project Ga0075365, IMG submission 71387) | Populus endosphere microbial communities from Tennessee, USA - Endosphere MetaG P. deltoides DD176-5 | ecosystem: Host-associated > Plants > Roots > Endosphere | place: USA: Tennessee... | reverse complement strand
TCGGCTTCCTGCGCGCCTCCGGCGGGCGGCAGGTATAGCCCGAGACGCCGACGATGCGATCCCCCTCGCCGAGGAGGTAGAGGGTCTCGGTCGTCTCCTCGGTCAGACAGACGATGCGGGAGGGGTACTGTGACACTGGGAGGGGCGCGATTGCAGATCGGAACGCTTGATCAGCTCGAGGAACTCCATCCGCGTGCGTGCATCGTTCTGGAAGCCACCGAGCATGGCGCTGGTGATCGCGAACGAGTTCTGCTTCTCGACGCCGCGCATCGCCATGCACAGATGGGTCGCCTCGAGAACGACCCCGACGCCGAGCGGTTTGATCTTCTCGCGGATGGTGTCGGCGATCTGGCTGGTCATCCGCTCCTGGATCTGCAGCCGGCGCGCGAAGACCTCGACCAGCCGCGGAATCTTGCTGAGGCCGATCACTTTCCCGTTCGGGATGTAGGCGATGTGGCAGCGGCCGAAGAACGGCAGCAGGTGGTGCTCGCACAGACTGTAGAAGTCGATGTCCTTGACGATCACCATCTCGTTATAATCCACCGTGAACAACGCGTTGTTGAGCACGGTGTCGACGTCGGCGGTATAGCCGCTCGTCAGGAACTTGAACGCTTTCTCGACGCGCTTGGGCGTGTCGACCAGGCCCTCACGTGATGGATCTTCCCCCAGCCCGGCGAGAAGCTGGCGGATGATGTCCTGCATGTTTGTATTCTATCTGACATGGATTGCCCTCGCGCTCGGCACGGCGGCCGCCGCCGCGGCGTTGTACGGCCACTACCGCGTATTGCCGGCCTGGCTGACGGGTCCTGAGGTCTGCCTGATGGAAGACGGGGGATGTGCCGTGCTCTTTCGCAGCCCGCGTTCGCGGCTGATCGGCGTACCCAATGCGCTGCTCGGCGTACTGCTCTACGCCCTTCTGGCGCTGGGCCTGCTCTTCCACTGGCCCGCGTGGCTGCTGTTCGCGATGATGCTGCCCGCCGTCGCGATGAGCGCGGTCCTCGGCTACAGCCTGATCACCCGCCATCTCCAGTGCCGCATCTGCTGGACCGGCCATGCCGCCAACGCGATCCTGTTCGTGACGCTGTTGGTCCGCGCCATCCCGATGACCGTGCTCGCCGCCCAGGCGCCCGATCCCGACGCGCTCTATCGACAGCGGGAGAACGTCGCGAGCGCCCAGCAGGCCGAGGGGATCTGGGCGGATCGTGTGGCCAAGGATGGGAGGGACTTCGAGTCCGCCTGGAAGCTGGCCCGCGCGCGCTACTGGCTCGGCACGCACGCGCCGGAACAAGGGCGCAAGGCCCATCTCGAGTCGGGCATCGTCGCCGGCCGCGCCGCGATCGCGGCGGCGCCGAACAAGCCCGAGGGGCACTTCTGGGTCGCGGCCAACATGGGGGCGCTCGCCGAGTCGTTCGGCCTGCGCCAGGGCCTCAAGTATCGCGGCACGATCAAGGACGAACTGGAAACGGTGCTGCGGCTCGACCCGGCGTTCCAGCAGGGATCGGCGGATCGCGCGCTCGGCCGCTGGTACTTCAAGGTGCCCGGCCTGTTCGGCGGCAGCAACCGGAAGTCAGAGGAGCACCTCCGCAAGTCGCTGACCTACAGCCCCAACAGCTCGGTGTCCATGTTCTTCCTGTCGGAAACGCTGATCGAAATGGGCAGGAAAGACGAGGCGCGCGCCACCCTGCAGAAACTCCTCGACGCGCCGGTCGATCCGGACTGGGGCCCCGAGGATCGGGAGTTCAAGGAAAAGGGGCGGCAGCTGCTCTCGCGGCTGAAGCCGGCACATCCTTAGTACTTATAGAAACCCTGTCCTGATTTCTTGCCGAGCCGCCCGGCCAGCACCATCCGCTTGAGGAGCGGCGGCGGCGCGTACGCCGGCTCGCGGTACTCCTCGAACATGATGTTCGCGATGTAGTACGTCGTGTCGAGGCCGACGAAGTCGAGCAGCGTGAACGGCCCCATCGGGTAGCCCGTCCCGAGCTTCATGCCCTTGTCGATGTCCTCGATCGTCCCGAGGCCGTGCTCGTACGAGCGAATCGCGTCGAGCAGGTAGGGCACCAGCAGCCGGTTGACGATGAAGCCCGGCTTGTCGGGAGCGGTGATCGGCTCCTTGCCGAGCGACTGCGCAAAGGCGAAGACCTGCTGATACGTGTCGTCGCTCGTCGTCAGGCCGCGGATCACTTCCACCAGCTTCATCAGCGGGACCGGGTTGAAGAAGTGCAGCCCGGCGAAGCGGTCCGGCCGCTTCGTCTTCGCCGCCAGTTCCGTGATGCACAGCGACGACGTGTTGGAGCAGAAGATGGCGTGCTCGCCGACGACGCCGTCGAGCGTCGCGTAGGCCTTGGCCTTCTCCTCGACGTTCTCGATGATCGCCTCGACGATCAGATCGCAGCCGGCGAGGTCCTCGAGCCTGGTCGTGCCCGAGAGGTTGCCGAGCGTCTTGTCCTTCTCCTCCGCCGTCAGCTTGCCCTTCTCGACGCCCCCGGCGAGGAACTTGTCGATGCGGCCGAGGCCCTTCTTCAGGAAGGCGTCCTCGACCTCACGCACGATCGTCTTGTAGCCCGACGCCGCGCACACCTGCGCAATCCCCGCCCCCATCAACCCACACCCGAGCACGCCGACTGTCTTGATTGCCATCCGTGTCCACTCCCAACTACGCAAGTCCCAACTACCAATTAACTCCCAATTCCCAACCACCAATCAACCGCCAACTGCCCCAACGCCCGTCCCCAAGAACCTTGGGAGTTTTGGGAGTTGGGTGTTGGGGCTTGATTGGGAGTCGCGGAGTTGCGGAGTTGCGGAGTTGAGCCGCGCTCAGACCGTCTCCACGATCGCGGCGATGCCTTGTCCGCCGCCGATACATGCGGTCGCAAGGCCGCGCTTGGCGCCGCGGCGCCGCAGTTCCAGCGTCAGAGTCAGGAGCAGCCGCGTGCCGGTCATCCCGAGCGGGTGCCCCAGCGCGATCGCGCCGCCGTTGACGTTGACCCGATCGCGATCGAGCCCCAGCTCCTTCTCCACCGACAGATACTGCGCCGCGAACGCCTCGTTGACTTCGATCAGGTCGATGTCCTTCAGCGACAGGCCGGCCTTCTCGAGCACTTTCCGCGTCGCGGGCACCGGGCCCATGCCCATCAGCGTGGGCTCGACGCCGACGTAGGCCCAGTGCGTGAGCCTCGCCAGCGGCGTGAGGCCGTGATCCTTCACGCCCTTGGCCGACGCGATGAGGAGCGCCGCGCCGCCGTCCACGATGCCGCTCGCGTTGCCCGCCGTCACGCAGCCGTTCTTGCTGAAGGCCGCCGGCAGTTTCGCCAGCCCCTCCATCGTCGACTCGGGCCGCATGTGATCGTCCTGGACGAAGTGCTCGACCCCTTTGCGGGACTTGATCTCGACGGGCACGACTTCCTCGGTCAGCCGTCCCTCCTTCCAGGCCCGGTCGGCGAGCTGCTGGCTGCGGATCGCGTAGGCGTCCTGCTCTTCCCGCGACACGTTGTACTTGGCGGCGCAGTTCTCCGCCGTCGCCGCCATGGTGCAGCCGCAGTGCGTGTCGAGCAGCGCCGACCACAGCGTGTCCTCGAGCGCGCCTTGTCCGAGCCGAAGCCCGTTTCTCAGGCCGCGGATGACGTGCGGCGCCTGGCTCATGCTCTCCATGCCGCCGGTCAGGACGATATCCGCTTCGCCGAGCTGGATCAGCTGCCCGCCGTTGATCGCGGCCTGGATGCCGGAGCCGCAGAGGCGATTCACCGTCAGCGCCGGAACCTCGATCGGCAACCCCGCTTTGAGTCCGACGTGCCGGGCCCCGTAGACCGCATCGGCGCTGGTCTGGAGCACGTTCCCGAAGACGACGTGGTCGACGTCCTCCGGTGTGACGCCGGTCCGCGTCATCGCCGCCCGCGCCGCGATGGCGCCCAGCTCGATCGCAGAGAAGTCCTTCAACTTGCCCGTGTAGTCCGCCATGGGCGTGCGCGCGCCGCCGAGAATGAAAATGTCGTTCGCCATATCTCCCAATTCCCCCGTGAGGCCTGACCGTCAGGCCGGACGCGACGGGTGGATCTGATTCGTAATGTACGTGCCCGCTTCTACCGTTCCAAGCGTGCCCCCGATGTCCGGCGTGACCTGCTTCTCGCGGACGGCCTTCAGGATCGCCGCATCGATCGCGGCCGCCTCCTGGTCGAGCCCGAGCGTGTCCAGCATCAGCGCGGCAGACGCGATCGCGCCGATCGGGTTGGCGATGTTCTTCCCCGCGAACCGCGGCGCCGAGCCGTGTACCGGCTCGAACATGGACGTCCGCCCGGGATGAATGTTCCCGGAGGCCGCCATCCCCAGGCCCCCCTGGAAGGTCGCGCCCAGGTCGGTGATGATGTCGCCGAACAGATTGTTGGTGACGATGACCTCGAACTGGCCGGGGTCGAGGACCATGTACATCGCCAGCGCGTCGATGTAGTAGTGCGTCGCCTGGACGGCCGGATACTCGGACGCCACCTGCTTGAACACGCGCTGCCACAGGGCGTGCCCCTGCTGCATGGCGTTGCTTTTGTCGGCCATGCACACCTTGGTCAGGCCGCGGCTCTGCGCGAAGGCGAAGGCGTGACGGACGATGCGGTTCACGCCCTTGAAGCTGTTCAGCTCTTCCTGGATCGCGATCTCGTCGTCGGTGCCAGCCTTGAAGCGGCCGCCGATGCTGACGTAGAGCCCCTCGGTGTTCTCCCTGAACACGACGAAGTCGACCTCTTTCGGGCCGCGGTTCTTCAGCGGGCAGAGCCGCTCGTCGAGCAGCTTCACCGGGCGGTAGTTGACGTAGAGATCCAGCTCGAAGCGTGTGCCCAGGAGAATGTCGCGCGCGTGGCGGTTCTCCGGCGTGCGCGGATCGCCAAGCGCCCCGATGAAGATCGCGTCGAAGCCGCGCAGCAGGTCGTAGCCGTCGGACGGGATGGTGATGCCGGTCTCGAGGAAGTAGTCGGCGCTCCAGGGCAGATGCTCGAACTCGAAGCGGCGGCCGAAGGCTTCGCCGGTGCGCGTCAGCACCTTGACCGCTTCCGCCGTGACTTCCTTGCCGATCCCGTCACCCGGGATGATTGCCAGTCTCATACACGCACCCACGGTTTCAACACGGCGGCCACCACGATCACAGAGATCACCAACACCTGTTCTACAGATCTGCTTCGTTGCCGTTGTGCACTTCGCGACCGTCGGGCCGGACCGCCGGCCCGCGTACTCAACATAGCTCGATCCCCATCGCCATGCCCATCCCCCCGGACACGCAGAGCGTCGCGAGACCGCGACGCGCCTGGCGCCGCATCATCTCGTAGAGCAGCGTGACGACGATTCGCGTGCCGGTGCAGCCGATCGGATGCCCGAGGGCGATCGAGCCGCCGTTGACGTTGAGCTTCTCCATCGGGATCGGCAGGTCCTTCAGGACGGCGAGGACCTGCGCGGCGAACGCTTCGTTCAGCTCCACGAGATCGAAATCCTCGAGCGTCAGCCCCGTCTTCTTCAGCAGCTTGTGGACCGCGGGGACCGGACCGATGCCCATCATCCGCGGATCGACGCCCGCGCTGGCCCAGCCCATCACCCTGGCCAGCGGCGTCACGCCGCGGGCCTTCGCGGCCGCGGCGCTCATGATCACGACCGCGGCACCGCCGTCGGTCACACCGGATGACGCGCCCGCCGTGACGATGCCGTCCTGGCCGAAGGCCGGAGGCAGTTTCCGCAGACCCTCGATCGTCGAGCCGGCGCGCGGATGTTCGTCCACGGTCAGCGTCTGATCCTTGCCTTTGGCGTCCTTGAAGGTCATCGCCGCGATCTCGTCGACGAAGCGGCCGGCGGCGATCGCGCGTTCCGCGCGCTGCTGGGACTCGAGCGCGTAGGCGTCGGAGGCCTCGCGAGTGATCCCGTACCGCCCCGCCAAGAGCTCGACCGTTTCACCCATGATCATGCCGCAGATCGAGCACGTGAAGCCGTCGCGGTACATCGCGTCGACCAGGGTGAAGTTGCCCATCTTGTGGCCCCAGCGCGCATCCTCGGCGTCGATGAGGTAGGGCATCCGGCTCATCGATTCGATGCCGCCGGCGAGAACGACGTCGGCGTCGCCGAGCATGATCGACTGCGCTCCGCTCGCGATCGTCTGCATGCCGGAGGCGCACGCCTTGTTGATCGTCTGCGCCGGGACGGTGTCGGGAATCCCGGCTTTGATCGCGACCTGGCGCGCGGGATTCGGACCGGATCCCGCCTGGCGGCCGTGGCCGATCAACACCTCGTCGATCGCATCGGCCGCGACGCCGCCACGATCCATCGCGGCCATCGCGGCGGTCGCTCCGAGATCGGCCGGGTGCACCGTTCTCAACGATCCGCCGTAGCGGCCGATCGGTGTCCGAGCCGCTCCTACAATCACGATCTCCGGAAGGGGCATAACCCTCCAATTGTATCCGCACCGATCGCCGGCGCCGATCGGTCCGCGATCCAAGACCTCGAAACATCGAAACAGAATTTCGAATTCGATCGCGTCGGCTGAGCTTATCTCCAGTGACGAAATCTTCGAAAGACGTGTTCATCCGCTGCGGAGCCGGGACGGGTACAGCGTATGCGTATCCGCCGGCCGTTCAGGAATCTCTTCGCTTCCCAGGAGGTAAGGACTCATGCGTGTTCGCGGATTCGCAGTGTTGCTCGCGATCGCGCTGTTCGCGTGGCCGGCAGGGGCTCAGGAACAGCGTGGGTCGATTGAAGGTGTGATTAAGGATGCGTCGGGCGCCGTATTGCCCGGCGTCACGGTGACGGCGACGGCTCGGTCGGGCGCGAAAGTGGAGACCGTCACCGACGGCACGGGCCTGTATCGCTTCCCATCGCTCGCGCCGGGCGACTATCAGGTGTCGGCGAACCTGCAGGGCTTCAAGGCGGGCACGGTCGACGCTGTGCCGGTCGCGCTCGGGCAGGTGAAGAAAGTCGATTTCGCGCTGAGCGTCGCCGGCATGGCGGAAACGGTCCAGGTTACGGCGGACCGTCCGCTCGTCGACGTCAAGCAGAGCGCGCGGCAGACCAACATCCGCGCCGAACAGGTGGAGCTGCTCCCGAAGGGGCGCGACTTCACGACCCTCGTCACGCAGGCGCCCGGCGCCAACAACGAGGCCAAGCTCGGCGGGTTGTCCATCGACGGCGCGAGCGCCGGCGAGAACCGCTACATCATCGACGGCATCGAGACCACCAGCATCCAGAGCGGCACGTCAGGCAAGAACGTGATCGCCGACTTCGTCGAAGAGGTGCAGGTCAAGTCGAGCGGCTATACCGCGGAGTTCGGCGGAGCCACCGGCGGCGTCGTCAACGTGCTGACCAAGAGCGGCACCAACAGCTTCCACGGCAGCGCGCTGTTCAACTGGGAAGGGAGCAGCCTCTCGGGCGGCTCCGTGCCGGCCGCCGGCACGACCGACGTGACGGTCGCCACCGGGATCCGGTCACTCCGCCTCAGCCCGACCAACGCCACCCTGGCCGAATATGTCAGCTATCCCGAAGACACGGTCAACCGGATCGAGCCCGGTTTCGCCATCGGCGGCCCGATTGCCCGGGACCGGGTCTGGTTCTTCGGCGCCTATCAGCCGGCGCTCACCACCACCGAGCGCACGGTCAACGCCGCGACGGCGCAGTACTCGCTGGGCGAGGCGAATTCCAGCGAGCGGAAGTCGCAGGTCCAGTACGCGACCGGCAACATGACGTCGCAGATGAGCGACAAGCTCCGCGCCCGTGTGGCGTTCAACAACAGCTGGGCGCGCAACACGCATCTGCTGCCGTCGCTCCAGGCGACCGACCCGGCCGGGTCCGACTACGGCAAGGTGTCGACGTTCCCGAACTGGTCGGTGTCCGGCAACCTCGATTGGGTGACGTCGCCCAAGCTGTTCTTCGGCATCCGCGGCGGCTACTACCTCTCTGACCAGTACGACACGAACGTCACAGAGGTGCCCCGCTACAACTGGCCGACGACGAACAACATCGGCCTGCTCGACGTGCCGGTCGCGCTCCAGCGCGGCACCAACTTCTCCAGCGTGTTGTCCAACACCAAGGTCGTCCAGGACAAGCAGACGCGTCTGTACTTCCAGGGCGACGGCACGTTCTACGGCAACCTCGCGGGCGCGCACCAGCTGAAGTTCGGCCTACAGGCCGATCGCCTCGGCAACACCGTGGACTCCGGCGAGTCGCGGCCGCGCGTCACCCTCCGCTGGAACCAGCGGCTGTCGGCCAGCCCCGCCGCGTGCAACGGCATCGTGACGCCGACCAGCACCTGCCGCGGCACCTACGGCTACTACTCGGTGCGCAGCCAGGAAGTGGACCCGACCCGCGGCTTCATCACCTTCGGCGACGTCCACATGAACGTCTTCGGCCTGTTCGTCCAGGACCAGTGGACGATCAACAACAAGCTGACGATCAACGCCGGCGTCCGCACGGAGCGCGAGCAGGTGCCGTACTACGCGCCAGGCGAAAACGTCGACGGCGTCGTCCTGCCCGCGACCGGCATCGAGTTCGGCTTCGGCCAGAAGATCGCGCCGCGCGTCGGCTTCGCGTATGACGTCAGGGGCGACGGCCGGACCAAGGTGTTCGGTTCGTGGGGCATCTTCTACGACATCTTCAAGCTGGAGCTGCCGCGCGGATCGTTCGGCGGCGACAAGTGGCTCGAGTACTACTACACGCTCGACACCTTCGACTGGCCGAATCTCATCACGGCGAACTGCCCGCCGGCGTGCCCCGGCCAGTTGATGCGCACGACGGACTTCCGCCACATCTCGGTGGGGTCGAGCGCGATCGAGCCGGATCTCAAGCCGATGAAGCAGCAGGAAGCGACGGCCGGCATCGAGCATCAGCTCAACGACGTGGTGTCGGCGAGCGTCCGCTACGTGCACAAGCAGATCGACCGCGCGATCGAGGACACGCAGACGGCGACGCTCGACGCGAGCGGCACCGAGATCTACATCATCGCCAACCCGGGCGAAGGGCTCGCCGAGCCGGCGTTCCGCGCCGCCGACGGCACGCTCCTCGCGACCGTGCCGAAGCCGGTCCGCGACTACGACAGCGTCGAGTTCGCGGTCGAAAAGCGCTTCTCCAACAGCTGGTACCTCCGCAGCAGCTACCTGTGGAGCCGCCTGTTCGGCAACTACTCCGGGCTGTCACAGTCCGACGAAAACGGGCGCACCAGCCCCAACGTCGGCCGTCTCTATGACTACCCGATGATGATGTTCATGGACGGCGGGCAAGCGGTCTACGGGCGCCTGCCGACCGATCGGCCGCACCAGTTCAAGACGCAGTTCATCTATCAGGCGCCGTTCGGAACCGCCGTCGGCGTGGACCAGTACGTCGCCAGCGGCCTGCCCGTCTCGCGCGAGCTCGGCATCTACCCCGGCAACAATCTCCCGGTCCAGTATCTGGGCCGCATGAGCGACGGCCGGACGCCGGTGTTCTCGCAGACCAACCTTCTGCTGCAGCAGGAGTTCAAGCTCGCCGGCCAGAAACGGATGCAGGTCAGCCTCAACATCCTGAACCTGTTCAATCAGGACACGGCGATCGCGCGCTTCTCCACCTACCAGCAGGTCAACGGCGTCACGCCGCTCGGACCTGACGGCACGGAAGAGGCGTTCTACCGCGGTCAGCTCCGGCTCGCGGATCTGATCGGCATCCAGGGCGTCGCGCAGGACGCGCGGTTCCTCAAGGACAGCGCGTTCCAGGCGCCGATCCAGGCGCGCTTCGGAGTCAAGTTCCTGTTCTAGTGAGGATCCGAGGGGCGTGTCGCCCCTCGGTCCCCCGGCACGCGTCGTCGCTGGCCGCTCCGTCGGCTCGCGCCGGCGCGTGGCTCGCGCGCGGCGCTCGCTCGCGGCCAGTCGGACTGGTCGGATAGGACGGCCCCGCGGGCACGCTGCCCGCGGGGTTTTTTTTCGCCCGGCATGGAGGTCCGATGCGAACCCGTACGCTACTGCTCGCCGCACTCGCCCTGACCGCCTTCGTGTCCACAATCGATGCCCAGCCGGGAGACACCACGGTGCGCGATCGCGCGCTGGTGCAATACCGCATCGGTCTCGATCACTTGAGGAGCGAAGCCTGGGACAAGGCGGTCGCCGCCTTCCGCGGCGCGATCGACATCGATCAGACGTTCGAGATGGCCTACTACGGGCTGGGCCGCGCGCACATGGGACAGAAGCACTACGCGGACGCCGCGGTGGCGCTCGCGAAATGCCGGGACTTGTATGCCGCGCACGCGGGACGCCGCTTCAGCAACGCACAGGAGGCGCAGCGGCAGCGCCGGGACCAGATGATGGAGCTCGATGAAATCCTGCGCCAGTACCAGACCGGCCCGCAGACGGCCCGATCGTCGGAGACGGTCCGGCAGCTCGGCGAGCGCCGGCGCCAACTCCAGGAGGCGATCAACCGCGGCACCGACCTCGCCATCGAAAACACCGTGCCTGCCTACGTCTCGCTGTCGCTTGGCAGCGCTTACTTTCGCGCAGAGCGTTTCGCCGACGCCGAGCGCGAGTACAAGGCCACGATTGCCGCCGACCCGAAGTCGGGCGAAGCCTACAGCAACCTGGCGGTGGTCTACCTCTATGGCGGCCGCTACAACGAAGCCGAGAACGCGGTCAAGGCGGCCGAGAAAACCGGGTTCAAGGTCAACCCGGCGCTGAAGGAGGACATCAAAAGGAAGAAGGATGGCCGCCTCCCCTGAAGATCCAAAATGTCAGATTCGTGAGTTCAAAGAATCAGATCCTCCATGACGGACGACGGGACCAGCTGGTGGAACCACGGAGAAACGTGTTGAACGACGCCCGTGTGTGACGGGCACGGTGCGTGCTAGACTCTGCGCATCCAAGGCTCCAAAAATCCGGGGTGCGTCCGGATCCTTCAGCGACTCACGTCTATCGGTTCTTCAGGAGGATGTATTAATGCGTTTACCCAAATTGGCGGCGCTGCTCGCCCTCGTGCTGCTGGCTTCGCCAGTGGCCGCCCAGGAGCAGACCGGCTCCATTTTCGGCGTCGTCAAAGACGCATCGGGAGCCGTGCTCCCCGGTGCGACTGTTGAAGCGCGCAGCCCCTCGTCGATCGGTGTCCGGTCTACGGTCAGCGATTCGCAGGGTGCCTACCGGTTCCCGGCGCTGTCGCCCGGCACGTACGAAGTGACGGCCACGCTCCAGGGCTTCGTCACCGCCAAGGCCAGCGCGATCGGCGTGCAGCTTGGCAAGCAGTTCCCGGTCGACCTGACCCTGAAGCTGGCCGGCGTGTCCGAATCGGTCACGGTCAACGCCGAGACGCCGCTCATCGACACCAAGGCGAGCGCGACGACGGCGAGCCTCGATGCGGCGCAGATCGATCTCATCCCGAAAGGGCGCGGTCTCCTCAGCGTCCTCAGCCAGATTCCCGGTACGAACAATGAGGCGCGCGGCGGCGGTCTGATGATCGACGGCGCCTCGGGCTCGGAGAATCGCTTCCTGGTCGACGGCGTCGACCGCACCAACGCGCGCACGGGTTCGGCCGCGGCCGTGAGCGGCACGGAAATCGTGACGCAGGACTTCATCGACACCGTGCAGGTCAAGCAGTCCGGCTACAACGCGGAATACCGCGCGGCCCTCGGCGGCGTCGTCAATGCCGTGACCAAGAGCGGCAGCAACTCGTTCCACGGATCGGGCGGCACCTACTACACCACCAACGACTGGCAAGGCGCGATTCGCCCGACCCTGCGGGCGCTGCCGTCTGACGCCAACCGGGCCGAGTACGTCACGATCCCGCGCGACAAGGGGCACCAGACCGACGTGGTGCTGCAGCTCGGCGGACCGATCCTCAAGGACAAGGGCTGGTTCTTCGTCGGCTACGCGCCCCAGTTCTACCCGTCGGAGCGCACGGTCAAGTGGGCCAACCCCGGCACGTTCCCCGCGGTTCAGACGTTCGAAACCGACGGCAACAACAAGACCATCAACTACAACGCGACCTCGCAGCTGACCAGCGCGATCCGCGCTCGTTTCACGGGCAACAACGAGACGCAGCACGGCGCGCTCGGACTTCCTGCTCTTCAGCCCGACGGAACCAGCACGGCCAGTGCGGCCACCTTCAACCCGCGTTCCCCGGTCTTCACCGAGCAGTTCTCGAATGCCTACAGCGGCATCGTCGACTGGACGGTGACCCAGAGCACGTTCGTGAGCGCCACGGTCAGCTATCTCGGCTACGGTTCACACAGCGCCGGCGGCGACTACTTCCACGGCACGCGCCGCACCTTCAGCACGCCGAACATCGGCATGGCCGGCGTCCCGGCGAACCTCCAGCAGACGACGAACTACGCCGACAACAACTCGAATTCGTTCGCGGTGCAGGACGACTATCAGCGCTTCAACATCGACGTCAACGCGACGAAGTACGGCCGCTGGAAGGGTGAGCACGCGGTCAAGATCGGCGGGCTCTACGAGCGCATCGGCAACCAGGCGAACCTGGGCCAGCAGGCGCCGAACATCGCCTTGAACTGGGGCAGCGTCTATCCGACGACGCAGGGCGTGGATCGCACCGGCCCGTTCGGCTACTTCATCGTCTCGCGCCAGTTCACGGGCGGAGACATTCACGAGACCAACCTGAGCTTCTTCGCGCAGGATCAGTGGACGGTCAACAACAAGCTGACCCTGAACTACGGCCTGCGCCTCGAAAACGAAGAGATCCCGTCGTACAACCCGGCCGCGCCGGGCGTGAAGTTCGGGTGGGGCGACAAGATCGGGCCCCGCGCCGGATTCGCCTACGACTTCAAGGGTGACGGCAAGACCAAGATGTACGGCTCCTACGGCATCTTCTACGACACGATGAAGCTCGAGATGCCGCGCGGCGCGTGGGGTGGCGACAAGTGGATCAGCTACTACTACACGCTCGACACGCCCAACTGGCCGTCGATCGACTGCTCCGATGGCTTCGGCGCGACCTGCACCGGCGGCACGTTCATCGAATCGATCAACTTCCGCCACACCTCGAACGAGCCGGGCAGCCTGATCGGCCAGGTCGATCCGGACCTCAACCCGACCAAGAAGCACGAGTACACGCTCGGTCTCGACCGCGAGCTGCGCGCGGGCATGTCGCTCGGCATCCGCTACGCCCACAAGGGCTGGGACGAGACGATCGACGACATCGGCGTCTGCGAGAAGGGCAGCCAGGTCTGCGGTGAGGTCTACAACATCGCGAACCCCGGCAAGGGCCTGGGCAAGACCCCGATCGAGGGCGTCAAGACCGTACCGGACGTCGTCAACGTCTACGACGGCGTCGAGTTCGTGGTGCGCAAGCGCTACTCGCACAACTGGCAGGCGACCTCGAGCGTCGTGTTCAGCCGTCTCTATGGCAACTACGGCGGTCTCGCCAGCTCGGACGAAAACGGCCGCCAGGCGCCGAACGTCAGCCGCTACTACGACTCCCTGTTCCTGTCGTTCGACCAGAAGGGCAATGAAGCCATCGGCCGCCTGAACACCGACCGTCCGGTCCAGTTCAAGGCTCAGGCTTCCTACCGCGCGCCGTGGGGCACCACGTTCGGCGGCAACTTCTACGCGCAGTCCGGTCTGCTGCAGTCGTCGACCGTCAGCTATCAGGGCGTGCCGATCTACTTCAACGGCCGCGGCGACCTCGGCCGCATGTCGATGCTGAACCAGACCGACCTGCTGGTCGCCCACGACATCAAGATCTACGGCAGCACCAGACTTGGTCTCCAGGCGAACATCACCAACCTGTTCGACCAGGACACGGCCACCCGTCTGGCCTTCGCGGCGTACCGCGACGCGCTGGTAATCCCCGGGTTCCCGACCGGCCGCGTCGCCGACGCGTTCTTCCAGCCCGGCGGCTTCGACACGGTGGCCATCCAGGCGTCCCGCATGCCGAACTCGGGGCGGCCGTCGCCGACCTACAAGCAGGCCGACCAGTTCCTCGGGGCCCGCTCGATCCGCGTCATGGCGAAGATCCAGTTCTAACGCGCATCGCTCACTCGTAGACGGACATCGGGCGGCGAGACATCTCGCCGCCCGATCTTTTTCCGGGAGGGGTCGCCCTCCGACTCCCCGACACGCGTGCTACGCTCCACTCCGTTGGCCGGTCCTAAATCCAAACGACGCTCCGCTCTCCGAGGCGCCAAGCCACCGGCCCGATCCGGGACGACCGGACGGATCTCCCCTCTCGCCATACTCGGCGCACTCGCGCTGATCCTGATCGCCGGCTTCGCGGCCTACTCCAACAGTTTCACCGGACTGTTCGTGTTCGACGACGAACCGGCCGTCGCGCAGAACTCCAACCTGCGCAGCCTGTGGCCGCTGACGACGGCGATGTCGGCGCCGGCTGGCACCACGCTCTCGGGCCGGCCCGTGGCGGCGCTGTCGTTTGCCGTCGACCACGCGCTGTCAGGCGGATCGCTCTCCGGGTACCACACCACCAACCTGCTGATTCACCTGACCGCCTCCCTCCTGGTGTTCGCCATTGCGCGACGCACGCTGCTGACGCCCGCACTGAAAGATCGTTTCGCGGGTTCGGCCACGACGCTCGCCCTCATCGTCGCGCTCGTCTTTGTCGTACATCCGCTCCAGACCGGATCCGTCACCTACATCGTCCAGCGCGTCGAGTCGCTGATGGGCCTGTTCTACCTGGCGACGATCTACTGCGGCATCCGTGCGCTGGACGCCGGAGGATCGGCCCGGATGCCCTGGATCGTCGGCTCGACCCTGGCGTGCGCCCTCGGGATGGGGACCAAGGAAGTCATGGCCACGGCGCCGCTGATGGTCCTGGTGTGGGATTGCCTGTTTGCGCCGGATAGGATGCGGGACCGCAGGTCCCTCTACGCGTCGCTGGCGGCCACGTGGACGATCCTCGCCGTCCTCGTGGCCGGCGGCCATCGGACGTCGGCGGTCGGCTTCGGCTTCGCCGAGTGGCCGTGGTGGCGCTACCTGATGACGCAGACCGAAGTCGTCACGCACTACCTGCGCCTGGCCGTTCTGCCGGCGCCGCTGGTGCTCGACTATGAATGGCCGGCCGCCGCGTCATTCGCGCACGTGCTCGTCCCCGGATTCCTGCTCGCCGCGCTCCTCGCCGCCACCGTGTGGGGACTGGCGCGTCGTGCTCCCGGGGCGTTCGCCGGCGCCTGGTTCTTCCTGATCCTCGCGCCCAGTTCGAGCGTGCTCCCGATCGTCACCGAAGTGGCCGCGGAACACCGGATGTACCTGCCGCTGGCCGGTGTCATCGCGTTCGTCGTGATCGGGCTGTTCGAGGCCGGGCGCCAGGTGGCAGGCGCTCTTTCGTCGAGCGCGCGTCGCGCCCCGGCCGGTGCGGGGCTCGTCGCGGCGTTGGCCGTCGTGATTCTCTTCGCGCGGATGACCCACCAACGCAATGCCGACTACCAGGACTACGACCGCATCTGGACCGACACCATCGCCAAGCGCCCACGCAACGCACGCGCGCGAAACAACTACGCGACCTCGCTGCTGCTGAAGGGAGGTTACGCCGAGGCCGAGCCTCACCTGCGTGTGGCGCTGGCGGAAAAACCGTCGTTCCCGGAGGCCGAAGCCAATCTCGGCGTAGCCCTGTCGGCCCAGGGCCGGTTCGCGGAAGGCGCGGAACACCTGCGCCGCGCCATCGCGCTGCAACCAGACTACACGTCAGCGCACCGCAACCTCGGCGAGAACTACGCGATCCAACATCGCATGGGAGACGCGGCCGCGTCGTTCGCGAAAGTGCTCGAGTCCCAGCCGGACGACGTGGGGGTCTTGAACCGGATCGCCTGGATTCTGGCCACCGCCGGCGACGAGCGCGTCCGCGACGGCGCGCGCGCGCTCGGCTTCGCGCAGCGCGCGGTCGGGCTCACCGCCAGGCAGGATGCGGATGCGCTGGACTCGCTGGCCGCCGCCTTCGCCGAGCTGGGGCAATTCGACGGCGCGCTCGCCGCGGCACGGGAAGGCCTGACGGTCGCGCGCGCCAGGGGCAACGTCGATCTGGCTCGAGGCCTGGAACAGCGCGCGGTCCTCTACGCCCGCGGCCAGAAGTATCGAGAGCCCTGAACTCGAGAGGCGCGAGCGAGCAGAGCGCGCGGAGTCTCCCCGCCGCGAATCCAGTCAGCAGTCGTCGAGAAGGATCTCGCGCGGACACGCGGAGGCGCCGACATCTGCAAGAGAACGAGTTCCGCACCCTCGGCGTGTTTCCGCTCGCGGCGAGAGAGCGTGAACCTCTCCGGGGCCTCCGCTCCCGCGGCGCCCGTTACCGTCACACACCGACTTCGACGTCACCGAGGACGCGATCCAGATCCGTCGCGGTGAACGGCTTGGTCAGCACCGGCATCTCGCCGAACTCCTGTCTCGAATCCTGGAGCGCGGCGATGTCGCCGGTGACGAAGACGAAGCGACGGCCCAGTCCCGGCTGCGCCGAGCGGATGTGACGCAGGCAGTCGCCGCCGTTGCCGTCGCCGAGCCGCACGTCGCACAGCACCAGATCGAACGTCCGGC
>Ga0075365_10000356_pt1 | contig 16470 bp, 15 predicted proteins | sample EndMetdeltDD1765_FD_71387 | JGI IMG/M metagenome (GOLD analysis project Ga0075365, IMG submission 71387) | Populus endosphere microbial communities from Tennessee, USA - Endosphere MetaG P. deltoides DD176-5 | ecosystem: Host-associated > Plants > Roots > Endosphere | place: USA: Tennessee... | reverse complement strand
ATGATCCTGTCCGACGGTGCGCACCACACGAACGCCACGTACTACAACGACGTCCGGGTTCCCGCCGAGATGCTGGTCGGCGAGGAGAACGGCGGTTGGCGGCTGATCACCACCCAGTTGAACAACGAGCGCGTCATGCTCGGTCCGGCGGGCCGGTTCGCCTCGCTGTACGACCGCGTACACGACTGGGCCGCGAAGCCGGGCTCCAACGGCGACACGCCGCTCGATCACGACGACGTGAAGCGTTCACTCGGTGAGCTCAAGGCGATGTGGCGCATCAACGAACTGCTGAACTGGCAGGTCGCCGCGTCCGGCGAGACCATCGACGTCGCAGATGCCGCCGCCACCAAGGTGTTCGGCACCGAGCGCATCCAGTACGCGGGCCGCCTGGCCGAGGAGATCGTCGGCAAGTACGGCAACCCGGCGGATCCGGACACCGCCGAACTACTCGAGTGGTTGGACTCGCAGACCAAGCGCAATCTGGTGATCACGTTCGGCGGAGGTGTCAACGAGGTGATGCGGGAAATGATCGCTGCGGCAGGGCTCAAGGTCCCGAGGGTTCCGCGGTGAGCGCGGTCGAGGACATCCAGGCCGCGGCCGAACGGGTCAAGGCCGAGGGCAAGAGCAAGCCGCGCACCGGCCGCCACCCGGTGAACCAGCCGATGATCGACCACTGGCTCGACGCGATGGGGGACAACAACCCCATCTACGTCGACGAGGCAGCCGCCAAGGCGGCCGGCCACCCGGGCACCGTCGCACCGCCCGCGATGATCCAGGTCTGGACCATGATGGGGTTGGGCGGCAATCGGCCCGACGATGATCCGTTGGGCAAGATCCTCGGATTGTTCGACGAGGCAGGCTATATCGGCGTCGTCGCGACGAATTGCGAGCAGACCTACCACCGCTACCTTCGTCCCGGCGAGGAGGTCAGCGTCGCGGCCGAGCTGACCGACGTCGTCGGTCCCAAGCGGACCGCGCTCGGTGAGGGCTTTTTCATCACCCAGCGGATCTCCTGGCAGGTCGGCGACGAAGACGTCGCCGAAATGATGTGGCGCATCATGAAGTTCAGGCCTGCCGATCAGGATGCGGCTCCGGCGACCTCGGTGCCCGACGATCTCGACGCGGACAGCATGATGCGTCCGGCGTCGTCACGTGACACGAAGTTCTTCTGGGACGGCGTCGACGCCCACGAACTGCGCATCCAGAAGCGTGGCGACGGCACGCTGGTGCATCCGCCGATACCTGCGCTCTGGCAGGACAAGGAGACGCCGACCGACTACGTCGTCGCCTCGGGTAAGGGCACGGTGTTCAGCTTCGTGGTGCACCACGCCCCGAAGGTGCCCGGTCGCACGCTGCCGTTCGTCATCGCGCTGGTCGAACTCGAGGAGGGTGTGCGGATGCTCGGTGAGCTCCGCAACGTCGACCCCGCGAGCGTGAAGATCGGATTACCGGTCCGCGCAACGTATATCGACTTCCCTGAAGGCGATGCAGGGCCGGCCTGGACGAACTACGCATGGGAGCCCGCACAGTGACCGCACCGGAACTCCAAGTAGGCGCCAAGCTGCCCGAGCTCGCGCTGTACGGCGATCCGACGTTCATCGTGTCGACGGCGATTGCCACGCGTGACTATCAGGATGTGCACCACGACCGGGACAAGGCGCAGGCCAAGGGTTCCAAGGACATCTTCGTCAACATCCTGACCGACACCGGTCTGGTGCAGCGCTACATCACCGATTGGGCCGGACCGAACGCGATCATCAAGACGATCGGGCTGCGGCTCGGTGTGCCGTGGTATGCGTACGACACGGTGACGTTCAGAGGTGAGGTCACCGCGGTCGAGGACGGCCTGATCTCGCTGAAAGTCACTGGCAGCAACAGCCTCGGCGACCATGTGATCGCCAACGCGACCCTCACGATCGGAGAAAACGCCTGATGCCGGGTGCACTGTCCGGGAAGGCCGCGATCGTCGGGATCGGCGCCACCGACTTTTCCAAGAACTCCGGCCGCAGCGAGCTGCGGCTCGCATCGGAAGCTGTGCTGGACGCCTTGGCGGACGCCGGACTCACACCCGCGGATGTGGACGGCATGGTGACGTTCACGATGGACTCCAACACCGAGGTGTCGATCGCGCGTGCCACCGGAATCGGTGAGCTGAAGTTCTTCTCCAAGATCCATCACGGCGGCGGCGCGGCGTGCGCGACGGTCCAGCAGGCCGCGATCGCGGTGGCGACGGGCGTCGCGGATTGCGTTGTGGCATACCGGGCTTTCAACGAGCGCTCGGGTATGCGTTTCGGCCAGGTGCAGATGCGGTTGGTGGAGAACGCCGACTCCACGGGTGTGGACAATTCGTTCTCGTATCCGCACGGTCTGTCGACGCCGGCCGCTCAGGTGGCGATGATCGCCCAGCGCTACATGCACTATTCCGGTGCGACGAGCGCAGACTTCGGTGCCGTCTCGGTGGCCGACCGAAAGCACGCCGCCAACAACCCGAAGGCGTACTTCTACGAGAAGCCGATCACCATCGAGGATCATCAGAACTCGCGATGGATTGCCGAGCCGCTACGGCTGCTCGACTGCTGCCAGGAGACCGATGGCGGTGTGGCACTGGTGATTACGTCCGCCGAGCGGGCCAAGGATCTCAAGCACCGGCCGGCCGTCATCGAGGCGGCGTCGCAGGGCTCCAGCCCCGACCAGTATTCGATGACGAGCTACTACCGATCGGAACTGGGTCTGCCCGAGATGGGTCTGGTGGGCCGGCAGCTCTGGGAGCAGTCGGGTCTCACCCCCGCCGACATCCAAACCGCGATTCTCTACGACCACTTCACGCCGTTCACTCTGATCCAGCTGGAGGAGTTGGGGTTCTGTGCGCCGGGTGAGGCGAAGGACTTCATCTCCGACGGCGCGATCGAGATCGGTGGCAGGTTGCCGATCAACACCCACGGCGGCCAGCTCGGCGAGGCGTATATCCACGGTATGAACGGCATCGCCGAAGGTGTCCGGCAGCTACGCGGAACCTCGGTGAATCCGGTGGACAACGTCGAACACGTGCTCGTCACCGCGGGCACCGGAGTGCCCACCTCCGGCTTGATCCTGGGCTGATTGACGGCGCTCCAGCAAATTGGGTTACGTACTCGTAAATTTAGCAAAGGCAGATTGCACTTTGCCAAAATTGGGAAACCGTTGCTCGTTTTGCATTCCGGGGTACTAGGCCCTGCGCGGCGCAGCGATCCTGGAAGGCTGGAATGCCAGCGCGTCTCCGCACATAAGCGCGATTACGGTCGCTCGACGCGCAAACGATGCGGTATCGGAAAAATTCAAGCAGGTAATTCACAGGGTGTCTGTACTTTTCAGTATGGATCGCAGCCGTCTAGCAGGCCCTTCCCTAGGGATGTTCGAGATCTAGATCGACCCGGCTCCCGATCTTGTACATGCAAACAGAACTATTTGCCGTGCGTTCAGTATTGTGGATTGACTTCCATTTCGGCAAATGCTTAGCTAGGCAATCTCGGAGGACTGGTGGCGGCAACTGACCCTGCCGCAACCGCGGTCACGGGAGGACGCCAAGTCGTCGGGCAGTGGCGCCGAGCGACCGGTCAACCGCACGGTCTGGCTGAGGACCGAAAGAGCGCGCGTCGAACGTGGCCCGCGACGAAATTTGAGTCTGGCAAATGGCTCGTCAATTGAGGGAAAGCTGCGGAGAAGGGATCCAGGTGTGGGACATCTGGAGAAAACTCGACAGGAGGCTTGCGACCGTCCACATGACGCGTCCACGCCTGATCCACCGGACCGATCCGCTCGGTTGTCGGATCCATCGCCACCATCTTCATGCCTTCACGGTCTGTCCGCGGGTTACAGGATTGTGGAGGATGACGATCCGGATAGACGGACCAATGGACATGCCCAACGGGCAGAGCTGGCCACGCTGAGTACGCTGACGCGTCTCGCGCCGGTCGCTGGCCGAACCCCCGTGCCTCAGGTCAGGTTCCTGATCGTCGATGACTGCAAGCTGAATCGCGAGAACCTCGGCGCAATGTTCGCCGCACACGGATGCTCCGAACCGACCATGGCGTGGGATTTGCCGTCGCTGTGCGCTGCGCTAGGCGAGACCGCACCCGAAATTGTGCTGTTCAACACGGGAACTCGCGACAACATGACCTTGCTACGACTGGTGCGGGATACGTGCCCTGAAGCGCGACTGATCGTCATCGGTATCTCGGATGACGACGAGTCAGAGATCGTTGCATGCGCGGAGGCGGGTGTCTCCGGCTACCATCTGCGTGCGGAATCGCTCGATGACTTGCTCACGCTCATGACCAGAGTCGCCGATGGGGAGTCCCTCTGCTCCCCAAAGGTTTCCGCGATTCTCCTGAGACGACTGTCGACGCTTGCCTCGCAACGGCAGCCCGAGGTAAAAGAACTAGTGCTCACTGCGCGCGAGATCCAGATCCTTCGATTGCTCGAATCAGGCCTTTCGAACCAAGAGCTCGCTGACCATCTGTATATCGCGCTGCCCACGGTGAAGAACCACGTCCATAGCGTGTTGAGGAAGCTCGGGGTAAGCACACGCGGCGAGGCGGCGGCGTACTCGAGGTCCATGCGGCGCCACGAACTGGCAGACGGGATCTAGTACTGGAACCGGAGTCAAAATGGCTCTGACGGTCCATATACGACTGGCGCACGTGCGTTGATAGTGGATCCGTGACATACACGGAATCTTGCGGCCTGTTCCCAATGGGATCTATGCCGGGGAGCACATTCACCTGGGGGCAGCAGAAACGCCGCCCACGTTGAATACCCTGGTGTCGAGGAACTCTGACGCTGTGGACGAGCAAACGGTCGAGCACGCGACGGGGCGCAACCTTCTCTTCGACGGGTTGGTCATCGTCGACGACTGCACCCTTTTCCGTGAAATCCTTGCTGACATTTTGCCGCTCAGAGGAGTGCCTGTCGCCAGCACTGCGTGGGACTTGCCGTCGCTGATAGCGGCCTTTGAGCATGCGGAAGCGAGCTTGGTGTTGCTCAACATGGCGACTCGGAGCAGTCACCTGTTGATCCGCACGGCGAAAGACATCAAGCCCGGCGTGCGGATCATCGTTGTCGGCATCCCGGAGGACGACGAACAAAGGATCATCGCCTGTGCCGAAGCCGGAGTGGCCGGTTACCACCTGCGCCGCGACTCGCTGGACGATCTGATCAACGTAATTGTCGATGTGGCGAGCGGGCAATCTACCTGTCCGCCATGGGTCTCGGCGATTTTGCTCCGACGGCTGTCGACCTTGGCGTCTCAGCCGCAACTAGTAGAACGTGACTTAGTTCTTACGACTCGGGAGGCCCAGATCCTCAAGATGCTGGAACTAGGCCGATCCAATAGGGATATCGCAATGAGGCTCAACATCGCCGTGCACACGGTGAAAAACCATGTCCACAACCTGTTTACGAAGCTAGGTGTTAGTACGCGTGCTGAGGCCGCCGCCCGCTCGCACGCCATCCTCACAGAGCGGAACGCACGTAGGGACTAGACCCCGATCCAGTCGAAAGTTGGGTCCGATGGTCCATGTACGCCACCCGCCCGCGCACCGATAGTGATGTCATGGTTTTCGGATTTGCTTCAGCGCTTGATTGCCAGCCACCGGCGTGGGAAACCTCCCCCCGGCTACCCACGCCGGTGGCGCCGAGAACATCGGGTCAGGAGCTTCGCCAATGCGCGGCATAGTCGCCTGCCGCACAGACGATCCCGCAGTCGACGACGACGCCGCGTCTGCGGTCACCGAAACTGCAGGCGACGTTGTTGAGGATTTCATCGCTGCGGCCGGACGCTGGCCTGACCGAACTGCCCTCGCGTACAACGGAATGCCCACCACGTACAGCGCCCTCGCAGAACGAGTACGCATTGTCTCCATGCGCTATGCGAGAGAACTGGGCGTCGCTGACGAATCGAAGAGGATCGCGGTTTCGGTGTCACACAACCCTGCGATGGCAGAACACCTTCTGGGAATAATGCAGGCCGGCGCGACGTACTGCCCGATCGACGCCGCCCTTCCTGACGCACGCAAGCAGGCACTGATCGCAACCCTCGGCGTCCATCGCCTGTTCACGACCGGTCGAGATGAGAACCCGACGGCTCCAGAGGTATTGCCATTCGAACCGGTGAGGGATCAGCACGACCCGGCCTACGTGCTGTGCACCTCGGGCTCCACCGGCGCACCGAAGCCGGTAGCGGTTTCCCGCCATGCACTGGCCGTAACGGTGCGCGAGCTGCGACGCCTCTTCGCGCTCACGCCGGAGGACCGAGTGCTTCAGTTCGCCTCACTCGGCTGGGATACGTGTCTCGAAGAGATACTTCCGACGTTGACCGCGGGCGCGACACTGGTCTTCGACGACGCAGCACATTCCGGATCGTTCCCGTTGTTCATTCGCATGCTGACGGAGCAGCGAGTCACCGTACTCGACCTGCCCACGGCGTTCTGGCACGAACTGGTGCTGTTCCTGTACAACGACCGGGCGGTGCTTCCCGACACCGTTCGGCTGGTGATCATCGGTGGTGAGCGGGTCGACGCGACCCGCTTACAGCAGTGGCGTGATCTCGACGTCGGACACGTCGGGCTGCTGAACACCTACGGCTGCACCGAGACCACCCTTGTGACGCACGCGGTGCAGCTGAGTGGTCTCGGGGCCGACCTGGAACTCGCGTCCTACGAGGACGACATCCCGGTCGGGCGCCCGCTGCCTCACGTCCGCGATCACATCACCGACGATGGCGAGCTTCTGGTGGCGGGGCCGGGACTGGCGACTGGGTATCTCGCATCGCCGGAACTGACGGATTCCGCCTTTCCTGTTGTCGACCACGGCTCCGGCCCGACCCGGTGGTTCTGCACCGGCGACCTGGTCACCCGCGGCCAGCGCGGTCTGCTCTACTCGCGCGGTCGTAGAGACGAACAGGTGAAAGTTCGTGGGGTACGGGTACATCCGGCCGAGGTAGAAGCTCAATTGACGTCGCATCCGGCTGTCGGGGGCGCGGTGGTCGTCGGGGAGGAACGACTTCTCGGGCCCACATCGCTGACTGCTTACGTCGTGCAGACCGGCCCGTCCACCCCGGCTGAGCTGAAACGCTATCTCGGCGAACGCCTACCCAGCCAGTTCGTGCCCACGAAAGTGACATACGTTGCGGCGCTGAGCTACACGGCGAGCGGCAAGATCGATCGGGCCGCGACAGCACAGGCCGCCATCCATCGCGACAACAGAGGAGACGGCCGATGAACACCGGCCACATCGTCCAGATATTCAGTCGGGTCCTAGATGTCATCGAGGTGTACCCCCACTCCGACTTCTTCGACCTTGGCGGCGACTCATTGTTGGCAACCCGGGTGCTCAGCGCAATCGCGCGGGATTTCGGCGCCGAACTGACATGGGAAGATTTCATCGAAAACCCCTCGGCGCAAGGGTTGTTCGAAAAAGTCGCCGCCACAGTGGCATGAATACCGCAGGAATGCGCGTCGTCGTGGTCGGCGCCGGTCTGGCCGGGCTGACCGCAGCCGTGGAGCTGGCGACAGCGGGAGCGGAGGTCACCGTCCTGGAGGCGCGCGACCGCGTGGGTGGCCGGATGCGCGGCGTCTCGATCTCCGAAGGAGTCGTCGCCGACGGTGGCGCTGCATATCTCGGAGTTCGGCACACCGAACTGCTTGCACAGATTCGGGAGCACGGACTCGGCCTGGTCTCCACGGCGATGAGCGGAGACAGCACGTTTCTGCTGTCGGACCGGCGCACCACAACCCCCGGTCGGGTGCCTCCACTGGACGCTGTCGCGCTCGGTGATCTGTTCGATCGACTCGAAGACCTCGTCGCCCAGGTTCGGCCAGACGCGCCATGGCTCACCTCACGCGCGGAGCACCTTGACCGGGTGACTGTCGACCGATGGATCGCCGAACACGTGGTGCATCCGGACGCGCGCACGTTCTTTCCGCTTTTCCTCGGCGAGATGATGGCCGCTGAACCGGCCTCGATTTCGGTACTTCACATGGCCTGCTATCTGCGCTCCGGCGGAGGCATCCGGTATTTGAATGCCTTCGAGGGCGGGGCGCAACAGTGGCGCGTCGCCGGCGGTGCGCATCTGTTGGCGGAGGCACTCGCTCGACGGCTCGATGGCCGAGTCTTGCTGGACCATCCGGTAAGTGCGATCGATCAGGAATCGGATGCGGTCGTGGTGCGATCACTGTCGCCATCCGATGGCACCGTCTCGGAACATCGCGCCGACCGGGTCGTCGTCGCCGTTCCTCCGCTGTTGGCTCAACGGATCCAATTCCGGCCTGCGCTTCCGGCGCCCCGGGCGACTTCGGTGACCGGCCGCGGGTGTGCGGTCAAGGTGCACTTGGGATATCCGATCCCCTTATGGCGCGAACACGGCCTTTCCGGCTGGTCGGTGAGCGCGAGTGGGCCGTTGTTGTCCACCGTCGACGATTCGCCGCCCTCTGGACGCGCTGGCGTTCTGACAGGGTTCGTGACCGGCGCGGCAGCGTCGGCGTTGTCCGTACTATCGACGGCCCGCAAGCGCGATGCAGTGCTGTCGCACGTCGCGCGGCTCTTCCCGCAGTTGCCAACGCCACAGCACTGCACCGTGACCGACTGGCTGGCCGCGAAGTACAGCAGAGGGTGCTATGCGGCACTGTTCGGTCCTGGCGACTGGATGCGGCTGGGCCCAACACTGACTGCGCCCCACGGACGCATCCACTGGGCAGGCACCGAGACCAGTCTGGACTTCTTCGGGCTCATGGAAGGTGCCATCAGATCGGGTCAACGGGTCGCCACTGAGCTCATCGACAGCGCCGACTCGATGGCCGTCTCGCGGAAGGTTCTGTCCCAATGACAACACTGAGCGAAATCTCCGAAGTCAGGCGCACGGGCTTCACGGCTGCCGTCGATCAGCCGTATTCGTATGTGCGAAAGGAGCTTTTCGAGCCGGACTGGCGGCGGTATCCGGGATGGGCGACGGTCACCGACTCTGAGTGGCGGGATCCGCAGTGGCAGCGAGCACACTCGGTGAAGAACGTCGGTCAGCTGCGTGCGGTCATGGGCGGGCTGCTAGACGAGCGGTTCTACGCCGATCTCATCGCTGATCAGGAACAGCGCGCGACCATGTCCATGCTGCTTCCGCCGCAGATGCTCAACACCATGGCTCCGCTTTGTGCGCCGGAGCGGCGGTGGTTCACCGAGGCGTTCTATGCCGACCCCATCCGGCGATACATGTTGCCCGTACTCAGCGACCGTGATCCGGAGTGGAGCTCACATCCCTACGCCGAGCGGGACTCGCTGCACGAAACCGACATGTGGGTTGTCGAAGGCCTAACTCACCGCTACCCGACCAAGATACTGGCCGAACTGCTGGCCACCTGCCCGCAATACTGCGGGCATTGCACCCGAATGGATCTCGTCGGTAACTCCACACCGACCATCGCGAAGTCCAGGTTGGCGTTGAATCCGGCCGATCGGCAAGACCGGATGTTGAAGTATTTGCGGACCACTCCGACGGTGCGCGATGTGGTGGTCTCCGGCGGTGATGTGGCCAATGTACCGTGGCCGCGGCTGGAGTCTTTCGTCACGCAGTTGCTCGAGATCGACACCATCCGCGACATCCGGTTGGCCACGAAGGCGCTGGCGGGTCTGCCGCAGCATTGGCTGCAACCGAAGGTCATCGACGGAGTTAATCGATTGGCGCACACCGCATCCACCCGAGGGGTGAACCTGGCGCTACACACCCACGTGAACCACGTACAGTCGGTGACTCCGCTGGTCGCCGCAGCGGCGCGGGCGCTGCTCGACGCAGGTTTACGGGACGTGCGGAATCAGGGCGTGCTGATGCGGGGAGTCAACGCCAGCGCCGCAGATCTGCTCGACCTGTGCTTCGCACTCCAGGGAGAGGCGAACATCCTGCCGTACTACTTCTACATGTGCGACATGATTCCTAACTCCGAACACTGGCGGATCGCGCTGTGGGAGGCGCAACAACTGCAGTCCGAGATCATGGGATATCTCCCGGGTTTCGCCACCCCGAGACTGGTCTGCGACGTGCCCTTCGTCGGTAAGCGGTGGGTTCACCAGGTCATCTACTATGACCGGATTCGCGGGATCTCGCATTGGAGCAAGAACTACCGCACCGGGTTGGATGACATGGATTCCGCCGCCCTGAACAAGGTTTACCCGTATTACGACCCGATCGGAAGTCTGCCGGCGCCCGGACAGCTGTGGTGGCAACAGATTCGCGAATGCGCAAGCCGCGAGCCGGTTTCGGTGGAGTGATGGCGATGACAGACATCGAGGCGGGGCCGGAGCCGAAGACGCTCGACCACGGCGTCGGCCCTTCCCTGCACAAGCTCATGCCGAGCGAGGTCTTCGAACGTGCCACGTGGCAACGGCGTTACATAGCCAAGCTTCGATTCACCGACACCTGCGTGGTCTGCTCGGCAGTGCTCCTGGCGCAGTACGTGCGGTTCGGATCCACCCTCACCGCACCCGAATACTTCGAGTACTTCGTCCCGGGCTTCTCCGTCGCCTTCATCGTGGTGTGGCTCTGCGCCCTGGCGGGACTGCACACTCGATCAGCGAGGATTATTGGTTCCGGCATCGAAGAGTACCGACGTGTGGTCGCCGCGTCCTTCTGGACATTCGGCGCCGTCGCGATCGTCACCCTGCTACTCAAAGTCGATGTCGTGCGTGGGTATCTCGCGGTCGCGCTTCCGGTGGGGACCATCGGTCTGGTAGTGAGCCGATCGCTCTTACGCGGACGTTTGGCGCGCATGCGTGCGGAAGGCGGCTGTCAGGCTGCGGTGCTTGTGATCGGCGAGATCGCCGCTGCGCAGACGCTGGCGAATGAGCTGACTCGTAATCCGGTTGACGGGTACCGCGTCGTTGGCGTCGCGATTCCCGGATACGGCCTCCCACGGGGCGACCATGTCACCGTCAACGGTAGAAGTGTCCCCATCATCGGCGGTGAGACGCAGGTGTTGGAAGCGATCCAGGTGTGCGGCGCCGACACCGTAGCGATCGCCGGGACGGAACACTTTGGTGTGACGGGTATCCGGAAGCTCATCTGGAATCTCGAGCCGCTGGGAGTCGATCTCGTGGTTTCGACCGGAGTGATGGATGTAGCGCTCTCCCGTCTGGTGATGCGCCCGATTGCGGGCCTTCCGCTGCTCCATATCGAAAAACCACAGTACCTCGGCGCCAAGCGATTCCAGAAGCGCGCTTTCGACATCGTCTTCGCCTCGGGAGCGCTGATGGCAACGCTGCCTCTCTTGATAGTCGCGGCCGCTTCGGTCAAGATGACCAGCCGAGGACCTGTCTTCTATTGCGCCGAGAGGATCGGCATCGACGGTAGGCCGTTCTCCATGTTGAAGTTCCGCACCATGGTCAAGGATGCTGACAGCCAACTGGCTGAGCTGTTGTCCGCCAATGAATCTGATGGCCTGCTGTTCAAGATCCACGATGATCCCCGTATCACTCGTGTGGGCCGAACCCTACGGCGCTTCAGCATCGACGAGCTCCCGCAGTTCCTGAACGTGTTGCGTGGCGAGATGAGCGTCGTAGGGCCTCGCCCGCCCATCAGGCGCGAGGTGGAGGCCTATGACTGTGACGTGCTACGCCGACTTCTCGTGAAACCGGGCGTCACAGGCTTGTGGCAGGTGAGCGGCCGTTCCGATCTGTCCTGGGAGCAATCGGTTCGTCTCGATCTGTCGTATGTCGACAACTGGTCGATGATCGAGGACGTCTTGATCATCGTAAAAACGCTGCGAGCGGTATTCCGCCGAGCCGGAGCCTACTGAGGTTGCCATGAGTGATCAGATATCCGTCACGGTCATCGGACTTAACTACGCCCCGGAACCCTTGGGGGTCGCGCCCTATACGACGGCGTTGTGTCGTGGCCTGGCCGGTAGGGGCTACCGGATCAACGTCGTCACGGGCATGCCTCACTATCCGGAATGGCGGTTACCGGCGGAATACCGCTGGACGTGGGAATCGACCGAGACGATCGACGGCGTGCCCGTGAAGCGGGTGCGGCATTCGGTTCCGAAGAACACGTCGAATGTGCGCCGGGTCTTGATGGAGGCGACGTTCGGAGGACGGGCGGCGGCATCACGATGGCACAGTCCGGACGTGATCATCTGCACATCCCCGGCCCTGATCGCCACTGCGGCTCAATGTCTTCGGCGTCGGGGATCGTTACTGCGCAAGCCCGCCCTGGGTGTCTGGGTTCAGGACCTTTACACAGTCGGAATGAGCGAGACGCAGAATTCGGCATCCACCGCTACCGGAGTCCTCGGCCGATTGGAAAGTTGGGTTCTGCGCGAGGCTGACGGCGTCGTCGTCGCGCACGATCGATTTCGCAATCGACTCATAGAGAACATGCGCGTTGATCCGGCCAAGATCGCGGTGATCAGGAATTGGACTCACGTTCAATCGGACGGCACGAGCGAGCGATCCGTGACCCGGGGACGATTCGGCTGGGCGGATGACGAGACGGTGATTCTGCACGCGGGGAGCATGGGCGTCAAGCAGGGCCTGGAAAACGTCGTTCGGGCTGCTGCGATCGCAGACACGAATGATGCGAGGGTCCGATTCGTCCTCATGGGTGATGGGAATCAGCGACGCGCACTCGAGACGATGGCCGGTCAGACGACACGCCTCGAGATCAGGGATCCAATCCCGCAGAGCCAGTTCATGAGCGCCTTGAAAGCAGCCGACATACTTCTCGTCAACGAACGGCCTGGCGTGTCCGAGATGTCGATACCCAGCAAACTCACATCGTACTTCCTCAGTGGGACACCGGTATTGGCTGCGACCGGCGCAGACAGCAACTCAGCACGCGAGATTCGGGCGTCGAACGCCGGCATCGTGGTCGACGCAGGCGATCCGAACCGGTTACTCGCTGCAGCGGAGTCCATGGGCAGGCAGCCAGAACTGCGAGAGAACCTGGGTGCAAACGGTGTTGCGTATGCCGCTGCCGAGCTGAGTGAAAAAGCCGCCGTGGACAAGTTCGATTCGTGGATTCGGGACATGTTGACGGCAAGGGCCGCCGACCGAGACGGGAACTCCGCAGAGGACGAGGGGGAGTGATGATGAAGATCGCGCTGATAACCGGAATCACCGGACAAGACGGCTCGTATCTGGCAGAACTGTTGCTGGCCAAGGGTTATGAAGTTCACGGTTTGATCAGACGCGCGTCGACGTTCAACACGGTTCGCGTCGAGCACATCTATCAAGACCCGCGCGAATCCGATGCCAGGCTTTTTCTGCATTACGGTGACATGTCCGATGGTGCGAGACTGTCGATGCTCTTGAACAGAATCAACCCGGACGAGGTCTACAACCTGGCGGCGCAATCCCACGTGCGGGTGTCCTTCGATGAGCCGGAGCACACGGGAAGCGTCACGGGTGTGGGGTCGGTTCGTCTGCTGGAAGCGGTGCGGCAATCCGGGCTGTCGTGCAGGTACTACCAAGCGTCGAGCTCTGAGATGTTCGGTGCGTCCCCGCCCCCACAAAGTGAACTGACACCGTTCTACCCGCGGTCTCCGTATGGTGCCGCGAAAGTCTACTCCTACTGGATGACGAAGAATTATCGCGAGGCCTACGGGATGTTCGCGGTGAACGGAATCCTGTTCAATCATGAGTCGCCCCGGCGCGGTGAGACTTTCGTGACGCGGAAGATCACGCGTGCTGTCGCTCGCATCAAGGCCGGCATGCAAGACGAGCTGTTCCTGGGCAATCTGGATGCCTTGCGCGACTGGGGATATGCGCCCGAGTTTGTGGAAGGGATGTGGCGGATGCTCCAGGTGGACACGCCCGACGACTACGTCCTCGCGACAGGGCAGGGTCATACGGTGCGCGAGTTCGTCCGGATGGCCTTCGAGCGGGTCGGTCTCGACTGGCATGACTACGTGCGATTCGACGAGACCTATGTGCGGCCCACCGAGGTCGACGCGCTGATCGGCGACTCATCGAAGGCGGCGCGCCTGCTCGATTGGAAGGCTGAGGTACTCGCGCCCGACCTCGCCACGATCATGGTCGATGCGGACGTCGCGGCGCTCAAGTGTGCGGGAACGCCATGGGTGGACAAGCCGGTGTTCACCGGCTGGGACCGGTGCTCGGCATGAATCCCGTGGTCGAAAGCAGCGTGCGTCAGCCGAGGGGTTCGGGCTTCGCCCCCGGGAGCCGATTCGATCTAGCACGCTTTACCGGGCGCGGATACGACCGCGGCAGGGGGGGTACCGATTCAGATCCTTTGGCTGATGTCGCGTGGAGTATGGATGAAGTGGTGGTGCCCCAACAGGATTCGGATCGGTGTGCTCCGGCTTTTCGGAGCCAGAATTGCTGCGGGCGCGATCATCCGGCATCAGGTGAAGATCCACTGGCCCTGGAAACTGGTGGTCGGACGCAACTCGTGGATCGGTGAGGACGTCTGGATCCTGAATCTCGACGACGTGTGGATCGGCTCGAACACGTGCATTTCGCAGGGAGTGCTCCTCTGCACCGGAAGTCACGACCGGCGGAGCGAGACTTTCGAATTCGACAACGCACCTGTCGTAATCGGAGATTCGGTATGGGTTGCGGCGCGGGCGACAGTTCTGCGCGGCGTTCACATCGAGGATGGCGCCACGGTGGGGGCGACGACGGTTGTGGCCGAGGATGTTCCAGCCGGAGCCACGGTTCTGACCGCTCGACCGCAGATTCGCTGGCAGTCCCGATCGTCGTAACGGAGGCGCCATGCACACCGACTCTCTCATCTATGTTGCGGGCCACCGCGGCATGGTCGGATCGGCGATCACGCGTCGACTACGCGACTTGGGCTACCGACGCATCCTCACTCGATCGCACGAGCAGGTCCCTCTCGACAACGCCTCGGCGGTAGAGGAACTCTTCGCCGCCGAACGTCCCGAATACGTCGTTCTCGCTGCCGCGAAGGTGGGCGGAATCATCGCTAATTCGACTCGAGGCGCGGATTTCATACGCGAGAATCTACGGATCCAGACCAACGTCATCGATGCTGCGTACCGCTACGGCACGCGGAAGTTCATGTTCCTGGGATCGAGTTGCATCTACCCGAAGTTCGCAAAGCAGCCGATCGAAGAGCACGCGCTGCTGTCGGGCCCGCTGGAGGAGACCAACCTGCCATACGCGGTAGCGAAGATCGCGGGCATAACGATGTGCGACGCGTATTCGAAGCAATACGGCTTCGATGCCGTATCAGTGATGCCTTGCAACGTCTTTGGAGTGGGTGACAACTTCCATCCGGAGCACTCTCACGTGATCGCAGGGTTGATGCGTCGCTTTCATGACGCGAAGATGAGGAGTCTTCCCGAGGTGGCCGTGTGGGGATCCGGCGCACCGCTGCGAGAGTTCATCGACGCCGACGACCTTGCCGACGCCTGTGTATTCCTGCTTCGCGCCCACGATGAGGGAGGGATCGTCAATGTCGGCTCTGGGCAAGAGATCTCGATCCGAGATCTCGCCTTGCTGCTGAAATCGATCGTGGGTTTCGACGGTGAGGTGACATTCGACCTGACCAGGCCCGACGGGACCCCTCGCAAGATCATGAACAGCGGCAGGTTGAAGAGCCTCGGGTGGCGTCCCACGGTCACTCTCGAGGCCGGACTGAAGAAGATGTACGTGTGGTTCGCCGAGTCGCAGACCGACGCGATGAGCGGGGAGACACGGTGAAGCAGATCGAAACTCTGGTGTGGTTGTTACCCGGTTGCTCGTTGAAGAACAGGCTGTTGCGCATATTCGGGCATGACGTATCGGCGACCGCCCACATCGGTCCGGTACTGGTGGCGAACGTGCGTCGTGCCGTAATTGGCAGCGGTGCAAAGATTTCTGCGCTGAACGTGTTCAGGTCATTGAGGCTACTGTCGATGGGCGATGGTGCGACCATCGGTTCCTTCAACACGGTCTCCGCGCACCCGGCCTATCAATCGATGCACCCGGAGGTCGGAAGTCTCATCATGGGTGATGGAGCAGCCATCACCAATCGACATTACGTCGACTGTTCCGGAATCATCCGGATGGGTGAGATGTCCGCTGTTGCCGGGCAGCGGTCGACGATCCTCACCCATGAGATCGACATAGCGCTGAACGTCCAGTCAGCCGGACAGGTCAGCATCGGCGAACGCTCCGCAGTTCTCACCAATTGCCTCGTGTTGAAGGGTGCGGTATTGCCGACGCACTCGCTGCTGATCGCGAACTCGACACTGACCAGAAGCAGGGAACTCAGACCGGCCCCGGGTATCTACGGGGGTTCACCTGCTCAGTTCATCAGATCCAATCCTGCGGACCCGGAGAGTTGGTTTGAGCGAACGGGAGTCGCCACGACCAAGCTGAGGGTCGACCTTCCGCGTGCGCAGTGTATTCCGGCGCCGGCGGCAGCGGATCCGATGCCCATCGCCGTGCAACCGGAGGTGATGCGATGACTGTTACGAGGAGGGT
>Ga0075365_10000354_pt1 | contig 16506 bp, 16 predicted proteins | sample EndMetdeltDD1765_FD_71387 | JGI IMG/M metagenome (GOLD analysis project Ga0075365, IMG submission 71387) | Populus endosphere microbial communities from Tennessee, USA - Endosphere MetaG P. deltoides DD176-5 | ecosystem: Host-associated > Plants > Roots > Endosphere | place: USA: Tennessee... | reverse complement strand
GAGCTGATCCGCACCCACGACGTCGACCTGGTCATGTGCGCGGGCCGCCACACCCTGCTCGAGCAGGGTGTGGCGGCCCGCGCACATGACCAGGTCGACGTCGTGGGTGCGGATCAGCTCGGTGAGGTGGCCGGCGAAGTTCATGCCGGCGCCGACCGCGCGGACCACGCCCTCCTCGCGCAGCTCGATCAGGGCCGGCACGGCCTCGGCGAGCGCCTGCTCCCAGTGGTCCTCGGGATCGTGCAGGTAGGCGACGTCGATGCGGTCCAGGCCGAGCCGCTCCAGGCTCTCGGCGACCGAGCGGCGGATGCCGTCGCGGCTGAGGTCCCACCGCCGCCGCGTCGTGGCGGGTACGGCGAAGCCCTCGTCGTCGGTGCGCCCGGCGCCGGACGGGTCGGGCACCAGCAGCCGGCCGACCTTCGTGGACAGCACGTACTCGTCGCGGGGGCGCTCGCGCAGCAACGCCCCGAGCCGGCGCTCGGAGAGGCCGACGCCGTAGTGCGGCGCCGTGTCGACGTAGCGGATCCCGGCGTCCCACGCCGCGTCCACGACCGCCGCGGCGGTCTCGTCGCTCATCTCGCGGTAGAGGTTGCCCAGCTGGGCGCCGCCGAGGCCGAGCTCGGTGAGGGCGACGCCGCGGGCGGTCCGGGTGCCGATCACGAGCGCACCGCCAGCAGCGCGGTGGCGGCCCGGTCGGCGGCGGCGAGCGCCGGGTCGACCGGCTCCTGGCGCCACACCACGGCGTCGACCAGCTCGCTGAGCACGTCGACCAGGGCCGGCAGCTGGGGGATGCGCGGCAGCGGGCGCGAGTGGGCGTGCGCGAGGTCGAAGAGCGCGTGCTCGGGCTGGGCCGCGAGCACGTCCGCGTCGGCCCACGTCGTACGCCGGGCGCCGCAGGCACCGGCCCGCGTGGTCTCGAGGTCCATCGCGGCCGACGCCGCGTGCCGCAGGTAGTCCCAGGCGCGGGCGGGGTCGGCGCAGGCCCGGGTCACGCAGACCACCCAGAACGCGTTCACGGTGGTGGTCGGGCTGCCGTCGTCGTGGGTGGGTGCGACCCGGCACTCCACGTCGCCGGCGACGGCACCGGCCGCGGCCAGCGCGGCGTACCCGGCCCAGTTGAGCGCCACGCCGACCCGGCCGTCGGCGAAGGCGGCGCCGCTGCCGTTGCTGTCCAGGTCGTGGGCGTCGGCCGGCACCAGCGTGGTCGCGAGGCCGCGCAGGAAGCCCAGCGCCGCCCGCATCGGGGCGGTGTCGAGCAGCACCCGGCCCTGGGCGTCGAGCAGGTCGCCGCCCAGGCGCCACAGGTGCAGCACCAGGTCGTAGACGTTGTTGTGCCCGTCGGGGGCGCCGGCGAGCACGGTGCCGGCCCGGCCGTCGGGGCCGTGCAGCGCCGCCGCGACGTCGAGCAGCTCCGACCAGGTGGTGGGCGGGCGCAGGTCGTGCCCGGCCAGCAGGGACGGCCGGGTGAAGAGCAGCTGCGGGCCGTCGTGGAACGGCAGGCCGTAGATGTCGGAGCCCCAGGTGAGGCCCGCGTGGAAGGACGGCGACCAGGCGCCCGGCCAGCCCTGCGGCGCGTCGTCCGCGAGGTACGACGTGAGCGGGCGGACGGTCCCCGCGGCCGCCAGCGCCGGCAGCCAGTCGGCCGGCACCAGCAGCAGGTCGGCGTCCGGGTCGGCGTCGAGCACGGCGGCCTGCAGCGCCGGCAGCCCGAGCCAGCGGGCCGCGACGTCGCCGCCCGGCCAGGCCGCGGCGTGGGCGGCCACCGCGCGCTGGAACCCCTCGAACTCCCGTCCCCACAGGGTGAGCGGCTCGCTCATCCGCCCCTCTTGTTGGTCAGGTAGAGGTGGGTCAGCACCAGCACGGTCTCGGCGCGCTGGTTGGTGACCGTCACCAGCTCGTGGACGTAGCCGTGGGTCTCGGCCATCCGCTTGTGGTCGGACTTCTCGGAGATCTCCGCGGTGACGGTGATGGTGTCGCCGATGAAGACCGGCTTGATGAACCGGATCTTGTCGTAGCCGTACGACATCGACTGCGGGTTGATGTCGCCCGCGGTCATGCCGACGGCCACCGACAGGATGAGCGTGCCGTGGGCGATCCGCTGCCCGGCCGGCTGGGTGCGCATCCACTCCGCGTCCATGTGGTGCGGGAAGAAGTCGCCGGTCTGGCCGGCGTGCAGCACGATGTCGGCCTCGGTGATGGTGCGCCCGACGCTGGTGCGGGACTCGCCGATCTCGTAGTCCTCGTAGTAGCGGTCCTCGGTCCTCATGCGTCCTCCTCCACGAGCAGCCGGGCGGCGAGGTCGCCCGCGCGCCGCAGCAGCTCGTCGTCGGTGAGCTCGCCCTGCAGGGTCGCGGTGACCCAGGGCGAGACGGTGTCCTGGAACTCGATGAAGCCGGCCGTGCGGGGCCGCACCCAGGCCCCCTCGAGGGTCCGGCGGGTGCCGCGGAAGAAGTCCCACGCGTCCGCGTTGAGCCGGTCGTCCTCCCACGAGGAGGCGTAGCCGGGCTGGCCCCCGGCGTCGTAGTAGACGCCGGACTGGACCTCGGGCGAGGCCACCCACAGGGCGTAGGCGCGGGCCGCGTCGAGGTCGCTCGCGCGCGCCGAGACGGCCACCCCGGCGCCGCCGAGCTGCGAGCCGGCGACGCCGCGCGGGCCGGCCGGGATGTCGGCGTACCGGAGGCGGTGCGGGCGGAAGCCGGCGCGGGAGTAGTTGGTGTAGCCGTAGAGCAGCGGCGCGTAGGCCCAGCGCTCGTCCTGCCCGCCGGCGAGCGCCTCGGCGACCTCGATCGGGTTGGCCGACAGGCACCAGGCGGGGACCCGCTCGGCGAGCCGGTGCAGCAGCTCGAGGACCGGGGCGGCCTCCTCGTCGCCGAGGAACTCCCCCGGGCGGGCGGCCACGGGGGTGCCGTGGTTGGCGGCCAGCGTGCACAGCGACGACCAGGCGTCGATGGGCTTCGCCGGCCACAGCACCCGGCCCTCGTCGGCCAGCTCCAGGACCTCGGCCCAGGAGCCGGCGGGCGCGGCCAGCAGGTCGGGGCGGTGCACGGCGACCTGCGTCGCGGTGTCCGTGGACAGCCCGTACTGGTGGCCCGCGTGGGCGTACGTCGCGTGGCTGGGCCCGACCGAGTCCGCCGCGAGCGCGGCCAGCTGCTCGTCGTACCCGGCGCCGTCGAGCGGGGCCAGCAGCCCCTCGGCCGCGGCGAGCGGCACGTGCGGGTGGTCGATGACCAGCAGGTCGTAGCGCGCGGTGAGCTCGGCCAGCGGCTCGTCGGCGAAGGCCTGCAGGGAGCGGAACTCCCACTGCACCTCGACGCCGCTCAGCCGCTGGTACTCCTGCGCGGACGCGACCTGGCAGTCGTAGCCGCGGGGGTGCTCCCAGGTGATCCCGCGCAGGGTGGTCATGCCGGCTCCTCGGTGAGCGCGGCGCCGGGCCAGACGGCGGCGTCGTGCTCGCCGAGCCGGGGGCCGGGCCGGGCGCTGGTCAGCCGCTGCCCGTCGACGCGGATCGGGCTGCGGGTGGTGGTCAGGGTGAGCCCGTCGCGGGTGAGCTCCTGGGTCATCCCGATCGCGGCGAAGCCGTCGTGCTCGACCAGCTCCTCCAGGGTCAGCACCGGCGCGCACCACACGTCCTCGGCGTCGAGGACCGCGAGCCACTCGTCGCGGGTCCCGGAGCGCAGCCGCTCGGAGATCAGCTCCTCGATCTCCTCCTGCCGCTCCCACCACGCGCTCGGGTCCGACATCGCGGTGAGCTCCTGCAGGCCGAGCAGCCGGCCGATGGTCGGCACCGGGTTCATGGCGATGGCCAGCCAGCCGTCCGAGCACGGGTAGATGCCGTACGGCGCGGGCAGGAACGCGTGCGCCGAGCGCGGGCCCTTGCGCTCGACCGCGATCGTCGCGTCGTTGAGCCTGGTGGTGAGCAGCTCGAACTGCAGGTCGAGCAGCGACTCGAAGAGGCTGGTCTCGGTCAGCCCGCCGCGGCCGGTGCGGAAGCGCCGGACCAGCAGGGCGGTGATGCCCTGGGCCAGGTGGCAGCTGGCCAGGTGGTCGGCGACCGCGAGCCCGACCGGGACCGGCGGGTCCTCGCGGGAGCCGTTGAGCCAGGGCAGGCCGGCGATCGACTGGGCCAGCAGGTCCTGGCCGGGACGGTCCTTGAAGGGGCCGTGGTCGCCGTAGCCGCTGACGCTGCCGTAGACGATGGCCGGGTTGAGCTCGCGGACGCTGTCGTAGTCGAGGCCGATCCGCTCCATCACGCCGGGCCGGAAGTTCTGGATCATCACGTCGGCCCCGGCGACCAGCTCCTTGACCCGGGCCAGGTCGGCGGGGTCCTTGAGGTTCGCGGTGACGCTCTCCTTGTTGCGGTTCATGGCGTGGAACGACATCGAGGAGTCGCCGGCCATCCGGCCGCCGAAGGCCAGCTGGCGACCGGCGTCGCCCGCCCCGGGACGCTCGACCTTGATCACCCGGGCGCCGAGGTCGGCCAGCCGCAGGGCGGCGACCGGACCGGCGAGGAACTGGCTGAAGTCGAGGACGGTGACGCCCTCGAGCGGGAGCTCGCTCACCGTCCGGCCCCCGTCCGGGCGGGCTGGACCTGGCGCACCCGCAGGTGCGTGACGCCGCCGTCGACCTCGAGGGCGGTGCCGGTGGTCGAGCCGGAGCGCGGGCTGGCCAGGTAGGCGACCGCGTCGGCGACCTCCTGCGGGCTCACCATCCGGCCGGTGGCCTGGCGGGCGTCGAGCGCGGCCTTCTCGGCCACCGGGTCGTCGAAGCCGGCGAGCATCCGGTCCACGAAGCCGGTGTGCACGGTGCCGGGCGAGACGCAGTTGACCCGGACGCCGTCGGCGACGTGGTCGGTGGCCATCGCGTAGGTCAGCGACAGCACGGCGCCCTTGGAGGCGTTGTAGAGCACCCGCTGCGGCAGCCCGTTGAGGGCGCCGATCGAGCACATGTTGACCACGGCGGCGTGCTCGGAGGCCCGCAGGTGCGGCAGCGCGGCGGCCGACGCGCGGGCGATGCCGACGACGTTGACGTCGAGCACCCGGTGCCAGTCGGCGTCGCTGAGGTCCTCGACGGTGCCGACCGCGCTGATGCCGGCGTTGTTGACCAGCACGTCGAGGCCGCCGAGCTCGGCGACCACGGTGGCGACCGCGGCGTCGACCGACGCCCGGTCGGTCACGTCGCACCTCACGCCGAGCAGGTGCTCGGGCAGGCCGTCGAGGTTCAGGTCCAGCGCGGCCACCGTCGCCCCGCGGGCGGCCAGCTCCTCGGCGATGGCCAGGCCGATGCCGGCCGCGCCGCCCGTGACGGCGGCGACGAGGCCGTCGTACTCCCTCGCCGGGCCGTTCATCGGGTGGCCTGCTCGAAGACCTGGCGCGAGCGGCCGAGGCCGGCGATCTCCAGCTCGACGACGTCGCCGGCGCGGAGGAACGGGTTGCCCTCGATGCCCAGCGCGACGCCGGCCGGGGTGCCGGTGTTGATGACGTCGCCGGGCTCGAGGACCATGAACTGGCTGAGGTACCAGATCACGTGGGCGACACCGAAGATCATCGTCGCGGTGCTGCCGTCCTGGCGCAGCACGCCGTTGACCGACAGCGACATCGACAGGTCCTGCGGGTCCGGCACCTCGTCGGGCGTGACCAGCTCGGGGCCGAGCGGGTTGAAGGTCTCGCAGCTCTTGCCCTTGTCCCACTGGCCGCCGCGCTCGAGCTGGAACTCGCGCTCGGAGACGTCGTGGGAGAGCACGTAGCCGGCGACGTGCGCGAGCGCGTCGTCCTCGGACTCGAGGTAGCGGACGGTGCTGCCGATGACGACCCCGAGCTCGACCTCCCAGTCGGTCTTGGTCGAGCCGATCGGCACCAGCACGGTGTCGAAGGGGCCGACGACCGTCGAGGGGTCCTTCATGAAGACGACCGGCTCGGCGGGGATCGCCGCCCCCGTCTCCTCGGCGTGGTCGCGGTAGTTCAGCCCGATGCAGACCACCTTGCCCGGCCGCGCGACCGGCGCCCCGACCCGCAGGTCGGCGGCGCCCGCCAGCTCGACCAGGCTCCCGGCCGCCACGGCCTCGGCGACCCGCGCGAGCCCGCCGCCGGCGAAGAAGGCGGCGTCGAGGTCGCCCCCGTCCAGGACGGGGCGCAGGTCGTAGTGGGTGCCGTCGACGACCACGGTCGGGGTCTCGGCTCCACGGGGCCCGAGGCGGGCGAGTCTCATCGGTGTTCCTTCCAGGGGTGGTGGTGAGGTCAGGCGTCGTACGACGGCGCGGTGCCGCCGCCCGCCGATGACGCGTAGGCCGCCTCGACGACGGCCATGGTGCGGAAGACGTCCTCCACGGACGTCGGGAGCGAGGGGATCGACCCCTCGAGGTAGCGCTGGACGACGCTCATCGAGCCGATGAACGCGTCGGGGAACCACGAGCCCGTGAACGGCACCGGCCGCCAGCCCTCGTCGAGCCGGTCGTCGGTGACCACCTCCAGCCGGTCCTCGCCGCCGCGCGGGTAGTCCAGGAGCAGGCCGAGCTGGGCCCGCACGGCACCCCGGGTGCCCTCCCACTTCACGTAGCTCTCCTCGTAGGAGCCGCCGAAGTGGTGGTCGTGGTTGGTGGAGATCTCGGCGCGGACCCGGCGCCCGCCGTACGTCAGGGCGATCGTCGAGCGGGTGTTGGCGACCGTCTTGGCCGGGTGCGCGACGGTGAGCGCAGCGACGCCGGTGGGGTCGCCGAGGAAGGAGCGCACCAGGTCGACGTAGTGGACGCTGTGCATGTTGATCTCGAGCCGGTCGAGCTCGAGGACGTAGGGGAACATCTCCCACGGCGTGTTCACCTGCACCCGCACCTGCAGGTCGTAGAGCTCGCCGATCGTCCCGGCGGCGACGATCTCCCGCGCGGCCGCGACGTACGGCGCGAAGCGCAGCTGGGTGTTGACCGCGGCCACCAGGCCCTTGCGCCGGCACACCTCGCGGGTGCGGACGCCGTCGGCGAGGTGGTTGCCGAGCGGCTTCTGCAGCAGCACCGCGGCGCCGTCCGGCAGCTGCTCCAGCACGTCCACGTGCGCCTCGGGCGGCAGCGCGACGTCGTACACCGCACCGGCCGGGGCCTGCGCGACCGCGGTGGCGACGTCGTCGTGCACGGCCCGGACGTCGTACTGCTCGGCGAGGGCCCGGGCCCGGTCGACCTGCAGGTCGGTGATGCTGGCGACCTCGAAGCCGGCCTTGGCGTACGCCGGCAGGTGGGCGTCGCGGACGATGCCGCCGGCGCCGATCAGCACGATCGGCCGCGGGCTGGTCGGCAGGGCCAGGGTGTAGCCGGGGTGCGGGCTCCGCTCGGGGAGCATCAGCCCTTCACCGCCCCGACGGTCTCGCCTCGGATCAGGAACTTCTGGGCGCCCAGGAACACGATCAGCAGCGGCAGCATCGACAAGAAGGTCGCCAGCGCGAGCTGGGGCATGTAGAGCTTCACGTCGAGCCCGGCCGCGACGGTCGGGTTGAAGAGCGGGCTCGCGCCGATCAGCTGCTGGATGCCGATCGAGAGGGTGTTGTTGTCCTGGTTCGACGACAGCAGCGCGAGCGGCAGGAAGAAGTTGGTCCAGTTGGCGACGAAGGCGAAGAAGCCCACCAGCACCATGGCCTGCTTGGAGATCGGCAGCCCGATCCGCCAGAACACCGCGACCTCGGAGAGCCCGTCGATGCGGGCGGCCTCGACCAGCTCGCGCGGCATGGTCGTCATGAAGTGGATGTAGGAGAGGTACACCCCGAACGGGAAGAAGCCCATGATGATCGCGACCGGCCACAGCTCGCCGACCGCGCCGATGGCGTTGACCTCGAGGAACAGCGGGATGACCAGCACCGTGTTGGGCATGACCATCGTGACCAGGGTGATCAGCAGGATCGCCCGGCGCAGCCGGAAGCGCAGCCGGGCCAGGGCGTAGCCCGCGGGGAGCGCGGCGACCAGGGCGAGGATCGCGCCGCCGCCGGCCACGAAGAGCGAGTTGAGCATCCACTTCGTGAACAGGCCGCCGTCCGGGCCGAAGCCGTTGACCTGCGACCAGCTGAAGCGGACGTTCTCCCAGGAGACGTCGCCCAGGCCGAGGAAGCCGCCGGTGCCGGCCTCGACGCCCTCGGTGGAGCGGAAGGCCATCGCGATGAACCCGACGATGGGGAAGATGAAGATGGCGGCGACGAACAGCATCGTCACGACCCGGGCCAGCCGGCCCGCGCTCCAGTTCTCGATCCCGCGCCGGCGCGAACGCCCGGTGCGCGCCTGGACCGTTGCCTGCGCCATCAGTGCTCCTCCTCGCCGAACAGGCCGCTGCGGAAGACGATGAGCAGACCGATCGCGAGGGTGATCACGAGGAGGATCAGCGACATCGCGGCCGCGGCCGGGAAGTTGTAGTTGCTGAACGCGAACGCGTACCCGAGCTGGGTCGGCGTCCACTGGTCCTGCAGGGCGTTGCTGGCCACCTGGTCCAGCAGCTGTGGTTCGAGGAACAGCTGGAACCCGTAGGCCAGGTTCATCAGCGCGGCGTAGCCGAGCCAGGGCCGGATGATCGGCAGCTTGACGTGCCAGGCGAGCTGCCAGGCGTTGGCGCCGTCGAGGCTCGCGGCCTCCAGCACCTCCTCGGAGATGCCGTTGAGGCCGCCGTTGACGACGATGATCCAGGAGCCGACGCCCTGGAAGAACATCATCGCGGTGAGGATGAACGGCAGGTGGTTGGGCGTCGCCACCGCCTGCTTGATGGTCTCGATGCCCAGCGCGTGCCAGAAGCCCTCGATCGGCGACTGGCTCGGGTTGAGCAGGTAGACCCACAGGACGAGGTTGGCGATGCCGGCCAGCGCGCCCGGGATGTAGTAGACGAAGCGCATCGTCGAGCCGAAGCGGCCCGGGCTGGCGTGGATCAGCAGCGCCAGGCCGACGATGCCGATCATCATGATCGGCAGCCAGACGATCAGCGTCGCGAAGACGTTGGTGAAGGTGTCGACGAAGCGGTAGTCGGTGACGACCGTCTTGAAGCTGTCGATGCCGCCGAAGCCGCTGCTCGGGTCGAGCGGCGTCGGCGCCTTCTCCAGCGACGTCTTGACGGCGTAGCCGACCGGGATGATCCCGCCGATCAGCAGCAGGACGAGGTACGGCGCCATCAGCGTCCACGCACCGCGCGCCTCGGTACCCCGTGACATCCGGGGGTGCCGGGTCCGGCGGGGCGGCGGGGCCGGCGCGCGCGTGGCGCGCTCCTCGGTCAGCCCGGTCGTCATCAGCGACTCTCCTCGTGCTCGTGCGGTGCAGGGGGGTGGAGCCGACGGTGGCCGGGCCGCGGGTCGCGCGGCCCGGCCACCGTCGTGGGTCGTTACTTGACGGTGTAGCCCATCGCCTTGGCCTGGTTGAGGAGCTCGCCCTCGAAGTCGGTCCAGGCGGCGTCGACGCTCTGGCCGTCGACCAGCGCCGGGGCGATGGTCTCGGTCCAGACGCTGCCGGTGTTGTAGAGCATGTAGGCGTGGTCCGGCTGGACGTAGCTGATGGCCGCCTTCATCGCCGCGAAGGTGGTGTCGTTGTCGGCGAAGTAGTTGGCCTCGGCCTGCTTGGCCGCCCAGGCGTCCTGGACCGGGCCGTACGCCGGGAGGCCGGTCGACAGCTCGACCTGCCAGGCCGGGTCGGTCGCCACGAACCGCGCGAACTCGAGGGTGTTCTCGAGCTGCTTGCCGGTGATGTGGTTGGAGACGCCCCACAGGCCGCCGCCCTCGTTGCCCGTCGCCGGGGTGCTCTCGCCGTCCCAGGCGAGCGGCTCGACGGCGGTCATCTCACCGGCCGGGATCTTCCAGGTCTGGTTGAACAGGTAGTCGCCCCACCAGGCGGCACCGGGGCTCATCACGAGCTCCTTGCCGACCTTGGCGGCGTCGGCGTCGAAGATGCCGAGCGGGGAGAGGGCCTGGCCGTCGACCATGGTCGAGAGCAGGTCCTTGGCGCGCTGGCAGGTCGGGTCCGACAGGTCGATGTGCACGTCGGTCTCGGACTGCCGGTCGTTGGTCGGGCAGCCGGCCGCCCACAGGTAGCGGTCGGGGGCGTAGGCGTCACCGGTGAAGCCGCTGATCTTGCCCGGGTGCTCCGCGGCGATCTGGACGGCGAGGTCGCCGTACTCCTCCCAGGTCGTGGGGAGGGTGTAGCCGTTGTCGTCGAAGAACTTCTTGTTGTACCAGAACACGTCGGGGGCGGCGTCGTTGCGCAGGCACCGGATCTGGTCGTCGATGTTGCACGGCGCGATGACCGCGTCGTCGTAGCCCTCGATGACGTCGGGCAGCAGGTCGGTCAGGTCGGCGGCCCAGTTGATCTGCGCGCCGGCGGCCCAGGCGATGTCGTCGTTGGACGGGAAGAAGATCGCGTCCGGCCAGCCCTTGCCCGCCTGGTTGAACTGGGCGAACTGCTGCTGGAGCGACTTGCCGCCGACGGTGCCGTCGATCTGGTTGATCGTGATGTCGATGTCCGGGTGCGCCTTCTCGAAGGCCTCGGCGGCGGGGACGCGGGGCGGGTCAACCCACACCGTGATCGCCCCACCGGAGTCGGACTGCTCGGGGGCGTCCCCACTGGCGTTCCCGTCGTCGCCACAGGCGGCCAGGAGGAACAGGGCCGCCGTCGCTGCGGCGACGGCCGTGGTGCGCTTCGTCTTCCCGAGAAGGGCACTGCGTGACTTCATGGACATGCTCCTTCAGATTCCGTGAGTCCGTGGCGCGACGCGCCTGCGGCTGCTCAAACGTTAGACCTGTCACACGGCTTGGTCAATCGTTTGCCGTGACCGCGTTCACTTTTTCTTCCGGACGGCCCCGGAGCCCCTCAGCCGGCCGGGTACGGCGCGGTCGACTCGCGCACGATCAGCTCCGGAGCCGGGTCCGTGATGACCTGGTCGAGCGTCGCCCCGGTCTCCACCCGGGCGATGACGTCGCGGACCGCGGCCCGGCCCATGGCGTAGAACTGCATCTTCACCGCCGTCAGCGGGGGCCAGGTGTTCTCGGCCGTCCAGGAGTCGTGGACGCACGCGACGGAGAGGTCGCCGGGGACCGCGATGCCCATCCCCCGGGCCTCGGCCAGCACCCCGACCGCGGCGTTGACGTTCGCGACGGCGATCGCGGTGGGCGGGTCGGGCAGCGCCATCAGCCGGCGCAGCGCGGCCCGGCCGTTGGCCTCGGTGTAGCCGAGCCGGGTCTCGTGGCCCTTCAGCACCGGCACCCCCGCCTCGGCCATCGCGGCCTTGAAGCCGAGCCGGCGGCGTTTGGCGGTGAAGGAGCGCGGCAGGCCGTTCGCGAAGGCGATCCGCCGGTGGCCCAGCCCCAGCAGGTGCTCGGTGACCAGGCGGGCCCCGGTCTCGTCGTCGAGCGCGACCGAGCCGGCGTGGCCCGGGAAGGAGGAGTTGATCAGGACGATCGGCGCGCCCGAGTCGAGGAGCTCCCCGAGACCGACGGTCGGCACGCCGTCGCCGACCTGGACCACCATGCCGTCGACCCGGCCCTCGCCGATCAGCCGGGCGATCACCTCGTCGCTGGGCCGGACGTCGTCGGCGCGGCCGAGCAGCACCGTGTAGTCGTGCAGCGCGGCCTCGTCCTCGACGCCGTGCATCAGCTCGGTGAACAGCGCGTTGGTGAGGTCGGGGACCACCAGGCCGATGACCTGGGTGCGCGCCGACTTCAGGGCCCGGCCGGCGAAGTTCGGGCGGTAGTGCAGGTCGCGGGCGGCGTCGATGATCCGCTGCCGGGTCGCGTCGCTCACCCGCGCCGAGGGGGCGTTGGCGAGCACCCGCGAGACGGCCGAGATGGAGACGCCGGCGCGCGCGGCGACGTCGCCCAGGGTGGCCATGGGCCGCAGCCTAACGTCGGTCACGGTCGTCCGGCGGCCAGCGGGTCGGCGCCGTCGGCGACCCGTCCCTGAGCCCCGAGCCGGGGCGCTGCCCGGCCGGAGGCGAGCACCTGGCGGTCGATGCGGATCGGGCTGCGCGTGGTGGTCAGCCGCACCGGCTGCTCGCCCGGTCCGCGCGGCGGGCGCTCGACCTCCTGGGTCATCCGCACGGCCGCGAAGCCGGGGTGCTCGACGAGCTGGTCGAGGGTCAGCACCGGGGCGCACCAGACGTCGGCGGCGTCGAGGATCTCCAGCCAGTGCTCGGTCGGGCGGGTCAGCAGCACCGCGGCCAGCAGTCGCTCGACGTGGGCCCGCTCGCTCCACCAGGTCTCCGGCTCGGTGAGCGCCGCGAGCTCGGCGCTGCCCACCAGCGTCCCGAGCCGGTCCACCGACGTCATCGCCACGGCGAGGTGGCCGTCGGCCGTCGGGTAGAGCCCGTACGGCGCACCGAGGTAGCCGTGGGCGGAGTGCGGCCCGCGGTTCGCGACGAGGGAGGCGTCGTTGAGGCGGGTCGTGAGCAGCTCGAACTGGAGGTCGAGCATCGCCTCCAGCAGGCTGGTCTCGACGAGGCCGCCCCGGCCGGTGCGGGCCTGGCGGACCAGCAGGGCCGTGACGCCCTCGGCGATGTGGCAGCTCATCAGGTGGTCGGCGATCGCGAGTCCCACCGGCACCGGGCGCTCGGTGGTCGCGCTGACCCAGGGCAGCCCGGACACGGCCTGGGCGAGCAGGTCCTGGCCGGGGCGGCCGGACCAGGGCCCGTCGGCGCCGTAGCCCGACGCACTGGCATAGACCAGTCCCGGGTTGGTCCGCCGCACGGTCTCGTGGTCGAGCCCGATCCGCTCCATGACGCCGGGACGGAAGTTCTGGATGAGGACGTCGGCCCGGTCGACCAGCGCGCGGACCCGGGCCAGGTCGGCGGGGTCCTTGAGGTCCGCGACGACCGCCTCCTTGTTGCGGTTCATCGCGTGGAAGGACAGCGTGTCGCCGTCGGCCCAGCGCCCGGCGAAGGCCAGGGTGCGGCCGATCTCGCCGGTCACCGGCCGCTCGACCTTGATCACCCGCGCCCCCAGGTCGGCGAGGCGCAGGGCCGCCACGGGCCCGGCCAGGAACTGACTGAAGTCGAGCACCACGGTGCCCGCGAGCGGGAGGTCCTCCGGGTCGAGCACGGCGCCTCCTTGAAGGTGATCCTTGACACAAGGTCAATCGTTTGCGCAACAATAGGCCTCCGCCCGACCCCCGGGCAAGCCACCATCGAGGAGTTCCATTGCTCACCGCGTCGTACGTCGGCGACCACCGGATGTCGGTCGCCGAGACCGAGCCCGTGCCCCCCGCCGCCGGGGAGGTGCAGGTCGCCGTCGCGTACGTCGGCATCTGCGGCACCGACCTGCACATCCTCCACGGCGCCATGGACGCCCGGGTCTCGATGCCGGCGATCATCGGCCACGAGATGTCCGGCACCATCGCCGCTCTCGGCGAGGGCGTGACCGGCTGGTCGGTCGGGGACGCGGTGACCGTGATGCCGCTCGACTGGGACGGCACCTGCCCGGCCTGCCTCGCCGGCCACCAGCACATCTGCCAGCACCTCGACTTCGTCGGCATCGACAGCCCCGGCGCCCTGCAGGGCCGCTGGAACGTCCGCACCGACCTGCTGGTGCCGCTGCCCGCCGGGCTGTCCCTCGAGCACGCCGCCCTGGTCGAGCCGGTCGCGGTCGCCGTGCACGACGTGCGCCGCTCCGAGCTCGGCGACCGCGACCGCGTCGTGGTCCTCGGCGGTGGCCCGATCGGCGCCCTGATCTCCCTGGTGGCCACCGACCTCGGCGCCGAGGTGCTGGTCTCCGAGCCCGACGCCGGCCGGCGCGCCCTGCTCGAGGGCCTCGGGCTGCGCACCCTCGACCCGGTGGCGGCCGACCTGGCCGCCGAGGTCGACTCCTGGACCGGGACCGCCGGCGCCGACGTCGTCTTCGAGGTCTCGGGGGCCGCGCCCGCCGTGGCCGCCGCGACCGCCGTGGCCAAGGTCCGCGGCACCATCGTCGTGGTCGCCATCCACCCCCAGCCGCAGCCGGTCGACCTCAAGCAGGTCTTCTGGCGCGAGCTGCGGCTGCTGGGCGCCCGGGTCTACGAGCGCACCGACTTCGAGCGCGCCGTCGAGCTGCTCGCCGGCGGGTCGATCCCCGCCGACGCGATCATCACCGGCGTGGTCCCGCTCGCCGAGGTCGCCGACGCGTTCGCGACCCTGGAGTCCGGGCAGGCCATGAAGATCCTCATCGAGGTGCCCGCATGAGCCTCTTCGACCTGACCGGCCGAACCGCCGTCGTCACCGGCGCGCGCCGCGGCATCGGGATGGCCATGGCCGTCGCCCTCGCCGAGGCCGGCGCCGACGTCGTCGGCGTCTCCGCCCAGCTGGAGGACGAGCCCGAGGTCGGCCGGCTCGTCCGGGCCGCCGGCCGCTCCTTCGAGGGCCGGCGCTGCGACTTCGCCGACCGGTCGGCGGTGCTCGCCCTCGGGGCCGAGCTCGCCGAGCGGGCCCCGGACATCCTCATCAACAACGCCGGCACCATCCGCCGCCAGCCCGCCGCCGAGCACGCGCTCGAGCTGTGGGACGAGGTGCTCGCGGTCAACCTGTCGTCGCAGTTCGCGCTGGCCCAGGCCCTCGCGGGCCCGATGCTGGCGCGCGGCTCCGGCAAGATCGTCTTCACCGCCTCGCTGCTGTCCTTCCAGGGCGGCATCAACGTGCCCGGCTACACCGCGTCGAAGTCCGGCGTCGCCGGGCTGACCAAGGCCCTCGCCAACGAGTGGGCCGCCCGCGGCGTGAACGTCAACGCCATCGCCCCGGGCTACATCGCCACCGACAACACCCAGGCCCTCCAGGACGACCCCGACCGGTCCCGCTCGATCCTCGAGCGGATCCCCGCCGGGCGCTGGGGCCGCGGCGACGACCTGGCCGGCGCCACGGTGTTCCTGTGCAGCAGCGCCTCCGACTACGTCAGCGGCATCACCCTCCCGGTCGACGGGGGCTGGCTCGGCCGATGACCCCGTTCCTGGAGACCCTGGCCCGCGAGCGGCTGCTGCCGCTGGCGTCGCCCGCCTCGGTCGACGACGCCCGGCGGGCCGTCGACACGGTCGGGAGCGGGCTGCTCGAGATCGCCCTGCGCCGGCCCGGCGGGCTCGAGGCGCTGCGCGCCGTCGCCGCGACGCCCGGTGTCCTCGTCGGCGCCGGCACCGTGCTCTCCGCCGACCAGGTCGACGCCGTGGTCGACGCCGGCGCGGCGTTCGTGGTCACGCCCGGCTTCTCCGCCTCCGTGGTGGACCGCTGCCTGGTCCTCGGCGTCCCCGTGCTGCCCGGGGTGTCCTCGGCCGGCGAGGTGATGGCCGCGCTCGACCTCGGCGTCGACGTGGTCAAGCTCTTCCCGGCCGCCCTGCTCGGCGGCCCGGCCATGGCGGACGCGCTCGCGGGACCGTTCCCCGGCGTACGGCTCGTGCCCAGCGGTGGCGTCACCGCCGAGACCGCCCCCGACTACCTGGCCCGCCCGAACGTCCTCGCCGTCAGCCGGAGCGTCGCGTGAGCGGCCTGCTCACCGTCGGCGAGAGCCTCGGCCTGGTCACCACCGGACCGCTGCGGCACGCCGGCTCGGCCACCGTCGGGATCGGCGGCGCGGAGAGCAACGTCGCGATCGGGGTACGACGCCTCGGCGGCACGGCGACCTGGGTGGGTCGGGTCGGTGCGGACCCCTGGGGCGAGCGGGTGCTGCGCGACCTGCGCGCCGAGGACCTGGCCGTGGTCGCCACCGTCGACCCGGACGCGACGACCGCGCTGATGACCAAGGAGCGGCGCAGCCCGCTCAGCACCACGGTCACCTATCACCGCCGCGACAGCGCCGGCTCCCGGCTCCGGCCGCCCGACGTGCCCGCCGGGCTGGTCGAGGGCGCCCGGCTGGTGCACCTCACCGGCATCACCCCCGGGCTCTCCGACAGCGCCCGGGCCACCGTCGGCCACGTCCTGGACCGGGCCGCCGACGGGGACGTCCCGGTCTCGTTCGACGTCAACCACCGCGCCGGCGTCTGGGGCGAGCGCGACGCCGCGGGCGCCTACCGCGAGCTCGCCGCGCGCGCGGCCGTGGTCTTCGCCGGCGAGGACGAGGCCCGGCTGCTCACCGGCACGAGCACCACCGACCCCGCCGACCTGCTCGCCGAGCTCGCCGCGACCACGCCCGGCGACGCGGTCCTCAAGCAGGGCGGCGACGGGTGCCTGGCCCGCATCGGCACCACGACGTACGACGTGCCCGCGCTCGTCGTACCCGTGGTCGACACCGTCGGCGCCGGCGACGCCTTCGTCGCCGGCTACCTCGCCGAGACCCTGGCCGGCCACGACGCCGCGACCCGGCTGGCGACCGCGGTGCGCTGCGGCGCCTTCGCCTGCCTCTCCCCCGGCGACTGGGAGGGGCTGCCCACGCGCTCCGACCTCGCCGCCCTCGATGTCCGGGAGGAGGTCCGGCGATGAACCGGACCACGCCCGGCTGCACCACCACCCATTCACGACGGATCGTCCGGCACGTGCCTGCCGGTGAAGGGAAGTACCAGTCATGGCTTCGGTGACCTATGAGAAGGCCCAGCGTCTGTATCCGGGATCGAGTGTCCCGGCGGTG
>Ga0075365_10000353_pt1 | contig 16514 bp, 10 predicted proteins | sample EndMetdeltDD1765_FD_71387 | JGI IMG/M metagenome (GOLD analysis project Ga0075365, IMG submission 71387) | Populus endosphere microbial communities from Tennessee, USA - Endosphere MetaG P. deltoides DD176-5 | ecosystem: Host-associated > Plants > Roots > Endosphere | place: USA: Tennessee... | reverse complement strand
GTGACCATCGAGGGCGGCGGCCACAATCCGCTCGGCCGCTACCCCGGCAAGATGAACGTGCTGATCAACGACTTCCTCGATCGCAGGCTCAGCCTCGCCGTGCCGGCGCGGCAGGTCGTGCCGCGCGCCAGCAAGGAAAAGCGCGCGCTGTATCTGTCCTCGCCGATCGGCCTCGGCCATGGTCGCCGCGATCTCGCCATCACGCGCGAGCTGCGCAGGATTCATCCGGACCTCAAGGTCGACTGGCTGGCGCAGGACCCCGTCACGCGGCTCCTGGAAGCGAACGACGAGCGGGTGCATCCGCTCAGCGCGCGGCTCGCCAGCGAGACGCGGCACATCGAGCTCGAAAGCGGCGAGCACGACCTGCATTGCTTCCAGGCGCTCCGCCGCATGGACGAGGTGCTGATCAAGAATTTCATGATCTTTCAGGATGCCGTGGAGCAAGGCGGCTACGATCTGGTGATCGCGGACGAGGCCTGGGACATCGACCACTACTGGCACGAGCACCCGGAGCTGAAGAAGGCGACGCTCGCCTGGTTGACCGACTTCGTCGGCTACGTGCCGATGCCGCCAGGCGGAGCACACGAGGCGTTCCTGACCACCGACTACAATGCTGAAATGATCGAGCACATCGAGCGGCACCCTTCCGTGCGCGACCGCGCGATCTTCGTCGGAACGCCTGACGACATCGTTCCGATGTCGTTCGGCAAGGATTTGCCCGCGATGCGGGACTGGGTGCCGAAGCATTTCGACTTCGCCGGCTACATCATCGGCGAGCATCCACAGACCTTCGGCAGCCGCGCGGAGTTGCGCGCGCGGCTCGGTTATCGCGACGACGAACGCGTCTGCGTCGTCACCGTGGGCGGCTCCGGCGTCGGCGCGCATCTGATCAAGCGCGTCCTGCAAAGCTATCCGCTGGTCAAGGCGACCATGCCCGAGCTGCGCATGGTCGTGGTCGCCGGACCGCGCATCGATCCGCAATCGCTCAACGTGCCAGCCGGTGTCGAGGTGCATGCGTTCGTTGCGAACCTCGACCGCCATCTCGCCGCGTGTGACCTGGCGCTGGTGCAGGGCGGGCTCACGACCTGCATGGAGCTGACGGCAGCCGGCACACCCTTCCTCTACTTCCCGTTGAAGAACCATTTTGAGCAGAATTTTCACGTGGCGCACCGGCTCGATCGCTATGGCGCGGGACAGCGCATGGCGTTCGCGACCTCGACGCCGCAGATGATCGCCGATGCGATGGTCGACGCGCTGCGAACGCCGAAACGGCCGATGTCTGTCGAAGCCGACGGCGCCGCACGGGCAGCACGGATGCTGGCGGAGTTGCTGTAGGCACACCGTCTTGCCGTAACCGTTCGAAGAACGGCGTCGCTTCGCTCGCCTATGACCGCTCGAAGAACGGCGTCGCTTCGCTCACAATGACGCTGAATTGGGCACGCGCACCGGGGCCAACCGCTCGCAATCACGTGATCCCCATCCAGGGGGATTCAGCCTTGCATTCAAGGGGGTACCGCAGCGCAGCATGATCTGCGACAAGGGCTGCGAAAGGCAATCTCCCTTGACCGACACAACTCCCGACCGATTGGTCTCCACGACCCATCGCCCGATGGGCTTTTACGAATTCGTCGTCCTCATTGCAGCGATCATGGCGCTCAATCCGCTCGCCATGGACATGATGCTGCCGGCGCTGCCTGAAATAGGCGCAGCCTTCCGCGTCACCGACGCCAATCACCTGCAGACCGTGCTGTCGACGTTCCTGCTCGGGTTCGGCGTCGGCCAGTTCGTGATCGGGCCGCTGTCCGACCGCTACGGCCGCCGCCCGGTGCTGATCGGCGGCATGATCCTCTACGGCATCGCCAGCGCGCTGACGCTGATCGCACCGAGTTTTGAGACGCTGTTGCTCGCGCGTGCCCTGCAGGGCCTGTCGACCGCCGCCACACGCGTGATCGCGACCTCGGTGGTGCGCGACTGCTACGTCGGCCGTCGCATGGCGAGCGTGATGTCGCTCGCGCAGATGATCTTCATCTCGGTGCCGGTGCTGGCACCCTCGCTCGGCCAGCTGGTGATGTTCGCCTCGCATGAATGGCACAGCGTGTTCGTGGTGCTGCTGCTGTTCGGCGTCGTCATCCTCGGCTGGACCGCCTTGCGGCTGCCGGAGACGCTGGACGAGGACAAGCGCAAGTCTTTGGCGGTGCGGGATGTGCTCGGCTATTTCCGCGAGACGCTGACCAACCGCCAGACGCTCGGCTATGCCCTCGCCGCCGGCTGCCTGATGGGCACCATGTTCGCCTACGTGTTCTCGGCGCAGCAGGTGTTCACGGAAATCTACCGGCTCGGCAACAGGTTTCCGCTGGCTTTCGCCGCGATCGCGCTCGGCGTGGCGGTGGCAGGCTTCGTCAATGCCCGCATCGTCGGCAAGCTTGGCATGCGCGTGATCTCGCATGCCGCGCTCATCGGCTTCATGGCGGCGTCGCTGATCATGATCATCGCCGCGAACCTCGATATGCTGGTGCTGCCGCTGTACATGCTGCTTGCGACCATCACCATGTTCACCTTCGGCTTGATGATCTCGAACTTCACGGCGCTGGCAATGGAACCGCTCGGCCACATCGCCGGCACCGCGTCGTCGCTGTACGGCTCGATCACGACGCTGATCGGCATCGCGTTCGGCTCGGCGATCGGCCAGGCCTACGATGGCACCATGATCCCGCTGACCACGGGCTTCTTCGCTTGCACAGTGATCGCGCTGGCCGTGGTGCTCGTGACAGAGCGCGGCAAGATGTTCCGCCCGAGCAAGCAGGTCGCGAAGTAACGGCGCGTCATCCCGTCCCGGGGTGCATCGCCACCCCTACGAGCCCTGCAGGCGTTCGAAAGCCCGCACGAGCGACATGTACGGCGGCACATGCTGGAAGCCGCGGGTCGGGCTGTTCTTCAGGATCTCGAAGTGCAGATGAATGGTGGTTGGCGTGCCACCGAAGAAGTTCGAGACGAGTCCGAGCCGCTGGCCCGCGGTCACCCGATCACCCTCTCTCACCTGCAGCCGGTTCATATTCATGTGCAGGTAGCGGTAGAGCGTTCCGCTGTCGCCCAGCAGGGCCACCGTAAAGCTGCCGATGTCGGAAATCTCGCCATTCTCCACCGCCACGGCAAAGTGCGTATCCTTCCGGCATGTGCGTGGCCGGATATCCTGCCCCTGATGCCCCTTGCCAAGCGGGCAGGCACCGGTCGCGCGTGACCGCGTTTCGCAGAAGTTGTCGTGCCAGGGAAACACATAGTTATCGTGATGGCACTGCGAACCGCCCTTGACCGACCCTCCGAAGCCGTGAACCTGCGAATTCGCGAACGCAGGTCCCTCCTCGAGCGGGAAACGAATTCCCGGCGCAAAGACGATGGCATCGGTTGAGCCTGTCCCACTGTTGGGAACGAGCTTTCCGGGCGGATCGAAGCTGAAGGGCTCGGCCGATGCGCCGCCGCCCGCGGCGAAGGTCAGCACAATTCCGACGACGATATTCGCGATCCTCATTGGCGGCCACCTACATATGTCATGCTGTCTGCAAGCGAGCGGATGAACCTGTCGGTCGCGCAACGGGCGTCCCCTCTTCTGCTGCATTCGATCGTGATCGTGTAAGGGATGCCGTAGCGAACGAGCCCGAGCAGGAAGCCCGTCTCCGTACGCGTAACCGTGTATTTGCCGTCGGGAGGCGGCGCGGCGTAGCTTTTGGACATCGCCGACTGCTCCGGCAGATCGCGGCGATCCGCGATCCAACGACGGACACCTTCAGGCCGTCCGCCGCCTTGGCCGAAACCACATACTGGTTGCCGCCCTGCACGGGACGAACGGCAAAATTCTGCATCTCGACCGCCTTCTCCGGCACAAGCACCGGAATGCGGATGGACGACAGGGCGTCGGCCTGCAGCGAATCGGGGGACGCGTTCCTCGAGCGCAGCTTCTGCTGCAGCGCGCTTGCGCGGTTGAGCTCGGTGTTGGGCCATTGCACGTCCAGACTCCGGTCTTTCGGGACGGGATCCTGCGCCCGCGCGGACGGCACCAGACAGGCGCCGATCGCCAGCGAGAGAGCCGTGTAAAACGCGCTACGCCGGAAGCTCGGTGATGAAATGTCCATCATGGTTCTATCCGATATCCCTGCAAGCCGTGCCGGGTCTTGAGTTCGTCAAGGAACGCAATGAGGTGCGTCGTGCGAATGGCCTTGTTGTTCATGTCGCAGACACCCTCGCGCTTTTCGAAGCCGACGTGATGCACCCCGACGATCCGGCCGGTCACATCGAGCACCGGCGCTCCGGAACTTCCGGCCTCCGTGTCGCAGCGATGCGCAAAGTCCCGGACGACGTTCACGGTGCCGCCAGCCGGCGGCGTAGTCGCAAGGCACCGGTTGGATATCTTCTTCTCCAGCGCCGCAGGGTGGTGGATGACCGCGATCTCCTCGTCGTTCAAGGCGGTGGATCGCAGCACCAGGCTCTTGGGCGACGGCTCAGGGCGGAGCGAGGCAAGCTCGAGAACCGCAAGGTCGTTCGCCTCGCTGCGATAAACCTTGACGCAGGAATACTCGCGGCTCGTGACATCGCCATCCCAGGAGAAGTCGATGATGGCGTTCCGGCACACCGTACTGCCCCAGCGGTCGGCGCTATCCCAGGGACCGCCGCAATGGTCGTTGGTCACGAACAGAATCTTCGGTTCGTTCGCAACAACGAAGCCGGAGCAGCTCCAGACCTTGAAGCCACTGTTGGAGTTTCCCGAATGCGAGATGAACATGCCGACCGACTCGCCCCGACGACGAAAAAAAACGTCGACCGGCTCGGCATAGAGGTCCTTCCAGGCAGCGGTCGCTCCCTGAATCGAATAATACGGGCGTGTCGCCTTGCTCGACATCGCGACATACTCGATCGCGCGCGCAACCGTCGCTGCTTCGCCCGGTGCCTCCACGTGAAAATTCACCGATCTTGCCGGCAGCCGGTCGGTCCAGAACGGCTGGTTGCGCGGAACGGTCGCAGAGGAGAAGCTCTGCAGCGGCCGTTCGCGGTCGTCCTTGATGACGAGCGTCCAGTTGTCAGGAGCCGCCTGCGGCGATGACAAGAGGACCCTGATCCACCGCGTATCGGGGGCAAGCGACAACGGCGTCGGCACGGCTCCCGATCGCAGGTTCTCACCCCAGGCTGTGGTGACGCCGAACTCGGTCGCCATTTGCGGCTCGTCAGCGCAAGGGGGCGCCGCAACAGCGGGTGCGGCTACGAGCAGTACGCAGGCCGCGCGAGCAAGCTGATGGAGCGGCCTCACTGACATGCGCGCACGCTGCTGATTTTGGGCTGCTCAAGGCCGAGGACAAGACTTTCGACCCGCTCAAGCTCAATCAGTCTCGGCAACTGGAGGTCCTGAGCATTGTCGACATAGAACAGCGGCTTCGGTGGTCTTGGTCCGCCTTCGGTGGCGTCCGCCACCATTTTGACCAGAGGCGTGGTGATGACCGGTGTCCCCGGCTTCAGCTGATACTTGAAGCGCCACCCGGTCTGCCCTGCTCGCTCCTCGCGAAAGATCGCGCGAATCTGCCTCGCGGGAATGGGCTGGAGCTCAGTATCATCGACGACGTTTTGCAGGCGCACCTTTTCCGTGCAGAACCACGCGCGCGGCGAACTCTTGAGCGTATCTCCACTCAGCTTGACCCACTGCAGATCGGGGTCATTGAACGCAAGCGAGGCGTCGACGATTCCCGCGGACACGCGCATCTCGTCCCAGGGCGCCGGACGGGAAATGGTCTCAAGCCGTTGTTTCAGCAATGGCGCAACATTGAGGCGCTGCGGATAACAGGCTGCCATGGCCGCCGCGAGGCCCGCAACCAAAGCCGTCGCCTGCGAGGTGCCGTACGCGACGCCGAAATCGGTCGACGATATGGTGGACGGAATCTTGCGTCCGTCAGTGCCGCCGGGCGCAGCCAGCGTCACGAGCCCCTCGGACGAATAGTTCGCCCAGGAGGACACGGTGGGTGCGGCTGAGTAGCAATCCTCGCACGAGGTCACGACGACGACGTTCCGCTGGTCGCCAAGGTTCATCGGCGATTGAGGCGATCGCTTGCCGATATCGACCTGTGGCACTTGTCCTGCAGCAACGACCCATAGGCCGGTGCTCGCCAGCATGTCCTCGACCTGCGGCGGCTTGGAGCGCCGCGCCTGATCATCCGAGATCGGAGAATTGTTGATAAACTGGCCCGCATAGACATAGATTTTCGTGAACGGCGAGCCGAACTTTTCGTCGAGCATTGCCTTTATGCCGTTGTCAGGAATGTTCTGGCTATCGAGTCCGACGTTGGGCGCAAGACCTGTGAAACCCGTCTTAGCTCCCGAACTCACCATAATGCCCGCAAGATGCGTGCCGTGATGAACCTTTGAATCGTACTGGCCGAACGGACACCAGCTTACAGGCTGCGGCGCAGCGCCGGCACTGGCCGCCGCAATTGTCATGGGTTGCTGGGCCGCAGGTTGCCCGGTCGCGGCCGCGAGATCCGGATGCGCAGCCACCGCCTGGTCGACCAGCACGATCTGCGGACAGCCAGGCGTATTCGGCCGTGCGCACTGGGCGGCGCAAGCGGGATTCTTGGTGGCATTCAGGAGTGAAATGTAAGGTGGGTGGGGCGGCGTGGGCCTTTGGACCTGGCTGCAGCCCTCCGCCCAGTCGATCGGCGTGTCGAACGCAAAGCGCGACTTGATCTCGGATTCGTTCACGCGGGGAACGGCGCGCGTCTGAAGCCGATCGATGTCGCTGTTGTAGGTCTCGATCTTCTCCAGCTCCTTTCGCGTCTCAGGCGTAACCGGAACGTCCAGCTGCGAGGCCAGTCCCTTGAACTGAACATGCTTTTCGGTCCCGGCCTGGGTTTCCTGCAGCTTGAACTGCTTCCACAGGCTGTTGACCTTGAGGTAGCGGGTCTTGTCCTCGGGGATCGCGTTGTTGAAGCCGGCGCGCCATTTCATCGTCTCGACCGGCAAGTCGGGATAGCGAATCTCCTGGCCGATCTGGGGATTGGCAGGCAGATTCGGATTGAGCTTGGCGATCAGGCTGCGCATCTCCGCCGAACAGCCGAAACCCAGGCTGCGAAAATTCAGCTGATCGATGACCGCGCCGCACGGATCCTGCCCCTTGCCCAGGGTCAGCGTTTTCGTCGGCACCAGATTCTTGTCGGCCAGGACGCTGACGGTCCTGGCCCAGTCCACGGCCGGGTCCTTGCCGAGAAACTCGAGACGATATGACGAAGGCTTGTCCGTTCCGGGCTGCTCCTGGGAGAACGCGCCGTGCCCCGAGGCGATGCAGCCTGCCAACAATGTCAGTGTGATCGACGATGCTCGCATGACACATCTCACTGATCAGCGGGAGGCCGGACACGGTCTTCCGGTCATGTAGAGGCAGCGATGGCCATTCTTGTCGGCGGTGCGCAACGAGAGGTCGAGACTGCCTTTTCCGCCGCAGAAATAATGCATCACGGAGTTCGGCGTGTAAGGCGTGATCGCCTTCCAACTGGTCCCTTCCGTGCCACAGCCGGGGATGTTGCGGATGTGCTCGTGGCGATAGCCGAGGATATGGCCGATCTCGTGCCGGAGGACGCCGACGGGGTCGAAATCGAGATCGCTCGCCACATATGACGGAAAGACGAGAAGCTGCCTTTGCGAAGGAGGCGAGCTTGGAAAGAACGCACGCGCGATCGGCCCGTTGGCCGCCGGATCGAAGGCGACCATGAAATACGGATTGTCCGCGGTCTCCGTGAAGCTTACGTCGCACTCAGGACAGGCGGCGACCCAATCGGCGGCCGCCTTGACAAAATTGCTCTTGGTGAAATCGAAGCTCTGCTGGTTCGGAAACGACGCGCGGTCGAATGCGTAGGTCAGCTTGCGCTGTTCGGGAGTCTTGAGAAAGTCCAACTTCCCGCCAACGACATTGACGATCAGCTCCTCGCTTTTGACCGGCGCGGCCTCGGGCGCCGGCGCCTTGAGATCCTTGAGATATGGCTCGATCTCCTCGCGCGACAGGACGATGTCGCCCTCGACAATGTAGCGACCTGATCCCACCGGAATCTCCGGAAGCGTGGCGATGAATGCATCGACCTTCGCCTGATCGGTCGGATTGGCGACCGCCTCCTGAAGCAACCTTCGATTCCGGTCGAGCGCGCCTTCCTCAGCGGCCGCACACGACAGGATACCTGCACACCAGATCGCAATGATCGCCAGACCCTTGGATATCCTCATGGAACTGCCCTCCAGTCATGCGCCGACTTTGCCGGCCGGCGGCGCGCCGCGGCTCAAATGCTTGACAACCAGATGGACGCGAGATGCCTGCCCTAGCCTTCCCGCTGTACCCGTCCGGGCAGCGGCTTCGTGGGGTCCCTCGCCCACGTCCTTTTAGCCAGCACGTCATGCTGGTTGCATCGTCTGAACGGATGATATTTTGCGTTGGTGTTGCGTTTTGGCTGACGCCCGCCGCGAGCCCGCGATTTTACTTCACGACCTGGCGGACGGCGGTATAGGGCCAGAGCGCACTTTGCTTGGTGACTTTCCAGGTCTGCGGCCAAAAGGCGCGCTTGCCTATCTGCTTCGTCACCGGAATCATCCAGACGACGAAGGCGATAAGCGCCACGGCGAGATAGGCGACGAGGATCCGTTTCCAGAGCATCGGCGGCAACCTAGCCGAGGTTTGTTAACGGAGGATGGTCACGGGGGCGGTTCCGCGGCGAAGCACGGATCGGCGGGTCATGCCGATCCGGCCCCACCGCGGCCTCAAGCGGCCTTCCGGCGCGAGGCCTCGATGTATTTCCCAAGCAACTCGGCGATCGCGTTGATGCCGGCGCTGCCGCCGGCGATCAGGCCGGCCGTCAGGACGACATCGATGGCGCGGAATGCGTAGCCCTGCTCTGTGCTCGCCGACGCGAGCGTGAAGAGCGGCGCCAGCGCGCGGACGCCGACCGCGCTGATGATGAGCGCGAAGATGAAGCCGAGGCGCAGCCTCAAGTCCGCCTGCTGCATTTCGACCTTGACCTGCACCGCCGTCGCTTCGTTGAGTTTCGCCACAAATGTCAGATCGACGTCTTCGCGCGACTTGATCTGACCGTCGAGCAGCCTGATCGCCGTGGACTCCGGATTGAGCGCTTCGAGATCGCCGGAGCGTGCCGCTTCGAGCATCAACGCTTCCCGCAGGCCCCGCTCCCGTTCGATCCCCTTGCGGACAAAGTCCAGCTCGGCCCTTACCTGCTGCACCTTGGTGTCCGCCTCTTCGCGCAGCGGACCGAGCCAGATGTCGTTGATGACAGCAAGCGAGCGTTCGACCAGAAGCGTCACGACCAGAAGGCTTGTGAGGAGTTCCGTCGCCTTTGTGAGCGTATCGCCGGCCGCGCGCGCGGGGCTGGCCCCCGCGAAGACGGCCACTGCGAGGACGCCACAGCATGCAACGATCCACAGGGGGTGTTCGATTTTCATCGGTTCAGACACCGCGAGCAAAAAAAGGCTGCACGGCAAGGCTGCGACCAGGAGTTCCAGCAGTCGGAGTTCTAATATTCATTTGGTGATCTCAATACTTTGACTGCTGTAACCCTGGCCGCACCTTGCCGTGCAAAGTCGCTCGGAGGAGACGGTTCAAAATCTAGGCCACGGCCGAAGCGGGCAGATAAAGACGAGCAATGTTACTGCGATCCGGCGCGGTCCTCATCGCATCGACGACAGCCGCGAATCTGGCAGCGATTTTTCTGGCGGCGGCATCCTTGCCGTGCAGTTCGTCCACCCACTCATGCTCCTTGATTGTCCCGCGAAGGTCGACGTGAACGAAAACATCGGAATATTTCGCGGCCAGGGACTCGAGCCTGAGATTGAAGGCATCGATCATCAGCTGGATGATCGCGCGGCAAAGCAGCTTGTGATCGACAGGATGCAGTCCCTGATACATCATCGGGCCGCCGAGCCAGGGACCGTTCGGACGCGGGATCGCGTAGTCGTAGCCATGCATGATGAGCTTCGTGCCCTTGCGACGGTTTTTCAGTGGCACGATCAAGCCGCTCTCGAGGTTCGAGATGATCAGATCGAGATTGTCGTAGAAGGCCTTGTTGACGTAATAGGACGCATCGGAAGGCTTGTTGTGATGCGGATCGTACAGATTGAGGAAGCTCGCGAGGCCGCCATTGCCGAGCACGTCATTTCCACCGCCCGAAAACAACAAAATGTCGTAACCGGAATCGACGTAGGGCCAGAACGTGCTCTCGGCCAGCATCTCGTCCAACTCATCACCCCAGCGCGCCAGATTGATGATCGGACGGCCGGAGGCCTGCATCATGTCGATGCAAGTCTTCGGATAGAAGAAGGGCAGCTTGAACCAGGAGTCGCCTTCGGCAACGACACGATGGGCGGCCGCGGCTGCGCGTCTGGCAACCGGCCGGCGGCGGGCCGTAGCCGGCGGGACGTAGCTTCTGATGATTGCGTCGGCGTCTTTTGCGAGCGCCTCAAAATTCTGGACGTCGACCGTTTTCGGATTGAGATAGGTCCGGAAATCGAACGGCCGGCGAACGTTTGGTTCGATCAGGAAATAGTCCCGCGCCTCTCGCTCCGTCAGGGTGCGCGTTTGGATCCGCTCGATCAGCTGAGGCAACGATATCTGCTTGACCATGTGGCCCCCAAATCGGAACGGTTTGGATGGTTCCGATCACTTTGTCCGCGCATCCCGGCCGGTCCGTCGGGACGTTTGAACCGCGAGGTCATCTCAGCAAAGCGCGCGTTCCCGCGCCATATGCGTGGCGCGAGCGTTTCGTGAAAAACGCGTGAATCAAGCGTGAAAAGTGCTATCTTCCCCTTCAACCTAAAAGTGAAAGGCTTATGGTCGCGGCACTTTCAACGCAGTTCACGCTCGCTCTTATGGGCCCGTTCCGGCTCCTGAAGCCTGGTGGTGAGCGGATCGAAATCCCAAGCAGAAAAGGGATCGCCTTGATCGCTATGCTGGCTATGGCCGAGGAAGGTGAGCGAAGCAGAGGCTGGCTGCAGGACAAGCTGTGGGGCAAGCGGCAGCATGCCGAGGGGCGCGCAAGCCTGCGACGCGAACTGTCGAACCTTCGCAAGCTGCTCAACCATCAGCCGCCACCGCTTCTGATGTTCGAACGCGATCGGGTGCGCATCCGCATCGACATGCTCGACGTCGATGCCCGCCACATCGGCAGCGATCATTCATCACCCGCCCAGCGCGGTGAATTTCTTGAAGGCATCGACATCGCCGGCGAAGGCGGGTTCGAGCAATGGCTGCGCGAACAGCGCAGCGAGCTGACGCGACGCAGCCACCGATCGCGCGATGTGGCCCGCGATGAGAGACCGGTCAAATCGCACGACATTGCGCCGCTGCCGAGCCACATCCTCGATCTGTCGAAGGTGCCGGCCGGCTTCAACGACCATCCCGCGCTCGCCGTCCTGCCGTTCGCCAACGTCACCGGCGACGGCAGCCACGACTACCTGGCCGAAGGCATCAGCGAGGAGTTGATCGAGCGTCTGTCGCGCATTCGCTGGCTGCCGGTCATCGCGCGCAGTTCGAGCTTCTCGCTGACGCAGATCGCCGATCGCAGCCTTGTCGGGCGAACCCTCGGTGCCAAGTATCTTCTGGAAGGCCGGCTGCACAAGGTGCGGGACTCCTACTGGCTGGCCACGGCGCTCACCGACGCCGAAAGCCGCCACACGATCTGGTCGCATCGCTTTCCGCTCGATGAGGCGATCTCGGGAACCGCACTCGAACAGGTCGCGTCCGAACTGGTTGCCCATCTTGAGATCCGCATCGATCGCGCCGAGCAGGGCCGCATCCGCAGCAAGCGGCAGAACGAGCTGTCGCTCACCGACCTGATCTGGCGCGGCCGCTGGCACCTCAACCGCCTGACGCGCACCGACTCGGAGATGGCGCAGAAGCTTTTCGCCGAAGCGCTCTCGCTCGATCCGGACTCGCCTGAGGCGCTGATCCAGGCCACCTTTGCGCTCGGCTGGGCGATCTGGGCGCAGCGCGAATCGAAGGATCGCGTCCTCGAGATGCGCAAGCTGGCGCAGCGGGCAATTCACGCGGATCCGCACGACGGCCGCGGCTACATGCTGGCCGGCATCACCGAGATGTGGCTTCGCCATCCGCTCGCCGCGCAAACGCTGCTGCAGCAGGCGATCGCGCTCAATCCAAGCCTTGCGCTCGCCCACGCCCAACTTGGCGGAAGCTTCAATCTCGCCAGCAAGCCCAGAGAGGCCATTCATCACCTGCGGGTTGCGCTGCGCCTGAGCGCGAACGATCCCAACATCTTCTACACGCTGGGCGAGCTGGCGCTCGCCTTCGACATGCTCGATCAATGGGCGGAGGCGGTCGAGCATGCCGATCATGCGCTCGCGCGCAGGCCGGCCTACTGGTACGCGCACGTCATCAAGATCGACGCACTGGTCAGAAGCGCGAATCCCGCAGAGGCGTCGGCCGCGCTGAACGAACTCCTGTCCGTCAAGCCCGGTTTTTCCCGGCGATACCTCGAATGGATTCCGTTCGTGGACCGGACGTGGATCGCGCGCCTCATCGAAAGCCTGAAGGCGGCTTCGACCGACCATCCGGATTGGCTGGAAAGTGAAGGCGAGAGTACGCCCTATTAGGGGGGCGCCCGATTAGACGAACGAGTTGAAGCCGAGTTGGGGGGCTTGATGTTTTCATTTAAGTATTACGACAACTACAAGGCAATCAAGGCAGCGCAGCAGGCGACCGCACAGAACGGCGTCGCATCAGCCTTCGATCTCGATCAGCTCGGCGCCGACAGCTGGCGACGACGACTGCAGCTCCAGGTGGCGGATTGGCTGTTCCGAACGGCATTTGCCGTCCTGCGCGCAGTCTGGCCGATCGCGCGGATCGGGCGCGTCGTCATCGTCTCGCGCCACGACGACGTCAGGCATGTGCTGGGGCGTCCGAACGACTTCAACGTTCCTTACGGTCCGGAGATGACCGAGCTCGCGGGCGGCGAGAACTTCGTGCTCGGCATGAACGATGCCGGCCACAAGACGCAGAACGCAATCATCAGGCAGGCGATTCACAGCGGCGACCCGGCAGAGGTGGCAGCGCGGAGCCGGCAGGTCGCGCTCGCGCTGATCGCGTCGTCCGGCGGGCGTATCGATGTGATGAAGGATCTCGTCACGCGCGTTGCGACGGAAACCTGCCGCCACTATTTCGGCATCAGGATCGATGATCCTGACGAATTCGCCGAATGGACGATGTCGATCTCGGCGCTGCTGTTTGCGGATCCGTTCGGCGCGGCGGCAACGCGACAGCTGGCCCTGAACGGCGCAGCAAGGGTCCGCGCGCTGATCGACCGCTCGATTCACGACAGCCGCTTTCAAACGCCGGACACCCTGCTCGTTCGTCTGCTGAACGCCAAATCGCAACACCCGAACCTGACCGACGAGAAGATCAGGGCAATTCTGGTCGGCCTCGCGACCGGCTTGATTCCGACCAATACGCTCGCTGCCGGTCGAATCCTGCAGGAGTTGTTGCGCCGCCCCAATGCGCTGAATGCGGCGATCGCGGCGGCCCGCGCGGCTGAAGCCCTGGAAAAGAACGGAAAGAACGGAAAAAACGGTGCGCAGGGAGCCAACACACACAAGGACAAGCTGAGAGCGATCCTTTTCGAAGCCGCCCGGCTGAACCCGGCGCTATCGCCCGGTCAGTGGCGCTACGCGCCGCACGCGACGTCGATCGTGACATCCACGGGACGAACGGTCAGCATCGCTGAAGGCTCGGTGCTGATGGTGTCCACCATGTCGGCGCTGCGAGACCCCGCCGCCGTTACGGAGCCAACCAGCTTCGATGCAAATCGCGAGCCGTCCAACGGCGACCTGATGTTTGGCACCGGCGCGCATGAGTGCCTCGGCAAGTATCTGGCGATCGCGCAGATTACCGAGATCTTCCAGGTCCTGTTCTCGCAAGAGGACCTGCACTTCGCGGGTGCGCTGCGTTGGACCGGCCCGTTTCCGCGCCACTTCGAGGTGGAGTTCGACTCCGCGCGAAAAACCACCGTTCAACAGATGCTGACGATCTGCGCACCGCTCAGGCCGAATTCAACCAAGGCGCAGCTGGAGCAGTTGATCGCCGAACTCGACAGGACTGATCTCAACGTTGCGCTCAAGAAGACAGGAATCGTTCACTTCGCTTCGCTCGCGGTGATCGAGGCCGGCGATGCCGCCAAGTCCAGTCCGCTCCTGGTCCTCGAGCTCAATGTCGACGGCATGAAGGATATGGCGATCTGCACGATCGCCAGCGCCGTGCAACGGCACCTGGAGCCGATTTTTGCGCACACGCCGGCCGGCGGCTCCGACCTCGCCGAGACATTCACGAGCTACGCTCTCGATCTGAAGACACGCCCGTGGGGAGCAACCGGCCTCAACTACAACGGAACCGGCGAATTCTCGGTCGCCGACATCGCGATGCACCAGCGCCTCGCTGCTTTTGCGCGAAAGGTGCTGACCCACTTCATCATGCCTCGCGCAGGCCTGGGCAGCCAGGCGATGGACGCCGTGAGGTTCGTTCGCGACCTTATCGGCCAGCATCCGCGCTACGTCGCAGCCGCGAAGACCGACGCGACTCTCGCCACACTGTTGCAGGAGGGTTCCGAGTTCCGGGATCACCTCGTTCTACCCAGCACCCGGCGGCTTTTGATTTCGGACTGGAAGGAGCGCACGCCCAAGGAAGCCGTGGTCGATTTCCTGACCTCGCGCGACGTACTTGTGATCGCGGTGCCATTGGCGGCCGTGATGTTGGCCGTGGCGATCGGCATCTACTCCATGACAGGCTCCAATGTGTGGCTCGGCATTCTGCTCAGCGTCGCCGGTGGCCTGGTTTCGACGATTGTGCTGGCAGCGGCCGTCGCCGGGCTCTTCGTCTGGCGACTTCGTCAACTTGAGCGGAGCGATCAGCCGGACGATCAGGATCCGCCAATCACGGCAGTCCGCGCCGCGGCCGCACGCGAGAATCTGCCGGGCTTCGCGCAAAACCATTTCATGGCCGTCACGCTGCTGAAGCCGGGCTGGTTCCGCAAACTCACCCTTGCGCTGTCGCTCTGGGGCATCAAGCAGCTGGTCATTCACGCCTACCGCCCGGGATTTGTCCTCAATATGGGCACGATCCATTACGCCAAGTGGTTCCGGCTGCCGAAGACTGACAAGCTCATCTTCCTGTCCAACTTCGACGGCAGCTGGGAGAGCTATCTCGACGACTTCATCATGAAGGCGCATGAGGGCCAAACCGCTGCGTGGAGCAACGGTGTCGGATTCCCGAAAACGCGATTTCTGGTCTACGACGGCGCGAAGGACGGAGATCGGTTCAAGCGCTGGGTCCGCCGTCAGCAGATTCCGACGCAATTCTGGTACAGCCGCTTCACGGATCTGACCACAGACCAGATCAGAGGCAATGCGGTGATCCATCAGGGACTCGCGCGCGCGCACACCGACACGGCGGCCCGGAGCCTGCTCGACTGCTTCGGCTCGATGCAGCAGCCCCGGAGCGTGATGGAGACGGAGGAGATCCAGTCGCTGATGTTTGCCGGATTCGCGCACCTCCACTGTGCGAGCTACGCCCTGGTCAAGCTGCCCGACGACGCCACGGCTCGTGCGGTATGGCTGGACGCGCTTGTTCCGCAGCAACAATTGGCCGAGGATCGCAGGTTGACCGCACCGCAGAATTGCGAGGTGACGTTCGGTGATCATCCGTTCAGCGCGAACCGGAAGGCGGGCGACCAGGCGACGTTCGTGGCCTTTTCGGCATCCGGGTTGAGAAAGCTTGGACTACCTGCCGGCGCGATCGACGACGGACTTTCAACATTCCCGAGTGCCTTCAACTTCGGCATGCACAATCGTGGACGCGTCCTTGGCGATCGCCACGAGGAGCTGCCTTGGCGATGGTCGGATGTCATGCGCGAGGACGACAGCGCCGGCAGGGTTCCGACTGCGGATGTCATCATCACCGTCTACGCCGAAACCCCGGCGCAGTGCAGAGCCGCGCTTGCTATCCACGATCAATTGCTTGGAGGGCAATCCTTCATCGATGTCATTCACTCGGAACCGGTCGAGAAGACCGTGCCGCCGGACAAGCGTGTGTTGCGCGAGCACTTCGGATTCCGTGATGGAATCTCCCAACCGGTGATCCGGGGCACGCAGCGTTCCGTCGATGGCGCGCTGGAACGCGACACCGTCGAGCCCGGGGAGTTCATCCTGGGCTACACGAACAACCAGGGATACGATCCGCCCGCGCTGCGCGTGCGTGCGGCCACGGATCTTCGCGACCGTCTGCCCAGCCTCCTCGAGGGAAGCACCTCCCCGTTTCCCTCGTTCGAGGCGCAGCACAGCGAAGCCCGCGATTTCGGCCGCAACGGCAGCTTCCTGGTCGTCCGCCAGCTCGAGCAGCACGTCGCTACGTTCGAGGATTTCACCGAGCGGACCGCGGCACATCTCAGAAGCTTCACAGGCCTCAACAAGGCCGCCGGCGCGAACAT
>Ga0075365_10000352_pt1 | contig 16530 bp, 12 predicted proteins | sample EndMetdeltDD1765_FD_71387 | JGI IMG/M metagenome (GOLD analysis project Ga0075365, IMG submission 71387) | Populus endosphere microbial communities from Tennessee, USA - Endosphere MetaG P. deltoides DD176-5 | ecosystem: Host-associated > Plants > Roots > Endosphere | place: USA: Tennessee... | reverse complement strand
GATAGAGGTAGGGGACGTTCCGATCGTGCGTGCGCGCCGCATAGCGTCCGAGCGCGAGATTGGCCGGGGACACGTCGATGCCGGTGACGTGGGCACCGCGGCGCGCCAGCTCCAGGCTCAACCATCCGGCGCCGCACCCGAGATCCAGGATGCGCGAGCCCGGCACCGGCGCCGCCGTTTCCAGCACGTAGCGGATCTCGCGGCGGCGGAAGGTGATCTCGATCGGGCCGATACACGGCGGCCGCCATCCGAGCCGCATCGCGAGTTGCGTGAAGAACAGCCGGAAGTCGACCGATCCGGGGATTTCACCGGCGAGAAGACGGCGGGCGACGGAGTGGTCCCAGTGTGCCGCTTCCTGCCCGACGGCCTCCTGATAGCCGTGGTCGTCCGTCACGCAGGACTCCTAGCTTGCGCCCCCGGGCGGCGGCGTGCGGCGGCGATAGTCACCTTTCGCGAGGTGCTTCTCGAGCCAGACGTAGAGCACGATGAAGAGATAGCGGCTTCCCATCTCCTGCAGCTTCAGCTTCGACACCCCTTCGGTCCGGTTGCGCCAGCCGATCGGAATGACCTTGAAGGTATAGCCGCGGATGATCGCCTTGAGCGGCAGCTCCACCGTCAGGTTGAAGTGGTGCGAGAGCAGCGGCCGCAGCCCCTCGATCGTCTGCTTGCGGTACAGCTTGAAGGCGTTGGTCGTGTCGTTCAACGCGATGCCGAACAGGATCTTGATGAACGCGTTGGCCAGGCGGTTGATCGTGAGCTTGAACCGCGGATAGTCGACGACGACGCTGCCGCGCATGAAGCGCGATCCGAAGACGCAGTCGTAACCCTCGTTGAGCGTGCGGTAGCACCGGACCAGGTCTTCCGGCGGGTCCGAGCCGTCCGCCATGACGATGGCGACGCAGTCGCCGGTGAAGGCGTCGAGGCCCCAGCGCACCGCCAGGCCGAAGCCGCCGGGCCCCTCGTTGTCCACGCAGCGAACGGCCGGAAATTCGCGCGTGATCTCCGCGACCGCCTCGCGCGTGTTGTCCTTGCTGTGATCGTTGACGACCACGACTTCGTACGGGATCCGCTCGGTCTCGAGCGTCCGGCACAAGGTGCGCAGCACCGGACGGATCGAGTCCTCTTCGTTGTGGGCCGGAATGACGACGGAGAGTGTCGGCGGGGCGTCGGCCATGCGGCTCAGGACAGGCCCAGCGCGGCGCGCAGCGCCGGCTCGTGCGCGCGGATCCACTGGTGCAGGTCCCGCGCGAGATCGTCCACCGAGCGGCGCGGCTCCCAGCCGAAGCGCGCGTGGACCCTGGTGTTGTCGGTGATGTAGACGGGCACGTCGCCGGGCCGCGTCTCGGGTCGGGAGGCGATCTCCAGGCTCGTGCCGGTCAGGGCCTGGCACAGCCGCGTGAACTGCAGGAGCGACACGCTGTTGGCCAGCCCGCCGCCGGCGTTCACCACGTCGCCGTTGAGCGAGGCGCGCTGCGCGAGCTGGATGTCGATCAGGTCTCCGAGATCCTCGACGTGCAGCACGTCGCGCACCTGATGGCCCTGTCCGCCGAACCCGATGTAGGCCAGCGGGCGCGCGAACGCGTGCGCCATCATCCAGTGCGCGAAGACTCCCTGCTCGGCGTGGCCCATCTGCCACGGGCCCGAGACGACGCCGCACCGGTTCACGATCGCCCGGAGTCCGAACATGTCGACGTACTCCGCGATCAGCAGTTCCGCGGCGAGCTTCGTCGTCCCGTAGAGCGTGCGCGGGCCGTCGAGGGGGAACTCCTCCGCGATGCCGCGCGAGCTGACGCCGGCCACCGGCTGATCGTCGAGCAGGTCGAACCGCTCGCCGCGGTCCGCGTAGCGCAGGCGGCACAGCGTGGACACGGGGTAGACGCGGCTGGTGGACAGGAACACGAACGCGGCCCCGGTCGTCCGCGCCAGCTCGAGGCAGTTCACGCAGCCGATCAGGTTGGTGTCGATGACGTAGCGGACCTGTCCGTCGCGGCCGGCCAGCACCGACGGCTCGGCGGAGCACTCGACGATGACGTCGAGGTCCTGCTGGAAGACCTCCAGGTCGGCCGCGACGCGGACGTCGCCGTGGCTGAATTCCACCCCGGCGGCGCGGACCCGGCCGACGTTCAGCTCGGCGCCGCGCCGGCGCAGGTTGTCGAACGCGATGACGCGGAGATCCGGATCGCGCTGCTTGAAATGAATCGCCAGGCTGGAGCCGATGAAGCCGGCGCCGCCCGTCACGAGCATCGTGCGGGGCATTCGTTGGTTGTTTCCGCCGTACCGGCGCTTATCCGGTCACAATCCGAATGATCATAAATCAGCGTCTGAAGACGGACAGGCTGAGGGTCTGCAGAATAACACGGCGCTGCTGGATCGTCGCCAGGTCGGGATACAGCCTGAGCAGGAGCGCCTCGCTCCGGCCGCCGATCAGGCCGCGCCGGCCGATCCGGATGTAGTCGCTGCGCGCCGCCGCGAGCCGGCTCGCCTGCTGTCCGTTGTAGGTCGCGGCGGCCAGGATCGCGATCGTGACGGCGATCGCGCCGAACTGACGGACGGTTCGCCGCGCGCCTCCCGCCTCGCCGCGCAGCCACTCGACCGCCAGCAGCGCCGACGCGCACCACAGATGGAGGCTGAATGTCCCGTAGCGCGAGGCCAGTGCCTGATTGGTCCCCATCCAGGCGCGGCCGGTGGCGGAGATCGCCGCGATGCCGAAGACGAGCACGCCGGCCAGCAGCGGAAACAGGATGGCCGGTTCGCGCCACCGCGCCCGCAGGCGCAGGGCGAGCGCCGTGAACACCAGCGTGATGCCGATGCCGGACAACGCCGCGAGCACGCTCTTGAACGCGGCGACCGGCGCTCCCACGTATTTCACGAAGTACACGATCAGGTGGAGGATCGCCGCGCCCGAGCTGAAGTTCTCCGACATCGCCGGTCCGGGCGGCTTGTGGTAGTGGTAGAAATAACTCGCCAGTGTGAGTCCGCCGACGAGGAGCCACAGGACGGCGCGCACCGGCCGCCGATCGCGTGGACCCAGGACGATGGCGATCGGTCCGACGACCCAGTAGACCAGGCCGGCGCCGAACGAATACGTCGCCCAGACGCCGCAGGCCAGGGCCGCGGCGAACCGGAGCGCGCTCGGGTGGGTATCCGCGAGCAGGTAGAGGCCGGCGATCAGCGAGAAGCCGCCCATCAGCGCCACGATTTGCCAGCCCCACAGCCAGTTTTCCCACTGGAACGGCGAGAAGATGAGCACCGAGAGCACCGGCAGCAGCCACAGCGGCGCGGCGCCGCGGTCCTTCCAGGCGGTGCGGAGGTAGCGCGCGTAGATCAGGAAGATCCCGACGCCGAGCGTGACGTTGGTCGCGACTTCGAGGTGCCCGTTCCAGCCCGAGAGGCGGGCCAGGATCAGCATCCAGAGCACCGGGAAGAAGTGGCGGTGCTCGTTGTGCTGCTGCCACAGATCGTCGAGCGTGAACGAGCCGTCGGTCAGGTGCTGGAGGCGCGGCACCAGCTCCCACGAATCCCAGAACGGCACGTCGATGGAGAGAGTCGCGGCCATCCACACCAGATACGCCAGCGGCAGCGCGGCGAGGAGGATCGGCAGGGCGATGCGGATGCGGGCCCGGCCCGTGCCGCCCCGGCGGAAATAGTCGGCGATCACGCCGGCGCCGTCCACGTTCGTGCACGTCCGCCGATCTCGAAGAGGTCCACGAGCGCGCGGTGCAGACGCTCGTGCTCGGGCTGGTGCGGCGCGACGGCCGGATTCAGCCAATGCGATCCGAACCGCGACAGAATCTCGTCGTCGCTCCGCCGCCGTGCCGACTGGAATCGCTGCCGGCGCTCGGAGAGCTCCGGCAGGCTGTCGATGAATTCGTGTACGCCGGTCAGGGCCGCCGCGGCCGCTGTGGGGAACGGCTCGACGCGGCCGTCCAGCGCGACGTGGCCGGCGGCGCCGCGCTCGATGCGGTACGACGCGGCGGCATCGGCGCCGTGGCGCGCCTGCTGACGCGCCACATCCCGCATCACGCCGGCCAGGCCGCGCAGCCCGAGCCGCCGCGCGCCCGCGGCGACGCCCTGGCGTCTGCTGACGCCGCGATCGCGCAGGGACATCTTGGCCCGGGTCATCAGCGTCGTCACCGATCGCCGCGCGGCCGTCCCTGCGGCCACGGCGGCGTCGCCGCTTCCGTCCGTGGCGCGGCTGAGATGTGTCGCGAGCAGCGCGCGATCGCAGGCCAGCAGCAGCGCCATCGGCAGCACCCGTTCCAGCGTCTCGCGCTCCAGGTGCGTGTAGAGGATCCGCAGGGAGTTGCGCTCGTACAAGCGCACGCGCGGCGGCTCCGGCCACGTGCCGGACGTGCCGTGGTGGCGGTGATAGACGATCGAGCCTGGCGACGACCACACCTCGTGGCCGAACAGCCAGAACCGCCACCCGAGCTCGACGTCTTCGTAGTACGCGAAGGTGGCTTCGTCCCATCCGCCGCTGGCGAGAAACGTCTCGCGGTGGACGAGCATGGCCGCGCCGCACGCGAAGAGCAGCGGCCGTTCCTCCAGATGCCGGCCGGCGGCGGGCTGGTCGTAATCGAGCTGGAATCCCTTCCCTTCGCAGCTCACCGCGCCGCCGACGAAATCGAGACGCTCGCCGTCCCAGCTGAGCACGCGGCTGGCGACGCTCACGGCGCCGCGCCGCTGGGCCGTGTCGACCAGCGCCGAGAGCCAGTTGGGATGCACGCGCGTGTCGTCGTTGAGGAAGACGACGTACTCGCCGTTGGCGGCCCGCGCGCCGACGTTGTTGCCCCCCGCGAAGCCGAGGTTCGTCGGCGTCCGCAGCACGCGCGCCCCGGGGTAGTACTCGGCGACCACGGCCGACGGATCCACCGCCGAGGCGTTGTCGACGACGATCACCTCCCGCCGGTCGGCCGGATAGGTCAGCGCCCGCAGCGACAGCAGGCAATCGTGGAGGTGGGTTGGACCGAGCAGCGTGAGAATGACGATCGACACCAGCGGCATGTCGCCCGTCGTCTCGATGGCGGCCGGCGGCGGCGCGGCCGGTGCCGCGGCCGGCGCGCCGGCGGCCACGAAGCGCGGCGCGATCGCGAAATCCCGGATGAGCGCGGCGGCGATCTCTTCGTAGCGGCCGCCGTCGTGCAGGCGGAACGGTTCGCCGAAGAGCGGCGCGAGCTCGAGATCGGAGCGGCGGCGGCGCCGCTGGATCGCGGCGCGCTTGGCGGCCAGCGCCGGCAGCTGCCGCCCGAAGTCCTCGAGCGCGAGCAGGTGGACGACGGTCCGCGCCGTGACGTCGACGGTCGCGGCGCGCGGCGCGCCGAAGGCGAAGCGCGACGCGTCGATGCCGCTGTGCGCGAGGCCGCGGAGGAGCGAGAGCGCGATCGCCGCCGGCAGGACGCGCCGCAGCGTCTCGTCCTCGTAGTTCTTGAAGATCATCGCGAGCGCGTTGCGCTCGTAGAGCCGCAGGCGCTGGGCGAAGGCGATCCGTCCCGCCGTGCCGTGCAACCGGTGGTAGGTGACCGCGGCCGGCGCCAGGACCGTCCGATACCCGAGCAGCGCGAGGCGCCACCCGAGATCGACATCCTCGAAATAGGCGAAGAAGGCGCGGTCGAAGCCGCCGGCGTCGACGTAGGCGGCGCGGCTGATCAGCATCGAGCCGCCGCAGGCGAACAGCAGCGGCCGCGGTTCGTCGGCATGTCCGGCGGCCGGCTCGCCGTAGTCCCGCTGCCACGAGTGGCCGAGGAACGACGTGAGCCCGCCGACGAAGTCGATCCGGCCGCCGTCCCAGTCCAGGATCCGCGAGGCGACGCACTGGGCGTCGTGCCGCTCCGCCGCGTTCACCAGCTCGCTCAGCCAGGTCGGCTCGACGCGCGTGTCGTTGTTGAGGAAGACGAGATAGTCGCTGGCGCTCGCCCGCGCCACCTCGTCGTAGGGCGCCGCGAATCCGAGGTTGCTCGGATACGTGTGGAGCCGCACGTGGGGAAACCGTTCGCGCACGAAGGCGACCGATCCGTCGGTGGACCCATTGTCGATCACCTCGATCGACAGGCGGCTTTTCGGATAAACTTGCGCCTCGACCGTCGGCAGGCACGTCTGGAGATGCTCCAGACCGTTGTAATTCAGGATCAGGACTGCGACGCTGGGCGGCATGGAAGAGGACACGTGGGATGGGAATTGTAGCAGGCCTGCGATGAGATCGGCATGTGTCGCGACGCTCGCCGCCGCCCTGACACTCGCGCTCGCGTGCAACCGCGGCGCCCCGCAGGGCGTCCTCGATCCGGAGAACGAGCTGCCGTTCGGCAACGTGGATACGCCCGTCGCCCAGTCGCAGACCGTCTCGCAGACGTCGGTCGCCGGATGGGCGATGGACGACCGCGAGGTGCGGGAGGTTCGCGTCTACGTGGACGGGCGTCTCGCCGAGGTCACGCCGCTGAACACCGACCGGCCGGACGTGAGCAAGATCTTTCCCCAGTACGCGCACGCCTCGCACCGGCACGGCTGGACCGCCTCGATCGCCTTCGAAGCGCCCGGCCCGCACACGATTCTCGCCCAGGCCGTCGACAGCAACGGCGCCACGCGCGACATCGGCAGCGTGGCGGTCGTCTCACTCGACAAGTGATCCGGCCGGCGGCAGCCGGAACGTCGCGGCGCGCCGATCGAAGGCGGGGTTGTAGTACGGATCCCGCTCGAGCGTTCGTCCCCATCGCGCGCGCAGCTGATTCTCCTCCGCCGGTGCGGCCGCGTGACGGCACGGTCCGCCGTGCCACACGCGCGCGTGCGGCGTGACGACGACCCGCAGCCCCGCCTCGCGCAGGCGCAGCCCGTAGTCCACCGCGAAGAGCGCCTCGCCGAAGCGCTCGTCGAATCCGCCGAGACGCTCGAACACGTCACGCCTGGTCAGCAGACAGGCGCCGCTGACCGCCGAGCAGTTGCGGACGTCCAGCGCGTTCGACAGGTGCCCGCGCGTCCACCCGGGCGCACCCTGCAGAGCGTGGCCCGCGAGGCCGCCCGCGCCGAGCACCAGGCCGGCGCTGTCGATGGTGCCGTCGCGCCGGAGCAGGAACGGGCCGACCGCCCCGATGCGCGCCTGCTGCGAGAACTCGATCAGGGCGTCGAGCCATCCCGGCCCGCACGGCTCCACGTCGTCATGGAGGAAGAGCAGGTGATCGCCGGTTGCGCGGCGCGCCAGGGCGTTCAGCCGCGCGGCCAGCGGCGCGCCGGGGGCCGGCGGATGGGCGATGACGATCTCGAGGCGGCGGCCGCCGGTCGTCCGCTCGATCGCCGCGGCCGCGCGTCCGGTCAGAACCGACGGCGTCAGGATCGACGTGATCGGCGTGCCGGCGATCTCGTAGCGGACGCGGAAATGTCCCGCCGCGCCGGCGGAGACGACGGACGCCGCGAGTCCGCGGCGCGCGACCGCTTCCTCCAGCGCCCGCTGACCCGCGCGGATGGCCCAGGGCTTGGCCAGTTGCGAGCTGGCGGCCGAATCGGGCGCCATGCGCCAGCCGTAGAGCACGCGCGGGACATGGGCGACGCGATCGGTCCGCTCGGCGACGCGGAGCATCAGATCGTAGTCCTGCGATCCGTCGAAGCCGGCGCGGAACCCTCCGGCGTCCACGACCAGCTGCCGCCGCATCACCGTGAAGTGCGAGACGTACATGCACGAATCGAGCAGCTCAGGGGACCAGTCAGGCTTGAAGTGCGCCTGCCGGCGCCTGCCCGACGGGTCGATCTTGTCTTCGTCGGTGTAGACCACGTCGGCGCCGGCCGCGTCGCCGAGATGCGCCACGATTTCGGCGAGCGCCTCGGGCGCGAGCTCGTCGTCGTGATCGAGAAACGCCACGAACTCGCCGCGCGCCCGATCGAGCGCCGCGTTCGACGCCGCGACGATGCCGCCGTTGGCGGCGGCGCGGATCACCTGGACGCGGGGGTCCGCCGAAGAGGCGCGCAGGACCGTCAGCGTCCCGGCGTCGGTCGAGCCGTCATCGGACAGGATCAGCTCCCATCGCGCGTAGGTCTGATCGCGCACGGAGGCGACCGCGCGCTCGAGCCACGCGGGGTGGGTATTGAAGACGGGCGTGACGATGCTGACGAGCGGCGCCTCCGCGTCGGGCGCGACGGCGATTGGAGCGGTTACTGCGTCCGCGGCGGCGAGCAGGCGCCGATACCGCTCGTCGTCTTCGCGCTGCGTGACGGCGGCGGCGGCGCGGTAGAGGAGGCCGCGCGGTCCGAGCAGGCGCAGCGCGGCCAGGCCGCCGCGCGCGATCGTCCGCGGCGAGTGCCCGCCGGCGAGCGCCGTCAGTCCTTTCGCGATCTGGATCCAGGATTTCACGTGGGCTAATCCTATCCGAGGGGACTCCGCCCCTCGGACTTCCGTGCACCCTCTTCGCGCGCCGCTCGCCGGCGCGCCGGCGACGGGGCCGTTCCTGCGACGGGTTCTACTGTGACGGCGCGCCGAGCGGCTCGACCTTCGTCAGCCGAAGCGTCACGCCGCCCGCCTGGCCGTCGTCGATGCGAAGTTCCAGCGGCGCGTACTGTCGTTGCGCCCGCCGTGTGCGCGCCGGCATCCGAATCTCGGTCCACTCGCCCGGCGGCAACGCCCGGCGATCCGCGATCCGTCCGTCGAGGCGGAGCTCGAGGTCCACCGGGTGATCGGTCATCGGCTTCACCTTCAGCTTGAAACCGGTGGAGGTCGGGACGAACAGCGTGGCTCGGTCGATCGCCGTCCGGTAGCGTTCGCTGTCGCCGCGGACGTCCCAGTCCGACACGCCGATGCCCACGTGCTCGAGGTCGGCCACCTTCATCTCCGCCGCCATGCGGGACGGCAACAATGTGACGACCACGGCGAGAGCGGTGACCGTGACCAGGGCCTGCCGGCCGTTCCAGGCGTCGCGCGAGGCGCCGGCGCCGGCCGAGGCTCCGAGCAGGATCCAGAACGGCACGGCGGCCTCGGTGACGAGCAGCGGATGACCGCCGAGCCAGGTGAAGATGTAGGCGGCGAGCGCGCCGCACGACAACGTCGCAAGGGGGGCGCCGGCCGCGGCCGCGCGGACCGACCCGCGCAGCGCCGCGGCGAGCAGCCAGATGAACGCGGCGCCCCCGAGGAGCCCGAGCTCCGCGGTCACCTGCAGGAAGTTGTTGTGGGCGTTCTCGTGCACGGCGGGCGGAAACAGCGCCAGCAGGGTCGGCGAGCTGAACTCTCCCGAGCGCCGTGGGAACTCGGCGAGGCCGATACCGAACGCCGGCCGGCTCGCGATCATCTTCGCCGCGGTTCCCGCCAGTCCCAACCGGACGTGCGCGGCGATCACCCACGATTTCTGGTTGCCGCGCTCAGGCTGCATCAGCATGATCGCGAGGCCGGCCGCCAGGACCGCGCCGGCGATCCCCACCGCCCACGCCGCGAGCACCGTGCGGCCGCGCCGGACGACGATGCCGCCGCAGACGACGACGAGGCACGCGAGGAGCGCGCCGCGGGATCCGGTCAGCCAGAGTCCGGCCGCGAGGCACAGGGCGGCGGCGGCGTGCAGCGCGCGCGTTCGTCCGGCGGCGGCCAGCGCCAGGCCCGCCGCGGCGAGGAACGCCATCACGTAGAACGATCCGGCGGCGTTGATGTCGCCGAAGGTCGCGTTCCAGCGCAGCGTCCACACGAGTTCGAGCAGCGATCGCCACACCGCGCCGCCGCGCGCCGCGGCTTTGCCGAGTTGCCAGGCGGTGGCGACCAGCGCGGCGAGCGCGCCGATCTCGACCGCCGCCGCCAGCCGCGCGAGCGTTTCAGGCCGCGACGCCGAGAGCCGCGCCGCGGCGACGAACAGCATGACGCCTTCGATCAGCAGCAGTCCCGCCTGGAGCGGCAGGAAGCCGCGCAGGTTGATGAAGTGCTCGCGGGTCACTTGCGTGTACAGCGCGTCGCCGAACGCGGGGCCCAGCCGCAGCCAGGTCACTCCGAGCGAGACGACCATCCACGCGACCACCAGCGCGCCGAAGCACACGGCGGGCGCGGCGAGCGAGGCGGGCGTGCGCTCGCGCCGGCCCGCGGCGAAGAGGGCATGAACCGAAAACCCCGACAGCACCGCGCACACGATCGCCGCCGGCCAGCCCACACTGCTGTTCCAATGAAAGTAGCGGAGCGCGAGAAACGTGGCGATGGGGACGAGCGCGCCGCCGGCCGCCAGACCGTCGAGCGGCCGCAGCATTGTCAGCGCGGCGAGCGCAAGCAGCAGGGCCTGCGGCCCGAGGCCGACATGGTCGACGTGCCGAATGGAGAGGAGGAGCGTGCCGAACAGCGCGGCGCTGAATGCCCACCCAAGTGTGCCTGCGACGCGGCCGATCCGAGAAATCACCAGGCGCTTACGTTACCAAATCACCACCCAAAAGGGCGGGAACGCGCTACTCAGCGTTCCTGCGTCAGGCTGCGATACACCATCACGCACAGGGCGGTGACCGTCGCGGCTGTGGTGACATTCATCAAGACGTTCATGCGGGACCTCCCACCGGATATCGGGCGCTGGCTTTCAGACCGCCAGACCGGCGGGAAGGTTTAAGCTAGTTCCGTGCCGGCCGCCGTCACCGTCATCGTCCTCAACTACAACGGAGCGCGATGGCTTCCGGAGTGTCTGGATGCCATAACCGCACAGGCCGGCGCGCCTCGTTTTGAGACGCTGCTCGTCGATAATGGTTCGATCGACGATTCGATCGCGGTGACGAGAACCTCGTATCCTGAGGTTCGGGTCCTCGAGACGGGGAGCAATCTCGGCTTCGCCGCCGGCAACAATGCCGGTGCCCGCGTGGCGACCGGCGAGTGGCTCGCCTTCCTCAACAACGACACGCGGGTCGAGCCGACGTGGCTGGCGCGGCTCTGGGAGGCGGCGCGCGCACATCCCGATTTCGCGCTCGTCACCTCCCGTATCGTGTTCATGCACGATCCCTCGACGATCGACAGCGCCGGGGACGGCTATCTGCGCGCCGGTGCCGCGTTCAAGCACGGTCATGGCGCGCCCGCCGCGTCGTGGGCCTCGTCTCGTGAAGTGTTCGGCGCCTGCGGCGGGGCGTTCATGATCCGCCGCGACGCGTTCGAAGCGCTTGGCGGCTTCGACGAGCGCTTCTTCATGGTCTATGAGGACGTCGACCTGTCGTATCGGGCGCGGCTTCGCGGCCTGCGGGTGTGGTACGCGGCCGACGCCGGGGTCCGCCACGCCGGCAGTGCCTCGCTCGGAACGAGCTCGCCCGGTGCGGTGTTTTTTGGACAGCGTAACCTGGAGTGGACATGGATCAAGAACACGCCGCGGGCGCTCCTGTTGACGAGCGCCGCGGCCCATCTGGTCTACTCGGTGGCGGGGGTGATCCACTACGCGCGGCACGGCCGCGGCGGCGCCGCGCTGCGGGGCAAGTACGCGGCGCTGTGCGGGCTGCCGCGGGCGCTCGCCGATCGCCGGCGTATCCAGGCGGCGCGCACCGTGGACGCGGCGGCAATCGCGCGTCACATGGAGCCGCGCTGGCTCGCGGCCAAGCGGCGCGAGAAGGCGTTTGCCGCGGCGCGCGTCAGCGCACCGTGATCGGTACGCCGACCGACGTCTCGAACTGGCCGGTCGACGCATTGCGCGCGTAGACCAGCACCAGCCAGTTGCCCGCCGACGGGACCGTCGCCGTGATCGTGTACCCGCTGTGCGTGTACTGCGCCCCGAACGCGGCGCCGACGTCCGGACGGTCGTGGAATCCCGACGCCGCGCCGAGGAACTGCACGGTGCCGGTCGAACTGATCGCCCACACGTGCAGCGCGTCGATCCCGTTGCCGCTGAGCGAGGCGCTGTCGAACACCCAGCCGCCGACGAGGAACGGCCGATCGACGGTGCTGTTGGCGCCCGGCGTGTCGATCGCCAGGAGCACGCTCGAGACAATCCGCACCCGCACGCTGCGGACGAGATCGAACCGGCCCGTCGCGTGCACCAGCCCGTACACCGCGACCAGGTAATCGCCGGGGGCCAGCCCGCGGACCGTCAGCGAGAACCCCGAGTTCGTGAACTGGCTTCCGCCGAACGCCGTGGCCACGTCCGGCCGGGCCCCGCCCATCGTCGCGACGCCGGCGAAGATCGGGTCGCCTCCGGTCGACAGCGGATAGGCCCACACATGGATCGCGTCGATGCCGGGCGACCCCGTGGCGACGGCGTCGAGCGCCCAGCCGGAGATCGCGAGCGGCTGGCGGACCACGGCGTTGTCGGCCGGCGAGTCGATGCTCATGAAGGGCAGGCTGGTCGGGGCCGTCGACGCGATGCGCTTGACCGTCCCGCCGTACTCCACGAAATACAGCTCGCCTGCCGCGTCGGTGCCGAACGAGCTGACGTTGCCCGGGGTCAGTTGCGAGGTGTGTTCGCGAAGATCCGACGCGGTGGCCATCCCGGTCGACGGATTCACCGTCAGGGCCAGCGACCAGATCCTGCTGAAGCTGAAGTCGGCGAAAAAGTAGCGGCCGCGCATCGCCGAGCCGAGCGCGGTGCCGCGGTACACGTAGCCGCCGGTAACCGTGGTGCCGACCGAACGCGTGTACTCGAAGATCGGATCGACCAGCGGCTGGAACGCCGGCGGCAGCGAGGTCACGTTGTCGTGCGCCCCTTCGCGGTTGCGCCAGCCGTAGTTGTTGCCGCCGCGCCCGGCCGGCTCGTAGTCGATTTCTTCCCACGCGTTCTGGCCGACGTCGCCGATGATCAACGCGCCGGTGCCGCCGCGCGCCGGATCGTCGAAGCTCCACTTGAACGGATTGCGCAGGCCGATGTCCCAGATCTCAGGCCGCGATCCGCCCGGAAACGGATTGTCGGGCGGGATGGCGATCCCCGTCGTGTGGGTGTCCGCCACCGAGACGTCGATGCGCAGCATCTTGCCGAGCAGGACGTTCATGTTCTGCGCGTTGTGCGGCGGGTCGTTGCCGCTGCCGCCGTCGCCGACACCCAGATAGAGATAGCCGTCGGGACCGAAGGCGATGGTGCCGCCGTTGTGATTGCTGTTGGTCGGATGGCGGATGACGGTTTCCCCGGTCGACCAGCGCAGATCGAACCGTGACGCCGGATCCGCGGTGAGCGGATTGGCCGCCGTCGACTTGCGGAACCTGGCGACGACGATGTCGCCGGCGGGGTTGTTGAAGTAGACGAAGAACCGTCCGCCCGCGGCGGAGTCGGCCGGCAGCGCCATCCCGAGCAGTCCGCGCTCGCCTCCGGTGCCGATCACGCCCGTGAGGTTGAGGAACGGAGCGGTCTGCAGGACGCCGTTCCTGACGACCCGGATCAATCCGCCCTGCTGCACGACGTACTGGACCGCGGCGTCTCCCGGATCCTGCACGAAGGCCACGGGCGACGACAGTCCCGTGACGACGGTTTCGCTCCGCAACTGGGCAGAAACGTTACCGGCGAACAGCAGAGTCGCGAGGGCGGCCCATGGGATCACGCGGGCTGGAACACTGGCCATGCGACCGCCCGCAGCAAAAGACTGGCCAGTGCCGACGGAGGCGATTACCGGCGCGCGACGATGGCGTAGTCGAGAAACGTAAACATTCGCGCGTTCAGTTTTTCGACGTTCGTATTGAAGGTCTCGGCGAGATCCGCCATGGCCTCGCTTGGCGCGTGTCCCGCCGGCATGGTGTCGCCGTGAGGGATGGCCACCGACTGCAGGCGATCCTCCGGCGCGACCGGCGATCGATATTCGATGCGCGCCGTCGAGAAGCCGCTGGCCAGGACGAGATAACGCAGCGTGTCGGGATGCAGCGGCCACACGTGCGTGATGTCACGGATGAAGCTGTCGAAGAACGCCGTCCAGCACGCCGGGTTCAGCGTCTCGAGCACGAGCGGCGCGCCGGGCCGCAGCTTGTGGAACGCGAGCTCGAGCGCGCGCAGCAGGTAGCCCGGCTGCAGGTGCTCGACCACCTGCACCGCGATCAAGCCGCCGAGCGACGCGTCGGGCAGCGTCTCGAGGTGGCTGACGAGGTCGCCCTCGGCGACGTCGAGGCCGCGCGCGCGGCAGACCTCGACCATCTCGTGATTCAGATCGAGGCCGCGTCCGCCGATGCCGTGCGCCTTCAGCAGGTCGAGGAACTCCCCGCGCCCGCATCCCACGTCGAGGACGTCCGACGCGCCGTCGAAGTACGGCAGGTAACTTTCGAGCCGCGCGCGGATGACCTCCTGCGATCCGCGGAACTGGTTCTCGAATGCGACGTACTTGTAGGCGTCGAGCGCCGGCGCGAACGCCGCTGGCGAGCCGGGCGTTGCGCTCGGAGAACGGGAGCCTGGCGGTTGGGCGCTGCCCGTGGAGCCGGGAGTCGTGGAGTCGGCCGTCTTGATCATCCGCTCCACCTCCCGCTTCATCGTCATCGACGCCTGCGTGGAGACGTCGAGCAGCGTGCGCAGCTCGCCGTGCGCGGCGGCGAGGCCGGCCACGCGCGCCTCGTAGCGCTGCTCGCGCGCGGCCAGCGATTCCCATCGCTTCGCCAGATCCTCCGCCATCGCGTTGAGCGCGGCGTTGACGATCAGCGCCTTGCCCGCCGTCTCGCGGTCCTTGGTGTCGACGTAGAGCGTGATCTGCTGCAGGTAGACGACCAGGCGCGACTGGAAGAGGAGCAGGTCCGCGATCTGTCCGCGCAGCATCCCGATCACGCTGTCGATCGCTTTCTGCGCCTCGCGGTGCGCCGCCGCGTTGCGGTTGAGGTGATCGACGAGCAGCGAGTTGAACGTCGCCTGCTTCTGGAGCGGCGCCCCGACGATGCGCCAGACGAAGGCCGCGAGGCGTCCCTTGAGCCCGCCGGCGGCCGGGGGCGTGGCCTGGATGTCGGCGGCGGCGTTGAGCGGGCCGATCTGGTGATCGTCGTAGGGCGGCGGCGGATGGGGGAACTCGGGCAGGCGCATCAGCGCGCCGTCGAGCGCGGTGAACGCCTCGTTGTAGGCGCGATCGCCCGCCTCGCGCTCCCGCTTCAGGCGCTGCAGCGTCGCGTCGAGAGACTCAAACGGCGCGGACATCGGGTCAGCATATACCGGGCGCCACTCGTGCTAAAGGCGCCGACGGTGCTCCTGATGCCAAGCGTGCCGGTGCTGCGGCCTCTCATCCTCTCATCGGCCCGATCACGCCTTCGAGCGGGCTGCTGGCCGAGGCGTACGGTTTGCGCGGAATTCGGCCGGCGCGGAAGGCGAGGCGGCCCGCTTCGACGCCGAGCCGCATCGCGCGCGCCATCGCGACCGGATCCTGCGCCAGCGCGATCGCCGTGTTCATCAGCACCGCGTCGGCGCCCAGCTCCATCGCGAACGTTGCGTCCGACGCCGTGCCGACGCCGGCGTCGACGATCACCGGGACCTTGGCCTGCTCCTTGATGATGCGAATGTTGTTCGGATTCTGGATGCCCAGCCCCGAGCCGATCGGCGCGCCCAGCGGCATGACCGCCGCCGCGCCAGCCTCCTCGAGCTTCCGGCACATCACCGGATCGTCGTTCGTGTAGGGGAGAACGACGAAGCCTTCCTTCACCAGCACGCGCGTGGCCTCGAGCAGCGCCTCGTTGTCGGGAAAGAGCGTCTTCTCGTCGCCGATGACCTCGAGCTTCACCCAGTGCGACAGCCCGACCTCTCGCCCCAGCCGCGCCGTCCGGATCGCATCGTCTGCGGTGTAGCACGCCGCGGTGTTGGGCAGGAGGAAATAGCGCTGCGCGTCGATGTAGTCGAGGAGCGATTCCTTGGTGCGGTCGCTGATGTTGACGCGGCGCACCGCGACCGTGACCATGTCGGCGCCCGACGCGTCGTGCGCCTGCTGCATGACCTGGTGTGTCGGGTACTTGCCGGTGCCGATGATCAGCCGCGACGAAAACTCCCGGCCCGCGATGACGAGGCGATCCATATCAGAAGATTACCCGATTACGGCAGACCGTGAACCGCAAACCGGGCCGCGAAGACCCTATCCGCCGCCGACGAAGTTGACGATCTCGATCTGATCGCCTTCGGCGATCGGCGTGTCGGCGTAGCGGTCGCGCTTGATCACGACGAAGTTCCGTTCGACGGCGACGCTGCGCGGGTCGATGTCGAGCCGGGCCAGGAGGTCGGTGATCGTCGCGCCGGGCGCGAGCGTGAACGGATCGCCGTTGAGGGTGATGGTCACGCGCCGCCGCCCAGGGTCCGGCGCGCCAGCAGGTCTCGACCGAAAGGCGCCATGAGTGTCTCCAGTGTACGGTCGCCGGGGTTGCGCGCGTGCGCGGGCAGGTCGACCGCGGGATCCGGCCGCGCCGCGGCGACGCGCATCACGCGCTCGTAGTCGTCCGCCATCGCCTCGACGGAATGCTCGCGCGCCCACCAGTCGCGCGCCGCGCGCCCCAGCTCCGTTCGCAGCGTCGCGTCCGCCGCCAGCCGCCGCATCGCGAGGCGAAGCGAGTGCGCCTCGTCGAGGATGTCGATGGCGACGCAGACCGGGGATGGGGGATGCGGGATCGGGGATCGGGTCGAGGGCCCGGAGGCCGTTTCTCCGATCCCAGATTCCCGATCCCCCATCCCCGATCCCAGATCCCCGATCCCGCAT
>Ga0075365_10000351_pt1 | contig 16532 bp, 18 predicted proteins | sample EndMetdeltDD1765_FD_71387 | JGI IMG/M metagenome (GOLD analysis project Ga0075365, IMG submission 71387) | Populus endosphere microbial communities from Tennessee, USA - Endosphere MetaG P. deltoides DD176-5 | ecosystem: Host-associated > Plants > Roots > Endosphere | place: USA: Tennessee... | reverse complement strand
GGCACGGCCACCCGCGAGAACTGGCGCTTCACCACCGAGCCAGTGGGCGAACCGGCCGAAGGCGGGGTGCTGGTCAAGACGCTGTCGCTCTCGCTCGATCCGGCCATGCGTGGCTGGCTCAACGATGCGAAGAGCTACATCCCGCCCGTGGCCATCGACGAAGTGATGCGCGCCGGCGGCGTCGGGCGCGTCATCGCCTCGAAGAATCCGCAGTTCGCCGCCGGCGACATCGTCTACGGCATGCTCGGCGTGCAGGAATACATCCTGATTCCGCAAGACCAGATCAAGCGCAACGGCCTGGTGAAGATCGACCTCGGCGTCGGCACCATCAACCAGTGGCTCAACGTGCTCGGCATGCCGGGCATGACCGGCTACTTCGGCCTGATGGACGTGGGCCAGCCCAAGCCGGGCGAAACCGTCGTCATCTCGGGCGCGGCCGGCGCCGTGGGGCAGACGGTGGGCCAGCTCGCCAGGATCAAGGGCTGCCGCGTGGTCGGCATCGCGGGCGGTGCCGCCAAGTGCGACTGGGTGGTGAAGGAGCTGGGCTTCGACGCCTGCATCGACTACAAGGCCGGCGCCGCGGCGGTGCGCGACGGCCTCAAGACCCATTGCCCGAAGGGCGTGGACATCTATTTCGACAACGTCGGCGGAGAGATTCTCGACGCGGTGCTGGCGCGGCTCGCACGCAAGGCCCGCGTGATCATCTGCGGCGCCATCAGCCAGTACAACAACGCCAACAGCATGCCGGGCGCCGGTCCGAAGAACTACCTGAGCCTGCTGGTGAACCGGGCGCGCATGGAAGGCATCGTGGTGTTCGACTACGCCGACAGGTACCACATCGCCATCGCCGAGATGGCCGGCTACCTGAAGGACGGACGCATGAAGAGCAAGGAAGACGTGGTGAAGGGTCTCGATACCTTCCCCGAGTCGCTCAACAAGCTGTTCGCGGGGGAGAACTTCGGCAAGCTGATCCTGCAGGTGGCCGAAGACTGACGCCGGCTCAGGGCTCGCTGGGGCGCATCGGGATGTCGCCCATCGCGTCGTCCTCGCGCAGGCCGTGGGCGGCCTTCAGCGTTTCGATCGACAGGCCGTCGCCGTGGCCGGCAAAGCCCTTGGCAACGCCTTCGAGCGCCGTCGACAGGCCGACGTCGCCGTCGGCGCGGGCGTCCATGCTGATGTTGAGCACCCGGGCCGCCATCTGGCGGTAGCTGACGGCACCCGCGCCTTCGAGCGCCGCCACCAGGTCGAGGTACAGCGCCAGGTTCAGGTCGAACACCAGCTTGGGCGTGATCTCGAATTCATCGTTCTTGTTCTTCTTGTCCATGGGTGATGGCTCCTTTTTTCCGAAGCCTCCACTCTAGCCACAAACCGTGCCCCGGTGTCGTCGGACACGGGCGTATTCAGCGCGCCCGCGTGCCCATCACGGCGGCTGAAATGATCAGCGCAGCGGCCAGGCCGATGCTCCAGGTGAGCGGGCGCCCGGTCACGGCCAGCAGCAGCGCGGTGGAGCCCAGCGGCGTGGCGTAGCTCAGGATGCCGATCTGCCGCGCATCCCCGCGCTTGAGCGCCATGTCCCAGACGAAGAAAGCCGCGCCGAGCGGACCGAGGCCGCACAGCGCGACCAGCAGCCAGTCTTTCGGGGAGAGCACGGCCGGCGTCTCGAGCAGTGCATGGCAAACGAGCGACAGCATGCCCGAGACCAGTCCGAACAGGCCGATCGCCGAGGTCGGGAACGCCGCCACGCGCTTTGTCCAGAGCGAATAGCTGGCCCAGATGAACGCCGAGCCCAGTGCCGGCAGGAAGCCCCAGTACCCGGCCGTGGCGCCAGGGATGGACACGGAGCCCTCGCGCGCACCGAGGATCGCGATCGCTGCGCCCGCGAAGCCCAGCATGGCGGCAACCAGATGCAGCGGCCGCAGCGACATGCCCGGCAGCAGCGCCGGCGCCAGCACCACCATGAAGAGCGGCCACAGGTAGTTGACCAGGTTGGCTTCCACGGGCGGGGCATGCCGCAGCGCGATGAACAACAGGAAGTGGAAGCCGAACAGGCCGTAGACGCCCAGCGCCAGCGTGCGCGGCGGTACGCGCCAGGCGCTGCGGTCGCGCAACACGAGCGGCCAGCTCGGAATACTGCCGACAATCAGCGCGAGGCCGGTCAGCAGGAACGGCGGCAGGTGCGAGAGCGCGGTGCCGAGCGAGGCGAGCGTGGCCCACAGCGTGATGGCGGCAAGGGCAAGAAGCGTGGGCGACATCGCACCGAGCTTAAGCGGCGCCGTCGTCGCGCGGCGCCGGTGAATCGTCGCGTGGCGACGATGTCGCCGTTCAGCTGCCGAGCCTGCGCAATGCCGCAGTGAGCGCGGAGGGCGAACGGTAGCCGGTGCGGCGCGCCGTTTCCGCGACGCCCATGCCGGCCAGGCGCAGTTCGCGGGCATGCGCGAGCCGCAGCGTGCGCAGCCAGTGCATCGCGCTCACGCCCTGCTCATCACGGCAGCGCTGAGCGAACTGGCTGGGGCTCAGGCACGCCACGGCTGCGAGATCGGCAACGCCCAGCGGCTCGTGCCAATGCGCCCGGGCCCAGGCGGCGAGCGCGGTCCAGTCGATGCGCCGGCTTCGCGCCGAGGCCGGCACTGCCGCGCCCCAGGCTTCGAGCAGGAGCGCGGGGCCATGCTGCAGCGTCGACACGAAAGCGTCCGGGTGCTGCGCGCACTGCGCGAGGTACTGCGCCAGGGCCTGCAGCCGCGAAGCATCCGCGGGCGCGCGCTCGGCGCAGCGCGCCCACGTCGGGTGGATGGTGTCGAGCACGAGGCACCGGCTGCCGCCGCGCGATTCGAAATCGTGCCGGTCGCCGGGCACCACCACGTGCGCCTCACCGGCGCCAACGTGCGCGCCGCGGCCTTCCACTTCGAGTTCGAGCACACCGGCCAGGCCGATCAGCACCTGGAAGTGGTCATGCGCGTGGCTGCCGCGCGAAGCGCCGTAGTCGCGCAGCGAAAGGCCGTGCGGTTCGGCGCGAGGGAGCATGGCTGGGGTTTGCATGGGCAGGATCGGATTGTCGTTCCCTGCACCGCGGCTGTCATCCCAGCCGCAGCAGCAACGCGGAAGCCGCGCACACCAGCAGGAAGGGAATGCTGATGCGGTGAAACTCGCGCAGGCCGTGGGGCAATCTGGCAAGCCGCAATGCGATCAGGTTGGCCAGCGAGCCCAGCACGCACCCGAAGCCGCCCACGCTCACGCCGGCGGCCAGCGCCGGCAGATCGCGCACGTGGCCGTCGAGCAGGATTGCCGCCGGCACGTTGCTGATGAATTGCGAGGTGACGATGGCGGCCAGGTAGGCGCGCCATCCGTCGGTGATGGGCCAATGGTTCATCAGCGCCACGACGGCGGGGAGCTCGGCCAGCTGCCGCAGGTCCACGAACATCAGCGCGATAACGGCGAGCAGGGCCCAGTCGATGCCGCGCAGCACGCGCGGATACGACACCAGGAAAACGGCGAACACCACGCCCAGGCCCGCCAGCAGCCAATGCCGTTCCAGCGCGACCACGAAGCCGACGAACAGGACCCCCGCCAATGCCAGCAGGCGAGGCTGCACTGGCGTGGCCTCGGCTTCGGGCTTGAGCGCGATGGGCGTGCGCGGCACCAGCAGCCAGACCGCCGCGAAGAGCCAGAACAGCATCACGGCCACGGTTGGCAGCATCATTCCCATGAAGGCAACGAAGCTCTCGCCGGAGCGGTGCCACAGGTAGAGGTTCTGCGGGTTGCCGATGGGCGTGAGCGCCGAACCCGCATTGACGGCCAGCGCCTCGAGCACCACGAGCCGCGCGAGCGGCAGGTGCGCCTGGTCGGCGAGCACACGTGTGAGCGGCACCAGCAGGAACAGGCTCACGTCGTTGGTCACCAGTGCAGAAAGAAAGGCTGCGCTGGCGGTCAGCAGCAGCGCCAGACTGCGCTGGCTGTGCGTGCGCGCGAGCAGGCGCTGCGCGGCGGCCTGCAGCATGCCGCTTTTCTCCACACCCTGGGTGATGGCGAGCAGGCCCGCAAGCGCGCCCACGGTCTGCCAATCGACCAGTTTCAGCCAGTCCATCGGCGCACGCGGGCGCAGGAAGGCGAACAAGACCGCGACGGCGGCCAGCAGCCACAGCAGGCCGTTGCCGCCACCCTGCTCGGGTGGCGTCACGGCCTTTGCTTCAGCGGCCGACGAGCTCACGCAGTTCGCGCTTGAGCACCTTGCCGATGGCGCTGCGCGGCAGTTCGTCGATGAAGCGCAGGCGCGCCAGGCGCTGTGTCTTGCCGAGCTGGGCGTTGGCCCATTGCAGCAGCGCGTCTTCGGTGGTGCCGTCGCCTTCACGGCGCACCACGAAAGCCACCGGCGTTTCGCCCCATTGCTCCGACGGCACGCCGACCACCGCGACGTCGGCCACGGCGGCATGGCCTCGCAGCACCGTCTCGAGGTCGCTCGGATAGATGTTGAAGCCGCCGCTGATGATCATGTCCTTCTTGCGGTCGAACAGCGTCAGGAAGCCGTCGGCGTCGAAGCGCCCGACGTCGCCCGTGCGGATGAAGCGCTTGCCGCTCGCGTCGAACCATTCGGCCTCGCGCGTCTTGGCGGGCTGGCGGTGGTAGCCGGTCATCATGCCGGCCGAATGGCCCACCACCTCGCCGGCTCGTTCGGTGTTGCCGCGCGGAATCTCGCTGCCGTCCTCGTCGATCAGCCGGATGTCGCTGCCCTCGGCCGGGCTACCCACGGTGTGCAGCTTGTCGGGATGCAGGTGGGCTTCGAGAATGCAGGTGCCGCCGCCTTCGGTCATGCCGTAGAACTCGATCAGCCCACCGGGCCAGCGCTTGAGCACATCGGCCTTGAGCGCGGCATTGAAGGGCGCGCTGGTGCTGAACTTGAAGCGGAACGACGAGAGGTCGTGCGCGTCGAAGCGCGAATGCGCCATCAGGCGCTGGTACTGCACCGGCACCAGCATCGTGTGCGTCACGCGGTGCTTTTCGGCCAGTTGCAGGTAGCCGAGCGCGTCGAACTTCGGCATCAGCACCACGCAGCCGCCGAAGGCGATGGTGGGGAAGAACACCACCAGCGTGGTGTTGGAGTAAAGCGGTGTCGACAGCAGCGTGACCGTGTCCGCGCCGTACCCGTACTTGGCGCCGCGCTGCACGTGAGCCCAGCGCATGCCGTGGCCCTGCACGATGCCTTTCGGCTCGCCGGTGGTGCCGGAGGAATAGATGATGTTGAAGGGCCAGGAAGGCTGCGTTTCGACGGCGCTCGGCCGTGCATCCACGGGGGCCAGCCAACTCTCGAGGCTCTGCCCGGCAGCGGAACCGTCGAGCGCCACGCGCGGAATGCCGCCTTCCATCGGGGCGCCGACGACCTCGGCCGCCGAGGCGTCGGTGAAGAGGATGCGCGCATCGGCATCCTCGATCATGCGCGCCAGGCTGGCGGTGGTGGAGCCGGGCGCGAGCGGCGCGACCGCGACGCCCGCGCGCAAGGCACCCAGGAACACCGCCGCGTAGTTGACCGAAGAAGATGCACACACCGCAATCGCATCGCCGGGCTTGAGCCCTTCGCGCTGCAGGCTGGCCGCGATACGGTCCATCAGCGCGTCGAGGGCGCCGTAGGTCAGGCTTTGCTCGTTGTCGACCAGCGCAATGCGCCGGGGCGCTTGCGTTGCGTGCTCGTGAACCAGTTGGGCGATGGTGCCGAACTCCTGCATCGTGTTCATGTCTGACTGTGCCTGGTTACGTCGCCGACGGCCTCTCGTACGGCGTGAATGATGTATTCGATTTCCTCGTCGCTGAGCATCGGGTAAAGCGGCAGGGCCAGCGAGCAGCGGGCCAGCCGCTCGCTGTGCGGCAGCGTGCTCTCGCTTCGCCAGCGCCCCAGCGCCTCGTGCAGGTGCAGCGGCTGTTCATAGTAAACGCGAGTGGCGATTCCCTTTGTCGCCAGTTGGACCGCCAGCGCGTTCCGCTCGTGCGGGCCGTGCAGGACAACGACGAAATAATTCCAGGCATGGCCCGCTGCGTCGCGCGGCAATTGCATCGGGCACCCGGCCCACGCCGCCAGATAGCGCGCGGCGATGGCGCGGCGCCGCGCAATGGCGGCAGGGAAATCATCCAGCGCCACATGAAGGAGACACGCCTGCAATTCGTCCATGCGGCTGTTCTGGCCGAGGCAAGTGTGCAATCCGTTCTGGTACCCGTGGTTGCGGAGCAGGCGCGCCTTCTCGGCATGGCGCGGGTTCTTGAAGGCCAGGGCTCCCGCGTCTCCGGCGGCGCCCAGGGTCTTGGTGGGGTAGAAGCTCATCGCCGCTACGTCGCCCCAGCTGCCGGCGGGTTGCGCGCGTCCGTCCGCGCCGCAAGCGCTGGCACCCAGGCACTGGGCCACGTCCTCGATCAGATGCAGCTGCTCGTCGCGGCAATAGGCGGCCAACTCGGGCAGGCCGGTGGGATCGCCGAAGAGTCCGACCGCGAGAACGGCGCGGGTGCGCGGCGTCTTCGCGTTCCGGAAATGCGCGAGTGGCACCAGAAAATCATCGGCGGCACTGTCGACGAACACAGGCCGCGCACCGGCCGCGATCACCGCTTCGGCGCAGGCTGCAAAGGTGTAGGAGGGAAGCAGAACCTCGTCTTCCGGATGGCCTCCGGCCGCGCTGCCGACGCCCAGGCTCTTGAGGGCAAGCAGCAGTGCGTCCGAACCCGAACTCACGGCCACCACCTCGCGCCGTTCCAGCAAGTCCGACAGCCGCGCCTCGAATGCGCTGACCCGTGGACCGAGGACATAGATGCCGCTGCGCAACACCGTGGCACACGCCTGGACAAGTCGTTCGGCCATGGGTTCGGCGCATGCCGCCGAACGGAACAACGGGATGTTCATGCGTGCAGCACCTGGGACGCACGGATGACCGCGGCAAGGCCGTCGGCGCCGGAGGCAATGCGCCTGCCGTTGCCCTGCACGGCATGGCGGAAATCCCGGTACTGGCGCGCCAGCGCATCGTCGCCGCCCGCCATCGCGCGGTGGGGCTTGCGCAAGTCCAGCACGTGTTGCCGTCCGCCGTTGCACACCTGCAGCCGTGCGGCGGGAGGCATGCTGTCGTAGCCGCTCTCCAGTTCCGCCACCAGGCCGCCCAGGCGCACCCGGACACGGGCGCTGCGCACGTCGATCCGCCGGCTGATCACTTGCAACTGCGCGTCCGCCGGAATGGCGCAGAGCCAGGCGAGCAGGTCGAGATCGTGCACCATCAGATCCAGCACGCTGTCCGCGGCCCTCGCCTCACGGCAGGAAAAGCGACGGAATCGCAGAAAAGGATGAGCGCTGTCCCGATGACGCAGGGCGGCGCGGCGTATCCACGACAGCGCGGCCGCATCGAACGCCGGATTGAAGCGTTCGATGTGTCCTGTGCTCAGGACGACGCCACATTGCTGCGCCATCCGAAGCATCTGTACGCCGTCCCGCCGGTCGATGCAGAGTGGCTTTTCGACCAATACGTGGCAGCCTCGCCGCATGAGCGCCATCGCCACTTCGGCGTGTGTTCCGTCGCTGGTGGCGACCGTGGCCGACTCGATGCCCGGCGGCAACTCGTCTATGCCGGACAACAGCGGCAATGCCGCAAGGTCGGCGACGGGCCTGGCCGCGGGAGAGCTGTCCACCACGGCGCTCAGACGGAAGCCTGGCAGGCTTGCGAGCTTGCGCGCATGGGTGCTGCCGAAACGACCCAGGCCCACGAGGGCATGAGTCAAGTCGGGGGTCGCGAGAGCGATCTCCGCTTCGGCTTCGTCGCCGCAGGAGGCCGCCGAGCCTTGATCGACCGAGGGCGTCGTGAAGGTCATGGAGGACGCAGCGGGTTCCGCAAGCGCGCAGATGCCTGTCGCCGAATCAGCTGTTGCCCTGCAATTCATAGCCGAGCTGGATCAGGAGGGCGCCCGCGACGCGTTCGAAGCGCTGTACTTCCTGGCCGCTCATCGTCTCGCGCCAGGAGCCGATGCGCCCCGTGCCCGGTCGCTCCATCGTTCTGCGTTGCTGGTGCAGGCGCTGCGCATGGCTCACCACGAAACTGCCATCGAGCGAGACGCGCGCCCGATGTTCCTCAAGCCGCTTGGGGGCGCGCTCCTGATGGTTGAGCAACTGATTCGACCATGGCAGTTCCAGGAACTCGCACAGGCGGCGCAGCACTGGTTCAGGCCGTGCCACCAGGTCTTCGTAGAAGACCTCGGTGTAGTGGGCGCAAGCGGAACCGGCGTTGCGGGCCGCTTCGACGCGATCGGCCCAGGCGCGCGCCAGTACTTCGGGTTCGTGGCCCGGTGAGAACCACTGCAGGCGCCATGACGCCGCCACGTCACGGCCGTCGCGAATGAGGTGGACAAACCGGGCTTCGGGCAACAGCGCGGCGATCGTTCCGACGTGAAGCGAATAGTCCGGCGTCTTTTCGCCCCAGCGCGACTTGTCGAAGCGCTGCGCGTAGAGTCGATAAAAGGCGCGCAGTCCATCGGCCACGGTGAAAGGTTCGAGCGCCTGCACGGCTTCGGCGAGCGCTTCGCGTGCGAGGCCGAAGTCCTGCCAGTTGGGTGCACCCGGCGGATAGGCGGTGATCGTTTCGAGAAAGCGGGCGCGAAGATCGCCGTCCGATTGGCCCAGCGCCGAAACTGCCGCAAGGAAGCTGGTTTCGGGCGGAATCGCGAGGTCTGGATGGGCATCGAGCATCAGCCGCAGCAGAGTCGTGCCCGAACGCGGTGCACCCACGACGACCGGCATTGGAGGATGTTTGCTCATGCGGTCAAGTCTCCGATCAGGTCAAGCAGTTTGCCCACGGCGGGCTGCAGCCCCATTCGCATGGGATCGATCGCGAGCCTGGGCGCCTCCGGAGCCTCATAGGGCGCGCTGACGCCGGTGAATTGGTCGAGCTCGCCTTGCCGGGCCTTGCGATAGAGGCCCTTGACATCCGCCGCCTCGCACACCTCCAGCGGGGTGCTGACATGGATCTCCAGGAAGCGCCGAGCCCCGACGATGAAGCTCGCGTGCGCCCGGTCCATTCGAAGGGGGGAGATCAGCGCCGCCACGACGATCAGGCCGGCATCATTCATCAGCCGGGCGACCTCGGCGGTCCGGCGGATGTTTTCGCTGCGCGCGTCCGGATCAAAACCCAGGTCGCGGTTCAGCCCACGGCGCAATGCGTCGCCGTCCAGCACGGCGCAGCGGCGGCCGCTGTCGTTCAGCGCTTGCGCCAGCGTTCGGGCCAGGGTCGTCTTGCCTGCTCCGCTCAGGCCGGTGAGCCACAGGGTAGGAGGCAGATCGGCACGCATCGTCGCTTCAGAGAACGTGGCTGCGCAGCCGGTCGGCCACGGCCTGCAGGTGGGCACCGCGAATGACATGCTTGTAGACGCCGGTCGCGACGCGCTCTTCGCCGGCGATCTCGAAGAAGGGCTTGGCGACGGGGGTTTCGGCCTGCTCGTAGCGTGTGGGCCGGGCGGCGAACAGGCACTCCCTGGCATAGGCTTGGGTGCCGAATTCCGCTATGAAGCCGTCGAGTTCCCGCTGCAACTGCCCGCCGAAGCGCTGGGCGTAGCCCTGCATGTCGGCCAGCTTGGCCTGCAGTTCCGCCGTATCAAGTTCGACCACCAGATGGTTCTCGATCGCGAGGCGCGCCGGGGGACTGGGATGGCCGACGGTCGGATAGCCGAAACTCGCAACCGGATGGCCGTGGGCCGTCGCGTGGGCGGCGACCTGATTGGCCAACAGGCGGCACAGGTCGTGGGAAGGGTTGTAGTCCTCCGCTTCGTCCGCGACGATGCACCCGATGCCCTGCGAAACCACGTATGCCGTCAGGCGGTCGAGCCATTGCGCGAACATGTTCGCGTCGCCGTCCAGCAGGGCCTGATAGATCTCGGCATCGGCCACGGGTGACACCACCTGGGGAATCCAGTTTGCGCCTGCTTGCACCAGGTTGTCGGCCGTGGGGGCCAGCCGCGGCACGCCATTCGATCCGGCGCCATTGGTGAGCACCACGACATCCGGTCGTTCGATACGAAGCCATTTCCAGAGCAGAAGCTCGTGTCCCGGATGGGCGGCGATCAGCAGGTGTTTCATGGGCGCTGGACTCTGGCCTGGATGAAAGTGGAGATTTGCCGCAGCGGAGCAGTGACGCGCCAGGACCGGCTGGCGTAGATCTCGCGCAGCCGGGCGTCCATGCCTGCGGCGTCGTTGGACGCCCGCCGCTCGACGTCGGCCAGGCGCGAACCGGCTTCGTCCAGCCGCGCGCTGAGCGCGGCGTGCGCCGTGGACGCCGAGGCCAGTGCGGACTCGGCATCCCGCTGCTGCGCGGCCAGCGAGGCTTCGGCCGCCTGCAACCGCACCGCCAGCGCAGCGGCATGCTCCGACTGCCGCTGCGCCTCGGCGCGCCAGACCTCGATCTGGGCCTGATGGGCGCGCTGCTGATCGTTGAGTGCCTGATGCAGCCCCGCGACGTGCTGATGCAGCGAGGCAAGGCCGAGGTGCGCGGTCGTGGCGCTTCCACGCCGGATCCAGTCGTCCATGTAGCGCGCCATTTCGCGCGCACGCTGCTCGGCGGGCACTGCAATGATCTCTCGGCCGTCGGTCACCCGCCGCACGCAGGCCTCGAGCGCGCAGAGCGTTGCATCCAGTCCGCCGTTCGCGCGCATCCAGGCGGCGGCCTCGCCTGCATCCTCCGCATCGAACTTGTCGAGTTCGGCCATCACGTTCTGCCGCGTGATCGGCCGAGTCATCAGCGCCCGGCCGAAGTTCCAGCGCCGTGCGTGTGCCACCGTGGCCGCCGTCACCATCTCACCCATGCCCGAGCTTGGATCGAGCACCACCACGGCGTTGCCGGTGACCAGTGCCTCGGTGGCGCAGCGTCCTTTGCCGAACACGACGTCGTAGCGACCCAGCGCGGCGGCCGGGTCGGGCAGATGGTTGCCGGTGCCGCTGCCGATCACGTCCAGCGTAAGGCCGCGTTCCGCACATGCGGCGCGAATCTCTTCGAGTTGGGCATCGTGCGATGCGTAGTTGCTGAAGACCAGTGCCGCGCGAGGTGCGGCCGGCAATGGCGTGCGCGGCAGGAAGCGTGAAAGATCGACCCCGTTCTGGATCAGTTCGATGTGCTCGCGCCCGATGCCGAACTCGTGCACCAGCCGCTCGGCGCAGTTCTCGTCGACCGCGACATGGCGCACCACCTGTGAAAACTGCGGCGGGCGGCCGTGCTCTGCGCTGCGGTCGTGGCAGATCGTGAGAACCGGCACGTCATGGAAGTGAAGCAGGGCGCGCACCGTCTCGTGGTGGGTGTTGCCGATGATCACGTCGGGCCGGGCGGCCATGTCGGCCACATCGGTGATGCACGCGATCGACGCATGGCGCAACTCGTCGGCCATGTCGCCGAAGGCCGTTGCAAGAATGGTGACGGCGTGGCCGCGCCGCCGCAGCCACAGGGCAAGATCCCGGGTGAACATCTCCGCGCCCGTGCGGTGCACGAGGTAGCACATCGCGAGCAGGATGCGCAACGGGCGCCCGGTCATGGGGGCGGCTGCCTCCACTGCGAACGCGGACGTATTCAATCGTTGGCCGGCGTACCCGCCAGAACATGCCCGGCCTGCTGGTCCGCGTGATAGCTCGACCGCACCATCGCGCCCACCGCGGCGTGGCTGAAGCCCATCTTGTAGGCCTCTTCCTCGAACATCTTGAAGGTGTCGGGGTGCACGTAGCGGCGCACCGGCAGGTGCGAGCCCGACGGCGACAGGTACTGGCCGATGGTCAGCATCTCGATGTCGTGCGCGCGCATGTCGCGCATCACCTGCAGGATCTCTTCGTCGGTTTCGCCCAGACCCACCATGATGCCGCTCTTGGTCGGCACGCCGGGGTGCAGCGCCTTGAACTTCTTCAGCAGGTTGAGGCTGAACTGGTAGTCGCTGCCAGGGCGTGCTTCTTTGTAAAGGCGCGGCGCGGTCTCGAGGTTGTGGTTCATCACGTCCGGCGGCGCGGCCTTCAGGATGTCGAGCGCGCGGTCGTCGCGGCCGCGGAAGTCGGGCACCAGGATCTCGATCTGCGTCATCGGCGAGAGCTCGCGGATGTTCTTGATGCAATCGACGAAATGCTGGCTGCCGCCGTCGCGCAGGTCGTCGCGGTCGACGCTGGTGATCACCACGTACTTCAGGCGCAGCTTGGCGATGGTCTTGGCCAGGTTCAGCGGCTCGTCCTTGTCGAGCGGGTCGGGGCGGCCGTGGCCCACGTCGCAGAACGGGCAGCGGCGCGTGCACTTGTCGCCCATGATCATGAAGGTGGCCGTGCCGTTGCCGAAGCATTCGCCGATGTTCGGGCACGAGGCTTCTTCGCAAACCGTGTGCAGGTTGCTCTCGCGCAGGATCTGCTTGATCTCGTAGAAGCGGGTGGTGGGGCTGCCGGCCTTCACGCGAATCCACTCGGGCTTCTTGAGCGCCTCGCCCTGCTGCACCACCTTGACGGGAATGCGCGAGAGCTTGGCCGCGGCTTTCTGCTTGGCCAGCGGGTTGTAGTTTTCGGCGCTTTGTGCGTCGCGGACGACTTCGGTAGAGCTCATTGGATGCTAGGGCGCCAGGTAGGTGGTGAGCTTCTGGCTCAAGACCCGGGCAGCCTCTTCCCATGTGGTTTGAATGCCGATTGTAGAAAGATCGACCGTTTGCAGCCCCGCATACCCACACGGATTGATCCGCGAGAAGGGTTCGAGGTCCATGTCGACGTTGAGCGCGACCCCATGATAGGTGGCATGGCGGCTCACCTTGATGCCGAGCGCGGCGATCTTGCCGAGGCCCCGAAACGGGTCGCTGGCGGGCAGCGGGCCGGTCAGTGCCGCATGCGAAAACGGGTCGTCCAGCCGCACGTAGATGCCCGGCGCGCCCGGCACGCGGTGCCCCGTCACGCCGAAGTGGGCCAGCGTGCGCAGCACCGATTCCTCGATGCGGTAGACGTATTCCTTCACGTAGTAGCCCGCCCGCCGAAGGTCGATCAGCGGGTAGCCGACCACCTGGCCCGGGCCGTGGAAGGTGACCTGCCCGCCGCGGTCGGTCTGTACCACGGGAATGTCGCCCGGGTTCAGGATGTGATCCTGCTTGCCCGCGAGGCCTTGCGTGAACACGGGGGCGTGCTCGCACATCCATAGCGCGTCGGGTGTTTCCGGCTGGCGCTCGAGCGTGAACTGCTTCATCGCCGCAAAGGTCTCGGCATAGCCGACGCGGCCCAGCCAGTGCAGTGCGAGGGCGGTGCCCGCCGAGTGCTCTGCCAGCGTCATCAGGTCCTGCCTAGAGAACGACCTTGACCGACGGATGGGCCGACAGCGCTCGGTAGAGGTCGTCGAGCTGCTCGCGGCTGGTGGCGGTGACGGTGATGGTCACGCCCAGGTAGTTGCCCGCCTTGCTGTCGCGCAGCTCGACCGTGGTGGCGTCGAAGGCCGGATCGAAGCGCTCGGCGATCTGGGTGATCGCGTGCACGAACCCGTCGACCTTGGCGCCCATGACCTTGATCGGGAACTGCGAGGGATATTCGATCAGCGACTCCTTGCGCGGATCGGGAATGGGGGTGGTGACTGCGTCGGTGGTGTTCTCGGTCATGCCGGGGCTCCTTGCTTTTCAGCGTTGCGTTGCTTGGCCTGCTGGTAGGCCGCATACAAGCTCTTGTAGATGGGGCCGGGTTGGCCGTTGCCAATGGTCTTGCCGTCGAGCGCGACGACGGGCAGCACTTCCTTGCTGGCCGAGGACAGGATCAGTTCGTCGGCACCGAACACTTCATCGCGCGACACGCGCCGCAGCGCAAAGGGAATGCCGTCTTCCCGGCACAGGCGTTCGAGCAGGCCGTAGCGGATGCCGGTGAGCACCAGGTTGTCCTTGGGCGGGCCGATCAGCACGCCGTCCTTCACTATCCATACGTTGCTCGACGAAGCCTCGCTGAGCCAGTCGCCGCGGAACATGACTGTCTCGGCCGCGCCGGCCTCGACACTGATCTGCCGGGAGAGCACGGCGCCCAGCAGGCTGGTGCTCTTGATGTGGGCCTTTTGCCAGCGGAAGTCGTCTGCGGTCACGCAGGTCACGCCCTTGGCGCGCACCGCATCGGACACCGGTGGCAGCGGGTTCACCATCACGAAGACGGTGGGCTTGAGGCCCTTGACCATCGCATGGTCGCGCGGCGCAACGCCGCGGGTGACCTGGAAGTAGACGGCTTGCGGTGCATCGCCGCCCGGGGCGATCAGGCGCATCACGATGTCGCGCCACTCGGCGAGCGTGAGCGGATCGACAATCTGCAACTCGGCCAGCGAACGATCGAGCCGCGCCATGTGTTCTTCGAAGCAGAAGGGCTGGCCACCATAGGCGGGAACGACTTCGTAGACGCCGTCGCCGAAAATGAAGCCACGGTCGAGCACGCTGACCTTGGCATCCTTGACGGCGGTGTATTCGCCGTCGAGATAGCAGAGCGTGGTGGGGAGAGCGGCAGTGAGAGGGTGCATGAAGGAATTATGGTTGCGTGCGCAAAGTCGGGTTCTCGTCAGCCAACGAAGCCTCGATTTGCAACGGCGACAGTTCAAGTGGCCGGACGGGCTGGGTTTTTACTTATAATCAATGGCTTTGTAGAAATTCTGGGTCGTCATCCGGGCTTCATTCGAAATGAAAACAATCGCCCAAAAGGATGAAAGGGTCGCTGAAGACCTCGACACGGAATACAAGCCGTTGACCGCCGATGAGGCGCGTGAACTGCGTGCAAGGCATCCCTCGATTTCCCCTTGGTGGGTCATCGCGGGGCAGTTGGTTGTCGGTCTGCTGGTGGCTTTGGCCGCCTGGGGACTGACGGGGAGGCAAAATCTGGGTTGGTCCGCCGCTTACGGTGCGATCGCGGTGGTCATTCCTGCTGCGGTGTTCGCACGGGGGTTGACCGGCCGGTTTTCTTCCCTGAATCCGGGCACTGCGGTGGTTGGGTTCTTCCTGTGGGAAATGGTCAAGATGGCCTTGTCGCTTGCGATGTTGTTCGCGGCGCCAAGGCTGATAACGGCGCTGAGCTGGCCTGCGATGCTGGTCGGCTTGGTGGTGACAATGAAGGCGGCCTGGTTGGCGGTGATGTTCTCGCCCCGGCGCCGGCAACATAGAGACGAGTAACTGAATGGCTGCTGAAAACGCTGCGGAACATGGTCAGACCGCGGGTGAATACATCATTCACCACTTGACGCACCTGCAAAGCTCCAAGCCTGGAGGTGTTGCGGACTTTTCGGTATTCAATTTCGACTCGCTCTTTTTCTCGATCGCGTTGGGCATGCTGGGCTGCTGGCTGCTCTGGCTCGCGGCCCGCAAGGCTACTTCGGGTGTTCCGGGGCGTTTTCAAGCGGCCGTCGAGCTGCTGGTCGAAATGGTCGACCAGCAGGCCAAGGGCATCGTGCACAACGCCACCAGCCGCAAGTTCGTCGCTCCGCTGGCGCTCACCATCTTCGTGTGGATCTTCCTGCTGAACGCAATGGACCTGTTCCCGGTCGATTTGTTCCCGGCAATCTGGGCCAAGATCTTCGGCATCGCCGGCGAAGACCCGCATCACGCCTACTTGCGCGTCGTGCCCACGGCCGACCTCTCGGTGACGATGGGCATGTCGGTTGCAGTGCTGCTGGTCTGCCTGTTCTACAACATCAAGATCAAGGGCCTCGGCGGCTGGGTGCATGAGCTCTTCACCGCGCCGTTCGGCAACCACTGGGCGCTGTACCCGTTCAATTTCGCGATGCAGATGATCGAATTCGTCGCCAAGACCGTCTCGCACGGCATGCGTCTGTTCGGCAACATGTACGCCGGCGAACTGATCTTCCTGCTGATCGCCCTGATGGGTGGTGCCTGGTCGCTGTCGGCCACCGGCATCGGCCTGGCCATCGGCCACATCATCGCGGGCACGGCCTGGGCCATCTTCCACATCCTGATCATCACGCTGCAAGCCTTCGTGTTCATGATGCTGGCGCTGGTCTACATCGGCCAGGCTCACGATCACCACTGATCGTTCGGTTTCGTTTTAGTTTTTTGTTTTCTCTTCAACCAAAGTCCTCTAGGAGTCATCATGGAAGTTATTAGCTTTGTTGCACTGGCCGCCGGCCTGATCATCGGTCTGGGCGCTGTGGGCGCATGTATCGGCATCGGCATCATGGGCAGCAAGTACCTCGAGTCGGCCGCACGTCAGCCTGAACTCATGGGTGAACTTCAAACCAAGATGTTCCTGCTGGCTGGTCTGATCGACGCCGCTTTCATTATCGGCACCGGTATCGCGCTGTGGTTCGCAACGGCCAACCCGTTCCTGGCTCAGATCGCCAACCTGCCGAAGTAAGTCTTTCTCGTCGGACCCGTGTCGTCGTTCCCCTCTGTGGAATGGCTTCGCATTCAATCCCAAAGAGAGGGTGAAAAGTGAGCATTACCGGTACCCTGATCGTTCAGATGATCGTGTTCCTGATCCTGGTCGGGTTCACGATGAAGTTCGTGTGGCCGCCGATCGCGAAGGCGCTGGACGACCGCGCTGCGAAGATCGCCGAAGGCCTCGCTGC